>Ga0213881_10000531_pt1 | contig 23884 bp, 20 predicted proteins | sample BarmaccoBMER_R08_FD_160104 | JGI IMG/M metagenome (GOLD analysis project Ga0213881, IMG submission 160104) | Barbacenia macrantha exposed rock microbial communities from rupestrian grasslands, the National Park of Serra do Cipo, Brazil - ER_R08 ... | reverse complement strand
CCACACACCACCGCCCGCAACACCGTCGCCCGCGGCCGCCCCACCCGCACCCAACACGTCACACATAGCTCACCCAGCAGCCCAGCTCCGGCCGAGGCACTGGCCGCTCCTGCCAGTGTGCAGGTCACACCGGGCGCAACAGGTGCAGAGATGTTCGGCGCGTTGCCCGAGGATGCCGCCGATGCGGCCGGGAAACGTCGTGGAAGTGGCGCCTTGGTCCCCGCCCGCGTGTCGTCACCGGGCAATGCGGGACCGCGCCGGGGCTGCCCTGATATGGTGGCTCCAGCGTGTTCAGGGCGTCAGAAATCCACTCGACGGACGAGGCTTTGTGAGGGCGATCGCCGACGAGAACGGGGGTTACTGGCGCTGTTTGGTTGGAAGCTGGTGGAACGCCCCGATTCCTGACTGTCGGGGCGTTCTTTTTATGCGCTAAGCGATAGCGCCTCCTGAGAGCTGTAGGGCACTCCAACTAGTGCCGAGAGATGCTCACCCACTAGATCGTTGACTGTCACCCCTTGGCGAGCAGCTTCGGTGTGGAGCGCTTCGAATAGGGCCACGGGCACCCGTGCTCGTACCTGGCGGCGCAGGCCTTTGGACGGTCGACCTGTCTTCCTGTGCTCCATAACCGGATTTCTACCGTTCCTGGGCACCGGAACGAGGGAGGCGCGCCGAAGATCGGCGCTAGCAGCAATCCGATCGGGGGGAATCACGCAGCGGGAAAACTGGCCCGGAGGCGAGAGCCCGGCCATGGGCGTACCCACGCCCGGCATTGAGCGAGTGGCTCACCGAGTGTGCGGAGTGATGGCGGGGTCTACCTCCCGCTACCGTGCTGGTCAAAGCCCATTGCCTGGATGGTCTACGGTGGCAGAAGGATCAAGATCGACAAAAATGACATAACTCGTTGTCCTGGATGTCGACGATGACGTCTCGTCATCCATACCTAAGCGACGGCAGGATCGACAAACACAACCGCTGCAGCATTGCTCGGAGGAGGTACGGGGTCACCATCGGCGATGAGTCCCTCGATGTGGAAGGCGATTGCCTCTCGCATCAGGGCTTCGACTTCCTCACGGGTCTCAGCAGCGGCGATGACACCAGGAAGGTCGGGCGACCAGGCACCGAAGCTGTCCGGGCCTTCTTCGATGATGACGACGTAGCCGGTCATGGCGCTCTCAACCCTCCTTCTGCGTTTCGTCCTTGGCAGTGTTTCGCTTGAGCCCGGCTTGACGCAAGATCGATGCCTCTGTCCCTCTGGGATCGTGACGCTGGGCTTACCAGCCACGGTGACCTTTCCCGGTTTGGTCGGATGCACGAACTGCCGGTGAGAGCCCTCAACGTTCTTGAGGACCCACCCGTCGCTAGCAAGTAGCTTCAACATCTCCGAGACTTTCACTGGCCACAGACCGTAACCGGCCTGAGTTAGTGCGTTGGACCGGACCTCAGCGCAGCCGGCCTCGACGAGGAAAGTCCTCTCCCCCGTTGCGTTCTTGCTTTACCTCGGTGAGCCAGCGTTCGACGGCCTCATCGAGAATCTCGCCAAGCTGCACCCTCGGCCGGCCATGCTCCGACAGGAACCACACGGCATCACGCATCTCGTCGGCCAAGCTTCGACGCAACTTCACATGGTCACGGGGCTCGTTCGAACGGGCACCTGAGGCACCTTGGGTACCCCTGGTGTCTCGGTTGTCTCGGATACCTGAGGTAACTGTGGAACCTCGGTTATCTGAGGTGCTTCCGTTGTCTGGGGTACCTCGGGTAATAGAGAAACCTGAGGTACCGGAGTTACCTGGATCGATGAGGGAATCGAGGGCGGCCTCGCTTGCCCGTCGTCCAGGGGGCAGAGCGTTCCTCCTAGGCATTGGCCACCTCCTGACGGCGCAGCTCGGCAACAACGGCCCGATAGTCCTGGTCCGCTTTGCCACCGGGGTCGTAGGTGGTGATGGGTTTGCGCCAGGCCGGCGCCTCTCGGACCCGGGCGTCGTCCCGAACGAACGACTCCAACACACCGCCCTCGGGGAAGTGCTCGTCCCGCAGCTGGTCGGCCACCTCTCGGGCCAGGACGCTCTGATAACGCCCGTGGATGCGCACCTGCGTGAGCAGCACGCCGGCAAGGCGGAGTGCTGGGTTGAGCCGCCCTCGAACAGCTGAGATGGTCTCTTTGACCTTGGGTACCTCGTCTAGCTCTAACGCTCCCGCTGGCACGGGCACAAGCACGTCAGTGGCGGCGGTGAGCGCCAGGATCGTGAACGGGCCGAGATCCCCCGGGGCGTCCAGGATCACCCAATTTCGCTCGGTCACGCCGGCGAGAGCCTCTCGCAACAGGTACTGATGACCGACGACCTGTGTCAGTCGCTCGGACTGGCTGAACGTCACCGATGCCGGCACAAGTTCCAGCCCGGGCACCGTCGTGAGAACAGCAAGAGGATCGAGCGGTTTGCTCTCGATCAATGCCGCCATCAACTCGTCGTTGTCGGGGGAGTGACCTAGCCACTGAGTGGCCGAGCCTTGTTTGTCCAAATCGATAAGCAGCACCCGTTGACCATCTTGGGCAGCCACCGCAGCAAGGCTGACCGCCGTTGTCGTCTTCGCCGTGCCGCCTTTCGGGTTGACTACAGCTGTTACCCGCAAGGTTGCCCCTTCCTGGTACCTCAGGTATCCGAGGTACCTAAGTTAGCCAGGTACCTGAGGCACCTCAGTGACCTCAGGGTCAACTCGCCGATCGTTCACTGAGAAGCGCGGCGCTCGCAGGATTGACCTTCTGGTCCTCCCTTGCGGCGCAGGCCTGTCCAACCGGAGCCAGAGTCAGGGGGCTAGGTGGAGCACCGCATGCCGATGAACGACCTAGCCCCCTGACTCTGGCTGTGGTAGCCCTTCGGGTGCGCCGCGAGGGAGGACCAGACACACTCTCTGCTAACCCTCCCGAAGCGGTTGCCAGGTCCGGGCAGCGCCCGGCCTCCGGAAGCTCCCGACTGAACACCTGATATCGGCCCGGCAGGAGCCGTTGGCCGATTGGCTCGGGGTGCGTGTCAGACGGTGATGGCTTGGTTAGCCAGGCGAGCCAGCTCCCGTGATTCCCTGTCGGTGCGGTCGGTTAGTGCCTGAGCCAGCGGGGCGAGGCGCTCGCGAGCCCGTACCGAGTGCAGCTCTTGGGCTTGGGTGATGGCTTGATAGGCGAACTGATTGGCGCCTGAGTCGCCGGCTTTGACCTTGATGGCGGCAAGCGTGATGCGCCCGAGCACGGCTTGGCGACGGTTGGCCGTGCCTTCCCAGTGCCGCACGGCCGAAGACACCAGGCGTTCGGCGTTTTGATCTCGACCCATGTTGAGCTCGGCCAGAGCCGTTACCCAGTCCATGTCGGCCTGGTCGTCCCGGTCCGGTGCCTGCCAGCTGTCTCGTGCCTTGGTCAAGGCTGCGTGGGCCAGGTCGGGCCGGTCCAGGTGGCCGTACACGCAGGCGGTGTCGACGTCGATCCAGGCGCCGAGTTCTGTGGCGCGCTGACTTGGTGGGGCTTGGTCGAGACGCATCTGAGCCAGCTGCAAAAACTTCAGGCCCTCATCCCAATGACCTCGCTCGGCGGTAGACACGCCGGCAAAGTAGGCCGCTCGAGAGAACTGGTGGCCGTCACCGCCATTGCCCAGCGTCATAGCCCGGGCAAAGTGATAGCGGGCGGTGTCGTCTTGATGAGAGTCAAAGGCCGCCCAGCCGGCTACGTTGTGCAACTCGGCGATGGCCGTGGCCATGGCGGCTTTGGTGGTATCGGCGCCGGGAATGGCCAGGAGTCGTTCGGCCCGGTGCGCTACCGGAGTCAAAACGGCACAGCCGCCGCCGTAGTAGGCGGCTTGGGCTTCGAGGCTTTGGGTCAGTCCCTGCAGGGCCTCTACGTCGGCCATGCCGAGTTGGCTGGGCAGGGGAGCAGGAGCGGGCGGACGGTCGGGAAGTTCCAGGATCTCGCCCAAAATGGGGCGGCCGAACAGTGCTACCGCCCCTGCGGCGAGGAGTGCACGACGCCTCATGTCCTCATCTACTTCGTGATAAACCGGCGGACCGGCCCCCTCGTCGGCGTCACCGTACGACAGACCCATTACGCCTCGCGACACACCAAGACCCTCGGCAATCCTTTCGAGTACGTCATAGGACTGCACTTGACGGCCCGAGAGGATCTCCGAGACCTCGGATTGGGTCTGGCCCACCAGCTCGGCTAGACGACGCTGAGACAATCCCTGGCCAACGAGGATGCGGTACACCGTGGCGATGTCGTGGCTTGCCAGGGCTCGGCGCATGTCAGGGCGCTCGAAGACTGCCGAGTCGAGGGGCTTTTCGGGCGTTTCGGCCATGGGGTCGAGAGTAGGGGTCGAAACCAACGAGTCCACCGGAACAGGCCGCCCCAATGGCATGGTATTGACTACTTTAAGTAGTGACCGATTTCGGGAGGGAGCGGGCGACAGCTATGTCATTCCCCAATTTTTCGAGGTCTCAGTGGGTTTATTCGCCGTCGGCAGCAGGGTCCCTCTCGGGCATAAAGGCCGGTCAAGCCGGGGAGCCAGGGGAGGGAGGCAGCAGGGAGAACTCTGACATCCCTACTGCCTCCCTGATCCAACTCCCTGACATCCCTACTGCCTCCCTGATCCAACTCCCTGCCGCCATGTGACCCCAACGATCAGCTAATGGTTACATTAGGTGATCGCCTGCTATCTCGGGCATTGGGCAGTGCGGGATAGGGGTTTGCTGGGGGTGGGGTCTATCGCAAATGGCCGTCTACGAGAAACCCACTCCCACCACCGCAGCAGCGACCATCGCCCCAGCTCGCCCACCCCCAAAACCCGCCCCAAAAGCAACATCACACAACACCAAGACCAATCCGAGTACCGATAGGGTACGGGCCCGTGGCACACAAGATCGCCTACGCACGGGTGAGCACAGCCGACAGCGGAGACGGTGTGCAGCAAGGACGGCGTAACGGTGTGACGGCAAGGGTCCGGTACGACCGGGCCAGCGGAAACCGAAACGGGCTCAAGATCTACAGTGGGGGCGTCGATACCGGGACATCCGCCGCGCCTCGAGTGCGCGTGGTTACTTTGCTTGGTTACCCGCGCTTGCGGGCATCTGGTCGGTGGCAGTGCTAGCAACACAGTGCTGATGATCGTCTGGTCGCCCTAGACCGCGATCACCTGTCGGGGTATTGCCGGAGCCCTTAGTCCTGCCGTGCACTTGTTTATTGCTCAGACTGAGCAAGTAACTCGCCCCACTGCTGCCATGGAACTGCACCACACCTAGACCATCGGTCGCCAAGTCAGCTGGCAGCATCGCCCAGACCGGTACAAAGAGCACCGCGCACGGTTCGACTCGGCCAGCCAGGGCACGGGGCCGATAGTTCGGGTCCAGCCGAGATACGTGTAGAAGCGGCAAACGGCTTGGTCAGCGGCCGTGTACTTTTGGGTATCGCGCTTTGGTTTTTAACTCACGAGGGGAAGTGTCTCATCTAGTTTCTGACGCCAAGGTGCGTTGGGTGAGTGACGAAGACGTTCACGTAAGTCCAGGCGGTCGTTTACTTCGGCGAGAAAGTCGGATGAAAGTCTTGGTCCGTGCGCCGGCACGGCATCGGGCTCGTAGCGCTCAAACCACTCTTCAACTTCAGTCCAACTCCAGAGAGGGTTTGTAGACCCCTGCCGAGCAACGGGCTTCGGGAAATCTCCCGTTCCCCGAACGCCGCGGACAAGTTGGCCGATGTTTTGACGGGTTCGACCAACTCGCCTGGCAATCTCGGAGGCGGTGAGCCAGTCATCATCAGTCGTTACCCTAATCACCCGAGCGCCAACGTTTTTATTTTCAATATCGGTTATTGCTGCAAGGACGGCGACTTCTGCTGTGTCTGCCTTTCGGTCGAAGTAGGCGACGACACTGCCGTCTCGTTCCCTGGCAAACGTGGCGTCGTCACAGCCGGCCTCATAGAAAACGTCTAGCTGCTCATCAGATAGCTCAATGCCGGCGAGGATAAGTCGGAAGCTCCATTCACTCACTACTTTCCTCCTCAACATCGTGTTCATGCTGGTGAACCCACCTACGCAACTGTCGACTGTGGTTGTACGGGTTCTTTGGAGTTGACCAGATGGAGACCCATGCTCCACAGGTGCAAAGAATCCGGCCCCACTTGTGGCCTGCGATCGTCTGTTCGACCACGAAGCCCAACTCGTCGGCATAGTCGAGCGCCTTGTCGACGTCTTTCTTCGGATGTTTCGGATGCACGCACACCCCACGCTAGGGCTAGCCGTTTCCAATTGTCAACAGGGCAGCGTACAGCGGCGGTTCCCGGATACGTCGGGAGCCCGCCATGGGTGCGCCTGAGCCCAGCATCGAGCCAGCGCGACAACTCGCCGAGTGCGGGGTGATGGGGGGTCTACCCCCGCTACCCTGCTGGTCAGAGCCCATTACCGGGAGGTCTACCGGGGTAGAGGGGCCCCGCTACCCATCGTGGTGGCGTAACACGCCGTGATGGCCCGGCTGGAGGCCTCAGCGGTGAGCGGGGCTGCCAGGATGGCGCGATGGCCCTGCCGGGAACTGGACATCGCTCGAGGACAACGCTGGTGTGCAGTGCGTGTGCCTGAGCACGCCCGCCACCAAGTACGCGTTGAGTGCCAGGTTGCGCCGCGACACCTGACGATCGTTGAGCGTCGCGTGCCATGGCGCGCAGACTTCGGGCCGGAATGGACAACCTTTTCGATCGCACGTCTGCGTTACACCGCAGCCGACAAGACGTGGACCTTGTACTGGCGCGATCGGAACCTGCGTTTTCATATCTACGACCAACTGGCGCCGTCGCCAAGCATCGACGACGTCCTGCTTGAAATCGACCGCGACCCCACCTGCATCTTCTGGGGCTGATCCGCGAGCCTGCGACCGACGTCTGCTTGCAGTATCACGTGGGTCGAGCACGGCGAGCAGTGCGTTGAAGTCGCCGTTGTGTGACGCGGCGACGAGAGCATGGTCCCACCGCAAGGGTTGACAAGATGCCTATCATGATCAGGTTCACACCGTCAACATGGGTAGCGCACCGCCGCGAGGGGGAGAAGTCACAGCGGTGCGCCGTTGTCACACCACACATCGAAACCGCAAAAACTAGCGTGCGGTCGTGAGTACGTTAGCGCAACCGGACAGTTAGTGAACCACGGTCAAACATTTAACCCCGGCCTTGTTGCACCCTGGCCACATCGGCCGTTGAGCGGCCGGTCTTTAGCGAATTGGAAGGTTTCATCCACGCTATCGAATGCGGGTTGAGATCCTTAATCGGTTTCGAGCCAAATTGTGACCAATATGAAAAGCCAGCGTTCGATACGATTTTGTACACATAAAACTGCCTGCGGCAGGTTCAGCGCTGAGACTGAACGAGTGGTTGTCTAGTCACTTGGGCCCAGTCCCCGTAATACTTTCAGCGCTTCGGCGAGCTGGTCAGACAGGTCAGCAAGTTGCTCGGATTGACGGCGTTGATTGTTTTCGATGCGATCGAACCGCCCGCCGTACAGGTCCAGGGTCTGTTGAACTTCGTCAACTCGGTTGGTCAGGCGGCGCTGTTGTCCGTTGAGGGTGTTTAGTGCGTCGTTCGCCGTGGTCTGCAGCGCGTAGAGGTCTTCGATGTCGTGGCGTACTTGAGCTACTCGCCGCGGGATGTCCGGGTCCACCGTCACGGGCGCAGACAGTAGCCGCTGATTGTGACCATCGGTTGGGCGGCTAGACAATAATGACCGACCGCACCGCAGTGCTATCGATCTTGTTTGGTTACCGTCGCGGGAGTCGTTGGTACTGCGCGTTGGGTTGTGTGGCGAGCTGGGCGGATGGTTCGTGTTGGCGCGGGGGTGGTGGATCTCTCGTAGACGGGTCATTTCCGATAGACCCCAATCGGCGATGGGCGGGCAGGCGTGGCCGAGTATTTCGGCAACTGCGCCGAGGTCGGTGCCACTGCGGATGAGGATGCCGATCGCAGGCCCCGGAAACCGGTTACCCGTGAGAACGCCACCCAACGGATAGCACTGATCTCCCAGGTGAGGCACGACCAAGGGGCCTACCGCTCCCCTGCGAGAGACCGGGCCTACGGTGAGCAGCACAGCGCCCGCCGGGGGACCGGCCCGCGCGAGCACGGCCGTCAGGCCGCGCGCAGCGTGCGGGATCGGCCCCGGCGGGTAGATGCGTTAGACAACCGTGCCGACTATGTGCGCGCCGCCGGAGGCGGCCTTGATCCCATAGAGGCGAATTCGGCAACACACGCAAAGTAATGCGCTGAAACGTAGAGTGACCGTGGTGCGGGTGCTGAAAGTGTTCGGCAACTGTCGATCTTCGATCGGCCCAGATGGACACAGCGCCGCTACCAGCGGCCCGCGGTCGGCTGAGCGTGGCGGATGGCGGCCCGCGCGGTTTTGAGGGTCTACCGGAGTGGAGGACTGGCCTCCTGTACTCCGGTAGACGCCAAGGAGTGTCCCAGTACACCCCAGGTCGGGCACGACGCCACACTCATCAGCAGCACCGCCGATCGGCAAGCCCGCTGAACCGAGACTCACGCGGCACAGCCCCCTGAAGTGATCGTGGTTCGGGCACCGAAAAATGTTCGGCAACTGTCGATCTCCCGATCGGACCAAGTGGACGCAGCGCCGCTATCGGTGGCCGTAGTAGTTCGAGTGGCGAAAGTGTTCGGCAACTGTGGATCTTCATTCGGTCCAGGTCGGAGCAGCGCCGCTACGACTAGTCGCCGCGCGAGTCTTGCAAGACGTGGGGGAGTGATGTGATCGTGTTGATTATTTGATCTGTTCGAGGCTGTTGTTGGAGCCGCCCTCAAGACCATCTCACCGGGATTCGGATGGGAGCTACGTGCAGTCGACTCCCACCGACTGTGACCTAAGACATTGCTTGTTCCCACCGACCTTCGACGCCGGAACCCAAGGCAAGAGCCCAGTGCGGTAATCCCGCACGCTGGGATCTGTGCGGGGGGCCGCCCGCAAGGGCGGTCCCTACCGCGATCCACCACACAACCTCGAAACCAGCCCAAGTACCGATAGATTGTCACGAGAAGAGAATCGGTGGTGGCCGACCAAAGATACGTAGTAACACGTGTTGTCCTGTGTAGGGGCTGCTGCCAGCATCAAGGGGTCACCCTCGGTGAGATGAGATACCCCCTTCTTATTCCACCGAGGCGAGTCACTCATCCATCCCCAGAGGAAAAGGGATCAGCAATGCGCACCATGAGCAGAATGACCGCCGCTGCCGGGTTGGGGTTTGCGCTGTTTTTGGGAACCGCCGGAGTGGCCACCGCCCAAGCTCCATCTGGATCCGGGGACAACAGTGGCACCGGTTGCCCCACAAATACTATTATTCCGGGTGTCCCCACCCCCAACTGCGCCAGTTCGGGCAACCCTACGGTTCTCAATTCCGGCCCCGGGACTCCTCAGAATCTTCTCGGTTAGGTAGCCGTGTTCACCTGGTGGGCGTGCGAGGGCCGCTTGGGCGATCTTGCCGATCGTGTGGGGGGCTTGGGGGTGTTCTGCTGCACCGTGGGCCACCGCGGAGGTATGCCACCTCATCTCGCGCCCACCAGGCAGCGCAGGAACCACCACCAACACGGTCCCGGGGTTTGCCGATACCTTGCACTGCCCTTAACCGGGCTGGGTGACCCGAGGCATGGGGCGGCCTGACGAGCACCGTCCTGCCCCGGGCAGCTGCCCGCACAGCAGCAGGTACGTGATGAATGCTGCCTCGATGAGCTGGCGAGCCCCCGGCCAATCTATCCCTATCAAACAGATAGCATACCCATGATCTTCCCGGATCAGTTTTCACGGGATATGTGGTGAAAACACAGGGTAAGTATGACCGGCAAGGTAATTGCGGCGGCGGCGAGAGGAAGCTTATTAAGGAGCAGTATCACAGAGTGCCATGACGGCACCTGCCGAACTTAGCATGCGGTCACTGCAAGGGCTGGTCATCTCCATCGCCCCGGACCCGGGGCCGCGCTGCCCCGCGGCAGCATCCCCATAGGCCACGCTCCGTGGCCAAGCGTAACGGGTAGTTACGCCATATCTTGCTCCGCTGTGGATCTTCTACGCGGAGCAAGAGCGGAGCACCGAGTGATGCCTTGCAGGCCTACCTGACTGGCGCCCTAGGTGCCGGGATGGCTGTCGGGGAATGTTCGACACCACACGGGGCAGAGGATTGACTCGCGATCAATCCAGGGGCCATTGCGTCCATGACTGCTTGGATGTGCTGCCACTGCTCGCGGGACACTGGAAAGGGCCCCGCGAACCGGAACACTCCTCCTCCTGGTAGGAGGATGGTGAACTCTAGGTCTAGGTTCACGTTGATGTTGTCCATGTTGTCCCCCGGCCCCTGTGACCTTCCGCAAGTGCGCCTCGTGCCTACTACCCGCGGTTAAGTTTCCGTATACACGGGTTGTGGGTTGTCCGGCCTATCCCAGTGTGGGCTTGCTTATGCCTGATATGTTGTTTCGTCGCCTAGCTTTCACTGGTTGGTCATCCAGGCGGGAGTGTCGTGGTGGAACGTGGCTGGCGAGGCTGATCACCTCCTCTGCAGCCCTTTGTAGTCAGAATTTGCGCATCCAGCAGTGGGTTGGCTAACAACTCAAACTCGCTGTCGTTCTACCATCATTCCAACAACGCAGGAACCGTAGGTGCGTGTCGGGGCAACGCACCTACGGTTCCTCTCCTGTCCCGGATATCCTGGGTCGTCATCCGTGACAGCGCTGAGCAGCCGATCATAGAAGTGTGCCAGAACAAGAAAGTGCTAGCGGATGTGCGTCCACATCTTTTCAAAAAAGACTAGGCAATAGCAGTGTCGGTGAAAACGGAGAAACAGTGTTGTCATTCCGGTTTGATGGAACTTAGCTATTTATGGGCAACGGCCTCTCCTGCTATGCAGGATGACTCCGACACCATCTTTCATAGCTTGCGGAGAGGTCGTTGCCAGATCAACGCCTCACCTCATCACAGGAGTCCGCCGAGCAGGCCAAAAACGCCGTTTAGGGTAGTGCCAAGAAAGGTGCCAAGGTTCCCTAGTAGCGTGCTGAGCATGATCCCTCCTTTCGGGTTGCCAGATTGTCCCCCACCTCGCATTTGAGGCAGTTGCACTGCCGTTACCTTCCGTAAGGTTCAGGTTGTACCTCCGCCGGCTTAGCGGCGCGAGCTTGCCCTATATCACTATTCGACGAATAGGCCGGTCTGCAACATTGCAATCTGCTCCCGGGCCGAAACTTATCCGCCCGGCGGGTTGTCGGTTGCGAGGATAATCGCCCATTGAAGGTGGCGTCAAGAAAAACTTTATGACAATGAGCAGAGACCGAGCGTGATCACCTTAAACTCGCTGGCAGAAATTATTGACTCACAGTACCTACGTTTAGTATCGACGGCACACTGCGACAGCGGTCGACAACTGATAGTACAAAAAGGTAATACACTAGTAAAAGCGCTAAATCTAATCGAGGGTAACGTTAGGGTTGCTAACAAGTGAATAAAAATTTTGTTTGCTGCTGCGGCGCCCAGCACTGCCTATCCGCCAGCTGCACTGCCAAACGGCAGCACCACCAGCACAACACTGAAACCAACCAGCCAGCTTGACCAGTGATTCCCAAGATCCCATTCGAGCTGGATTCGGGAATGGACCTGCAAGCAAACCGGATCGCACGCGTTTAGCCAGTTTGGGGAGTCGGGGTGGGTGCTGGAGCGGGCTTATTTGGGAGTCGTTGGCGTGTGCTTCGCTTAGCACGCTCCTCCTGACCTGCACGAACACAGCTAACCGCGTGCATTCCGGCTCCGATGGTGGTCCCCTCCCGTGTTGCTGCCGGCTGCGGCCAACAGACGCTGGTTACTGCGGCGATGCCTCGGGACAATCCCGCTACCGCCGTCGCCGCCAGCGCAGGATGCGCGACGTCATGGCAAGGGATCAGCCGGGCACATTGCCGAGCGTGTCATGTGACCTTCGATGACGAGACCTTGTTCGATGCCCATCGGCTGACCGGGCGCTGCGCGCCTCCCCACCACCTGCATCTGGTCGCGGTGGGCAACATCTGGTGCCGGCTGCTGGTCAGGTAACGCAGCGGCTGGCCGTCACGTAACGTCACCGGGCGGGTCGCTGAATTTGTCATAATCAGTCTTACCGGCTCCCCCGCACCCCCGCTGACCAGCACCGATGCGGCAGTCTGGTGTTATCACCCCGGCGGCTGCCGGAAAACATCCGATTATGCGGCTGTTCTGCATGGTCATGCGGTCACCGTGAGTTGCGGCCGGTGAGCGTGTCGGGTGGCCAGCGCTGCGGCGAGCGCGGCCTTGGCAGCAGCGCGGGTGGTCGGGCTGGCCGGGGGACGGGCCGCCTGGCCGTAGTCAATGATCCGCTGGGCGGTGAGGACCCCCTCGCCGGGCCGCAGCAGCGCAGCGCCGGCCCGGCCGTGGCGGTCGGCCACTCGGCGCTGGGCGGCGTGGATAGCAGCGACATCGGCTCCCCGCGAGGTCCAGTGACCGGGCAGGATCACGCCGTCGGGAGTGCGCCAGGCGGCCAGGCGGGAGGCGATGAACGCCCGGGGGGCGGCGATGCGCTCGGGACAGATCAGCACCCCGACTGGTTGACCGAACAGGCCGGGCCGGTGATCCATCGCATGCACGAGGTCGCGGTTGCACCAACCCGCTTGCCAGTAGGGCTTGCACAGGTGCCGGAGGAGTTTGCGGCTGCACCGGCCGAAGACGGGCAGCCGGTGACGGAGCCAGTCGGCGGCGATGAGCATGGTAAATCGGCTGGTCGGCACGGTGGTCGCCCAATCCGGCCAACTCCTGGTGTCCAGGCCCGCCCGTAGGGCGGTCGGTTGAGGTTGTCCTGGGTCTGACGGGTTGTGCACAGAGTTGTCCACAGGCTTTCTCGCGCGCGAAAAACCACCAACCCAACTGTTTGTTTGAGAAAAACCAGACCAAGAGGGGCTGCCAGTTATCTCCCCAGCCACCTGATATTGCCCCTGGTCAAGACGGTCGCGATGACCTGGACCAGCCGGCCGCGCCACGACGCTGGCGGCAGCATGAGGGGGCGATGCCACGGGATTCGAATTGAGCTCGACAGCGGCCGATACGGGGGCCACCCCACGCTGGGCAGGAGCATCCCGGGTGAGCTCGGACCCCGGCCTGGTGTCCTGATCAGCGCGGCCGGCCAGCCCGTTCACCAGCCGCTCAGCGGCTCGGTGCAACGCTTCCTGCGGTGTCAGGGGGATGCGCAGCCCGTAGACAGCGGCCCGATTACCGTCCAGATGCGCCAACACCGACGGGCGATGCGCCGGGGTGGAGCCACGCTCCAAATGCGCCAGCCAGCCACGCACCCGCAACTCCTGCAGCCACCGGGCCACCGTCCGCTGGCTAAGCCCGGAGCGGGCAACCAGCCGCTCCCAGGTGGGGCGCGACTCCAGCGTCTGCCAACTGGCAGACCACGCCACCAACCGCGCCACCGCCAGCAAATTCGCCCGACCATCGACACGGATATCCCGCACCCACCCCTGCCGGCGCAACGCCACCAGCCAATGCCCCTGATCCCGCGGATCCGCCGACACCACCGTCGTCGTCGGCACCGGCCCGATCTCCTCGGCATCCGGCAACCCCCCATGCGCCGCCCAGCACGGCCCACACACCACCGCCCGCAACACCGTCGCCCGCGGCCGCCCCACCCGCACCCAACACGTCACACACAACGCATCCAGCAGCCCAGTCCTGGTCGAGGCACCGGCCGTTTCTGCCGGTGTGCCGGCCACACCGGGCACAACAGGCGCAGAGACGTTCGGCGCGCTGCCCGAGGATGCCGACGATGCGGCCGCGAAACGTCGTGGAAGTGGCGCGTTGGTCCTCGCCCGCGTGTCGTCACCCGGCAATGCGGGACCGCGCCGAAGCTGCCCTGATATGGTGGCTCCAGCGTGTTCAGGGCGTCAGAAACCCACTCGACGGACGAGGCTTTGTGAGGGCGATCGCCGACGAGAACGGGGGTTACTGGCGCTGTTTGGTTGGAAGCTGGTGGAACGCCCCGATTCCTGACTGTCGGGGCGTTCTTTTCTTATGCGCTAAGCGATAGCGCCTCCTGAGAGCTGTAGGGCACTCCAACTAGTGCCGAGAGATGCTCACCCACAAGATCATTGACGGTCACCCCTCGGCGAGCAGCTTCGGTGTGGAGCGCCTCGAATAGGGCCACGGGCACCCGGGCTCGTACCTGGCGGCGCAGGCCTTTGGACGGTCGACCTGTCTTCCTGTGCTCCATAACCGGATTTCTACCGTTCCTGGGCACCGGAACGAGGGAGGCGCGCCGAAGATCGGCGCTAGCAGCAATCCGATCGGGGGGAATCACGCAGCGGGAAAACTGGCCCGGAGGCGAGAGCCCGGCCATGGGCGTACCCACGCCCGGCATTGAGCGAGTGGCTCACCGAGTGTGCGGAGTGATGGCGGGGTCTACCTCCCGCTACCGTGCTGGTCAAAGCCCATTGCCTGGATGGTCTACGGTGGCAGAAGGATCAAGATCGACAAAAATGACATAACTCGTTGTCCTGGATGTCGACGATGACGTCTCGTCATCCATACCTAAGCGACGGCAGGATCGACAAACACAACCGCTGCAGCATTGCTCGGAGGAGGTACGGGGTCACCATCGGCGATGAGTCCCTCGATGTGGAAGGCGATTGCCTCTCGCATCAGGGCTTCGACTTCCTCACGGGTCTCAGCAGCGGCGATGACACCAGGAAGGTCGGGCGACCAGGCACCGAAGCTGTCCGGGCCTTCTTCGATGATGACGACGTAGCCGGTCATGGCGCTCTCAACCCTCCTTCTGCGTTTCGTCCTTGGCAGTGTTTCGCTTGAGCCCGGCTTGACGCAAGATCGATGCCTCTGTCCCTCTGGGATCGTGACGCTGGGCTTACCAGCCACGGTGACCTTTCCCGGTTTGGTCGGATGCACGAACTGCCGGTGAGAGCCCTCAACGTTCTTGAGGACCCACCCGTCGCTAGCAAGTAGCTTCAACATCTCCGAGACTTTCACTGGCCACAGACCGTAACCGGCCTGAGTTAGTGCGTTGGACCGGACCTCAGCGCAGCCGGCCTCGACGAGGAAAGTCCTCTCCCCCGTTGCGTTCTTGCTTTACCTCGGTGAGCCAGCGTTCGACGGCCTCATCGAGAATCTCGCCAAGCTGCACCCTCGGCCGGCCATGCTCCGACAGGAACCACACGGCATCACGCATCTCGTCGGCCAAGCTTCGACGCAACTTCACATGGTCACGGGGCTCGTTCGAACGGGCACCTGAGGCACCTTGGGTACCCCTGGTGTCTCGGTTGTCTCGGATACCTGAGGTAACTGTGGAACCTCGGTTATCTGAGGTGCTTCCGTTGTCTGGGGTACCTCGGGTAATAGAGAAACCTGAGGTACCGGAGTTACCTGGATCGATGAGGGAATCGAGGGCGGCCTCGCTTGCCCGTCGTCCAGGGGGCAGAGCGTTCCTCCTAGGCATTGGCCACCTCCTGACGGCGCAGCTCGGCAACAACGGCCCGATAGTCCTGGTCCGCTTTGCCACCGGGGTCGTAGGTGGTGATGGGTTTGCGCCAGGCCGGCGCCTCTCGGACCCGGGCGTCGTCCCGAACGAACGACTCCAACACACCGCCCTCGGGGAAGTGCTCGTCCCGCAGCTGGTCGGCCACCTCTCGGGCCAGGACGCTCTGATAACGCCCGTGGATGCGCACCTGCGTGAGCAGCACGCCGGCAAGGCGGAGTGCTGGGTTGAGCCGCCCTCGAACAGCTGAGATGGTCTCTTTGACCTTGGGTACCTCGTCTAGCTCTAACGCTCCCGCTGGCACGGGCACAAGCACGTCAGTGGCGGCGGTGAGCGCCAGGATCGTGAACGGGCCGAGATCCCCCGGGGCGTCCAGGATCACCCAATTTCGCTCGGTCACGCCGGCGAGAGCCTCTCGCAACAGGTACTGATGACCGACGACCTGTGTCAGTCGCTCGGACTGGCTGAACGTCACCGATGCCGGCACAAGTTCCAGCCCGGGCACCGTCGTGAGAACAGCAAGAGGATCGAGCGGTTTGCTCTCGATCAATGCCGCCATCAACTCGTCGTTGTCGGGGGAGTGACCTAGCCACTGAGTGGCCGAGCCTTGTTTGTCCAAATCGATAAGCAGCACCCGTTGACCATCTTGGGCAGCCACCGCAGCAAGGCTGACCGCCGTTGTCGTCTTCGCCGTGCCGCCTTTCGGGTTGACTACAGCTGTTACCCGCAAGGTTGCCCCTTCCTGGTACCTCAGGTATCCGAGGTACCTAAGTTAGCCAGGTACCTGAGGCACCTCAGTGACCTCAGGGTCAACTCGCCGATCGTTCACTGAGAAGCGCGGCGCTCGCAGGATTGACCTTCTGGTCCTCCCTTGCGGCGCAGGCCTGTCCAACCGGAGCCAGAGTCAGGGGGCTAGGTGGAGCACCGCATGCCGATGAACGACCTAGCCCCCTGACTCTGGCTGTGGTAGCCCTTCGGGTGCGCCGCGAGGGAGGACCAGACACACTCTCTGCTAACCCTCCCGAAGCGGTTGCCAGGTCCGGGCAGCGCCCGGCCTCCGGAAGCTCCCGACTGAACACCTGATATCGGCCCGGCAGGAGCCGTTGGCCGATTGGCTCGGGGTGCGTGTCAGACGGTGATGGCTTGGTTAGCCAGGCGAGCCAGCTCCCGTGATTCCCTGTCGGTGCGGTCGGTTAGTGCCTGAGCCAGCGGGGCGAGGCGCTCGCGAGCCCGTACCGAGTGCAGCTCTTGGGCTTGGGTGATGGCTTGATAGGCGAACTGATTGGCGCCTGAGTCGCCGGCTTTGACCTTGATGGCGGCAAGCGTGATGCGCCCGAGCACGGCTTGGCGACGGTTGGCCGTGCCTTCCCAGTGCCGCACGGCCGAAGACACCAGGCGTTCGGCGTTTTGATCTCGACCCATGTTGAGCTCGGCCAGAGCCGTTACCCAGTCCATGTCGGCCTGGTCGTCCCGGTCCGGTGCCTGCCAGCTGTCTCGTGCCTTGGTCAAGGCTGCGTGGGCCAGGTCGGGCCGGTCCAGGTGGCCGTACACGCAGGCGGTGTCGACGTCGATCCAGGCGCCGAGTTCTGTGGCGCGCTGACTTGGTGGGGCTTGGTCGAGACGCATCTGAGCCAGCTGCAAAAACTTCAGGCCCTCATCCCAATGACCTCGCTCGGCGGTAGACACGCCGGCAAAGTAGGCCGCTCGAGAGAACTGGTGGCCGTCACCGCCATTGCCCAGCGTCATAGCCCGGGCAAAGTGATAGCGGGCGGTGTCGTCTTGATGAGAGTCAAAGGCCGCCCAGCCGGCTACGTTGTGCAACTCGGCGATGGCCGTGGCCATGGCGGCTTTGGTGGTATCGGCGCCGGGAATGGCCAGGAGTCGTTCGGCCCGGTGCGCTACCGGAGTCAAAACGGCACAGCCGCCGCCGTAGTAGGCGGCTTGGGCTTCGAGGCTTTGGGTCAGTCCCTGCAGGGCCTCTACGTCGGCCATGCCGAGTTGGCTGGGCAGGGGAGCAGGAGCGGGCGGACGGTCGGGAAGTTCCAGGATCTCGCCCAAAATGGGGCGGCCGAACAGTGCTACCGCCCCTGCGGCGAGGAGTGCACGACGCCTCATGTCCTCATCTACTTCGTGATAAACCGGCGGACCGGCCCCCTCGTCGGCGTCACCGTACGACAGACCCATTACGCCTCGCGACACACCAAGACCCTCGGCAATCCTTTCGAGTACGTCATAGGACTGCACTTGACGGCCCGAGAGGATCTCCGAGACCTCGGATTGGGTCTGGCCCACCAGCTCGGCTAGACGACGCTGAGACAATCCCTGGCCAACGAGGATGCGGTACACCGTGGCGATGTCGTGGCTTGCCAGGGCTCGGCGCATGTCAGGGCGCTCGAAGACTGCCGAGTCGAGGGGCTTTTCGGGCGTTTCGGCCATGGGGTCGAGAGTAGGGGTCGAAACCAACGAGTCCACCGGAACAGGCCGCCCCAATGGCATGGTATTGACTACTTTAAGTAGTGACCGATTTCGGGAGGGAGCGGGCGACAGCTATGTCATTCCCCAATTTTTCGAGGTCTCAGTGGGTTTATTCGCCGTCGGCAGCAGGGTCCCTCTCGGGCATAAAGGCCGGTCAAGCCGGGGAGCCAGGGGAGGGAGGCAGCAGGGAGAACTCTGACATCCCTACTGCCTCCCTGATCCAACTCCCTGACATCCCTACTGCCTCCCTGATCCAACTCCCTGCCGCCATGTGACCCCAACGATCAGCTAATGGTTACATTAGGTGATCGCCTGCTATCTCGGGCATTGGGCAGTGCGGGATAGGGGTTTGCTGGGGGTGGGGTCTATCGCAAATGGCCGTCTACGAGAAACCCACTCCCACCACCGCAGCAGCGACCATCGCCCCAGCTCGCCCACCCCCAAAACCCGCCCCAAAAGCAACATCACACAACACCAAGACCAATCCGAGTACCGATAGGGTACGGGCCCGTGGCACACAAGATCGCCTACGCACGGGTGAGCACAGCCGACAGCGGAGACGGTGTGCAGCAAGGACGGCGTAACGGTGTGACGGCAAGGGTCCGGTACGACCGGGCCAGCGGAAACCGAAACGGGCTCAAGATCTACAGTGGGGGCGTCGATACCGGGACATCCGCCGCGCCTCGAGTGCGCGTGGTTACTTTGCTTGGTTACCCGCGCTTGCGGGCATCTGGTCGGTGGCAGTGCTAGCAACACAGTGCTGATGATCGTCTGGTCGCCCTAGACCGCGATCACCTGTCGGGGTATTGCCGGAGCCCTTAGTCCTGCCGTGCACTTGTTTATTGCTCAGACTGAGCAAGTAACTCGCCCCACTGCTGCCATGGAACTGCACCACACCTAGACCATCGGTCGCCAAGTCAGCTGGCAGCATCGCCCAGACCGGTACAAAGAGCACCGCGCACGGTTCGACTCGGCCAGCCAGGGCACGGGGCCGATAGTTCGGGTCCAGCCGAGATACGTGTAGAAGCGGCAAACGGCTTGGTCAGCGGCCGTGTACTTTTGGGTATCGCGCTTTGGTTTTTAACTCACGAGGGGAAGTGTCTCATCTAGTTTCTGACGCCAAGGTGCGTTGGGTGAGTGACGAAGACGTTCACGTAAGTCCAGGCGGTCGTTTACTTCGGCGAGAAAGTCGGATGAAAGTCTTGGTCCGTGCGCCGGCACGGCATCGGGCTCGTAGCGCTCAAACCACTCTTCAACTTCAGTCCAACTCCAGAGAGGGTTTGTAGACCCCTGCCGAGCAACGGGCTTCGGGAAATCTCCCGTTCCCCGAACGCCGCGGACAAGTTGGCCGATGTTTTGACGGGTTCGACCAACTCGCCTGGCAATCTCGGAGGCGGTGAGCCAGTCATCATCAGTCGTTACCCTAATCACCCGAGCGCCAACGTTTTTATTTTCAATATCGGTTATTGCTGCAAGGACGGCGACTTCTGCTGTGTCTGCCTTTCGGTCGAAGTAGGCGACGACACTGCCGTCTCGTTCCCTGGCAAACGTGGCGTCGTCACAGCCGGCCTCATAGAAAACGTCTAGCTGCTCATCAGATAGCTCAATGCCGGCGAGGATAAGTCGGAAGCTCCATTCACTCACTACTTTCCTCCTCAACATCGTGTTCATGCTGGTGAACCCACCTACGCAACTGTCGACTGTGGTTGTACGGGTTCTTTGGAGTTGACCAGATGGAGACCCATGCTCCACAGGTGCAAAGAATCCGGCCCCACTTGTGGCCTGCGATCGTCTGTTCGACCACGAAGCCCAACTCGTCGGCATAGTCGAGCGCCTTGTCGACGTCTTTCTTCGGATGTTTCGGATGCACGCACACCCCACGCTAGGGCTAGCCGTTTCCAATTGTCAACAGGGCAGCGTACAGCGGCGGTTCCCGGATACGTCGGGAGCCCGCCATGGGTGCGCCTGAGCCCAGCATCGAGCCAGCGCGACAACTCGCCGAGTGCGGGGTGATGGGGGGTCTACCCCCGCTACCCTGCTGGTCAGAGCCCATTACCGGGAGGTCTACCGGGGTAGAGGGGCCCCGCTACCCATCGTGGTGGCGTAACACGCCGTGATGGCCCGGCTGGAGGCCTCAGCGGTGAGCGGGGCTGCCAGGATGGCGCGATGGCCCTGCCGGGAACTGGACATCGCTCGAGGACAACGCTGGTGTGCAGTGCGTGTGCCTGAGCACGCCCGCCACCAAGTACGCGTTGAGTGCCAGGTTGCGCCGCGACACCTGACGATCGTTGAGCGTCGCGTGCCATGGCGCGCAGACTTCGGGCCGGAATGGACAACCTTTTCGATCGCACGTCTGCGTTACACCGCAGCCGACAAGACGTGGACCTTGTACTGGCGCGATCGGAACCTGCGTTTTCATATCTACGACCAACTGGCGCCGTCGCCAAGCATCGACGACGTCCTGCTTGAAATCGACCGCGACCCCACCTGCATCTTCTGGGGCTGATCCGCGAGCCTGCGACCGACGTCTGCTTGCAGTATCACGTGGGTCGAGCACGGCGAGCAGTGCGTTGAAGTCGCCGTTGTGTGACGCGGCGACGAGAGCATGGTCCCACCGCAAGGGTTGACAAGATGCCTATCATGATCAGGTTCACACCGTCAACATGGGTAGCGCACCGCCGCGAGGGGGAGAAGTCACAGCGGTGCGCCGTTGTCACACCACACATCGAAACCGCAAAAACTAGCGTGCGGTCGTGAGTACGTTAGCGCAACCGGACAGTTAGTGAACCACGGTCAAACATTTAACCCCGGCCTTGTTGCACCCTGGCCACATCGGCCGTTGAGCGGCCGGTCTTTAGCGAATTGGAAGGTTTCATCCACGCTATCGAATGCGGGTTGAGATCCTTAATCGGTTTCGAGCCAAATTGTGACCAATATGAAAAGCCAGCGTTCGATACGATTTTGTACACATAAAACTGCCTGCGGCAGGTTCAGCGCTGAGACTGAACGAGTGGTTGTCTAGTCACTTGGGCCCAGTCCCCGTAATACTTTCAGCGCTTCGGCGAGCTGGTCAGACAGGTCAGCAAGTTGCTCGGATTGACGGCGTTGATTGTTTTCGATGCGATCGAACCGCCCGCCGTACAGGTCCAGGGTCTGTTGAACTTCGTCAACTCGGTTGGTCAGGCGGCGCTGTTGTCCGTTGAGGGTGTTTAGTGCGTCGTTCGCCGTGGTCTGCAGCGCGTAGAGGTCTTCGATGTCGTGGCGTACTTGAGCTACTCGCCGCGGGATGTCCGGGTCCACCGTCACGGGCGCAGACAGTAGCCGCTGATTGTGACCATCGGTTGGGCGGCTAGACAATAATGACCGACCGCACCGCAGTGCTATCGATCTTGTTTGGTTACCGTCGCGGGAGTCGTTGGTACTGCGCGTTGGGTTGTGTGGCGAGCTGGGCGGATGGTTCGTGTTGGCGCGGGGGTGGTGGATCTCTCGTAGACGGGTCATTTCCGATAGACCCCAATCGGCGATGGGCGGGCAGGCGTGGCCGAGTATTTCGGCAACTGCGCCGAGGTCGGTGCCACTGCGGATGAGGATGCCGATCGCAGGCCCCGGAAACCGGTTACCCGTGAGAACGCCACCCAACGGATAGCACTGATCTCCCAGGTGAGGCACGACCAAGGGGCCTACCGCTCCCCTGCGAGAGACCGGGCCTACGGTGAGCAGCACAGCGCCCGCCGGGGGACCGGCCCGCGCGAGCACGGCCGTCAGGCCGCGCGCAGCGTGCGGGATCGGCCCCGGCGGGTAGATGCGTTAGACAACCGTGCCGACTATGTGCGCGCCGCCGGAGGCGGCCTTGATCCCATAGAGGCGAATTCGGCAACACACGCAAAGTAATGCGCTGAAACGTAGAGTGACCGTGGTGCGGGTGCTGAAAGTGTTCGGCAACTGTCGATCTTCGATCGGCCCAGATGGACACAGCGCCGCTACCAGCGGCCCGCGGTCGGCTGAGCGTGGCGGATGGCGGCCCGCGCGGTTTTGAGGGTCTACCGGAGTGGAGGACTGGCCTCCTGTACTCCGGTAGACGCCAAGGAGTGTCCCAGTACACCCCAGGTCGGGCACGACGCCACACTCATCAGCAGCACCGCCGATCGGCAAGCCCGCTGAACCGAGACTCACGCGGCACAGCCCCCTGAAGTGATCGTGGTTCGGGCACCGAAAAATGTTCGGCAACTGTCGATCTCCCGATCGGACCAAGTGGACGCAGCGCCGCTATCGGTGGCCGTAGTAGTTCGAGTGGCGAAAGTGTTCGGCAACTGTGGATCTTCATTCGGTCCAGGTCGGAGCAGCGCCGCTACGACTAGTCGCCGCGCGAGTCTTGCAAGACGTGGGGGAGTGATGTGATCGTGTTGATTATTTGATCTGTTCGAGGCTGTTGTTGGAGCCGCCCTCAAGACCATCTCACCGGGATTCGGATGGGAGCTACGTGCAGTCGACTCCCACCGACTGTGACCTAAGACATTGCTTGTTCCCACCGACCTTCGACGCCGGAACCCAAGGCAAGAGCCCAGTGCGGTAATCCCGCACGCTGGGATCTGTGCGGGGGGCCGCCCGCAAGGGCGGTCCCTACCGCGATCCACCACACAACCTCGAAACCAGCCCAAGTACCGATAGATTGTCACGAGAAGAGAATCGGTGGTGGCCGACCAAAGATACGTAGTAACACGTGTTGTCCTGTGTAGGGGCTGCTGCCAGCATCAAGGGGTCACCCTCGGTGAGATGAGATACCCCCTTCTTATTCCACCGAGGCGAGTCACTCATCCATCCCCAGAGGAAAAGGGATCAGCAATGCGCACCATGAGCAGAATGACCGCCGCTGCCGGGTTGGGGTTTGCGCTGTTTTTGGGAACCGCCGGAGTGGCCACCGCCCAAGCTCCATCTGGATCCGGGGACAACAGTGGCACCGGTTGCCCCACAAATACTATTATTCCGGGTGTCCCCACCCCCAACTGCGCCAGTTCGGGCAACCCTACGGTTCTCAATTCCGGCCCCGGGACTCCTCAGAATCTTCTCGGTTAGGTAGCCGTGTTCACCTGGTGGGCGTGCGAGGGCCGCTTGGGCGATCTTGCCGATCGTGTGGGGGGCTTGGGGGTGTTCTGCTGCACCGTGGGCCACCGCGGAGGTATGCCACCTCATCTCGCGCCCACCAGGCAGCGCAGGAACCACCACCAACACGGTCCCGGGGTTTGCCGATACCTTGCACTGCCCTTAACCGGGCTGGGTGACCCGAGGCATGGGGCGGCCTGACGAGCACCGTCCTGCCCCGGGCAGCTGCCCGCACAGCAGCAGGTACGTGATGAATGCTGCCTCGATGAGCTGGCGAGCCCCCGGCCAATCTATCCCTATCAAACAGATAGCATACCCATGATCTTCCCGGATCAGTTTTCACGGGATATGTGGTGAAAACACAGGGTAAGTATGACCGGCAAGGTAATTGCGGCGGCGGCGAGAGGAAGCTTATTAAGGAGCAGTATCACAGAGTGCCATGACGGCACCTGCCGAACTTAGCATGCGGTCACTGCAAGGGCTGGTCATCTCCATCGCCCCGGACCCGGGGCCGCGCTGCCCCGCGGCAGCATCCCCACAGGCCACGCTCCGTGGCCAAGCGTAACGGGTAGTTACGCCATATCTTGCTCTGCTCTGCTGTTGATCTTCTGCTCCGATCTTCTGCTCCGGAGCGGAGCGAGGCAAAAACTGGCAACGCGCGGTAACCACTGAAACGTAGAGTGACTGTAGTTCGAGCGCTGAAAGTGTTCGGCAACTGTGGATCTTCGATCGGTCCAGGTCAAAGCAGTGCCGCTATCGGTGGGCC
>Ga0213881_10000530_pt1 | contig 23947 bp, 25 predicted proteins | sample BarmaccoBMER_R08_FD_160104 | JGI IMG/M metagenome (GOLD analysis project Ga0213881, IMG submission 160104) | Barbacenia macrantha exposed rock microbial communities from rupestrian grasslands, the National Park of Serra do Cipo, Brazil - ER_R08 ... | reverse complement strand
TTCTTCTTCTTCCTCTGGTTCTTTGGGCTTACCCCGCAGCGCCTCCGGATCTTCGCGTCCCTTCGATGCCACCATGATGTACACCACTGCACCGATGAACACGAACGTTGACGTGAACGAGTTGATGCGGATGCCGGCAATATGGGTGGCTGCATCGCTGCGCATGAGCTCCACCCAGAACCGGCCGACGCAATACCCCGCGACATACATCGCGAACAGGCGGCCGTGACCGATCTTGAACCGGCGGTCGATATAAATCAGCGCCGCGAAAACAACGACATCCCAGATCAGTTCATAGAGGAAGGTCGGATGGACCACCGCGGCGACCTGCCCGGTGGAAACCCCGTCGAGGGAGTGCACATCGATGACACCCGACGGATCACGCCGATAGAAGATCTCCAGGCCCCACGGCAGTGTGGTCGGGCGGCCGTAGAGTTCCTGGTTGAAGTAGTTACCGAGCCGTCCGATCGCCTGTGCCAACACAATGCCGGGCGCTATTGCGTCGCCGAACGCCGGCAGCGGGATACCTCTTCGGCTGCAGGCGATCCAGGCACCCACAGCCCCGAGCGCCACGGCGCCCCAAATTCCCAGGCCACCATCCCAGATCCTCAACGACGCAACGAACCCTGCGCCGCCCTGCCCGAAATACGTGCGCCAGTCCGTCATCACGTGATACAGCCGGCCACCGATCAAGCCGAACGGTACGGCCCATAACGCGATGTCGTAGATCACGCCCGATTCGCCGCCGCGTTCAACCCAGCGCCGGTCGCCGATCATCAGCGCCGCGATAATGCCGGCGATGATGAACAGCGCATACGCCCGGATCGGCAGCGGGCCGAGATGCCAGACCCCCTGCGGTGGACTAGGTAGGTAAGCGAGCGTCGTCGTCACGCGGAAACCCTCTGTCGCACCCCGTCCGCCAATTCCTGCGCCAGCGTGCGCACCCGCGCCGCACCGCCATCGCCCAGCGCCGACACCAGCGCCGAGCCGACAATCACGCCGTCTGCATACGCCGCGATCTCGGCGGCTTGCTCGCCGGACCGCACCCCCAAGCCCACGCCGACCGGAATGTCGGACACCTCCTTGACCCTGCTCACCAGTTGGGGAGCCGCCTGCGATACGACGTCCCGTGCACCCGTCACGCCCATCGTCGACGCGGCATAGACGAAACCGCGGGACGCATCGACCGTGTCCGCCAGCCGCTGCGGGGTCGACGACGGCGCGACCAGGAAGATCCGGTCGAGCCGATGCCGATCCGACGCCGACAGCCATTCACCGGCCTCGTCGGGAATGAGGTCCGGTGTAATCATGCCCAACCCGCCGGCCGCCGCCAGATCCCGGGCAAACGAGTCGACGCCGTAGTGCAGGACCGGATTCCAGTACGTCATCACCACCGCACGGCCTCCGGCGTTGCTGATCGCCTCAACCGCGGCCAGCGAGTCGCGCACCCGCACACCGCCGTGCAATGCGGCCTCCGTCGCCCGCGCGATCGTCGGCCCGTCCATGCCGGGATCCGAATACGGCACACCCACTTCAATGACATCGCAACCGGCATCGACCAAAGCGGTCATCGCCGCAATCGAACCCGGCACGTCCGGGTATCCGGTCGGTAGGTACCCGATCAACGCAGAACGGTCATGCTGGCGGCACGACGCGAAAAGCTCGGCCAACCGTGCGGGTTCAGCCACGTGCATCGCCTTCGTCGTCCAGGAGGCCGAACCACTTCGCCGCGGTAGCAACGTCCTTATCACCACGCCCGGACAGGTTCACCACGATGATGCTGCCCGGTCCCAATTCCGCACCCAGAACCAACGTGCCGGCCACGGCGTGCGCCGACTCGATCGCCGGGATGATGCCTTCTGTGCGGCACAGCAGCCGAAACGCGTCCATCGCCTCCGTGTCGGTGATCGGCCGATACTCCGCGCGCCCGATGTCCTTCAACAGGGCGTGTTCCGGCCCGACACCCGGGTAATCCAGTCCTGCTGAAATGGAATGCGACTCGATGGTCTGGCCGTCCGCGTCCTGCAGCAGGTAGGAGTACGAACCCTGGAAGGCGCCCGGCGACCCACCTGCGAAAGTCGCGGCATGCCTTCCTGTCTCGACGCCGTCGCCCGCCGCCTCGAATCCGACAAGCCGGACACCGGGCTCATCGATGAAGGCATGAAAGATGCCGATCGCGTTGGAACCCCCACCGACGCAGGCAGTCACCGCATCGGGCAGTCGTCCGGCCTGCGCCAGGATCTGGGCGCGAGTCTCCAGACCGATGACGCGCTGAAAATCGCGGACCATCATCGGGAACGGATGCGGACCCGCGGCCGTGCCAAAGCAGTAGTACGTCCGATCGGCGTTGGTCACCCAGTCACGGAACGCTTCATTGATCGCATCCTTGAGCGTCTGCGAGCCGGCTTTCACCGACACCACCTCGGCGCCCAGCAGCCGCATGCGCGCGACGTTGAGTGCCTGGCGGGCGGTGTCGACCGCGCCCATGTAGATCACGCATTCCAAACCCAGCAACGCGCACGCGGTCGCCGTGGCCACTCCGTGCTGGCCCGCTCCGGTTTCGGCGATCACCCGCGTCTTTCCCATCTGCTTGGCGAGCAGCGCCTGGCCGAGAACGTTATTTATCTTGTGGGAACCGGTGTGATTAAGGTCTTCTCGTTTCAAAAAGACCCGCGCACCACCGGCGTGCTCACTGAGCCGGGCGGCCTCATAAAGGGGCGAGGGCCGCCCGCTGTAGTGGCTCTGGAGGCGATCGAGGGTATCGAGGAATTCCTGATCGCTGCGGGCCTTTTCGTACGCTGCGGTGACTTCTTCGATGACCGCCATGAGCGCTTCGGCGACGTACCGTCCGCCGTACACGCCGAAATGCCCCCGGCTGTCGGGGTCGTGTTTCGTGGGTTCGGCAATCCCCGCGCTCGAACGCGGAAGTTCGGTGCCGGCGAGCTCAGGCACGTTACTGGCGGGTTGTTTTCGGGCAGGAGGGATGTGTGCCGGCGGTGACCAGGTCGGCCACGGCGCTGCGGGGATCACGGCTGGTCACCAGCCCCTCGCCGACGAGCACGGCGTCGGCGCCCGCACCCGCGTAAGCCAGCAGATCGGCAGGACCCCGGATGCCCGATTCCGCAATGCGAATCACATTGGTGGGCAAGCCCGGAGCGATCCGCGCGAAACAATCGCGATCGACTTTCAACGTCTTCAAGTCGCGCGCATTGACACCGATGACGCCGGCACCGGCCTGCAACGCGCGATCGGCCTCTGCTTCGGTGTGCACCTCGACCAGGGCCGTCATACCCAACGACTCCGTCCGGTCAAGCATCGAAACCAGCGCGGACTGCTCGAGCGCGGCCACGATCAGCAGCAGCATGTCCGCGCCGTGCGCGCGGGCCTCGTGAATCTGATAGGGCCGGACGATAAAGTCCTTGCGCAGCAACGGTACCGACACCGCCGCACGGACCGCATCCAAGTCAGCCAGCGACCCGTTGAACCGCCGCTGCTCGGTCAGCACACTGATGATGCGGGCGCCGCCGCCCTCATAGGCGCGGGCCAGTTTCGCCGGATCCGAGACAGACGCCATCTCACCGCGGGACGGGCTAGCACGCTTGACCTCGGCGATCACCCCGATGCCGGGTTCGCGCAATGCCGCCATGACGTTTCGCGGCGGCGGAGCATCACGGGCCGCGGCCTTGACCTCGGCCAACGGCACGACGGCCTCGCGGGCGGCAACGTCGGCACGCACTCCCTCGATGATGGAGTCGAGCACGGTTGCCGAACTCATCGCGTTGCGGCTCCTTCCTGAAGCTCCCCCGCCGGCACGCGGTCGAACATGACGGAAAGGGTAGCCGTCGTGAGCGTGCCGCCCGTCACCGACCCTCGGTGTCGGAATCCCGGGTCGGGTCGCGGCCCTCGTCGATGGCATCCCACATCATCCGTTCTGACATCGTCCCCCCTGAATCACCACGTTCCGCCGCGGCGCGCCGTTCAGCCGGTGACGCGTATCTCGCCGCCCCGGCGGCGCCCTTGACCGCTCGGCGCATCAGCAGGACCGCCGCCGCCAACGTCACCAACGCGGCCGCCAGCGTCACGGCCGCACCCGTGTCATCCCGCTCGCTACCCACCAGCGACACCACCGGAATCTGCGCCAGGTCGGCGCCGCGGACCGAGACGTCGCGGATGACCCACAGGCTGACGGCCAGGTAGGCCGCGCCGGCGCTGACCGCCGCGACAAGCACCGCCAACACCCGCAACAGCCAGCCGCGCACCGCCAGCGCGGCGACGGCCGCGGCGAGCAGCAACAGCGCCAACGGGACCAGGGCCGCCGACCACGACGCCCCGGACAGCGTCGTCGTGCGCGGCAGGCCCAGCCCGTCGAACGACCGCAGCACCACCCACGGCAGCCGCGACGCCACCCACAGCCCCGCCGCGGCGACCACCAGCAGGAGCTGGGCGACGCGGATCATCGCGCCGGCGCGGTCAAAGTTTCGGCGGCGGCGATGGCGTTGAGTACGGCTTTCGCCTTGTTGGCGGCCTCGGTGTATTCGTAGGGGCCGTTGGAATCGGCGACCACACCGCCGCCGGCCTGCACGTATGCGGTGCCGTCGCGCATCAGCGCGGTGCGGATCGCGATCGCGAAGTCGGCGTTACCCGCAAAGTCGAGGTAGCCGACGACGCCGCCGTACAGGCCGCGACGCGTCTTCTCGACCTCTTCGATCAGCTCCATCGCACGCACCTTCGGAGCACCCGACAACGTGCCGGCCGGGAAACATGCGGTGACGGCATCCAGCGCCGTGCGGCCGTCGGCGAGTTGACCGGTGACCGTCGACACCAGGTGCATGACGTGGCTGTAACGCTCGATGTGGCTGTAGTCATCGACGCGGACGGTGCCCGGCCGGCAGACCCGGCCCAGATCGTTGCGGCCGAGGTCCACCAGCATCAGGTGCTCGGCGCGCTCCTTGTCGTCGGCGAGCAGTTCCTTCTCCAGCAGGACGTCCTCCTCCTCGGTCTCCCCGCGCCAGCGGGTCCCGGCGATCGGGTGTGTGGTCGCACACCCGTCCTTCACCGTGACCAGCGCCTCGGGGCTGGAACCGACGATCGAGAAGTCAACCTGGCCCTGGTCGTTTGGCACGTGCAGCAAATACATATACGGGCTCGGGTTGGACAGTCGCAACATCCGGTACACGTCGATCGGATCGGCGTCGGTATCCATCTCGAACCGCTGCGACGGCACGACCTGGAAGGCCTCCCCGGCCTCGATGTCGGCGACCAGCTTCTCCACGATCGCCCCGTACTCCTCGATGGTGCGCTGAAAGCGGTGCAACGGCGCGGGCCGGTCGAAGATCGCGACCGTCGACGGCAGCGGCTGCCCAAGCGCCTCGGTCATCACATCGAGTCGGGCCACCGCGTCGTCGTACGCCCAGTCCACACGCTCGTCGGTGCCGTTCCAGTTCACCGCGTTGGCGATCAGTGTGATCGTGCCCTCGTGGTGGTCAACGGCCGCGACGTCGGTGGCAAGCAACAGCACCATGTCCGGCAGCTTCAGGTCGTCGACGGCACGTTCGGGCAGCCGCTCCAGGCGCCGGACCATATCGTAGGCGAAAAAGCCGACCAACCCGCCCGACAGCGGCGGCAGGCCGGGCACCGCCACGCTGGCCAGCAGGTCCATCGTCGCCCGCAGCGCCTGCAACGGATCGCCGCCGCGGGGCGCATCCTGTGGTGTCACGCCGAGCCACGCCGCCTCGCCGTTGCGCACGGTCAGCGCCGACGGGGCACCCGCTCCGATGAACGACCACCGCGACCATGACCTGCCGTTCTCGGCGGACTCCAGCAGGAACGTGCCCGGGCGGTTGGCGGCCAACTTGCGGTAGGCCGACAGCGGCGTCTCACTGTCGGCGAGGACCTTGCGGGTGACGGGCACGAACCGGTGCTCGGCGGCCAGCGCGCGGAACTCCTCGCGGCTGGTCGTGATGGCGAGATCAGCGGTCGAGGGCACCTGTTCATCTTCCCATCTCATTCCCATCTCATTCCCATCTCATGTTTCATCGCCTGGAGCGCGCGTAGCGTAGTGCGGCATGAAACGCGGTGACCTCGTCGACGAATTCGTCCTGCCCGACCAGAGCGGCAAGCCGCGTGAGTTCAGCGAATTCCTGGCCGACGGGCCAGTGGTGCTGTTCTTCTATCCGGCGGCGGGGACCCCAGGATGCACCCGAGAGGCGTGCCACTTCCGGGACCTGTCGAAGGAATTCTCCGACGTCGGCGCGTCCCGGGTCGGAATCAGCCGCGACCCGGTGAACAAGCAGGCCAAATTCGCCGAGGCCCACGGATTCGACTTCCCGGTGTTGTCGGACGCCGACGGCACCGTCGCCGCGGAGTTCGGGGTCAAGCGCGGGCTGCTCGCCAAGTTCATGCCGGTCCAGCGCAAGACCTTCGTCGTCGATACCGACCGCAAGGTCCTCGAGGTGATCGGCAGCGAGGTCAACATGAACGTGCACGCCGACAAGGCGTTGGAGGTGCTGCGGGCGCGGCAGTCCGCCTAGCGGCCCTGACAACACCGTGTCGGTGATCACCCGCGGCTAATCGTCGTCCAGCAGCACCTCGGCGTCGAAGCAGCTGTGGTCGCCGGTGTGGCATGCGCCGCCGACCTGATCGACCTCGAGCAGCACGGTGTCGCCGTCGCAGTCCAGCCGCACCGAGTGCACGCGCTGGGTGTGACCGGACGTCGCGCCCTTGACCCACTGCTGTTGCCGGGAGCGCGAGTAATACGTCGCCTCGCGGGTGGTCAGGGTGCGGGCCAGCGCGTCGTCATCCATCCAGGCCACCATCAGCACTTTTCCCGTGCCGCGTTCCTGCGCGACAGCGGTGATCAGGCCGTCGGCATCGCGTTTGAGGCGCGAAGCGATCCGGGCGTCCAGCGCAGCAGTCATCGCACGACGATCCCTTCTGCCGCCATCGCCGCCTTGACCTGGGTAATGGTCAGCTCCCGGAAGTGGAACACGCTGGCGGCGAGCACGGCGTCGGCGCCTGCAACAACAGCGGACGTGAAATGTTGCACCGCGCCAGCGCCGCCGCTGGCTATCACCGGCACCGTCACCGCCGCGCGCACCGCCCGCAGCATCGGCAGGTCGAACCCGGCCTTGGTGCCGTCGAAGTCCATGGAGTTCAGCAGGATCTCGCCGACGCCGAGCTCGGCGCCGCGCACGGCCCACTCCACCGCGTCGATGCCGGTGCCGCGCCGGCCTCCGTGCGTGGTGACCTCCCAGCCCGAGAGCGTCGGCCGCGACCCCCGGGGAACAGTGCGGGCGTCGACCGACAGCACGATGCACTGCGAGCCGAACCGGCGGGCCAGATCGGCAAGTAGCTCCGGGCGCGCGATCGCGGCGGTGTTGATCGACACCTTGTCGGCTCCAGCCCGCAGCAGCATGTCCACATCGTCAACCGACCGCACGCCGCCGCCGACCGTCAGCGGGATGAACACCTGCTCGGCGGTGCGCCGCACCACGTCGAGCATCGTTGCGCGACCGGAAGACGACGCGGTGACGTCGAGAAACGTCAGCTCGTCGGCGCCCTCGGCGTCATACGCGGCGGCCAATTGCACCGGGTCACCGGCGTCGCGCAGGTTCGCGAAATTGACGCCTTTGACCACCCGGCCGTCATCGACGTCCAGGCAGGGGATCACCCGGACCGCAACGTCGGTTCTCGCGGCCATCAGTACGACTCCGGTGCGCCGACTTCGTTGAGGATCTCCAGGATCTGGCCGTGGCAGCCCGGGCCGCCCGCGAGCGCCGAACGGGCCGACGGTGTCCAGTCCCGTCCGGTCAAATCGGTCACGATGCCGCCGGCGGCTCGCACCAGTGCCACCCCGGCGGCGTGATCCCAGATGTGGTCGCCGAAACTGATCGCACCGCCGAGCATTCCGGCGGCGGTGTACGCAAGGTCTACGCCGGTGGCGCCGTGGATGCGGACCCGTGACGACACCCGGCTGAGGTGTTCGACCACCGCGAGCCGGTATCGGCCGGGAAACCGGCCGCGCCAGTCCACGTTGAACGTGCCGACCCCCACGATCGCGTCGACGAGGTCAGCGGATTCCAGCGGTTGCTGCTCGGCACCGTTGCAGCGCAGCGGGCCGCCCACCACCGCGGTGAAGCGCTCCCCGGTGAACGGCAGCCACGTCAAGCCCGCGACCGGCTCGCCGTCGCGGATCAGGCCCAGCAGGATGCCGGCCAGCGGCAGGCCCGCAGCGTAGTTGAACGTGCCGTCGATCGGGTCGAGCACCCAGACCAGCGGCGACTCGAGGTCGGCGCCGCCGAACTCCTCGCCGTGCACCTCGATTCCGGTGGCCGAAACGAGCGCCTCGGCCACCTGCCGCTCGATCGCAAGGTCGATCTCGGTGGCGAAGTCGTTGCCTTTCTTGCGCACCGCAGAACCCGCGCCGCGGCCCTGGACGAACCGCTCGGCGGCCTCGTCGAGGATCACGGCCGCCTCGGCAACCAGCGCGTCCAGGTCAGCGGTGTCAGACATGGTGCGGACCTACTGCTTGACCGCCGCAAGCGCCTGCGGCAGCGTGAATCGCCCGGCGTAGAGGGCTTTTCCGACGATCGCGCCCTCGACGCCGATCCGCGTCAGCAGGGCGATCGCGCGCAGGTCATCGAGGCTGGACACGCCGCCGGAGGCGATCACCGGTGCGCCGGTGCGCTCGGCGACGCCGGACAGCAGGTCAAGGTTGGGACCGGTCAACGTGCCGTCCTTGGTCACGTCGGTGACGACGAACCGCGAACAGCCCTGACTGTCAAGGCGGTCAAGCACGTACCACAGGTCACCACCATCGGTCTTCCAGCCGCGCCCGCGCAGCCGGTGGTTGCCGTCGACGACCTGCACGTCGAGCCCGACCGCGATTTTGTCGCCGTGCTCGGCGATCACCTGGGCGCACCAGTCGGGGTTCTCCAGCGCCGCCGTGCCGAGATTTACCCGAGTGCAGCCGGTGGCCAGCGCCGCCTTCAGCGACTCGTCGTCGCGGATGCCGCCGGACAGTTCGACGTTGACGTCCAGGCGGCCGATCACCTCGGCCAGAAGGTCGCGGTTGGAGCCGCGCCCGAACGCCGCGTCGAGGTCCACCAGGTGGATCCACTCGGCGCCGTCGTGCTGCCAGCCCAGCGCGGCGTCCACGGCTGAGCCGTATTCGGTTTCGCTGCCGGCCTGGCCCTGCACCAGGCGCACGGCACGGCCGTCGACCACGTCAACCGCAGGCAGCAGGATAAGGGGCACGTTGGACAACCTAGTTCAGTCCCCGCACCCAGTTGCTCAGCAGCGTCGCACCGGCGTCGCCGCTCTTCTCCGGGTGAAACTGGGTGGCCGCCAGTGCCCCGTCCTCGACGGCGGCCAGGAACGGCACATGGTGGGTGGCCCAGGTCAGGACCGCGTCGCCGGCGCCCTCCCAGCACTGCGCGGCGTAGGAGTGCACGAAGTAAAAGCGGGTGTCGGGATCCAGTCCGGCGAAAAGCGGGCTGCCCTGGGCCGGCTCGACGACGTTCCAGCCCATGTGGGGGATGACGGGCGCGTTCAACCGGGTGACGGCGCCGGGCCACTGCCCGCAGCCCGCCGATTCAACGCCGAATTCGACGCCGCGGGCGAACAGGATCTGCATCCCGACGCACACACCGAGCACCGGACGGCCATGCGACAGGCGCTCGGCGATGATCTTCTCCCCGCCGATGCCGCGCAGGCCGGTCATGCACGCCTCGAACGCGCCGACCCCGGGCACCACGAGACCGTCGGCAGCGGCGGCCGCGGCGGGATCGGCGGTGACCTCCACGTCGGCGCCCACCCGCTGCAGCGCCCGCTGGGCCGAGCGGAGATTGCCGGAGCCGTAGTCCAGGACCACCACGGAGTTCGTTGTCACAGACTGCCTTTGGTGGAGGGGACGCCGGTGATCCGGGGATCGCGTTCAACGGCCTGCCGCAGTGCCCGGGCGACGGCCTTGTACTGCGCCTCGGTAATGTGGTGCGGATCGCGCCCGTAGAGCGTGCGCACGTGCAGTGCGATGCGGGCGTTCATGGCCAGTGACTCGAACACGTGCCGGTTGATCACGGTGTGGTACGGGACGCTGGATCCGGCGATCGTGGTGTGGCGCAGATGATCCGGCTCGCCGGTGTGCACGCAGTAGGGCCGGCCGGACACATCGACGGCCGCCTGCACGAGGGTCTCGTCCATCGGGATGAACGCGTCCCCGAAGCGGCGGATGCCCTTCTTGTCGCCGAGCGCCTGGGCCAGCGCTTGGCCCAGCACGATCGCGGTGTCCTCGACGGTGTGGTGTGCCTCGATCCCGACGTCGCCCTCGGCTCTTACGGTCAGGTCGAAGCCGGCATGGCTGGCAAGCGAGCTGAGCATGTGGTCGTAGAACGGCACCCCGGTGTCCACGTCGACGACCCCGGTGCCATCCAGGTCCAGTTCGACGACGATCTTGGACTCCTTGGTGGTCCGTTCGACACGGGCGCGGCGGTTCTCGGTCACGATGCTCCTAACGGCGTGGTGAGCTCGGTGGTCGCGAGCCGGGCGCTGACCTTCAGCAGCGCGTCGTTCTCGTGGGCCAAACCGGTGGTGGCGCGCAGGTATCCGGGCAGTCCGAGGTCGCGGATCAGCACACCGGCGTCCAGGTAGCGCCGCCAGGTGGCCGGCGCGTCGGCGAACTCCCCGAACAGCACGAAGTTCGCGTCGCTGTCGATCACCCGAAAACCCATGGCCCGCAATGCCTCGACGACCCGCCCACGTTCGGCGACCAGCGTCGCGACGCTGCCCAGGGTCTCGTCGGCGTGGCGCAGCGCCGCGCGGGCCGCGGCCTGGGTCGTCGACGACAGGTGATAGGGCAGCCGAACCAACAGCATCGCGTCGATCACGGCGGGCGCTGCGATCAGGTAGCCCAGTCGGCCGCCGGCGAATGCGAACGCTTTGCTCATCGTGCGGGTGACGACCAGCCTGGCCGGGTATTCTTCGATCAGCGCGATCGGGCTTGGGGCCGACGAGAATTCGGCGTAGGCCTCATCGACGATCAGGATGCCGGTGTCCATCGCATCGAGCAGCCGCCGCAGCTGGGCGAGCGAAACGCTTTGCCCGGACGGATTGTTGGGGCTGGCGACGAACACCACGTCTGGCCGGTGCTGCTCGATCGCGGCGGCCGCGACGTCGACGTCGAGGCTGAAGTCCGCGGCCCGGTGCGCCTCAAGCCAGCGCGTCTGGGTGCCACCGGAGATGATCGGGTGCATCGAGTACGACGGGACGAAGCCGATCGCCGACCGGCCCGGTCCGGCGAACGCCTGCAAAAGCTGTTGCAGGATTTCGTTGGAGCCGTTTGCCGCCCACAGGTTTTCCATGCCGACGCGCACACCCGTCTGCACGGTCAAGTAGGCGGCCAGGTCGCGGCGCAGCGCCACCGCGTCGCGGTCGGGATAGCGGTGCAGGTCGACGGCCGCTGCACGGACCGCGCGGGCGACGTCGTCGACGAGGGCCTGGGTTGGCGGGTGCGGGTTCTCGTTGGTGTTGAGCCGTACCGGCACGTCGAGCTGCGGTGCGCCGTACGGCGACCTGCCCCGCAGGTCCTCGCGCAGCGGCAAGTCGGCCAGCGTGACGCGCTGTCCGGGATTCACCGTTGGGGGCTCTTCGCGCACGCGACTCATCACCGCTCAAACCTCCGGCGCACCGCCTCGCCATGCGCGGGCAGGTTCTCGGCCTCGGCGAGCGCGATGACGTGTCCGGTCACATCTTTGAGCGCGGCCTCCGAGTAGTCGACGATGTGGATGCCGCGGAGAAAGGTTTGTACCGACAGGCCGCTGGAGTGGCGGGCACAGCCCGCGGTCGGCAGCACGTGATTGGAACCGGCGCAGTAGTCACCGAGGCTGACCGGAGCCCACGGGCCGACGAAGATCGCGCCGGCCGAGCGGATCCGGGCCGCGACGCCGGGTGCGTCCGCGGTCTGAATCTCCAGGTGCTCGGCCGCGTAGGCGTTCAGCACCGCGACCCCGGCGTCGATGTCGTCCACGAGCACGATCGCGGACTGGCGGCCGGTGAGCGCTGCGGTCACCCGCTGCCGGTGCACCGTGGTCTCCAGCTGGGCCGCCAGCTCGGCCAGCGTTCCCGCGACCAGCTCCACGCTGGCGGTGACCAGCACGCTGGCGGCCATCTCGTCGTGTTCGGCCTGGCTGATCAGGTCGGCGGCCACGTGCGCGGGGTCTGCGGTGTGGTCGGCCAGGATCGCGATCTCGGTCGGGCCGGCCTCGGCGTCGATGCCGACCACCGAGCGGCAGATCCGCTTGGCGGCGGTGACGTAGATGTTTCCCGGGCCGGTGATCATGTCGACCGGCGCCAACTCGGCGCCGTCGGTGTCGGTGCCGCCGTAGGCCAGCAGCGCCACCGCCTGCGCGCCGCCGACGGCCCACACCTCATCGACCCCGAGCAACCTGGCCGCCGCCAGGATCGTCGGGTGCGGCAAGCCGCCGAACGGTGCCTGCGGCGGGCTGGCGATGACCAGCGACTCCACCCCCGCGATCTGCGCCGGCACGACGTTCATCACCACACTCGACGGGTAGACGGCGTTGCCGCCCGGCACGTACAGGCCCACCCGCTGCACGGGCACCCAGCGCTCGGTGACCGTGGCCCCCGGTCCCAACACCGTGGTGATGTCGGTGCGGCGCTGATCCGAGTGCACCGCGCGGGCACGCTGGATCGCGACCTCGAGCGCGCAGCGGACACCGTCGTCGAGCCCGTCCAGCGCGTTGTCGAGCTCGCCGACCGGCACCCGGACGGCCGGCGGCCGCACACCGTCGAAGGACATGCCGTAGTCCAGCGCGGCGTCGGCGCCCCGCTGCGCAACCGCCTCCACGATCGGTCGGACCCGCGGCAGGACCGCGTCGACGTCGACCCGGCCCCGCGGCAGGACACCACGCAGCGCGACCGCACTCAGCGCGCTGCCGCGCAGGTCGATGCGGGCCATCTCCGGTGGCGGTACATTCACGCCCACCATTCTCCCAGAGCCGCACAACTCGATACCGTTGTGCGTCGGTCAACTGAACGGAGCCGCCATGTCCGCAAAGGATCATCCCAACAATGCCCCCGGCGTGCCGATGGTGTTTTCGCCGCGGCTGGAGCGCCTGCAGATCAAGTACATGAACCCGGTGATGCTGCGGGTGGCGCGCTACCTGCCGTCGATGGCGGTCGTCAAACACCGCGGTCGCACGTCGGGCAAGGATTACCAGACCGTCGTGAGCGCCTACCGCAAGGGCAACCTGATGGCGGTTCTGTTGATGCATGGCAAGACGAACTGGGTCAAGAACGTGCTGGCCGCGGGTGAGGCCGACGTCCAGAGGCTCGGCCGCGACGTGCACATCAGCAACCCGCGGGTGCTGCCGGCCGGCACCGACAGCGCCGACCTGCCGTGGATCGTCCGGCGCGGCGCGCACAGCGTCGGGGTGTTCGTCGCGGATATCGCCCAGCCCGTCGGGTGACGACGTTCGAAGTGATGGCTGGTCAGGTGTCGAGCCCGACGTCGAGCACGTTCACCGAGTGGGTCAGGGCACCCACGGCCAGGTAGTCGACGCCGGTCGCGGCGTACGCGCCCGCGGTGTCCAGCGACAGGCCGCCCGACGACTCCAGCTTCACCCACGGCGCCCGCGCGTCGCGGCGCTGCACCGCGATCTGGGTCTGCCACACCGGGAAGTTGTCCAGCAGCACCAGCGCGGTATCGCCGAGGTCCTCGCCCAGGAGGGCGTCGAGCTGCTCGAGTGAGTCGACCTCGACCTCGCACGGCAGCTCCGGCGCGACGGCGCGCACCGCCCGCAGCGCCGCGACGACCGAGCCGGCCGCCGCGACGTGGTTGTCCTTGATCAGCGCGGCATCGCCGAGGCCCATGCGGTGGTTCACCCCGCCGCCGACCCGCACCGCGTACTTCTGCAGCGCCCGCAGCCCCGGCAGCGTCTTGCGGGTGTCGCGGATCTTGGCCTTCGTACCGTCCACCGCGTCGACCCACCGCGCCGTCGCGCTGGCGATCCCTGACAGGTGGCAGAGCAGGTTCAGCATCGTGCGCTCGGCGGTGAGCAAGCCCTGGGTGGGGGCCTGCAGCCGCAGCAGCGGGTCACCGGGCTGCAGCCGGTCGCCGTCGGACACCCGCTCGAGCAGGCGATAGCCGCCGGGACCGAGCACTTCGTCGAGCGCCAGCAGCGCGACGTCGATGCCGGCGACCACGCCGGGCTCGCGGGTGACCACCGCCGCGATCGCGGTCGCCTCGGGCGGCACGGTGGCCAGCGTGGTGACGTCGGGGCCGCAGCGCAGGTCCTCGTCGAGGGCGCGGCGGACCACGGCGCGAGCCTCGGTGAGCTCGTAGGCGCTGAGCCCCATCAGCAGCACGCCCAGGCCGCCACCGGCGCGTCGGCGCTACGTGCCTGCGCCGGATCGGGTTGCGGGTAGTCGGCGCGGTGGTGGCAGCCGCGGGTTTCGGTGCGCGCCAGCGCGGCTGCGGCCACCGCGCGGGCGGTGACCGTCAACGCAACGTCCTCGGCGTCGATGCGGGACGCGGGGCTGCGCGGCGCGGCGTCGTCGAGTTCGCCGATGAGCCGGTGCAGGCCTTCGCCGGTGCGGACCACCGACGCATACCGGCTCATCGCGTGCTGCAGCCTGCGGCGCGGAACGGCCGCGCGGATGACGGGTTCGGGCAGCCGTGCGGTGGTCGCGCCCGCTGCCGCGGCGTGCTCGGCTGCGGCCCGGCCGGCGCGGCCGCCGACCACCAGGCCCTCGAGCAGGCTGTTGGAGGCGAGCCGGTTCGCACCGTGCATGCCGGTGCGCGCCACCTCGCCGGCGGCAAACAACCCGGCCAGCGCGGTGCGTCCGATCACGTCGGTGACCACGCCGCCGCAGCTGTAATGCGCGCCCGGCAGCACGGGGATCGGCTGGCGGGTGGGGTCGATGCCTGCCGTGCGGCACGCGGCACTGACGGTCGGGAACCGGTGTTGCAAGCCGACGATGCCGCGTGCGTCGAGGTACACGCACCGATCGCCGGTCTCGGCCAGTCGCGCCTCCACCGCCGCGGCGACCACGTCGCGAGGGGCCAGATCGCCCATCGGGTGAACCCCCGCTGTCACCGAGCGGCCCTTGGCGTCGACGAGTATCGCGCCTTCGCCGCGCAACGCCTCGGTGATCAGCGGCCGCCGTCCGTCGGCGTGGCCGTCGAACAGCATCGTCGGATGGAACTGGACGAACTCGATGTCGGCCACCGCCACACCGGCCCACAGTGCCAGCGCGACACCGTCGCCGGTGGACCCGTCCGGGTTGGTGGTCGCCCGGTAGAGGTGGCCCAGGCCGCCGGTAGCCAGGATGACCGCGGGTGCGTGCACCACACCGATGCCCTCGTCATTGCGCACCAGCAGTCCGGTCACACCACTGGTGTCGTAAAGCACCTGCAGCGCAACATGATTACGACGAATGTCGAGGATGTTCGCGGCGTGGTCGAGCGCGCGCTGCACCTCCGCACCGGTCGCGTCGCCACCCGCGTGGATGATGCGGTGGCGGGAGTGCCCGCCCTCGCGGGTGAGCGCCCAGCGGCCCGGCGCCGACTCGTCGAACCGGGCGCCGTCACCGACGAGCTCGGCCACCGCCGCATAGCCCTCGGCGACGATCGAGCGGACGGCGTCGGGGTCGCAGAGCCCGCCGCCCGCCGCGACCGTGTCGGCGACGTGGGCGTCCACCGAGTCGTCGGTGGCCGGCAACACCACGGCGATGCCGCCCTGCGCGTAGTGGGTGGCGGTCTTGCCGGCCTTGCTGAGCACCATGACCGAGCTACCCCGCCGATGCGCGGCAAGCGCGGCGGCAAGACCGGCAACCCCGGTGCCGATCACGACGACGTCGGCCCTGCTGTCCCACGCCGTCATTCGCCGCCGCCGGGTTGGCCGATCTCGATCATCCGCTGCACGCTGCGCCGGGCCAGTCGAGCGGTGTGGAGGTCGACGTCGACCTCGTCGGTGCCGTCGATCAGGCAGCGCAGCAGCGCGGCGGGCGTGATCATCTTCATGTACTTGCATGACGCGCGGTCGTTGACCGCACGGAAGTCGACCTGCGGTGCGGCCCTTCGCAACTGGTGCAGCATGCCGATCTCGGTGGCCACCAGCACCTCGCGCGCGCGGGTGGCGCGGGCGGCGTCGAGCATGCCCCCGGTCGACAGGATCTTCACCCGGTCGGCGGGCACGGCCCCCGCGCCGGCCAGGTACAGCGCCGAAGTCGCGCAACCGCATTCGGGATGCACGTACAGCTCGGCATCGGGGTGCCTGCGGGCCTGCCCGGCCAGTTCGTCGCCGTTGATACCGGCGTGCACGTGGCACTCGCCCGCCCAGACGTGCATGTTCGTCCTGCCGGTCACCCGGCGGACGTGCGCGCCGAGGAACTGGTCGGGCAGGAACAGCACCTCGCGGTCGGGGTCGATCGAGGACACCACCTCGACCGCGTTGGCGGACGTGCAGCAGATGTCGGTGAGGGCCTTGACCGCGGCGGTCGTATTGACGTAGGAAACCACCACCGCGTCGGGATATTCGGCCTTCCAGGCGCGCAGTTCGTCGGCCGTGATCGACTCGGCCAGCGAGCAGCCGGCCCGCTGGTCGGGAATCAGCACGGTCTTGTGCGGGCTGAGGATCTTGGCGGTCTCGGCCATGAAGTGGACACCGCAGAAGACGATGGTGTTTTCCGGCGCGTCGGCCGCGACGCGGGACAGCGCCAGCGAATCCCCGACGTGATCGGCGACATCCTGGATGGCCGGCAGCTGGTAGTTGTGAGCGAGCAGCGTGGCACCACGCAGCGTGGCCAGCCGGCGCACCTCGGCGGCCCATTCGGCGGTCGGCTCGACCCCGAGTTCGTCAACCCGGTCAACGACCGTCATGGCCGCCTCCTCACGTCGCCGGGTTTTCGACTTATAATCGAAAACATGCCACATGGTAACACCGCGCACGAGGTGCTGGCCGTCGTGTTCCAGATTCGCCACCTGGGCACGCCGAAGCCGCAGCTCAGCGTGCTGCTGTGGGAGCGGGCGATGAACCCACAGCGGGGGGCGTGGTCGCTGCCGGGCGGTCGGCTGCGTCACGACGAGGACATGACCAGTTCGGTCCGCCGTCAACTGGCCGAGAAGGTCGACCTGCGTGAGCTGACCCACCTCGAGCAGCTCGCGGTGTTCTCCGACCCGGCCCGCGTGCCCGACACCCGCACCATCGCGTCGACGTTCCTCGGGCTGGTGCCCTCCCCCGCCACCCCCGCGCTGCCGCCCGACACCCGCTGGCATCCCGTCAACGCGCTGCCTCCGATGGCTTTCGACCACGGCACGATGATCGCCCACGCCCGCGCCAGGCTGGTCGCGAAGCTGTCCTACACGAACCTCGGATTCGCCTTGGCGCCGAAGGAATTCGCGCTGTCGACGTTGCGTGACATCTATGGTGCCGCGCTCGGCTACCAGGTGGACGCGACGAACCTGCAGCGGGTGCTGGCACGGCGCGGGGTCATCTCGCCGACCGGCACCACCGCCAGGTCGGGCCGCAGCGGCGGGCGGCCCGCCGCGCTGTACCGGTTCACCGATTCCCGGTTGCGCGTCACCGACGAATTCGCCGCACTTCGACCGCCCGGGTGAGTCGATTGGGATTTTAACGTCTTCTTAAGGAAGAATGGCCGGTTGGTCACGAAGGAGTGTCAACCTATGGACTCTGCCAGCATGGCCGCCGCGACCGGCCCCGACTGGATCGGCTATGCCCCGCACCACGAGCTGCAGCGCGGGCGTCCGCTGCTGCCGGAGCATGACCCGTTCTACCAGCCGCCGCCCGGCTACCAGCACGCCAGGCCCGGCACCGTGCTGCGGTCCCGCGAGGTCGAGCTGGCCTTTCTCGGGCTCATCCCGCAGCAGTTCACCGCCACCCAGCTGCTGTACCGCAGCACCGACATGCACGGGCGGCCCGAGGCCACGGTGACGACCGTGCTGGTGCCCACGGAACGCGGGCCCGAGGCGATGTGCCCGCTGGTTTCGTACCAGTGCGCGATCGACGCGGTGGCCGCGCGGTGCTTTCCCTCGTACGCGCTGCGGCGCGGTGCCAAAGCCGTCGGCGCGCTGGCGCAGTTGGAGTTCTTGCTGATCGCCGCGGCGCTGGCGGAGGGCTGGGCCGTGTCGGTGCCCGACCACGAAGGCGCGCACGGCTCGTGGGGCACACCGTATGAGCCGGGCTACCGAGTCCTCGACGGCATCCGCGCCGCGCTGCGCTGCGAGCGGTTGGGCCTGTCCGCCGGCGCGACGGTCGGGCTGTGGGGCTACTCCGGCGGCGGGCTGGCATCCGCGTGGGCCGCCGAAGTGGCCGCCGACTACGCACCCGAACTCGGCATCGTCGGCGCCGTGCTCGGCTCGCCGGTCGGCGACCTGGGGCACGCGTTCAAGCGGCTCAACGGCACCTTCTACTCCGGCCTGCCGGCCATGGTGGTCGCCGCCCTGGGCCACGCCTTCCCCGAGCTGGACCGGGTGCTCCAGCGGCACGCCACCGACGAGGGCCGCGCGCTGCTGCAGTCGCTGGAGAAGATGACCACCATCCCCGCCGTGCTGCGGATGGCGCACCAGAACATGGATTCCTACGTCGACCGGCCGCTGGAGGACATCCTCGACGAGCCGGAGGTCCAGTACGTCTTCGACAGCATCCGGCTCGGCACCGCGACCCCGTCTGCGCCGGTGCTGCTCGTGCAGGCGGTGCACGACAAGATCGTGGGCGTGGACGACATCGACGAGCTCGCCGAAACCTACCGCGCCGGCGGGGCCTCGGTCACCTATCACCGGGACCTGTTCAGCGAGCACATGTTGCTGCACCCGATGTCGGCGCCGATGACGTTGCGGTGGCTGAGCGACCGCTTCGCCGGCCGGTCGCTCGACGAACACCTAATGCGCACCACCTGGCCCACGCTGTTCAACCCCTCGACCTACAAGGGCATGATCCAACTAGGGTTGATCGCCGCCAAGGTCATCACGGGCCGGCAGCTCAAGCGCCGCCCACTTTCGGAGGCCGACGCGTAGGGAGATTCCCGATGAAGACCGCGATCTGCGAAATGCTCGGAATCGACCTGCCGCTGCTGGCGTTCAGCCACTGCCGCGACGTGGTCGCCGCCGTCACCAACGCGGGCGGCTTCGGCGTGTTGGGCGCGTCGACCCACACTCCGGAAGAGCTGGAGCGGGAGCTCGGGTGGATCGACGCCGAGGTGGGCGCCAAGCCCTACGGCGTGGACATCATCGTGCCGGAGAAATACACCGGCAAGGGCCAGCGCCTGAGCTCCGAGCAGGTGGCCGAGATGATCCCGGCCGAGCACCGCCGGTACGTCGCGGCGCTGCTCGAAGGCCACGGCATCGCGCCGATCGAGCGGTTACGTCCGCCGCGGGTGGCGATCTCCGACGACGCCGGCGACGCGCTGCTGGGGGTGGCTTTCTCACATCCGATCAAGCTGATCGCCAACGCGCTCGGCCGGCCGCCCGCGTCGATGCTGGAGGCGGGCAGGGCGCACGGGGTGCCGGTCGCCGCGCTGGTCGGCGCGCGCGAGCACGCGATCAGGCAGGTCGAGGCCGGCGTCGACATTCTCGTCGCGGCCGGGACCGAGGCGGGCGGGCACTGCGGCGAGGTGACCACGATGGTGCTGGTGCCCGAGGTGATCGAGGCGATCCGGCCGATCCGCGACGTCCCGGTGCTGGCCGCGGGCGGCATCGTCACCGGCCGGCAGATGGCGGCCGCGGTCGCAATGGGCGCTGCAGGCGCCTGGACCGGGTCGGTGTGGCTGACAACCGAAGAGGCCGAGACCGCCCCGTACACCAAGCAGCGGATGCTGGCGGCCAGCTCCCGCGACACCGTCCGCTCGACCTGCCGGACCGGCAAACCGACGCGGCAGCTGAAGTCGGACTGGACCCAGGCCTGGGAGTCCGGCGCGGGACCGGATCCGCTGCCGATGCCGCTGCAGTCGATGCTCAGCGAGCCGGTGCTGCGCCGGGTCGACACCCTGGCCGCCAACGGTGACGCGGGCGCCCAAGCCCTGGCCACCTACTGGGTAGGGCAGGGCGTCGGGCTGATGAACAGCGTCAAGCCGGCGCGCCAGGTGGTCTACGAATTCGCCCAGGACTACCTGCAGGCCGCCGAACGGCTAGCCGACAGCCTCGGGGACTGACGGCTCGGCGCCGTCACCGACGTCGAGGTCGTCGTGCGCCGACGCCGCCACCATCGTGGCGTAGGTCAGCGCCGCGGCGGCGGCCGGCAGCAGCAGCGTCGCCAGCACCTGCAGTGGCGCGTGGCCGAAGAACACCGTCGACGCCTCGGTGACGTAATACACCCGGTGCTGCGGCGACACCGGCGCGGTAGCGACGTCGACTGCGCCGTAGCGCAGCCTGGCCAGCCCGGCGCCGACGGCCGCCGCGGCGGCGGCGGCGGCCACGCCGCCGAACACCAGTCCCGCCACCATCGCCGGGCCGCGGCGCCGCCGCCACTGCCACACCAGCACCGCCGCGACCACCGCGACGGCGATCACCAGGCCGACCATCATCACCGCCGAGACGAAGAAGTGGTCCGCCTCGTTGCCGAGATAGACGTGGAGCCGCTGGCCGGACCTGTTGAGTGCGACAACCCCGTGCACCGGCGGAGCGACCAGCACCCACACACCCCCGAGCAGCGCACCCGCGACCGCGAGCCCGGCCACCACCACCACGACCGCACGCCTCATCGGCGCGCCGGTCGGTCGGTGGAGTCGACGCGCCCGTGCCGAGAGCACTGCGCCCACCAACCGTCAGGACGAACCTGCACCACCATCCGTCGGCCACACTCGGCGCAAAACCGTGGCGGCTCCAGCCCGAGCTGCGCGGCCACCGGCACCCGGTCTTGTTCCCGGGTTTGCTCCGGTTCGCCGGTGTAGACATTGAACATCGGATTAGTCCCTACCCGACGCGCTGACCTGCGCCGACGCCGCGATCATGGCTCAATCGTCCGCAGATCGTCCGCAGGAGTTTCGAGCCGGGCCGCGATCACTTTACCGACCGCCGCGCGGGTGGACTCAGCGGTCAGGGCTTGTGCTTGTTGTTGCCGACCGTGGTGACCTGGATATTGCTGCCGGGGCCGGCGATCGCGCGGCTGTGGTTGCCGAACACGCGTGCGGTGTTGTTGTCGCCGAGTACGGCGTCTGCTTCGCTGCCATTGCCGACCACCAGGGCGGTGTTGTTGTTGCCGGCTACCGGTGGCCCGCCGCTGCCCGCTGCCGCCGCGCCGCTGCCCTCGCCGAACACCTGGGCCGTGTTGTTGTTGCCGAAATTGGCGAGTGCGGTGCTGCGGTTGCCGAATGCGGTCGCGGTGTTGCCGCTGCCGTGCGTTGCTTGGGCGATGGTGCCGTTGCCGACCGCAATGGCCGTGTTGTCGTTGCTGGGACCGCCATCGCTGGTGCTGGGTCCAAACCCTGCCTGCGCCGAGGTGGGGGTGGGGCCGACGACAGGGTTGTTGCCCGGGTTGCCGATCGCGATGGCCGTGTTGTGGGTGCCGTTCGTTGCGGTGGCGTTGGCGCCGTTGCCGATCGCGATGGCGGTGTCGAAGCCACCACTGGCCGCCGCCGTGGTGTGGGGGCCGATTCCGACAGCGATGTCGGTCGGGGTGGTGGCTGAGCAACCGGAACCGAGATCGATGCTCCCCGCCGCCGCGCACGACGCGTTCGCGACCGCAGGGGAACTCAGTGAACCCACCGCCAACGCGCCCGAGGCCAGCGCGCCTACCAGCAATCCACCCACCAGCCCCGAGTGGTTGTGGGCAGCGGTTGGCACCGCCCTGTGTCGACCCATCAGGTTGGCTCCTCTCGGGCAGCTGGCAGCCCACACGACCGCCGTACGGCAAGGAACCTAACACCGAATCGTCTCAGTCCGGGCAAATGCGATCTGCCAATTGACGAATCAGGATGGAATTGTTGATGCCCTAGCTAGTAATACTCGGGTACCAACGCCCCGGATGATGTTGACGTTGAAGGTGCCTACCTGTCTACAGCGTGGCGTTGAGCGCCTTGATGGGCATCTGCAGGTCGTCGAGCAGTTCCAGATCGGCCTCGGCGGGGCGGCCCAGCGTGGTCAGGTAGTTGCCGACGATCACCGCGTTGATCCCGCCGAGGATGCCCTGCTTGGCACCGAGGTCGCCCAGGGTGATCTCGCGACCGCCGGCGAACCGCAGCACGGTGCGCGGCAGCGCCAGCCGGAACGCGGCCACGGCCTTGAGCGCCTCGACCGCGGGGAGCACCTCGAGGTCGCCGAACGGCGTTCCGGGGCGTGGGTTGAGGAAGTTCAGCGGAACCTCGTCGGGGTCCAGCTCGGCGAGGTCGGCGGCGAATTCGGCGCGCTGCTCGAGGGTTTCACCCATGCCGAGGATGCCGCCGCAGCAGACTTCCATGCCGGCGTCGCGGACCATCGACAACGTGTCCCGGCGTTCCGCCCAGGTGTGGGTGCTGACCACGTGGGGGAAAAACGACCGCGCCGTTTCGAGGTTGTGGTTGTAGCGGTGCACACCCATCGCGGCGAGGCGGTCGACCTGCTGCTGGGTCAGCATCCCCAGCGAGCACGCGATGTGGATGTCGACCTCGTTGCGGATCGCCTCGATGCCCGCGGCGACCTGGGTGAGCAGCCGTTCGTCAGGGCCGCGGACGGCGGCGACAATGCAGAACTCCGTCGCGCCGGTCTTGGCGGTCTGCTTGGCGGCTTCGACCAGGCTGGGGACGTCGAGCCAGGCGCTGCGCACCGGCGAGGCGAACAGCCCCGACTGCGAGCAGAAATGGCAGTCCTCCGGGCAGCCGCCGGTCTTGAGGCTGATGATGCCCTCGACCTCCACCTCGGGCCCGCACCAGCGCATCCGGACCTCGTGGGCGAGTGCCAGCAGGTCATCGAGCCGGTCATCGGACAGCCGCAGCACCTCGAGTACCTGGTCTTGGTCCAGGCCTTCGCCGCGGTCCAGCACCTGCTCGCGGGCCAGCGCGAGGATGTCGTCGGTCACGCATGCTCCTTCAAGCTCTTGAACGGTGTTCAGGTTAGGGTAGCGGCGTGCAGCTGCACAAATGGCACGTGGTGGACGCCGCGACGGCGCTGCTGGACAGCTACGGGATCGCGGATTTGACCATGCGTCGGCTGGCCCGCGAGCTCAACGTCAGCCCGGGCGCGCTGTACTGGCACTTCGCCAACAAGCAGCAGCTGCTCGGCGCGGTCGCCGACCGGATCCTGCAGCCCGCGTGCGCGGGCGTGGTCGCGACGGGCTGGCGTGAGCGCGTCGAAGAGGTCGGTGTCACGCTGCGCGACGCGCTGCTGTCGCACACCGACGGCGCCGAGCTGGTGTCGGCCAGCTTCGCCGCCGGGCAGTCACCCGCGGTCCTGCAGATCGTGTCGCGGTTGGCCGATGCGGCCGGGGCGGCAGGGGTGGCGCCTGCGCAGGCCGAGCTGGTCGCTCGAACGGTCGTGCACTACGTGCTGGGGTTCGTGGTGGACGAGCAGTCGCGCCTGCAGTGGGACGCGGCCGGGGCACTGGCCGAGGAGCAGTCGGTGCTGTCGATCGACGCGAACGCCCGGTTCGCGTTCGGGCTGCGGCTGCTCATCGACGGCGTCGAGCGCGTGCCTCGGCCACTCGCTGCACAACGTCAATCGGCCGGTCCTCGGCGATCACTCGGATGACGACCCACCCGAGGCTCTCGAGCTTTCGAAGCCGGCCGATGTCCCTGACGTATTGCCTGCGCTCGGTGCGGTGCTGATCGCCGTCGTACTCGACGGCGACTCCGACCTCCTGCCAGCCCATGTCGAGCATGGCCACCAGGTGCCAATTCTCATGCACCGGAATCTGGGTGGCCGGCGCGGGGAACCCGGCATCGATCAACAGCAAGCGCAGCCAGGTCTCCTTCGGGGAGGCGGCGCCGCTGTCGACGAGCGGCA
>Ga0213881_10000529_pt1 | contig 24079 bp, 22 predicted proteins | sample BarmaccoBMER_R08_FD_160104 | JGI IMG/M metagenome (GOLD analysis project Ga0213881, IMG submission 160104) | Barbacenia macrantha exposed rock microbial communities from rupestrian grasslands, the National Park of Serra do Cipo, Brazil - ER_R08 ... | reverse complement strand
CGTGCGTGCCCGGCTCGAGGCCTACACCAGGGCCGAGGCGGATCGGCTGGTCCGCGCCATCCAGCCGCGCGGCACGCCAGAACACGGCACGCCAGAACACGGCACGGCCGAACTGCGCCGGGCCGTGGCCGGTCCGCTCGCCGTCGCCGTCATCGCCGAGGTCCTCGGGCTGCGGGACACCGATCCGGCGAAGATCCTTTCCTGGTACGACGGCATCGTTGCGGCCGTCCAGACCGCCGACGCGGGCGCGGACCCGATATCCAGCGAGGCATTCGCCGAGCTCGCCGCGAACCTGAGCGAAGCTCTGCCAAGCTCACCGCTGCTCATGCAGGTAACCGCCCCGCTCCCCCAGGCCGCCCCGCTCACCGAAAAAGCCGCCCCGCTCACCGAAAAGGAGGCCATCTCCAACGCCGCGGTGCTGATGTTCGGCGGCATCGAGACCACCGAAGGCATGATCTCCAACGTCATGCTGCATCTGCTGGCCAATCCGGCGGCGCTCACCCTGGTCCGGTCAGATCCCGGCCTCGTGCCCGCCGCGATCGAGGAATCGCTGCGCCTCGAACCCGCCGCGGCGGTCGTGGACCGGTACGCGACCGCGGACTCCGAGCTAGGCGGCGTCCAGATCAAGGCGGGCGACCAGGTGAAGGTCTCGATCAGCGGCGCGAACCGGGATCCGGCCGTCTTCGCCGATCCGGACGAGTTCGACATCCGCCGGCCGAACGCCGCGCGGCACCTGGCCTTCGCCCATGGCCCGCATTTCTGCCTGGGCGCGCACCTGGCCCGGCTGGAGACAAGGGCTGCCACCGAAGCGCTCCTGGCCGGGCTCCCCGGGCTGCGCCTGGACCCCGGTCATCCCGCTACGCCGCGTGGCCTGGTCTTCCGCAAGCCGCCGGACCTCCGCGTCCGGTGGGGTCCCCGCTAGCCGCCGGCTAGCCCCCGAGCCACCCGGCCCTAACCCACGGCTACCCGGCGGTCAGCGCGACGCTGGCCTCCGCCGTGTACACCAGGAACGTCAGCGTCTCGACGAAGTACAGCCGCACGCTCGCGTCGTCATGCGACGTGTACCCGATCGACAGATCCTGGCCGAGCCGGAGTTCGTAATCACCGCCCCGGCTGGACAGCAGGAACGCGCCATCGATGGCCGGCGCCCAGATGATCTCGCCATCCACCACGCGGGCCAGGTGGTCCCGCACCGGATAACCGTGATCTGCGGTTTCGCTCACCGCGGTGTACGCGTCGGCGGACAGCACCAGGCAGAACGGGCCGCCGACTCCGGCCAGCCGCAGCGCGGATACCGCCTGGCTGATTACATTGGGGTAATTCCGGACCTCGCCGGGCAGCGCCAGGGAAGGATTCGACGAAGCCTGCCGCACCCCGGTGATTCCCGCGGCGGGATAGCCTTCGAATACCGCCCGGTCCTCCGCGAACGCCATCTTCTTCGCCGCGTCCTTCACCGGCTGCCAGTCCGAGTCCTGGGCGCCGCGCTCGACGTCATCTATATCCAGCCGGGACAGCGTGAACGGAACGCGGAATTCCACAACCTGCCGCGACGTGCGCAGCCGGGCGGCCACTCCGTCGGCTGGCGCCTGGATATCGGTCAGGTGGCCCGTACCGACGCTGGCCAGCGCCAGGCCTTCCGGTCCGCTCACGTCCACCACGCGCCGCGCGGCGATATGCGCCTCGAACGTCCGCCGGGCTTCCGCCTCAATGCCCGCCCACGCGTCGTCAGATATCGGCGCGAGCTCACGATGCAGGTTGTTCATAGCCGATCACTCCTTTTAAGGCTGCCGATGCCAAGCGAACCGCCGCCGCTTCCAGGGGAACCGCTGCCCGGCGGGCCGGGAAGGTCATCTAGGAAGTCAGCGGACGGGACGAAGAACAGCACGCCGGTCATCGCGGTGGAGAAGTCGAGTATCCGGTCGTAAGTACCCGGCGGGTCGCCGAGAAACATGTTGGCCAGCATCTGCTCGGTTACCGCGGGCGTGGCCGCGTAGCCGATGTAATAGGTGCCGAACTCACCCTCGCCAATGGTGCCGAATGGCATATTCGCACGAACGATCTGGCGTTCCTCGCCGTCCGGCCCGGTGATCGTGTTCAGGGCGACATGCGAATTGCCGGGCTTGACGTCATCGGGAAGCTCGATGTCGTCCAGCTTGGTCCGGCCGATCGCCTTTTCCTGCTCCTCGACCGGCATGGCGTTCCAGGAGTCGAGGTCGTGCACGTACTTCTGCACGATGACATAGCTGCCCCCGGCGAATCCGGCATCCTCGCCGCCGACCAGTGCGGCTGCTCCGGCGGCCCGGCCGACGGGATTCTCCGTGCCGTCGACGAACCCGAGCAGGTCGCGCTCGTCGAAGAACTTGAACCCGTGCACTTCGTCGACCACCGTGGCCGCGCCGGCGAGCCGGTTCACGACCTTGGTGGCGAACTCGAAGCACATGTCCATCCGGTCCGACCGGATGTGGCACAGCAGGTCGCCGGGCGTGGCGGGAGCCCGGTGACGAGGACCGGCCAGCGCGCGGAACGGGTGCAGTCCGGCCGGGCGGGGCCCGGAAAACAGGCGATCCCAGGCGTCCGAGCCGATGCCGGCCACGCAGGCATGGCCGCGCCCGGGCCCCGCGCGGAAGCCGACCGACCGCTCCAGCGCGGCCCAGTCGGCGAGCAGGTCCCGGCAGGCCGCTTCGCCACCCCGGTCGATGGTCAGCACCAGGAATATCGCGGCCGCGGTCAGCGGGGTCAGCACCGGTTGTGGTTCCGGTGGCGGCTCCCCCATCACAGCATCAACTCCCTTCCCTGACCAAATTATCCGGGGGGTACAGACCAACCCCCCGGGCCCCCCACCCGCGACGCTTCCCGCCGTTAGTGTCGCCCGGCCGGAAGGGCCGGAAGCCCTTCGCGGCCAGGCGACCCGCGAAGCTCGCTCCGCTCGCCGCGGGGGCGAACGCGAAGTTCGCTACCCCCCGGGATAATCTCGCGCACATGAGCATCGAGCCGCCTGTCGCCAGGCAAGTTCCCAGCAAGCGCACCCAGCACGGGGATACCGTTATCGACGAGTACGCCTGGCTCGCGGACAAGGACGATCCCGAGACGATCGCCTACCTGAAGGCGGAGAACGGCTACACCGACGCGCTGACCGAGCGCCTCGAGCCGTTGCGCGACGCTATTTTCGGCGAGATCAAGGCCCGCACCCAGGAATCGGACCTGTCGGTGCCGGTCCGCAAGGGCGGCTGGTGGCAGTACAGCCGTACCGTCGAAGGGCAGCAGTACCCGGTATTCTGCCGCCGGGCGGTCCGGGAGGGCGAGGTCATCCCGCCGATGGCGGCTGGCGGCCTGCCGCTGGACGGCGAGGAGGTGCTGCTCGATGGCAACGAACTCGCGGCCGGCGCGAGCTTCTTCTCGCTTGGCGCGTTCAGCCTGACCGCCGGCCAGCGGAAGCTGGCGTACTCGACCGACTTCTCCGGTGATGAGCGGTTCACCCTCCGCGTCAAGGATCTCAGCACCGGCGCGACGCTCTCCGACGAGATCCCCGGCACGTACTACGGCTGCGCCTGGTCAGCCGACGGCCAGTACTTGTTCTATGTCACGGTGGACGAGGCGTGGCGCCCGTTCCGCGTGTGGCGGCACCAGATAGGCACGCCGGCCAGCGCGGACGTGAAGGTATTCGAGGAATCCGACGAGCGGTTCTGGGTCACCGTCCGCCTGACCCGCAGCGAGCGTTACCTGGTCATCCGGACGGCCAGCGTGCTGACCAGCGAGGTCCTGCTGCTGGACGCCGCGACGCCGGCCGGCCGGTTCGTCACCGTCGCTCCCCGCAGGCAGGGCGTGGAGTACGAGGTGGACCACGCCGGCGACCGGCTGCTTATCCTGCACAACGACCAGGCGCCGGACTTCGAGCTGGCCACCGCGCCGGTCAGCGATCCCCGTGAGTGGACTCCGCTGATCCCCCATGAAGCGGGCACGCGCCTGCTGTCGGCGATGGCGTTCGCCGGCTTCATCGTCGTCTACTTCCGCCGCGACGGCCTCACGGGGCTGCGGATCCTTTCCGGGGGCCGCCCGGCCCACGAGCACGAGGTCGCCTTTCCCGAGCCGCTGTACACCGTGGGCCCCGGCTCCAACCCCGAGTTCGAGGCCACCAGGTTCCGGCTCAGCTACGCCTCCCTGGTCACCCCGGATTCGGTTTACGACTGCGACATGGCCACGGGCGACCTGACACTGCTCAAGCGCCAGCCGGTGCTCCCGGTGCCTGGCGAGCCGCCCTACGATCCGGGGAACTACGAGCAGCACCGCGAGTGGGCCACCGCGGACGACGGCACGCGGGTGCCCATCTCGCTGGTGTGCCGGCGCGGCACGCCCCGCGACGGGACAGCGCCGTGCCTGCTGTATGGCTACGGCAGCTACGAGATCTCCCGCGACCCGAACTTCTCCATCTCCCGGCTGTCCCTGCTCGATCGCGGTTTCGTCTACGCGCTCGCGCACGTCCGGGGCGGCGGTGAGATGGGCCGGGCCTGGTACCTCGATGGCAAACTGCTGCGCAAGAAGAACACGTTCACGGACTTCGTCGCCAGCGCCCGGCATCTCGTCCGGGAGAACTGGACCAGCAGCGGCCGTCTGGTCGCACGGGGCGGCTCGGCGGGCGGGCTGCTGATGGGCGCGGCGGTCAACCTGGCGCCTGAGGCTTTCGCCGGGATCGTGGCGCACGTGCCGTTCGTGGACGCGCTCAACACGATCCTGGATCCGTCGCTGCCGCTGACCGTCACCGAGTGGGAGGAGTGGGGCGACCCGCTGCATGACCCCGAGGTGTACGCGTACATGAAGTCCTACACACCGTACGAGAACATCGCGGCGACGCGCTATCCGCCGGTCTTCGCCCTCGGCGGCCTGAACGACACGCGGGTCAGCTACCACGAGCCGGCCAAGTGGATCGCCCGGCTGCGCGCCACCGCCAGCGGCGGCCCGTTCCTGCTCAAGACCGAGATGGAAGCCGGGCACGGCGGCCGGAGCGGCAGGTATGACGCGTGGCGGGAGGAAGCGCTGGTCCTCGCCTGGGTCGTGACCACGATCAGTGATCGAACTCAGTGATCGAACTCAGTGATCGAACAGGGCGCTGACCGACTCTCCGTTATGGATGCGCCGGATGGCTTCGGCCAGCGCGGGGGCGACCGACAGCACGTGCAGCTTGGGATGCTCCGCGGGCACCGGCACCGAGTTGGAGCACACGATCTCCGTCACGTCCTCGAACGCGGCCATCTTGTCCAGCGCCCCGTCGGCGAACAGCCCGTGCGTGCACGCCACGCTCACCGACCCGGTTCCCTGTTCACGCAGCCGGTCGAGGAGCTCGAACACCGTAGTTCCCCGCGCGATCTCATCGTCGAGCACGATCACGTCCCGCCCGGCCACGTCGCCGATGATGGCCGAGATGGAAACCCGGGAATCGCTGTGCCGCTCCTTGGCCCCGGCCGCCACCGGGACGCCCAGCCGCCGGGCGAACGCCGCGGCGCTCTTCGCGTTGCCCAGGTCCGGGGACACCACCACGCAGTTCGACAGGTCGCGCCCGCGGAAGTGGGCGGCCAGCTCGCGCAGCGCGTGCAGGTGGTCGACGGGCACCGAGAAGAATCCGTGCACCTGCGGTGAGTGCAGCGTCAGCGTGAGCACCCGGTTGACGCCGGCGGTGACCAGGAGGTCCGCGACGAGCCGGCCGCCGATGGAGATCCGCGCTTCGTCTTTCTTGTCCGACCTCGCGTACGCGAAGTGCGGCATGACCGCGGTCACCCGCGCGGCCGATGCTCCCCTGGCCGCGTCCGCCATCAGCAGCAGCTCGACCAGGTTCTCCTGTACCGGCGGGACCAGCGGCTGGATGAGGAACACATCCCGTTCCCGGCAGTTGGACTGGAGCTGCACCTCCAGGCAGTCATTGGCGAACCTGGTGATCCGCACGGGGCGCCTGGGTTCGGACAGGTACATGCAGATCTCGGTGGCCAGCGCCTGATGCGCGCTGCCGCTGAATACCGCGATCTCACGCACCAGCGGGTCCCGGCGGCTGGTGCGTGGTGTCCGGCTTGGCGGGGGGAAGGCCGAGCCGCTCCCTGATGTCCTGCTGGACCATGTCCGGGGCCGACCGCGCGTCCACGGTGATCACGTACTCCTTGCGCCGGAACAGGTCCAGCAAGGGGCCGGTCTTCTCATGATATTCCCGCAGCCGGACCGCCAGCGCCTCCTCGGTGTCGTCCTCCCTGGTCACCAGCTCTCCCCCGCACACGTCGCATTTACCGGGCTCCCTGGGGCTGTTGGCGAGCAGGTTGTAGTCCATGCCGCAGTTGGCGCACAGCCGCCGGTTCAGCACCCGCCGCCGCACCTCGCTGTCCGGCAGGTCCAGGTAAACCACTCCGTCAATGTCGTAGCTTTCCAGGAAGAATTCCGCCTGCCGGGCGTTACGCGGGAAACCGTCGATGATGAAACCGTAATTCCAGTCGTGCGCGGTGAGCCGGTCCCTGACCACCGATTCCACCAGGTCGTCGCTGACCAGTTCCCCCGCCGCCATCACCCGCCGGACCTGCGCGCCCATCTTGGTGTGGTTCTGGACGTTCCACCGGAAGATGTCACCGACGCTGATGTGGACCAGATCGAGGTCCCTGGCCAGCAGCTGGCTCTGCGTGCCCTTGCCGCTGCCCTGCACGCCCATGATTACGTATTTCCGCATGCCGATAACCCTGGCATACCTTTTACGCTCGCTCGCCTCCGGGCCGCTGTGAGGTGCCGCCTTCCCTCGTCGCTCGTTCCTCGCTCCTCAGTCCAGGCGACACCGCGGCCCCTTTGGCTCGCTCGCGGGTTCCGCGGCGATACGCTCATGACATGGAGTCAGCGTCACCCGAGCCCACCTGGCGGTTCCTGATAACGCCCCGGTGGATCGGGTGGCACCTGCTCATGGTGGTCTCGTTCGCCGGAATGCTGTGGCTGGGTGACTGGCAACTGCGTCGCGCCATGTCCGGCAACGGACTGAGCTGGGCTTACACGTTCGAGTGGCCGCTGTTCGCCGTTTTCGCAGTGGTGTTCTGGGCTAGGACGATCCGCGACGAGTTCCGGATCCGTCGCGGCGGTGAGGTCCGAGCACAGCCCGCCGACCTGGACCTGCCGATCGGCGTCGGCACGCCGTCGGCCATTGCGCAGGCCGGAGACGACGAGGATGACCCCGAGCTGCGCGCCTACAACGAGTACCTGGCCCGGCTGAACTCAGAAGTGAAGGGACACGGCAAGTGGCACGGCCTCAGATAGCCAGCGCCGATGTGACGCGCTACCGGGTGATGGCCTATGTAACCGGCGTGGTGCTGATGGTGCTGGTCTTCGTCGGGATCCCGCTTCAGGCCGCGGGGCACCCGGCCGTCGCCAACGACGTCGGCGTGGTGCACGGCATCCTGTACATCATCTACCTGATCACCGCCTATGTGCTGGCCAGGAAGCTGCGGCTCGCCGTCAGGCCGATGGTGATCCTGCTGCTGGCCGGGACGATCCCGGTCATGACGTTCATCGTCGAGCGGTGGGCCACCCGCAATTTCATCAACCCGGCGCTCCGCGACCAGCCAAGCACGACCCCCCACACCGTCCGGCAGTGAGCCAGCATTACTTCTCCCGCGATCCGCGGGCCCCGCACCGCCCGGGCCTGGTCCGGGTGATCCTGCCCGACGTGTACCTGGAGCTGGAGACCGATTCCGGGGTCTTCTCCGCCAGCCGGCTCGACCCCGGCACCCGGCTGCTGCTGGACGAGGCCCCGCCGCCACCGGACAGCGGTGACCTGCTGGATCTGGGCTGCGGTTACGGCCCGATCGCCTGCGTGCTGGCGGCCCGCTCCCCCGCCGCCACGGTGTGGGCCGTCGACGTGAACGAACGCGCCCTCGAGCTGTGCGCGCGCAACGCGGCCCGGGCGGGGCTGGGCAACGTGCGCTGCGTCACGCCCGATGACGGCCCCGCGCACGTCGGCGCCATCTGGTCCAACCCGCCGGTGCGCATCGGCAAGCAGGGCCTGCACGACTTGCTGCGCGACTGGCTCGGCCGCCTGCACGGCCGGGCCCACCTGGTGGTCGGCCGCAATCTCGGCGCGGATTCGCTGGCCCGCTGGCTGGCCGGGCAGGGCTGGCCCGCGACGCGCCTGGTATCCCGCGCCGGTTACCGTCTGCTAGAGATAACCACTGACCGGGGGGACGCCACATGACAGTGCCGTCTGCCGGCGGAAACCCTCACCGGCAACTGAATTCCACTGAGGTGAAGCGGCTCAACCGGGGGTGGCGGCGGGCCACCGGTGCCCGGCTCGCATTGCTGCTCGACTCGGTGGCCCAGCCGTTCAACGTCGGATCGATCGTGCGCTCGGCCGCCGCGTTCGGCGCCGGACGCCTGTGGCTTTGCGGCAACACCGCCGCGCTGAGCCACCCCTCGGTGGGCAAGACGGCGCTGGGCACTGACCGGTTCCTGGTCGCCGAGCAGGAGCCGAGTCCGGTGGCGGCGGCGAAGGCCGCCGCGGCCATGGGCCTGCGCGTGGTGGCGGTGGAACTGGCCGCGGGCGCGCTCCCGCTGCACGAGGCGCCGCTGGACGGGGATGTCTGCCTGGCGATCGGCAACGAGGATCACGGCTGTTCCGCCGCCTTGCTGGCCGTCGCCGACGCGGTCGCCTACATTCCCCAGCCGAGCCGGGTAGGCTCGCTCAACGTCGCGGTCGCCGCCGCCATCGCCATGGCCGAGGCCCGCCGCCGCGAGTGGGCGTTCTCCGACATACCGTTCGCCGGACACGGGGAGTTAACTTTGTGCACACGGACAGCCGGCATACTTGCGGCTGTGAATGTGACGGTCCCGTTCCTGGACTTCCCGCGACCGATAGCCTTCGCGCACCGCGGCGGCGCCGCACACGGCCCCGAGAACTCGATGACCGCGTTCGGGCACGCCGTCAAGCTCGGTTACTCCTACCTGGAGACCGACGCCCGGGCCACGTCCGACGGCAAGCTGATGGCTTTCCACGACCGGACCCTGGACCGGGTCACGGACGCGACCGGCCCGATCGGCGCGCGTAAGTATGCCGACCTCGCCTCGATCCGGGTGGCCGGCACCGAACCGATCCCGCTGATCGAGGAGCTGCTCGGCAACTGGCCGGATATCCGCTTCAACATAGATCTGAAGGACGAAGCGGGGATCAGCCTGCTGCCCGAGGTCCTGCGCCGCACCGGCGCGTGGGACCGGGTGTGCGTCACGTCGTTCTCCGGCGCCCGGCTGCGTACGTTCCGGGGCCTGGTGGACCGCCCGGTCTGCATGGCGGTGTCGCCGGCCTGCGTCGCGGCCATGCGCTGCACACTGCGCCTGGCCACGCCGGGCCGCTGCGCACAGGTGCCGGGCAGGATCACCACTTCCGGTTTCATCCGCCGCGCGCAGTCTCGCGGCCTGGCGGTTCACGTCTGGACCATCAACGACCGGGCGGAGATGGCGCGCCTGCTTGACCTGGGCGTGGACGGGATCATGACCGACGAGACCGAAGCGCTGCGGGATGTGCTCGCCGAGCGCGGCCAGTGGCCCACATCACCTCGGCCCTCTTCTGGGGGGAAGCCATCCCCCCAGACCCCCCTGGCACAGCCCGATCGATAACCAAGATCGTGCTTCGCAGTTTGCCAGCGGCCCGCGTGGGGAATCTTGTCCGGGTATTCAGCGTTGCTGCATAAGACCGCTGACCGCCTGGGAGGCAGCAAGCATGGCCGAACGCGCACTTCGCGGCACACGTCTCGGTGCGACGAGCTACGAAAACGACAGGAATACGGACCTGGCCCCCCGTCAGGACGTCGCCTTCGACTGCCCGAACGGGCATCACTTTACCGTGCCGTTCGCGGCCGAGGCGGAACTTCCTGCGACGTGGGAGTGCCGCGTTTGCGGTTCGACCGCTATCGCCGCCACGGGCGATTCTCCGTCCCCTAAGAAGGCCAAGCCACCGCGCAGCCATTGGGACATGCTGATGGAGCGCCGTACCGTCGAGGACCTCGAGGCCGTGCTGGCCGAGCGCCTCGCGGTGATCAGGGAGCGCCGGCTGACCGGGCAGGCGCTGCTGACCGACGACGGGACCGCGGGCCGGCCCCATCGCAGGTCTGCTTAATTTTTTCTGGGTTGGTCTGTAGCCGCTCAGGGCCTTCCGGCCGGGTGATACCGCGGCGAGAACTGGCGGCGGGCCGGGGGGTCCGGGGGCGTTGGTTCATACCCCCCGGAAGATTCTGCGGAGCCAGCTCTTGGTGCCCCACTGGGCGACCCGCCAGAAGGCCTCGAGGATGATATTGCCGCTCATCTTGCTGGCGCCGTGTTCGCGTTCCACGAACGTGATGGGGATCTCCACGATCTTCAGCCCGGCCTGGCTGACGCGGATCGTCAGGTCGATCTGGAAGCTGTAGCCGGTGGACTCGACGTCGTTGAGGCTGATCGTGCGCAGGGTTTCGGCCCGGTAGGCACGGAAGCCGGCGGTGGCGTCCCGTACGCCCATGCCGAGCATGACCTGGATGTAGATGTTCGCGCAGCGGGACAGCGCCTCACGGGATCTGGGCCAGTTGACCACCTTGCCGCCGCGCACCCAGCGCGACCCGATCGCCAGGTCCGCGCCCGCCTGGTCATCGGTCCCCGGTGCTTTTTCATCGCTACGCAGTGCGCCGATCAGGCTGGGCAGGTGTTCCGGCTGATGGGAACCGTCGGCGTCCATCTCGATGATCACGTCGTAGTCGCGCTCCAGCGCCCACCCGAATCCCGCGATGTACGCCTTGCCCAAGCCGGCCTTTTCGGTCCGGTGCATCACCTGGACATGCGAATCGGCCTCGGCTAGTTCATCCGCGATCTTCCCGGTGCCATCGGGGCTGTTGTCGTCCACCACGAGCAGGTCCGCATGCGGAACCGCGGCCCTGACCCGGCCCGCGATGGATTCCAGGTTCTGCCGCTCGTTATACGTCGGCATAATGATCGCTATACGCTGTTGTGGCACTTATCCCTGCCTATCGCGGTCGGCTCCGGCCCCCGTGCGGTGCACGCAATAATATCCCCGCGCACGTGTCACGCTGACCTGACGACACGCTCCTTATAATCCATCCCCGGATCCCCTGGCCTAGGAGAAGGGCCCGGGCTTGACCTTCGTTCCGAAGCCCATCCCGTCGGCCACGGGCTTGGCCCTCGTTGTCTACTGGTTGCCCGGGCCCTCTCCAGGCCCAACCCCCCGTCCAGCCGGACAAGCGCAGCAAGTCGCGCCAGTACCACGCCTGGCACCACGGGGCGGCTGGATGCGCGCTCCCCGCCGTGACGTGGCTCGAGGATCTGACGGACCTGCTGGGTTCCGGCCAGCGAGCCCGGTGCTGGACTGCGCAGAAACTTACCGCTGATCCCGTCGATGTCAACCGCCGGGGGTGGTGGTGAGATCTTCATGACACCGCTACGCTACTTCGGGTTAGTTCAATACCACAGATAGTCACACAGGAGTCTCTGGTCGTGTTCAGGCGGGAACGATCCGGCGCGTTCGGCGTGACGGCAGCCATCGCGGCGAGCGCGGTGATCGTGGCCGCCACTGGCATCGCCGTCACCGCATCCAGGGCGATCGCGTACTCGCGTCCGGTGAGTACGCGCCCCCACCGGGCGGCCTACTCGACACTCCGCCTCCAGCAACTGCTGGCCCGGCTCGGTTATCTCCCGGTCAGCTGGAGAAGTGGCGCGTTCACCTGGCACAGCGGATACCCCCGTGCGCTGAACGGCTTCTGGCATCCCGGCCAGCCCAACCTGATCACGACCGGCGCGATCATGGCCTTCGAGTCCCAGCACGGCATGCGGCCGCACGGGAAGGCCAGCCCCGCGGTCTGGAAGGTGCTGCTGCGGGCCGCCGGCCAGCGGCAGATGAACACCGCTGGCTACACGTACGCGATCGCCAGCAAGATGACCCCCGAGACGCTGACGATCTGGCACAACGGCCGTGAGGTGCTCCGCAGCTACGCCAACACCGGCATCCCGGTCGCCCCCACCGCCAACGGCACCTTCCCCGTGTACCTGCGCTACTACTTCCAGGTCATGCGCGGCGCCAACCCGGACGGCTCCCGCTACGCCGACCCCGTGTACTACGTCTCGTACTTCCACCGCGGCGAAGCCGTGCACTACTTCTCCCGCGGCGGCTACGGCTGGCCCCAGAGCCTGGGCTGCATAGAACTCCCCTGGTCAGCCGCCGCCAAGGCCTGGCCCTACCTCAGCTACGGCAGCCTGGTGACGGTCAAGCCCGCCTGACGGGCCGCTTGCCCGCCGGGCGCAGAACAAGGTCAGCGCCAGGCCGGCGATGACGGGCGCCCACCAGCCCCAGGGGTCTCGCCACGGTGCCTGGGCGACGAACGTGACGACCGCTGCGGCGATGCCGGTCGGGATGAGCCGCGACCAGCTTCCCGCCGCCGCGACGAGCGCCACGGCCAGGGCCGGCCACACGTAGTACGCCACCATCACCGCCTCGAACACGCAGCGTACGGCGAGCGCCACGGCGACCCACCACAGCAGGTCGCTCAGCTCGCCAGGCTCACGGCGACGTTGGTACCAGTATGCGACGCCGCAGCCGCAGGCGAAGGCGATGGCCAGCATCCGGCCCGGGCCGCCCGCCACGTCCCCGTTGCCGAGGTGCGGGGCCAGCGAGGTCCACGGGGTGGGATGGTCGATCGCCGGGTAGTTCGGCTGGCTGGTCACCGCCGTGATGGTGGCGTGCCAGTTGGCCGCGCCGGCGATCCCCACCGCCACCGCGCTCGGCAGGGCGGCCCTCCCCAGGAATCCGGGCACCCGGCGCGGTTCGCCCAGGCTGACCAGGATCACCGGCAGCGCCAGCAGGACAAGCGGCTGTACCACGACCGCCGCGCCGATCAGCCAGCCCGCCCTGGCCGGGTGCGCTTCCCGGCCGGTCAGTGCCCCGATACCGTACAAGAGCAACCCGACCGCGACCGCATCCTCCGGATGGCCCCAGCGGACCGAAACGCTCCACAACGCGACCGCGCTGGCCACGGTGAGCACGAGACGCCTGGGGATGGAAATCGATCGCCGTTCGCTCAAAAAATCAATGGCGAACAGCGCCAGGCAGGAGATCGCGATCTCGTAAGGCCCCGCCACCAGCCACGAGCCGGGATAGGGGTGCTGAGCCGTCTGCGGCGCGAGCGACATCCCGGCCGCGTCCATGAGCGCCACCACGGGGACGAGGATCACCGCCGCGCCCGGGAACGCGACCAGGCCGGTGGGCGGCGTGTACAGGCCGCTGAGCCGCAGGTGCAGCAGCCGTTGCGCCGCGGTCAGCGTCCCCCACAGGTCATCGGGCACCGCCCAGGCGGTGTGGCCCATCAGGCGCGGGCCCCAGGTGGTGCTGATCATTCCGTATACGACGAGAACGATCGTGGCGAGCGCCGGGAATATCCTCCTGACCAGCCACATTCGTAGAGTCTAGCGGACGGGTTACGATAACCCTGTGCACCGGTTGTTTCCCATCACACCGCCACCGCGCTCCTAGCGGGGCGTTGGTCCGGGCTTTTCTGTAGCCTGCGCGCATAACTTCGGGCGCTGCCGCGCCCCGCTTCCGCGACCCATTCCTTCCTTGTCGCAGGAGCGATTGTTCATGTCCGTGTGCACTTCCGCGCCGGCCGCTGGCCGGCGCTCCACCGGGGTGGTCTACCTCGTGATATCCGGCCTGCTGTGGGGAACCGGCGGGCTCACCGGAAGCGTGCTGGGCCGGGTGGCCGGGCTTCCCGCGCTGTCCGTGGCCGCGTACCGGCTGACGGCCGGCGGCGTGCTGCTCGTCGTGTTCCTTCTCCTGACCGGCAGGCGCCAGGAAGGCCGGTGGCTGCCGGCCGGGCGGGCGGCGTGGATCCGGATCACGCTGATCGGGCTGCTGGCCGCGTTCTTCCAGAGCTGTTACTTCGTGGCGGTGTCGCTGACCTCGGTCAGCCTGGCCACCCTGGTCACCATCGGCAGCGCGCCGGTCATCGTCCAGATCGCCCACCGGGCGCTGCGGCGCTCCGAGAAGGTGCGAGCCGGTACGACCTGCCTCGCGCTCGCCGGGCTGACGCTGCTGGTCGGATGGCCGTCCGCCCAGTCCCCGGAGTCCGCGGTGCTGGCCGGCGCGGGCATGGCGGTGCTGGCCGCCTGCGGCTTCGCGGCCATGACGCTGATCGGGGCCCGCCCGGTGCCCGGGCTGGATGACCTGACCGTGACCGGGTTCGGGTTCACCATCGGCGGATGCCTGCTGATGGCGGTGGCGGCGATGACCGGCACGGCGGGTTTCACCCCCCGCCCGGCCGCGATCGGCCTGCTGATCGCACTGGGCACCGGACCGACGGCCGTCGCCTACAGCTCGTACTTCCGCGGGCTGCGGAACTCACCCGCCACCACCGCGGCGCTGCTCACCCTGCTCGAGCCGCTCACCGGCACGATCCTCGCGGTCCTGCTGCTCGGCAACCGGCTCAGCGCGGCCGGCGTGGCCGGGGCGGTCATCCTCGGCGCGACGGTGGTGCTCACTGTGCGGGAGGGACGACCACGGTCCCGGTGGCGGTGACGGCCACGATCGGCTCGCCGAGCACCACGGCGGCCGACGGCCCACGTGCCGGGTCGGCGCGGCACATCACCCGCGCGGTGAACGACAGCACACGGCTGCGCCGGCCAACCGAGGCTACCGACGCCGTCACCTCAAGCACGTCGCCGGCCAGCACGGGCGCGCGGAACTGCACGTCGGAGTACGACGCGAACAGGCCTTCGTCACCGTCCATCTGGATACATGCCTCGGTGGCCACGTCGCCGAACAGCCCGAGCACGTACGCCCCGTCGACCAGGTTCCCGCCGTAGTGGGCATGCGAGTACGGCACATACCGCCGGTGGGTGACCGTATATCCCTCCGCGCCAAGGCCACGCTGGCGCGCGGCCGGCTTGGGGCCACGGCGGGAATTGCCGCCCCGTTGGGACGGCAACCGCCGCGGCGCTCGCTTGCGCTCGCTCATACTGGTTTCTCCGGTGCTAGCGCATGTGCGAGGTAGCTCGCGACCTCGCGTGGCGTCGTGCCGCGGCCGAAGATCCGGTCCACCCCCAGTTCCCCGGCCGCCGACGGATCGAACCGCGGGCCGCCGGCCACCAGCAACGGCCGGGCCTGACCGAACGTGGACCGGAAGGCGGCGGCCATCTCCCGGGTGTTGGACAGGTGCGCGTCCCGCTGCGTCACCACCTGGCTGACCAGCACCGCGTCCGCGTCCTCGGCGCGAGCCCGCTCCACCAGGTCCGGCACCAGGATCTGGGATCCCATGTTCACCACACGGATCTCGCGGTAGTACTCCAGGCCTTTCTCACCCGCGTGCCCCTTGACGTTCAGGATCGCGTCAATGCCGACCGTGTGCGCGTCGGTCCCGATCGTCGCTCCCACCACGACGAGTTCCCGGCCCAGCGCCGACCTGATCCGCATGTTGACCTCGGCCGCGGACAGCACGGGGAACTCACGGGACGCCACCGTCACTGCCGACAAATCGACAACGTGACTCACCCGCCCGTAAACGATGAAGAACGTGAACGACGGCCCCATCCCCTTGGCGTGCACGACCATCGCCGGATCCAGGCCCATCTTCGCCGCGAGCTGGAGCGCCGCGCCTTCCGCGACGGCGCGCTCGGTCTCGGTCCCGAACGGCACGGGCAGCGTGAACGAGAGCTGCACCCGCCCATCTCCGGTGGTGTCCCCGTACGGCCGTACGACGTTCATCGGGCACCTTCCAGCATGTCGATCGCCGGGTTCCAGTAACCGTCGGCCCGTTCGATCACCCCGTCCAGGCCGCGGCCGCCGCCGGGCGGGCGGCGGGTCACCCCGAACGTCCCCTCGCCGATCGCGGCCAGCAGCCCGTCGGCCTTGATCCGCTCCAGCAGGCCGGCCGACTCTCCCAGCACCTGCCGCGCCCGCCGTGCCACGAACCCGTCCGGCTCCGGCCGGAACGACTCCCCCAGCCGTCCCGCGGCCCGCCGCACGTAGCGGACGTTCTCCAGGGCCAGGTCCCGGTCGGAAAGGAAGGGAGTATGGATGCCTTCGGTCATCATGCCGATGAGCAGGATCGACTGATCGGTCATCACCCCGCACAGGTTGAAGAACGCGTCCAGCAGGTACCCGGCGAAGACGTTCCCGGTCATGTGCTTGGTCGGCGGCATGTACTTCAGCGGCGCGTCCGGGAACAGCTCCCTGATCAGCAGCGCGTGCGCCAGTTCCAGCAGGAACGAATCGGGCACCTCGGGGTTGATCTCGAACGCGTGCCCCAGCCCGAGCTGCCAGTCCTCGAGCCCGGCCTCGAGCCCGAAGTACTCGTTCAGCAGCTGGGACACGACCACCGTGTGCGCCGCGTCCACCGCGTCGGCGGTGGTCAGGTAGTTGTCCTCGCCCGTGTTGATGATGATCCCGGCCCTGGCGTGGACCTGGCGGGAGAACCGCTGGTCGATGAACGTCCGGATCGGGTTGATGTCGCGGAAGATGATGCCGTACATGCAGTCGTTCAGCATCATGTCCAGCCGTTCCAGCCCGGCCAGCGCCGCGATCTCCGGCATGCACAGCCCCGACGCGTAGTTGGTCAGCCGCACGTACCGCCCGAGCTCGCGTGACACATCGTCGAGCGCGGCCCGCATCAGCCGGAAGTTTTCCTGTGTCGCGTACGTTCCGGCGTAACCCTCCCGGGTCGCCCCCTCCGGTACGTAGTCGAGCAGCGACTGCCCGGTGGACCGGATCACCGCGATGATGTCCGCGCCCTCCCGCGCCGCCGCCTGCGCCTGGGGGATGTCCTCGTAGATGTCGCCGGTCGCCACGATCAGGTAGATCCACGGCTTCGGCGGGTCCCCGATGTCCCTGAGCAGGGCGGACCGTGCCGCCCGCTGCTGGTCTATCCGTGCTAGCCCCTTTCCTACCGAACGGGCTGCGGCTCGACGAGCCGCCGCCGCATCCTCCCCACCGGGGACGCGGAACTTGACCTGCCCGCCGGCCGCCTGCTGGGCGAGCGTTCGCAGGTCCGGATAGTTCCCGGTCGCCATCGCGTCCCAGGCCGGCAGCGCGACGCCGTGCTCGAGCCCGGTGGTTTCCCGGATCGCGTCGGTGAGCCGGTTCACCCACGGCATCCCGTCCTCGTCGGCCCCACCCAGCCCGGCCAGCCGGAGCACGGCCCGCTCGACAGAGACGGTGGTGTGGGTCCGGGCGAGGTGCACGACCGGTTCCGCGGCCTGCCTGGCGAGTTCCCGCACCTGCCTGACCAGCGCGGGATCGAGGTTCAGCTTGGTTGTCACGCTGCCAGCCGCCTTTCGAACAGGGCGCGTACCGCGGGATTCCGCCGGATGAGGTCCAGCGCCAGGTCCGCGTGCCCCGGGACATACCCGTTCCCGATCAGCATCGTCACGTCCGCGGCCATCCCCTCCGCGGACAGCGCGGCGGTGCTGAAGCTGGTCGCCATCGAGAAGAAGATCACGGTGCCGCCCTGTTTTGTCGCCAGGATCGCCCCGCCTTCGCATCCCGGCACGTCCACGCACACCACGGTCACGTCCGCCTGCTCGCCTATCGCCCCGGCAAGGCCTACCGGGTCTCGTGCGTCGGCCACGACGACTTTGTCGACTACCGGCACATCGCGCAGCAGCTCGGCCTCTGCCTCGGTGGGCACGACGCCGATGATCCGCGCGGCGCCGGCCTCGCGGGCGGCCGCCGCCGACAGCGACCCGCTCTTCCCGGCCGCCCCCAGCACCACCACGACCGGCCCATGCGTCACATTGGCACCACCTTCCTCGCCAGTCGCACCATGGCTCTCCGCCGGATCGGATGGATGTGGCATTGACCCGGTTATAACCGGGTGGCTGCCACATCCATCCGCGGCGCGGGCGGCGGGATCCGGGGCACGGGCGGCCCGGGCGGCGGGGTCCGGGGCGTAGGTTCTGACGATCCGCTGGGTCAGGGCGGGGGCGCCGCAGACGTCCATTACGGCCAGGGCCAGTTCCGGGGACAGGTCGCCGGGGAGCACCGCCGCGATCGAGCGGGCGAAGAGGACGGCCCATCCTTCGCAGGGGACCTGTTCGGACCGGCCGTCCCAGCGGGTCAGAGCGTCGGTGATGGTCAGCGGGGTGAGGGTGAGCGAGACCAGCGTGGCGATGCGCTGGCCGGGCGTCAGGCCCAGCGGCGAATCCGGGCCGGTCCGCTCCACGGTGCCGGTGAGCATGCCGCCGGAGCCCGTCACCGGGTTCTGCATCTTCCCGCGGGTGGCGACGATGTCCAGGACAGCGGCGCGGACCTTGTCCGGGTCGCCGCCATGGGCCTCACGAAGCTGACGGCAGGAGGCCGCGTCGAGGTTCAGGCGGTCGACGCGGACCAGGACCTCGCTGGCGGCGATCTCGGGTGTGGCATCGAGCCGCCAGGCGGCCTGCGGCAGCACCCCGGGGGGATCCAGGACGCGATGCAGGCCCAGCGGGGAGGGCGGAAGAGGCATACAAAGCATCCTTCCCAGAGGTGACACCACAGCCGTTCGGGAAAATCTTCGGTCTTATAGGTGTTATACCGCAGGTTCTTCGGTACCATCCAATAATTGGAGGGCTTCGTTCATGGTCGATCAGCCATATGCGTACCGTCGACGTGAGCTGGCGGAACCTGACTGGCGTCGGTTCCCGGGCTGGGCGAAGGTCGGCGAGGCGGAGTGGGAGTCCGCTCAGTGGCAGCGCGCGCACTGCGTGAAGAACGCGCGCCAGCTGCGCGAGGTGACGGGGCCGGGGCTCGGCGAGGAGTTCCTCGAGGACCTGGAGCGGGACCAGCGGGAGCGGGCGACGATGTCGCTGCTGCTGCCGCCCCAGATGCTCAACACGATGGCGCCGTCGCTCGGTCCGGCCGAATCCGGATTTACCGATGCCTTCTATGCCGATCCGGTGCGCCGCTACATGCTGCCGGTGTTCACCGACCGGCGGGCGGACTGGCCGTCGCACCCGTACGCGCAGCGGGACTCGCTGCACGAAGCGGAGATGTGGGCGGTTGAGGGCCTCACCCACCGCTATCCGACCAAAGTGCTCGCCGAACTGCTGCCCACCTGCCCGCAGTACTGCGGGCACTGCACCCGGATGGACCTGGTTGGCAACCCGACGGCTTCGGTGGACAAGCACAAGTTCCAGCTGGGCCGCGATGACCGGCTCGGCGCGATGCTGGACTACCTGCGGCGCACGCCGGGGGTGCGCGATGTGGTGGTGTCCGGGGGGGACGTCGCGAACCTGCCGTGGCCGAGGCTGGAGTCGTTCGTCGCCTCGCTGCTGGAGATCGAGTCGGTCCGGGATATCCGGCTGGCCAGCAAGGCGCTGATGGGGCTGCCGCAGCACTGGCTGTCCGGACAGGTGCGCGCGGGCATGGAGCGGCTGGCGGGCGTGGCGCGAACCCGTGGTGTGTCGATCGCGATCCACACGCACGTCAACTCCCTGGAATCGGTTACGCCGCTGGTGGCGCGCGCGGCCAGGGCCATGCTGGAGGCCGGAGTCCGGGACGTGCGCAACCAGGGCGTGCTGCTGCGCGGGGTCAATGACAGCGCGGCGGCGCTGCTCGACCTGTGTTTCGCGCTGCTCGATGAGGCGTCGATCATGCCGTACTACTTCTATATGTGCGACATGATCCCCGGCAGCGAGCACTGGCGCCTGTCGCTGCGCGAGGGACAGGACCTGCAGCACGACATCATGGGGTACCTGCCCGGCTTCGCTACGCCGCGGCTGGTCTGCGACGTACCGTATGTCGGCAAGCGCTGGCTGCACCAGGTGGCCCGGTACGACACCGAACGCGGCATCTCGTACTGGACGAAGAACTACCGCACCGGCATCGAAGCCGAGGACGAGCTGGCCCTCAGCCGCGAGTACCCGTACTACGACCCGGTCTACACCCTGCCGGAGGCCGGTCAGGTGTGGTGGGAGGCCCGCCGCGCGGCCTGAGGTCGCGCAGCCTGAGGTCGGGCGGCTTCCCTGTGTGAACTTTTCCGCTTTATTGCGGAAATGTAACGATCGGCGAGGCTTTGAGCCGGCTGGCTCCCGGTTCCGTGATTACAAGTGGGGCAATTCTCCGCTGTTCGGCGCCGGCATCAACGACCACAAGACGGCCTGATCGGGTAGATCGAGCCGGCTCCGCAGGCTGCCGATCCATAGCTCGACCCCACCTGAGCAGCCAGTGCTGCCCGGACAGGCACCACCGGGCAGCACTGGCCAATGTTCCCTGGCCTAAGCGGTCCGACAGCATGGCGAGGTGCCGCTTGACCGCGGGCCACTCGTCCGCGGTGACGCTGTAACGGGCGGAGTCGCGGGGAATCAGGTCGGCGGCCATGCGGTGGGCGCGCAGGACGCCCTCGAAGCGGCCGCCGATCCGTTCGATGGCGGCGCGGGACCGCTCGTTGCGCGCGTCGGTGTGCAGGCACACCGAGCGCACCTGCCAGGTCTCGAAAGCATGAGTGAGCATCAGCCGCTTCATCTCGGTGTTCGCGGCGGTGCGGATGGCGTCCTTGCTCAGCCACGTCCAGCCGATCTCGCAGACATCCGGGACGGCCGTGGCGCCGGCTCCGGCTTCGCGGTCCGGCCACGGCCAGTAGTCGAGCTGATGGAACCTGGTCGAGCCGATCACCGTGTCATCCTCGACGCGGACGACGGCGTAGGGCACCGCGGTCCGCCTGTCCCGCATGGCCAGCGCGGTTTCGACATAACCGCGCATCTGGTCCTCATCGCCTTCGCGCGGCATCGGGGTCCAGCGGTAGAGATCCGCGCCGCCCGCCGCCGCGTCCAGCAGCCCGTGCGCGTGGTGGTAGCCCAGTGGCTCCAGCCGCACGTGACTGCCGGTAAGCGGGCCGGTGTCCAGCGGATCCGGGCCGGCGGCTGGTTCGCGGCTGGGTCGTTCCAGGTACCTGTGATCGGGAGCGGAGAACCCGAAGCCGCGATACAGGCCGTGCGCATCCGAGGTGTGCAGCATCCAGCGGAGCTCGCCGCCCGGGCCGTCCTCGATCATCGCCTTGACCACGGCCTTGCCCAGGCCGGCGCCGCGGTGCCCGGGCAGCACGTACACGTCGGCGAGGTAGATCGAACCGCCGTCGCCGAAGGCGCGGGCGAATCCCACCATGGCGCCGTCCTGGTCGTAGGCACCCACGACCCGCCACGCCTGGCTGATCTGCTCCTTGATGTCTGCCGCGCCGCGCCAGCGGCCCCAGTACGCCTGCGTGGTCAGGAACGCGACCGCGGCATCCGGGTCGATACGGCCCGGGTCGTCGTCGATCTCGTAGTTTCCCGTGGTGACACGCACTACAGCACCTCCAGTGCACGGTCGATGTCGGCGATCAGGTCGGCGGCCGGCTCGACGCCGGCGGACAGGCGGATGAGCCCTTCCGGCGCGGTCTCCGAAGCCCAGCGCGCACGGCGTTCCCAGGTCGATTCCACGCCGCCGAAGCTGGTCGCGGGGACGATGAGAGCCGAGCTGGTCACGACGGTGTCGGCCGCCTTGGCCGCGCCGGCCGCGCCGGCCGTCTTGGGCGGATCGAGCTCGAACGACAGCAGCGGGCCGAAGCCGTCCGGCATCTGCCTCGCGGCGGCTTCGCGTGCTACCCCGGTGAGCAGTCCGGGGTAGTGCACGGCGCGGACCCGTGGATGGGTCGCGAGGTGTTCGGCGATGGCCTGCGCGTTCTGAGCCTGACGGCTGATCCGCAGCGGCAGGGTCTTGAGGCCGCGCAGCGCCAGCCATGCCTCGAACGGCCCCGGTATGCCGCCTGCCGCGCTACGCCAGGCGCGGAGCTCGCCGAGCAGTCCGGGATCCCGGCTGACCACCGCGCCGAGCAGCAGGTCCGAGTGCCCGGACGACGCCTTGGTCAGGGAGTACAGCGAAGCGGCCGCGCCCCAGTCGAGCGGCCGCTGCAGAAGCCCCGTCGCGACGGTGTTGTCCACGACCAACGGTGTGCCCGCGGCGGCCGCGATCTCCCCGAGACGCGCCAGGTCTGTCACCCTGAGCAGCGGGTTCGTCGGTGTCTCGGCCCACAGCACCGAAGGCGCGGCGGCCAGCGCGGCTCGCACGGCGGTCAGGTCCTGCTGATCGACGTGCACCGGGATGACCCCGTACGGGCGGAGCTTGCCGGTGAGCACACGCGTGCCGTAGTAGCCGTCTGACGGCAGCACGACATGTTTGCGTTCCCCGGCCAGGGCGAGCAGCAGCGCCGTCGAGGCGGCCTGCCCGGACGCGAACACCACCGCCTCCGCCTGTTCGATCCCGCCGAGCGCCGCCTCCAGGGCCTCCCAGCTCGGGTTGCCTTCCCGGCCGTATCCCCGGCCCGGCTGCGGATCGCCCCACGACACGAAGATGCTGGCCGGTACCAGCGGGGGCGTGGCCGGCTGGCCCGCCGACCGGCCGACGCCCGCGTGGACCAGCCGGGACTCGACGGAAAAGGACTCGCTCATCGGCGTCCGAAAAATGTTACAGTACATTTTGTGAACATACTGGTACGATATCGCCCTAGCGGGGGGAACGCCAAGGAGATTTCGGCGAGCGTGGAGGCGGCCGTCCGGGCCGGGGACCTCGCGCCGGGCGACCAGCTCCCCTCCGTCCGGTCGCTGGCGGCGGATCTGGGCGTCAGCCCGACGACAGTGGCGGCCGCGTACGGGGCACTGCGGCGACGCGGAATCGTCACCGGGACGGGCCGGGGCGGGACGAGGATCCGGCCCGCCCCGCCGGTCAGCACCCGCGGGTACATGCGAGCTCCGGAGGGAACTCGTGACCTTATCTCGGGCAGTCCCGATCCCGGACTGCTGCCGGTGATTCCGGCCAGGCCATCGGCCCGCGCCGCCAGGCTGTACGCGGAGATGCCGGTCGCGCCGCGGCTGCGCCGCCTGGCCGCCGCGCAGCTGACCGCGGACGGCGTCGATGCCAGCAGCCTCGCGGTGACCGGCGGTGCGCTGGACGCCATCGAGCGGGTGCTCGCGACCTGGCTGACGCCCGGAGATCGCGTGGTGGTGGAAGACCCGGGGCACGCCGTGACCTTCGACCTGATCGCGGCGATGGGCCTGGCCCCCGTGCCGGTTCCCGTCGATGAGTTCGGTATGCGGCCGGACGGGCTGGCGCTCGCGCTGAACCGGGGAGCCGGCGCGGTGATCGTCACGCCACGGGCCCAGGCCGCCACCGGCGCCGCCTGGGACGCGGCCCGCGCCGCGGATCTGGCGGCGACGCTGCGGGACCACCCGTCCGCCGGGCTCATCGAGGACGACCACGCGGGGCCGGTGGCCGGCGCCCCCGGGTTCACGGCTTCCCCGGAGCTGGCCCGGTGGGCCACCGTGCGTTCGGTGTCCAAATCGCTGGGGCCTGACCTCCGGCTGGCGGTGCTGGCTGGCGACGAGACGACCATCGCCCGGGTTACCGGCAGGCAGGCAGTCGGCACCGGCTGGGTGAGCTACCTGCTCCAGGAGGCGGTGGCGGACCTGTGGTCCGAGCCCGCGAATGCGGCGATCTCACACGCGGCCAGCGTCTATACGCGCCGCCGGATCGCGCTGCGATCGGCTCTCGCGGCGCACGGGATCGCGGCCAGCGGGCGATCGGGTTTCACCTGCTGGGTGCCGGTGGCCGACGAGGACCGGGTCGCGTCCGCGCTGGCCGCCGCGGGCTGGGCTGTCGCACCCGGGCGACGATTTCGCATCGCCGCCCCGCCCGGCGTCCGGATCTGTTTCGCCACCTTGGGCGAGGAAGAGGCTGAGCCGTTCGCCGACGCCTTCGCCCGCGCCCTGCACGACCGGGCCGCCCGCGTCGACTGACCGACCGGACCCATGAAACCACCGCCGTTCGTATTAAAAGTCCTTGCGGTTGTGTGATCTCCGTAGCCGACCGCATGCGCAAACCGGGGCAAACATGCGACTATCCGCTTATGAGCGGTGACGCAGGCACCTGGCTGGGCGTGATCGCGCTGGCGGGCGCCGCGGCGGGCGCCGCGGCGGCGGTTCCGCGTGCGCTGTGGCGGCTGGACCGGCGGCGCCGGCACGAGGACAGCGCCGCGCAGGCGCGGGCCGCCGACCGGCAGGCAATGCTCAGCCGGGTCCGGGACAAATGGATCGACGGGAT
>Ga0213881_10000528_pt1 | contig 24153 bp, 18 predicted proteins | sample BarmaccoBMER_R08_FD_160104 | JGI IMG/M metagenome (GOLD analysis project Ga0213881, IMG submission 160104) | Barbacenia macrantha exposed rock microbial communities from rupestrian grasslands, the National Park of Serra do Cipo, Brazil - ER_R08 ... | reverse complement strand
TCGTATCCGGGACCGCGGTATCCCACGGCTGGCCCTGCCCGAACCCGCCCGCCGGGCCGGACTGCACACCGGGGATCACCGGCGCACCAGGACTATGTGTGAACCCGGTCTCGACCCCGGCGGCCAGCAGCCGCCACCGGATCTCCGCCTGCTCCGCCTCCTCAGCATCCGCCTCAGCGACCACGTCCGCGAGATCATCCGGCCAGTCCCGGTCATCACCATCCGGATCAGGCGGCAGATCATCGTCCAGCCAGGCGGGCTCGGCCGTATACCCGGACAACCCTTCACCGTCATCCACGACACCTTCGCTGCGTGGAACCGGCTCGCCATCCATTTGGCCTCACCCCCGCTCAGGCCTCGTCGCTGCGTTATGAATCGAATATTATCACGGCTCTTGCTTGAGATGCAACTAAGCGTGCTATATTGATTCGAGTGCGAGAGCGGCTTGACCGAGAACAGGCAGGAGCGCGGGCTGGAAGCGCTCACAGGTGGTGGTTGCGCCCACAGGCGGTGGCGCGGAGTTCGCTGGGCTGGCCGTTGGCGCGGCGCAGGCTGACGTGAGGTGAATTGACGGACACCGGACCGGGCGGCCGCGAGCGAGCAAAACGCAGCACCAAGGAAGCAGCACTAGGAAGGCAGCACTAAGGACGCAGAGACGCGCGCGGTGTGTAATCGAGCTGCGCGTCCTAGTGTGCCACAGCCAGGCGGGCCTCGAGGCCGAGGAAGGCTCCGATGTCGGCGGCTTCGGCGGCGAGGCCCGGGATCACGGTCTCGGGCAGGGGGCGGAATGGCTGGACGCTGATATCGATATGTCGACCACTGCGACGTGCTTGCCAGGTGGCGACCGCCAAGCCGTCTACCAGGACGGCGGCGCGGATCACCCCGCCGCCGGGATGTACAAGGCGCCGCTGCTCCTCGCGGACCGCGTGATCCCGGCTGCGCCAACCCAGCAGGTATTCGTCAAAGGCCGGTACCAGCCGCACCGGCAGAGGTCCAGTGTCGGCGGGAGGTCCGAGGTCAGCAGAAGGAGCGAGGGCGGCGCGCATTGACGAAGCACGGTCGGTGACGGTGACGGAAACAGGGTCGGGAGGTTGCGTTGGAGCGGGCCAGGCGCGGGCGATTTCGGTGTACGGGAGGCCGGACCAGGCGGCCAGATCGGCCGGGGTGCAGGGAGCATGTGCGGCCTGATAGCGGGCGACGAGCATTCGCATCGCGCCGTGGCGACCGGCCGGTCTGGCTGGGCGGGCGGGGTTGCTGGGAGTTGCGCACCTGGCGGGTCTGGCCGGTCTGGCGGATCCTGTCGGCTCGGCCACCAGCCCAGCTCGCTCCGCCGGTGCAGGCGATTCGGGCGGTTCGGGCGATTCGGGTAGTTCGGTGGGGAGTGGAGCGCCGAGCCAGTCAGCGGCGTGTACGTAGGTTGGCTTTCCAGCCTGCTCTGGGCCGAGGACCGCCAGTCCCTGGCAGGCGGCGAGGATCACGAGGTGGACGATGGCCTGCCCTTCGGCCGTCAGCCCGGCTGAAGCCAGCCGTGTGCCCAGTTGCGCCTTGGTCAACGGTCCCTGCCCGGCCAGAGCCGCCGCGGTCACGCTCGTCGCGACCTCGACATCGATATCGGTACCGAGGAGTTGCCGCAGCCTTCGTATCGATCCGGCCGGAGAGGGTTTGACCAGCGGGTACAGCCAGGCTAGGTCTTCGGTGGCGATCAGGTGCAGGGTGCCGCGTGGCCCCCAGCACCGCACGAACACGCGATCCGCACGCGCCTTGTCCAGGTCTCGAACGGTAAGCCCCGGTATGCGCGCCCGCAGGGCCAGCGAGAACGCTCCGGGATCCTGGGCCTGCACGGCCAGCAGATGACGAACCAGACCGAGGAGGTCGCCGTCACACCCAGGACGATCCAGCCGCTGCGCCCGGAACCGCGCCGCGCGTTGATCCGCCACGCCAGCGACGTCAGCCCCGGCAGCCCCTCCAGCCATGCCAGCCCAGTCCCCTACGCCTGACGGGCCAGCCCGGCCAGCCACGTCGGCGGGGTCAGCCACGTCGGCGGGATCAGCCACGTCGGCGGGATCAGCCACGTCGGCGGGATCAGCCACGTCGGCGGGATCAGCTACGTGGGCGGGGTCAGCCACGTGGGCGGGGTCAGCCACGCATCGCCGAGGAGACGATGCCGGGGAGAGCCGACCACCGTGGTCGGGAGGCGAACGATGCCAGCAGACGCCCGGTGGTCGGGGCCGTCTTCGCGGTGACGAACCAGGGCGGCCGCGGTGACAAGGCCATCTCGCCATGGACCACCGACCGGGGCGCGGGTCGGAACGGTCCGCGCACCACCGTCCGTTCGGTGTGATCAAGAAGGAGAGCGTTGTGGACGATGCCGATGCCGCTTCCGACATCAGCCAGCGTGTGACCTGGATAGGCGCCCCAGGTCGCGGTCGGCGTGAGGAAGCCGACGCCGGTCCAGGCGTTGACCGCGACCGTGCCATAGCGCAGGTCGGCGATCGCGGCGTCCAGCGCCGGACCCAGCGCGGCGATCGTACGGGGATGGGCGATCAGGTTGGCCCCGAGAGTGCCGGCCAAGCGCTCGTTCGCGGTCCGGATCGCCGCGTCCAGGAACGTCCGCGGAGATCCGGGGAGTTCAAGCACGCCGAGCACCGGCGCGAAGTACTCCGTGGTGAGCGCGTGATCCCCCGGTCCCGCGTCCGGGATCAGCACCCGGCCGCCGATCGTCTCCGCAGCGGAATACGCGGCAACCGCCGCGGCCGTCCGGTCATCGCTGCCTGGATAGTACGCGGGACGAGCGGGCGCGGACGCCAGGACCTCGCGCAATTCGGCGAGGAACTGCTTCTTCTGCGGCCACTCCGAACTGATCACCACAACCTGGGTCGCGATGCAGTTGTAGCCGCCGTTGTGGAGCCGCTGGGTGGCGACATGCTCGGCCTGGAACCGCAGGTCAGCCGCGGACCAGCGGCCGGGCAGCACGATCGTCGGCGAAACGCCGCCAAGCTCGCTGGTTACTGGTTTGCCGAGAAGAGGCGTGCCGTTAGCCTTGCGCTCCGCGCCTTCGGGGCCGGTGCCGAACACGATCGCGTCATGGGTGGCCGCGCTTCCCGTCATGTGCACATGCGCGACGCGCGGGTGGTGTACCAGGTAGCCGCCGACATCGCCGCCACCGGTGACGATCCGGACCGCGCCGAGGTCGATGAGCGGCGCCAGCGCCCGGCTGAAGGCATCAAGCATCCCATCGGTGATCGGGTTGAGCTTGAGCGCGACCACCCGGTTGCTGGCATACAACTCGTACAGCACGTCGAGAATCGGGATCGATGTAATGTTGCCCGCTCCGAGCACCACACCGATACCACCGGTCCGCCCCGGATGCCGGAGCCCGAGTCCTGCCTGTTCGCGTACCGAACCGGCGTCTACTCCCGGGAGCATCCAGACCTCGGCGCTGAACCCGCTGAGCAGCAATCGGTCGTAGATGTCGTGCGGAAGGACCTTGACCGTGACGCGGCCACCGGGCGCGGTCCCGAACGCGAACCCGTCCACCGGGCTGCGGCCCGCCTCGAGCGCCTCGATGCTCGCCGCCAGCGCCGCCGTGCCGGTCAGCACCGCGTACGGGCCGGAGATCCACTCCTCTCCCACCAGCGGACTGTCCTCGGGCAGCCGTTTGTACCCGATCGCGGCCCGCACCCAATCCACCGCACAGGCGGCGGTGGCGCTATGGACCTCTTCCAGCAGTTCGCGCCGGCGGGCCAGGCCGCACGCTGCCCAGGCCTTCTCCCCCGCGACGAGGTCGGCCAGAGCCTGATCGATCAACGCCACCCGGTCGGCGGCCAGCGACAGTGCGGTCATCCGCGTCACCTCCGTGATTACCCGAGAGTAATCTTCCCCCAACGACATAGCTTGCTCAATCCGGCCTCGCTAGCGGGATGGCTGGCGCCGGGAGCCGCGCCCACAGCGGCAGGACGGCAGGCGCCCACAGCGGCAGGACGGCGGACGGCCCGCGCCCACAGCGGCAGGACGGCAGACGGCAGGGCGGCAATAGTTATGAAGCTGTGACGCCTTCGGAACGCCCGACAAGGCCGTTCCGCCGTCTTTTTCCTGGGCGCGCATGTGCGCGTCAATTGGAGCGGGGAGGAACAACAGTTGTCTAAGAAGCGCTGGGCAGTACTCGCGGCGGGCGTGACAGCGGGCGTGACGGCGGCGGTCTCGCTCTCGGCGGCAATGCCGGCCGTGGCGGCCGCCATGGCCGCAGGCCGAGGCACCGTGGCCGCAGGCCAAGGCAGTATGGCGACGAGTAGTCCGTCGTGGCGGATTGTCAAGCAGTTGCGCAATGGCACGGAGGTCGAGTTCACCGCCGTGACCGCGGCGGGCCGCAATGGCGGCTGGGCGTTCGAAACCAACTTCGCCTCGGGCGGCCGGCCGCAGGCGTGGGAGCGCCGCGGGTCTGGCTGGTCGCAGGTCGCGTTTCCGGGCCAGGCCGACGAACAGGTCGTCGCGGCCTCGGCGACGTCGGCCAGCGATGTCTGGGCATTCACTGTTAGCGGGACTCACTCGCGCGCCCTTCGGTGGAATGGCAGCAAGTGGTTGGTGACGGGCAACTTCACGCATCAGGTCGGCGGAGACGTCGTGCTCGGCCCGGCCGACGTCTGGGTGTTCGGCGTGCCCTTTGTACCCGGCGCCGGACTCGGGGCCTGGCACTACAACGGGCGCGGCTGGTCTCGCGTCGCGGGCGGAAATGGCCTGGAGGGCGGCAGCGCGGTATCGGCGCATGACGTCTGGGCGTTCGCCGGCAGCAACGTGGCGCACTGGAACGGCCGGAACTGGACCCGCACGTCTGTCGCGCGCCTGCTGCCGGCCAGGCAAGCGCTCAACGGACCCGCGGTGACCGGCATCTACGCACAGTCGGCGACCAGTGTCTACGCGATCGGCAACGGCAACCTCCAAGACGAGGGCGGTCCCGTGGTGGTGCTGCATTACAACGGACACGCTTGGTCCAGGGTCGCCCAGGGCAACTACGGCTTCGGCACCCAGCCGGTGCAGCAGATCGCCGCTGACGGCCACCGCGGCCTGTGGCTGCCGATGCCGGGCGTCCTGGGCGCGCCGTCCTACCTGCTGGACTACGCCGGCGGCCGGCTGACCAAGGCCGGGCTGCCCGCGCCGGCAAGCAAGATCAACGTTGACGCGGTGTCGGCGATCCCCGGCACCAGCGACGACCTGGCCACCGGTTTCACGCACGCGGCCGGCAACCTCGGCAGCAACGTCAGCGCCGTCATCCTCGAGTACGCGCGCTAAACGAATGGGGGTCGCGCAGGGACGCAGGGACGCGCCACCCCGGACGGGACGCAGGGACGCAGGGACGCGCCGGGACGGACGGGGCGAAGGCGGCTAGCGATGCGAGGCTCTCAGCGGGTCGAGCCACCGCCGTTTGGCTCAAATGACACAATTAGCACTCGAATAACTACTGACCGTACAGGACCGCACAGGAATTGCTTGCGTGCTGTAACCGGGCTACGTTCACGGCATGGCAGCTGACGAGCGTAAACACATACTTGCGATTGGCGGCGGCATGATGATGCCGGAGGGCCACGTGCCGTCGCAACTGGACTACGCGCTGCGACTGACCCGGAAACGCACACCAAGGATCTGCCTGCTCAATACGGCGGCGGGCGACGATCCTCGATGGGCCATGCAGATGTATGACCGGTTCGCCGGGCATCCGGCGCGGGTCAGTCATCTTGTCTTGTTTCCGATGCCGAACGCCGACCCCGCTGACCTACTGCTGTCACAGGATGTGATCTTCGTTGGCGGCGGCAGCGTCGCGAACATGCTGGCAGTGTGGCGGGTACACGGACTCGACATCATCATGCGGAAGGCATGGCATACCGGGATCGTGCTGGCTGGCTCGAGCGCCGGAGGAATCTGCTGGTTCGAGGGAGGAACAACAGATTCGTTCGGGCGCGAGCTGAAGCCGTTCACCGACGGACTCGGGCTGCTGGCCGGTAGCTTCTGCCCGCACTACAACTCCGAGCGAGGCCGGCGGCCGCTGTACCACCGGCTGATCGAGGAGGGGACGCTGCGCGGCGGCATCGCGTGCGACGATGGCGTCGGCGCCCACTTCATCGACGACGACCTGACCGAGGTGATCGCGGACCGCCCCGGCTCTAACGCCTACCGGGTGGAGCCCTCGATCACCACCTCCGGGGTCGTGGAAACCCGCATGGAGGCGAGGTTCCTGGGAGCCACTACGCCTGACGGCTGACCTCGCGTTCAGACCACAGGAGGACGACAACGGCCGTCGCGGCTGATTACGCTTGTCCGGTGCACGGACTGTACGCCTGGCTGCGCCGTCACCCGAAGCTGGTGGACGGCGGGCTGGCGGCTCTGCTGACGATCATGGGCGGCGGCCTGATCAAACAGGGAGCCGGCGTCCTCGGCATCTTGCCGCTGGCCCTGCTGCTGTTCGGCATGGTCATCCCGATCGTGTTCCGGCGGGCGTATCCGGTGGGCACCTTCGCCGTCGTCATCCTGGTCGGCGCGATCCAGGTGCTGGTGGCGCGGCGGCCGGCCGGGCCCGACGCCGCGGTGCTCATCGCCCTGTACACGCTGGCCGTGTACCGGCCCCGGCGGATCTCGATCTACGGCCTGGCCATCTGCCTGGTGGGCGCCCTGACCGCCCTCGCGCGGTGGCATCCGACCGGGCCCAGCAACAAGCTGAGCGACCTCGGGTTCGAAGCGGCGCTGCTGTGCGGATCAGTGCTGCTCGCCTGGGCGCTGGGCGACTCGATCAGGTGGCGGCGCGACTACTACCAGGCGCTGGAGGAGCGGGCCACCCGGCTGGAGCGGGAGCGGGAGGCGCTGGCACAGGTGGCGGCGGCGGCCGAGCGGGCCAGGATCGCTCGCGAGATGCACGACGTGATAGCGCACAACGTCAGCGTGATGGTGGTCCAGGCGGACGGCGCCGCGTACGCGCTCGATCATTCGCCCGCCCAGGCGCGGGAGGCGATGGGGGCCATCAGCCGCACCGGGCGGCAGGCGCTGGCCGAAATGCGAAGGCTGCTCGGCGTGCTGCGGGCCGTGCAATCGCCGGCCGAACTCGGCCCGATGCCGGGCATCGACGACGTCGGCGACCTCCTCGAGCAAACCCGCGCCAGCGGCATCCCGGTGTCATACAGGATCGGAGGCGAGCCGCGTCCGCTGCCGCCGGGCGCCGATCTCGCCGCCTACCGGGCGATCCAGGAATCCCTGACCAACGTGCGCAAGCACGGCGGACCACTCGTGGCCGCGACAGTCTGCCTGGAATACGGCGAAGACCAGCTGACCATCGACGTGACCGACGACGGCCGCGGCGCGGCGGCCGGTTCCGACGGTGAAGGGCACGGGCTGGCCGGCATGCGGGAACGGGCTGAGCTGTACGGCGGGACGGTGCTGGCCGGCCCTCATGCGGGAGGAGGCTACCAGGTGATCGTCCGGTTGCCGCTGACGGAAGCCGAGCAGCAGCAGGGCGCGGCCTGATGATCCGGGTGGCGCTGGTCGACGACCAGGAGCTGGTGCGAGCCGGGTTCCGCATGGTCCTGGAGGCGCAGCCGGACATGACCGTGGTCGGCGAGGCGCCGGACGGGCTGGCCGCGGTGTCGCTGGCCGCCGCCCATCCACGGCCGGACGTGATGGTGATGGACGTGCGGATGCCGCGGCTCGACGGGGTGGAGGCGACCAGGCGGATCTGCGCGACCGGCGACCGTCCGCGGGTGCTGATGCTGACCACCTTCGACCTGGACGAGTACGCGTTCTCCGCGCTGAAGGCGGGCGCGAGCGGCTTCCTGCTCAAAGACGTCCCCCCGCACGAGCTGCTGTTCGGCATCCGCGCGGTGCACTCCGGTGACGCGGTCGTGGCCCCCTCCACCACGAGACGGCTGATCGACCGGTTCGCGCCGCTGCTGCCTTCGGGCCCGGGTGCGGACGGACTGCCGGACCTGGCGGAGCTTACCGACCGGGAGCGCGAAGTCCTGGTCCAGATGGCCGCGGGCCTGTCCAACGCCGAGATCGCGGAACGGCTGTTCGTGTCCGAGGCCACGGTGAAGACCCACGTCGGCCGGGTCCTCGGCAAGCTCGGCCTGCGCGACCGGGTGCAGGCCGTGGTGCTCGCGTACGAAAGCGGGCTGGTGAAGGCCCGCTCACGTCCGTCCTGACGCTAGCGGAAGCCCGCTCACGTCCGTCTTGAGGCTGAGCGCGGAATCCCCTCGCCAGGCGACGCGGCCGCCTGCCGCGGATGACTACCGTTCCGCGCCATGACTACTCAAACCTCTGTGCAAGCCACGGCCGCGACCCCCAGATCCGCGGTCGCGGCGATCGATCTGGTCAAGGTGTACGGCGCGGGTGACGCCGCGGTCTATGCCCTTGACGGCGTGACCGCCGGCTTCGGCACCGCCCAGTTCACCGCGATCATGGGACCGTCCGGCTCCGGCAAATCGACGCTGATGCATTGCCTGGCCGGGCTGGACACGCCCACCTCCGGCTCGGTCCGCATCGGAAATACCGAAATATCCGGATTGTCCGACAAAGACCTGACCCTGCTGAGGCGCCGTCGTGTTGGTTTCGTGTTCCAGTCGTTCAACCTGCTGCCCACCCTCACCGCCGAGCAGAACATCCGCTTGCCGCTCGACCTGGCCGGCCGCAAACCGGAACCGCAATGGTGGGACCGGCTGATCACCCATCTCGACCTGGCCGACCGCCTGCGGCACCGGCCGGGCGAACTGTCCGGCGGCCAGCAGCAGCGAGTGGCCTGCGCCCGGGCGCTGATCACCAAGCCGGACGTGGTGTTCGCGGACGAGCCGACCGGGAACCTCGACTCGGCGTCAGGGGCCGAAGTCCTCAGCTTTCTCCGCGGGTCGGTCCGGGAGCTAAACCAGACCGTGATCATGGTGACGCACGACCCGGTCGCCGCCAGCTACGCCGACCGGGTGCTGTTCCTGGCCGACGGCCGCGTGCACGGCGAGCTGTACCGGCCGACTCCGCAATCCGTGCTCGACTACCTGAAGGCAGCGTCGCGGTGATCAAGACAGTTCTCGCCAGCCTCCGCTACCGCAAGGCCCGGCTGGCCCTGTCCGGTCTGGCCATCTGCCTGGGGGTCGCGTTCGTCTCCGGCACGCTCGTGCTCGGCGCGTCGATGACCCAGGCCTACTTCGACAGCTTCGCGGCCGGCGCGAAGAACGTCAGCGCCGCGGTGTCACCGGTCAGCACGGGCAAGTACCGTCTGGGGGGCATCACCGCCCCCAGCGTGCCCCCGACCGTCCTACAGCAGGTCAGCGGCGTACCAGGGGTCGCCGCCGCCGTAGGGCGGCTGGTCGGTCAGGCGCCGCTGATCGGCGGCAACGGCAAGGTGATCACCAACGGGGAGCAACCCGGCTTCGGCATCAACGTGCCGGCGGACGCGGCCCTGCGGGGCTTCACCGTGGCGTCCGGCCACCTGCCGGACACCGCCAGCCAGGTGGTCGTGGACAAGGCCACCGCCGCGGACCAGCACTTCACGCTGGGCCAGACGGTGCGGGTGGTGGATCACAACGGGGTGGTACGCGCCTTCGTCCTGGTCGGCACGATAGACCTCGGCGTGAACCACGAGTTCGGCAGTTCGACGGTGACCGGCTTCCAGACCCCGGCCGGGCTCGCCGTCACCGGCCGCCCCGGCTACGACGCGGTGGTGGCGCGCGCCGCACCGGGCGTCTCGCAGGCCGCGCTGGTCGCGCGAATACACTCATTGCCCCATATTTCCGCATATCAGGTGCAGACCGGTAGCCAGCTCGCCACCAGCGAGGCGAATTCGGCCGTCCACTTCACCCAGCAGTTCACCACCGTGATCCTGGTCTTCGCGGTGATCGCGCTGATCGTCGCGTGCATCGTCATCTACAACACGTTCACGATCCTGATCGCGCAGCGCGGCCGGGAACTCGCGCTGCTGCGCTGCGTGGGCGCCAGCCGCCGCCAGGTGTTCCGCGGCATGCTGGCGGAATCGGCCGTGACCGGCCTGGTGGCGTCCGCCGTCGGCGTGCTGGCCGGGCTGGGGCTGGGCTGGGGTCTGCAGCGGCTGTTCGCCGGGTTCGGCGCGTCGATTCCCGCGGGACCGCTGGTGCTGACGCCGGTCACCGTGCTGGTGTCGATGGGCGCGGGCGTGCTGGTCACGGTCGCGGCGTCGCTGCTGCCCGCCCGGTCCGCCACGCGCATCGCGCCGGTGGCGGCGCTCGGCGAGCAGGTCGAGCCGAAGGTGACGTCGCGCGCCAGCCGGCTCCGCCTGGCGGTGGCGGTGCTCTCCGCGACGCTCGGCATCCTGCTCACCGTGAACGGAATGCACAACGTGGCCGGGCAGGCCGGCTTCCTGGAGATCGCCGCGGGTGGCTGCGTGTGCTTCGTGGCGGTGCTCGCTCTCGGGCCGCTCATCGCTCCCCCGGTATTGTCGCTGTTCGGGCGCCTTTTCGTCGGGACGACCGCACGCCTGGCCACGGCCAATGCCCGGCGCAACCCGCACCGGGTGGCGGCCACCACCGCCGCGCTCACCATCGGCATCACGCTGATGAGCGTGTTCACGGTGATCGTCTCGTCGGCGCAGGCGTCCACCAGTGCCTCCATCTCACGGCACTACCCGATCGACTACGACGTCCAGCCCGGCCGGGGCGGCCAGTCGGTCCCGCCGCAGGTGATCCGGGCGCTGCAGGCCTCGCCCAAGCTGGGCATCGTCGCACCGCAGTACGACCAGCGGACGGCGGTGAACGGCACCGACGTCCAGGTGGGCGCCATCGCCCGCAGCGCGCTGGGGCTGAGCGTGAAGCCCGCCATGGTGTCCGGGACCCTCGCATCGGTTGGCGCCGGGACGGCGGCCGTGGATTCCTCCCAGCTCCGCGCGCTGCGGGTGAGCCAGGGCGGCACGCTGGTCCTGGCAGGAGGCCGGCCGGTCCGCGTGACGGCCGTCTACAACGGCACCGGCGTGGCCATGCCCGACGTGCTGCTGTCGGTCGGCGACTATGTGCGGTGGTTCCGGCCGTCCGGGGCGGACGACGTGCTGATCAACGCCGCGCCCGGCGTGCCGCCCGCCGGATCCCGGGCCGCGGTTGACGCCGCGACCGCCAGCGACCCGCTGCTGGAGGTGCTCACCACGGCTGACTACAGGGCCAACCTGGCGGGCAAGGTGAACCAGGTACTGGCCCTGTTCGGCACGCTGCTGGGGCTGGCGGTGCTGATCGCGCTGTTCGGCATCTCCAACACGCTGACCCTCTCGGTGATCGAGCGCACCCGCGAGTCGGCGCTGATGCGCGCCCTCGGGCTGACCCGCGGGCAGCTGCGCCGGATGCTGCTGATCGAGGCGGTGCTGATGGCGTTGCTGGCCATCGCCGTCGGCATCGGTCTCGGCGCGGCGTTCGGCTGGGCCATGGTGCGGGCGTTCATCGATTCGTCCGGCGGCGAGGGCATGCTCTCCATCCCGTACGCGCAGATCGCGCTGTACGCGGTGATCGGCGTGTGCGCCGCGGTGGCGGCGGCTGTGCTCCCGGCCCGGCGTGCCGCCCGTACTTCCGTCATCGCCGCTATAACCGATAATTAGCACGAACGTCGGTGGTCTCACCCGCCGTCGCCCGGCTCGTACCGGGCGGCGGCGTCTAACCACGGTTAGAGGCCGGCCCGCAGCACGGTTCTGTGAGGTTTCGTACAATCGCTGGATTCCCTGACCGCGCGAGGGTCTTCGCCTTCGACCTCAACCTGGTGAGCCGCTTATGCGCACTCCCGCGGCCGCCTGGGTGGTGGCCGGTCCTCCGGGAACCGGTAAGAGCACGGTGGCCCGCATGCTGCTGGCCGCGCTGACGCCGGTCCCCGCGCTGCTGGACAAGGACACCATGTACGGATCGTTCGTGGCGGCCACCCTCGCGGCGGCCGGGCGGCCGCCCGGCGAGCGCGAAGGGCCGTGGTACGACGAGCACATCAAGACACATGAGTACGGCGGGATGACCGCGACCGCCAGGGAGATCCGTTCCCACGGCTGCCCGGTCCTGCTGTCCGGCCCGTTCACCGGGCAGATCCACGACGCCGGGCGATGGTGGCCCTGGGTCGTGGAGCTGGGCGGCGGGGTGGTCCGGCTGGTCTGGGTCAGGTCGGACGCGGCCACGTTGCGGGCCCGCCTTGTCGCCCGGGGGCTGGCTCGTGATTCGGCGAAGCTGGCCGCCTTCGAGCAGTTCACCGAGCGTATGCGGCTGACCGACGAACCCGCCGTCCCCCACGTCGCGATCGACAACCGCCTGGACGCAGGCCGATCCCTCGAAGACCAGATCCGCGCCCTGACAGCGGAGGCATGATCGATGGCGGACATCCTGTGGGCCAGGCACGGCGAGAACGTCGCGAACCTGACCCGGACGTTGTCTTACCGGGTGTTCGACGGCGACCTTACCGACACGGGCCGCCGGCAGGCGACCGAGCTGGCCGAGCGCCTCGCGAGCGCTCGGCTGACGGGCTTGTTCTGCTCCCCGCTGCGCCGGGCCCGGCAGACCGCCGAGGTGCTGGGTCGCCGGTTGCGGCTGCGGATCACGGCAGAACTGGACGACCTCCGCGAACTCAACGTCGGCGCCCTGGACGGCCGCAACGACCCGGAAGCGTGGGACATCTATCGCCGAGTGCTCGAGGCCTGGCGTGCGGGCCAGCCCGAGGTGGCCTTTCCCGAGGGCGAGAACCTGGACCAGCTCGTGACCCGCCTCCGCCGAGCCCTGGCAGGAGTTGCCGGCTACGGTGGCCGAGCGCTGGTGGTGGCGCACGGCGCCAGTCTGCGTGCCGCCCTGCCCGGCCTCACCGGTGTCCCCGACCCCGGACACGACCTCCCCACCGGCGGCTTCGCAACCCTCCGCTTCGACCCGGAAGCAGTTCACCTGCTCGACTGGCCGCGGCGGTCTTAGGACGGGGGGCGGTTGGCGGTGGCGCGGCGCAGGGACCAGGCCAGGGCGCCGAAGACGGCCAGCGGCATCAGCCACCACGCGTTGACGCCGGCCTGATGGACGAGCAGTGCCGTCACGCCGAGTGCGGCGACCACGATCGCGGCGACCTGCCAGTCGTCGCCGATGACGAAGTCATACCAGAACGCGCCGAACGACTTCAGCCAGCGGGTAACACCGCTCATCGGCCGGGCACCTCCTCCGTTTCGTGCGCCGGCGCAGGGGCCGGCCCGGCCGCGGCACCGGCGCCGCCGCGCCGCAGCCACAACGTGAACCCGAGCGACACCAGCGCGATCACCGGCACCAGCACCAGCAGCGCGGCGTCGTTGCCGGGCCAGGAAACGCCGGCCCCCTCCGCACCCCAGAACGTGCCGAACGAAGTGAGCATGATCCCCACCGCGAACTTCATCGCGTTCTCCGGCACCTTGGACAGCGGCGCGCGCACCGCCACGCCAACCACCGTGACCACCACGACCGCCGCGGCCGCGCCGATCACCGCGGCCCCGATGTTCTTCTGGTTGGCTCCGAAGGTGAGCACGATGAACACGACCTCGAGCCCCTCCAGCAACACGCCCTTGAACGCCAGGGTGAACGCGTACCAGTCGGAGACCCAGCCGCGCCGCGACGCCGAGCCCGCGGCCTTGGCCGCCGCCACCTCGCGCAGGTAGGCAGAGGCCTCGTCGTGCAGCGCCTTGTGACCGGTCGCGCGCAGGATGGCCTTCCGCAGCCACTGCAGCCCGAAGATGGCCAGCAGCGCGCCAACCACGAGGCGCAGCGCTCCCAGCGGAAGCAGCGTGATCGTCGGGCCGAGCACGCCAACCACCGCGGCGAGAGCGACCAGCGCCACGGCCATGCCCTGGAAGGTGGACCGCCACTCCCGGGTCAGGCCGGCCGCCAGCACGATGGTCAGGGCCTCGACCGCCTCTACGGCACAGGCGACGAAGACGGTAAGGATGAGGGGAAGCGCATTCACGGTCCCACGCTACATTCATCGTGTGGCAAGCGAGGATTTGCTCGGAGTTGCGACAATACCGCGCGGAAGACCACACGAAGGGACAGCCGTATGAGATTGACCCTGGTCAGATTCACCCTGGTAAGGCGAGCCAGCGCGCTGGGGGCAGTGGCCCTCGCCGCTGGGACGCTCACCGTCACCGGAGTTACCGCAACCGCGTCGACGACCCAGGCCACGCGACCTCAGCAGATCACGCAGCTGGTCTCGCTTGGCAACAGCAAGACGCCGATCAAGCACGTGATCGTGATCATCGGCGAGAACCACACCTTTGACAACGTGTTCGCGACCTACACCCCGCCGTTCGGCCAGCACATCGAGAACCTGCTGTCGGAGGGCATCGTCACCGCCAAGGGCAAGCCCGGTCCGCATTTCTCCAAGGCCGCGCAGCGTACCGCGTCGGACACCGGAGCGTACACACTCACGCCCACGATCACCGGCGAGTACACCTCGCTGCCGCAGCCCAATACGACCTACGTGTCAACCGGCTGCGACGGGCTACCGGGCAACAGCCCGGACACCCGGTTCCCGGCCAACCTGCCCAACGGGCCGTTCCAGATCACCTCCTACGTTCCCTATAACGACAGCCACACCGAGTACAGCGGGGGCTGTGAGTTCGCCGGCGCCTACGTCGGCGACCCGATCCACCGCTTCTACCAGATGTGGCAGCAGTCGGCCGCCTTCCACGACCAGCTCGCCACCTGGGTAGCCAACACCGCCGGCGACGACAACGGCGCCATCCCGCCCGCTCCCATCTTCCAGGGCGCGGTCCAGATGGGCTTCTACAACATGGCCGAGGGTGACGCCCCGTATCTGAAGTCCCTGGCCGGGAAGTACGCGATCAGCGACAACTATCACCAGGCGGTCCAAGGCGGCACCGGCGCCAACCACATCGCGCTCGGCACCGGCTACGCCGCGTCTTACCAGGACGCCAACGGCAATACGGCCACGCCGCCGGCCGGCGAGATCGAGAATCCCAATGCCAAGCCGGGCACCAACAACAACTACACCCAGGACGGCTACGGCAGCAGCACGGTGCCGAACACCGGAGGCAGCTACTCCGAGTGCGCCAATCCCGCGGCGCCTGGCGTCAGCGCGATCGACGCGTACTTCAAGACGCTGCCCTACAAGCCACTGGCCAACTGCAAGGCGGGCCGCTACTACCTGCTGAACAACTACAACCCCGGCTACAACGTGGATGGCTCGCTGCAGACCGCGCCGTACACGGTGCCGCCGCAGAAGACCGACTACGTGACCATCGGCGACGCGCTGTCGGCCCGCGACATCAGCTGGGCCTACTACGGTGAGGGCTACCTCGACAACGGCACGGTCCAGTCGCAGTACTGCAACATCTGCGACCCGATGGCGTACTCCGCCTCGATCATGACCAACCCGGCGCTGCGCAAGAACCAGCAGCACGGTCTGACCGACTTCCTCACCGCGGCCAAGGCCGGCACGCTGCCAGCCGTGTCGTTCCTCAAGCCGGGCGACGACGACAGCCATCCCGGCTACTCCTCGCTGGCCGCGTTCGAGTCGTTCCTGAAGAACGCGATCACCGCGGTCCAGTCCAACCGCAAGGAGTGGCAGTCCACCGCGATCCTGATCACCTGGGACGAAGGTGGCGGGTACTACGACTCCGGCTACATCCAGCCGGTGAGCTTCTTCGGCGACGGGCCGCGGGTGCCGCTGATCGTGGTATCTCCGTGGGTCAAGGCCGGCTCGGTCGACCACACCTACAACGACCATGTCTCGATCCTGAAGTTCATCGAGGACAACTGGGGTCTTCCGCCGTTGACCAGCTATAGCGCGGACAACCTGCCGAACCCCGCGCCAGAGGTCTACGTTCCGCGTAACCGCCCGGCCATCGGCAACCTGATGACCATGTTCTCCTTCGGCGGCCGCCGCTGACCACAACCGCACCTAGGGCGCCTTCGGTGCCCTAGGTGCGGACCAGGAGGAACACCGTCAGGCCGGGCATGTGGCGGATCAGGGTGACACGGTAGCTGGCACTCATGGCGGCGGCTTCGCCGGCCGGGAGGTAGTGGTACGGGTCCTTCAGGTACCCGTCGTTGACGATCCACATGCGTGGCGTATGAGCAAGGCAGACGGCCGGATCGGCGCAGTCGACCGAGTACAGGGTGCCCGCCGCTGCCGCTGTCCGGGCGACGAACACCTCGCGCGGTATCCGCCCGGCGGGCAGATCGTGCTCCAGGTAGTACCGCACCCCGTAGTCGATCATCTCCCACCGGATCGGGCTGCCCGGATAGGCGATCCCGTCGCCTGGATGAACGCGCTTGGCGATGGCCCGGGCCGCACCCGCGAAGTCCCAGTAGTAGGTGGTCTGATTATCCGGATACTCCGCCCAGGTGTGCGCCCCTGGCTCCCTGATCACCCCCTGGTCCCCGGCGCCGAGGACGTAGAACACCAGCACCGCCGCGGCCACCAGCCGCACGTCCAGCCTGCTGAGGGCCAGTCCGGCCAGCAGCGACCAGGCCGCCACGGTGAACAGCAGGTACCGCGGGAAGAAATAGGAGTGCGGCCCCTGCGAGATCAGCCATACCGTTGCCACCGGCGCAAGCGCGATCGAGGTCGCGACGGCGGCGGGGCGCCACGCGACCGCCCAGGCGAACACCGCCACGATGATCAGCGCCGCGGCCGCCGCCGTCGAGTAGAACAGGTTCCGGCCGAAGAAGCCGAACGTGTTCAGCGACAGGCCGGGCCGGAACAGCCATTCCAGCTGCGTACCAGCCTGGCCCAGGCCGACCAGTGCGATCGGCAGGCAGGCCGCGCACGATGCGACCACGGCCGCCGCGAACCAGATCAGCTGCCCACGGCTGGCGGTTGAGTCCCGCTCGCGCCACCGCCACAGTGCCACCACGGCGATGTGCCCGGTGATCAGGCACAGCGCGACAAGGTCGATGTAACCCACCAGCACCAGGCTCACGCCGTACGCGACCCAGCGCCGCGGGCTCGGCCGGTCGATGGCACGCAGCAGCAGCAGCGTCGCCAGCATCGCGACCAGCACCTGGAGCGCATAGAACCGCGCTTCCTGCGCGAACCGTGAAACGCTCGGCACCAGCGCGAAGATCAGCCCGGCCGCCAGGCCAGCCCGCGCGTCGGCCAGCCGTCGTCCGACCAGCGTCACGCACGCCGCCGCGCCGGCCATCGCCAGCACCGACAGCAGGCGCATCGCCACCACCGAATCGCCGAAGACGACGATCCACCAATGCAGAAGCAGGTAGTACCCAAGCTGCGTGGCATCGGTGTGGTGCACGATGTTGATCAGCTGCGACACCGGCCGGGTCGCGAACGACCAGCTCGACAGCTCGTCGCGCCAGAGCTCTGACCTCGTCAGCTCATAGCAGCCGAACAGGAACGTGACCAGCGCCGGCCACAGCCACGCCACTCGCATGGCACGCTCGGCGAGGTCGTCAAACGGGAACGCTCCGCCAGCGCGATTGGCGGTCACCCCGTCGGCAGGTGAGGGCTCCCCACGCTCCCGCACCCCGCCGGTAACGGTCATCGAATTTCCTCCAGCCGCTTCCCTATCCCCGCAACGACACTCATTTTCTGTGAGTTCCATAGGGAGCCTGTGAACTACCTGAGACACCCTAACCATATGACTCGCCGCGAACCTGGAAGGTTGCTTCGCATGCCCTACGATCAGCAGAATGACGGTCACGTTGCACACCAGCCGGTCAGCGCCCGCCGAGGCCGACGCTGACGCCATCGTCATCGGGGTGACCCAGACCCCGGACGGTCCGCGCGCCGCACCCGGCGCGGAAGCAATCGCTACGGCGCTCGCCCTGGCCAACCCGGATGGCGGCACCATTGACCTGACCGCGCAGCTTTCCGCCCTCGGCGCGAGCGGGAAGGCGGAAGAAGTCAGCAAGATCGTCACCGTCGGCCGGCTGGGAGTGCCGCTGGTCGTCGCCGTAGGCCTCGGACCCGCCGGCCCTGACGGGCCGGGCACTCCACTGGAGACGCTTCGCCGTGCGGCGGGTACCGTGATGCGGGAGCTTTTGTCGAGCCACAGTACGTTCGTTGTTAATGGTGGTAATAAGGCGCGGCGGATCGCGGTCGCTCTGCCCGCCGCGGAGCCGGCGCAGGCCGAGGCGGTGACCCTGGGAGCGCTGCTCGGCGGCTATTCCTTCCGGCGCTACCGCGCGACGCCGGCGGCAGACGCGGAGCTGACGCTGTTCACCGCGCACGACGCCGCGGTGGATCGAGGGCGGGTGCTCGCCGCCGCCATGACGATGGTCCGCGACCTGGTGAACACGCCGCCAGCGGATCTGGTGCCCGCCGACCTGGCGGACGTGGCGACACGCGTCGCGTCGGACAGCGGGCTGGCCATCCAGGTCTTCGACGAGAACGAGCTGGCCAAGGACGGCTACGGCGGCATCATGGCGGTCGGCATGGGCTCGGTACACCCGCCGCGGCTAGTCCGGCTGGAGTACACCCACCCCGAGGCCAGCAAGACCGTGGTGCTCGCCGGCAAGGGAATAACGTTCGACTCCGGCGGGCTGTCGCTGAAGCCGTCGAAGTCGATGGAGACGATGAAGGCCGACATGGGCGGAGCCGCGGCGGTGCTCGGAGCCATCCAGGCCATCGCCGCGCTACGTCCGGCTGCCAACGTCATCAGCTACCTCTGCCTGGCCGAGAACATGCCGGGGGGCGGCGCGCAACGGCCGTCGGACGTCATTACCATCTACGGCGGGAAGACGGTCGAGGTACTCAACACCGATGCGGAAGGACGCCTGGTGCTCGCGGACGCGCTGGCCCGTTCCGGGGCCGACGGACCGGATCTGCTGGTCGACGTGGCCACGTTGACCGGGGCGCAGACCGTAGCCCTGGGCAATCGCACGGCGGGCGTGATGGCCAGCGACGACGGGCTCGCCGCTGCGGTGGCGGACGCGGCCAAGCGGGCCGGCGAAGCCATGTGGCCGATGCCGCTTCCGGATGACCTGCGCAAAGGGCTCGACTCGTCGGTGGCGGACATAGCCAACGTCTCCGCCGACCGGGCCGGTGGCATGCTGGTCGCCGGCTTGTTCCTGCGGGAGTTCGTCCCGCAGGGAACGCGGTGGGCGCACCTGGACATCGCGGGGCCCGCGTACAACGACGGCGGCGCCTACGGATACACCACCAAGGGCGGCACCGGAATGGCGGTCCGGACGCTGGTGCAGCTGGTGGAGGACGTGGCCGAGGACAGACTTAACGCAGGGTAAGCCAGTAGCTGAACCCGCTCTCGAGGGGGCGGGTGAGATGATGGGCCAGGAAGCCCTGGCTGATAAAGGAGGCAGAGCGGTGGTAGAGGGTCCCGGATCGGGGGGCAGCTACGACATCGTCATTCTCGGCGGAGGCAGCGGCGGGTACGCGTGCGCGCTGCGCGCGGCCGAGCTGGGCATGCGCGTGGCGCTGATCGAGAAGGATAAAGTCGGCGGCACCTGCCTGCACCGCGGCTGCATCCCCACCAAGGCCCTGCTGCACGCGGCCGAGATCGCCGATCATTCGCGCGACAGCGAGGCGGTCGGAATCCGCACCACGTTCGACGGCGTCGACGTGCCACGCGTGCAGTCCTACAAGGACGGCGTGGTGGACCGGCTGTACAAGGGGCTGCAGTCCACGATCGCCAGTCGGCATGTCGACACCATCGCGGGCGAGGGCCGGCTGGAGTCGCCGACTTCGGTACGGGTCGGCGACGCCGTGTTCGAGGCGCCGCAGATCGTGCTGGCCACCGGGTCGGTGCCGCGTAGCCTGCCCGGACTCGAAATAGACGGAACGCGCGTCATCACCTCGGACGACGCGCTGGTCCTGGACCGGGTGCCTTCGTCGGTGATCATCCTGGGCGGCGGCGTGATCGGGGTCGAGTTCGCCAGCGTGTGGCGCTCCTTCGGCGCGGACGTGACGATCGTGGAGATGCTCCCGCAGCTGCTGCCGCTGGAGGACGAAGCCAGCTCCAAGGTGCTGCAGCGGATCTTCCGCCGGCGCGGCATCGGGTACGAGCTCGGGGCGCGATTCGAGTCGGTGGCGGAGGCGGCTGATGGCGGCGTCGAGGTGACGCTGGCCGGCGGCAAGACGCTGAACGCCGAGCTGCTGCTGGTCGCGGTGGGACGAGGGCCGGTCTCCGCGGGACTCGGCTACGAGGAGGCGGGCGTCGAGCTGGAGCGCGGGTTCGTGAAGGTGGACCCGCTGTGCCGCACCAACGTGCCTTCGGTGTCCGCGGTGGGCGACCTGATCAACACCCCCCAGCTTGCCCACGTCGGGTTCGGCGAGGGGATCATGGTGGCCGAGCGGATCGGCGGTCTCCCCGTGGTCCCCATCGACTACGACGGCGTGCCGCGTATCACATACAGCGACCCGGAGGTCGCCTCGGTCGGGCTGACCGCCGCGCAGGCCGCCGAGCGCGGCATCGAGACCGTCGAGGTCAATTACCCGCTCGGCGGAAACGGGAAGAGCGTTATCCTGCAGACGCAGGGCTCGGCGAAGGTTCTCGCCGAGAAGACCCCATCCGGGACAGGGCGTGTTGTCGGGGTGCATCTCGTCGGCAGCCGGGTGGGCGAGCTGATCGCCGAGGCGCAACTGATCTTCAACTGGGATGCGGAACCCTCCGACGTGGCCCAGCTGATCCACCCGCATCCCACCCAGTCCGAGATCATCGGAGAGGCACACCTGGCGCTCGCCGGCAAGCCGCTCCACTTCCACGCCTAAAAGGAGTCACGGGAACATGTCGGTCTCCGTATCCATGCCCCAGCTCGGTGAGAGCGTCACCGAGGGCACCGTCACACGCTGGCTGAAGAAGGAGGGCGAGCGGGTCGAGGCGGATGAGCCACTCCTGGAGGTCTCGACAGACAAGGTGGACACCGAGATCCCGTCTCCTGCCTCCGGGATACTTCGCGGCATCGCGGTCGACGAGGACGAGACCGTGGCGGTCGGCGCGCAGCTCGCGGTGATCGAGGAGGACTCCGGCGCTTCCGGTTCGGAGGATGGCGGCTCAGGGGCCGCCGCTGGGGCTGGGTCGGCGTCGGCTGGGTCAGCGCCGTCCGTTGATGCGGTGAGCGCCAACGGCGGCGCGGCCGAGGCGCCGGGTGATGCTTCCGGTGGCGGCGAGGCGGCGGCGTGGAGCCCGCCGCCGAGCTTCGCCCAGCCCTCGGGGCAGCCTCCCTACCAGAGCCAGCCGTACCAGTCACCGGGTTCCGAACCGTATCCGCCGTACCAGGCGCCCGCACCGGTTCAGCAGCCGCCCGCGCCGCCAGCACCGGCTCCGGCTGCTTCGGCTCCTCCCGCTCCATCTGCTCCTCCGGCCCCTTCTTCTGCTCCTTCTGCTCCTTCTGCTCCTTCTGCTCCTTCTGTTTCGGCTCCCTCGGCCGCGGAGGACTACCCGCCGCCGGTTCCGCTGCCGACCGGTGGGGAGACGCCCTATGTGACCCCCCTGGTCCGCAAGCTCGCCGTCGAGCACGCGGTGAACCTGGACCAGGTCACCGGCACCGGAGTGGGCGGGCGCATCAGGAAGCAGGACGTGATCGAGGCGGCCCGGGAGCAGCGTGCCGCCACGGCGGCGCAGTCCGCGCCCGCCGCTCCGGTCTCCGCGCCCCCGGCCCCTGGTACCGCGGCGCCGGCTCAGCCGGGCACGGCTCCGGCGCGTCCCGCCGTCGCGCCTTCGTCGCTGCGCGGCACTACCCAGAAGCTGTCCCGGCCGCGTCAGGTGATCGCACAGCGGATGGTGGAGTCGCTGCACGTCTCAGCGCAGCTCACCACCGTGGTGGAGGCGGACGTGACCGGGATCGCCCGGCTGCGTGAGCTGGCCAAGCGTGACTTCGAGGCGCGGGAGGGCGTGAAACTGAGCTTCCTGCCGTTCTTCGCGCTGGCCACCGTCGAGGCGCTCAAGGTACACCCGAAGCTGAACGCCGTGCTCGACGGCGACCAGGTCACCTACCACGACGCCGAGCACCTTGGCATCGCGGTCGACACCGAGCGCGGCCTCATGGTGCCGGTGATCCACAACGCCGGGGACCTCAACATCGGCGGCCTGGCCCGCAAGATCGATGACCTGGCCCGGCGTACCCGGTCCGGCCAGGTCAGCCCGGATGAACTGGCTGGCGGCACGTTCACGCTCACCAACACGGGCAGCCGCGGGGCGCTGTTCGACACACCGATCATCAACCAGCCACAGGTGGCGATCCTGGGCACCGGGACCGTGGTCAAGCGCGCCGTGGTCGTCGAGGACCCGGCGCTCGGCGAGGTTATCGCCGTCCGGTCGATGGTTTACCTGGCGCTCACCTACGACCACCGCCTGGTCGACGGTGCGGACGCCGCACGTTATCTGGTCACGGTGAAGAACCGGCTCGAAGAAGGCAGCTTCGAGGCGGAACTGGGCCTGTAGCCCGGTTCGTCTGCGGTCTGTGCGATGAAGGTCGCGGTCACCGGATCCACCGGGTTCCTCGGAACGGCGCTGATGGCGAACCTCCGGGCGGATGGACATGAGATCCTCCGCCTGGTTCGCCGCCCGCCGCAGGCGGCGGACGAGGTGCGCTGGGATCCGCGCGCGGCCGATGCCGGGCTGGGCGATCCCGAGCCGCTGCACGGGATCGATGCCTGCGTGCACCTGGCCGGAGCCGGTGTCGCGAACCGTCGCTGGACGGCCAGATACAAGGCGGAGGTGAAGGCCAGCCGGGTGCTCGGCACCCGCGCGCTGGCCGGAGTGCTGGCCAAGCTGGTCCCGCAACCCCGGGTATTCGTCTGCGCCTCGGCCATCGGCTGGTACGGCGAAAACTCCGGCGTCGACGAGACGGCCCCCGCTGGACAGGGATTCCTCGCCGGGCTCGTGCGGGAGTGGGAGGCGGCGGCGGATCCCGCGCGTGACGCCGGCATCCGTGTCGTGCACACGCGCAGCGGCCTGGTGATGGGCCGTGACGGCGGGATCCTTCCCCGGTTCGCGCCCCTCGCACGGTTCGGTGTGTGCCCGGGACTGGGGCCGGGGACCCAGGTCATGAGCTGGATCTCAAAGTCGGACGAGATCGCGGCGATCCGGTTCGTGCTGGATCGCGAGGATCTTTCCGGCCCGGTGAACCTCACCGCGCCAGAGCCGGCCACCAACGCTGAGTTCACCGCCGCCCTGAACGCGGCCATGGGCCGCCCCTACCTGCCCTGGCTCCGGGTGCCGGCCTGGCTGTTGCGCCTGGCGATAGGCGAGGCGTCGGTCGAGTTGCTGACCAGTTCGCGGGTGACGCCCCGGCGCCTGCTCGAGACAGGCTACGAGTTCCGCCACCCCGCCATCCGCGAAGCCCTGCCCGCCGAACTAGCCCGGCCCTGACACAGCCCGCTCTGGCAGCCTCGCTCCGCCGGCCCCTCCACCCCCGAACCCCTTCGCCTGCCGAATTCGCCTCGGCCCTGTCCCGCCCCCAACCCTGACCCTCGCCTGCCGAGTCCGCCCGAACCTGTCCCCCGATCCGCTCCGCCCGCCCACGCTGCCCCGGTTCCTCTTCCGGGACATCGACTTGTCACCCGCTACGGCCAATCCCGGTGAATTAAGCCCGCCTGGCCAGCCGCCACTGGCTCGCGATGCCACGGCTGGCGCGGTGGTTTTACGCTTCGTGGTGACTTTGTGGTACTGGAGTCCTACGTATCCACCGCAAGGCGTAAAACCACCGCACAAATCTGCGGATCCATGTCCGGCAAATGCGGATATGAGCGACAGGCGGAGCAACTGGCGACGGCCCGTACGGCCCGGGCCGGCTTCGCTGAGCTGTTAAGTTACCGGCATTGCCCGCTACGGCGCACATGTCACCCGTCACAACCCAAAACCTGTCCGAAATGTCACCGTTGTCGAGCACCAACGGGTGACATGTGAGTCAGGACGGGTGACATATGGGGCCAGGGTCCCGTCGGCGACGGAGGCAGGGCCGACCACGGCGGAGCCGGGCCGACCACGGCGGAGCCGGCCGACCGCGGCGGGCCAGGGCCGACTGCGGCGGTGGGCGCGGGCCGACCGCAGCGGTTGGCGCGGAAGTTTTGGGGTCATCCATGTGGAAGTTTCGAGCCCCATGGAGGAAAAGGGACCGGAAACGAGGCTGTCGCGTAACTCGTAGCCGTGGGGTGTCAAGTGCTGCAGCCGCACATGATGACGCCGGGCAGTCATGCTACCGGACAGCCGGTTCGTCCCGTATTCCCGGGCCGCGGCAGTGTCCTCGCATGGTT
>Ga0213881_10000527_pt1 | contig 24186 bp, 19 predicted proteins | sample BarmaccoBMER_R08_FD_160104 | JGI IMG/M metagenome (GOLD analysis project Ga0213881, IMG submission 160104) | Barbacenia macrantha exposed rock microbial communities from rupestrian grasslands, the National Park of Serra do Cipo, Brazil - ER_R08 ... | reverse complement strand
GCGGCCGCCCCGCGTGGCTGTCCATGCAGGAGAACGCGAGTATCCGGCGCGGGCGGGTTCGGGGCAGTTCCACCCCCAGGCCGGCCAGGACGCCGCCGGCGGCTGGGCCCAGCGCGAGTTCTCCTTCGCCGTCCCGGGCCCGCAGCGCCCCCGATTGCACGAGGTGGTCCATGAGCGCGACGCCAAGCTGGCCTGCGAGGTGGTCGTAGCAGGTGGCGCCTTCGGGTATCCGGCCGCCCTGCGGCGGTCCGGTGCCCCGCAAGCCATTGAGCATCGAGAAGATTTCCCGGAGTCCGGGTTCGGCGAGCTGGTAGATCGCAAGACGGCCGTGATGGCTGACCGTCACGAGCCCGGCATTACGGAGCCGGCGTAGGTGGTTGGCCAGCCGCGTCGGAGCGATGCTCAGCATCTCGCTCAGCTCGGCGGCTGAAGCTGGTCCGTGTTCGAGCCGCTCGAGCACGGCGAAGCGTGTCTCGTCAGCCAGCTCGGCCAGCAGCTGAACTCGGGGATCGCCAGGCGGTGTGCGCATCGGCTGCCAGCATATTCCACCTTTCAACTATCCGTGAAAGGTGGTGACCGCAGCACCAGGATCTCCACGTATTTGTCCTCGTCGCTCACTGCAAGCAGCCGGAGTAACCCGAATACGTTCGTCACGCTGAGGTAGACCAGTCGCAGCAGCACAGTTGATCATTATGCCGCAGCTGGCAGACCTCTGGAGAGGAACCAGCCACACGGCCCGCTGGAGCCAGAGCATCGCCACCACGTCGACTACAGCTCCCACCTGGGCGGATGAGGTTTTCGGCACAGGCACGGCCCCACCGGACCCTGCGAGCTGCGGCACCCCTGCGCCCGCTACCCCAACCGATCGCGGATCCTGAACGGATCCCGCGCACCGACGTCCGCAGACGGACCGGCTCGGCGGCATCCTCCACGAGTACCAGGTGCCGCCTGCCCGGCACGGATGAGTAATCGGCGCCCCCCGCAAAGTGCCGCGCCCGGCGATCCGCCGGTGAGTGACCTCTGCCCGTGCGGTGCGCACGCTAGCCGAGCCGGTTTCAGAGATACGACTCCATGCCGCCTTCTCGGTTGATATCGAGCGTGATGCAGTGGAAACCGCCGCCGAGGCTTCGGCCATGTCGCCAGCGGCAGGGGATGGGAGTGAACCCCGCCCGCTCCAGATCGCGCATCAATGGGATCTGCATGTCCTGGACCACGACATGCTTTTCGTCAAGCGATAGGACGTTGATGCCGATCGACTGAGATGCCAGGAACGGAATGCCGTCCTGCTCGACTTCCACCGGGCGCTCAAGCCATTCGTACCGGATGACGTCCCAGCTCCGCAGCTCTTTCGGCAGCGCGCTCAGATCGACGGTATCCCGGATGAGAAGCATCCCGGGGCGTAGCGGCAGGATCTTCCCGTCGATGTGGTTGTCGGCGACCCGCACGGTGTGCACACGGTAGTCCGGACCGAGATGCCTCGCGAGCCAGCGAGCTCCCATGGCGTGGTTCTCGTTCGCGACGTTGAAGATCAGGTCTGTTCCCAGGCGCATGACCTGCGCCCCGTCGAACATGATCTCATAGAACGGGCTCTGCGGAATCTCGCCGGCATAGCCGAGGTGCTCGACGTAGCTATGATCGAAGTTCCGGTCCAGGAGGCGGGAGCGGGGCGCGACCGTCCAGCGTGCGCCCCTCTCGAAATACTCGGTGAACAGCTCCTTGTACATCTCGCCCTCGAAGTACCGGGCGCGTACCTGCGGTGAGGTCTCGATGATCTCCTCGCCGATGACGAGGAACGGGTCGCGGCTCATCAGGGCATGTCCCGCCGGGGCCGTCCAGTACGGAGTCTGTACGGTGGGGACCGTCGTGACCGGTTCGGGGCGACGTACCACGATGCCGCGGTCCTGGAGGATCCCGATGAACGCCTGCAGATCCTCCTCGCATTCATCCCGCAGGCGATTCGAGGGCTTGATGCGGCCGAATACGCCTTGGTTGCTCGGGTCCTGGATATTCTCATGAAAGAAGAGCTGGAATGACGTGTCCAGATGATAATCGAGGTGATAGGGGGTACCGACGATCACCTCGCGCAGCGCGGTCCACTCATCGTAGCTGTTGACAGCGTAGGACATTTTCCTTCCTTCTCTATATGGCGGATCCTGGCGGCGCGATCGAATCCAGCCTGCCGAGATCCGCTTCCGCCGGCCGCCATGTCGCCGCACCGGCGGTGGCCCGCACCTGCCCGGGAGTCATTGCGTTAACGAGGACCGAGGTCACACCGGGCCGCGCGAGTATCGCTCCGATGGCTACGTTCAGGATTCCGGTGCCGCTCTCGGCGGCGAACTCCTGGATCGTCTGCACGCGCTTCTTAGCCAGCGGCCCGGCGGATTCAGTGCGTTGGCTCTCTCCCGCCAGAAGGCCGCCCGCGAGTGGTGAGCTGGCAACGAGCGAGATTCCCGACCGCACGCAGTACGGTATGAGGCTCGTCTCTGGCTCGCGATGGAGCAGGTTGTAGCGGCTGCGGGCGGAGCACGGCCGGCCGTGATTGTGCGCCCGTGCCACGGAGTCCGCCTCGGCGATTCGCCACGGCTCGTAGTTCGACGAGCCGAAGGCACGGATCTTGCCTTCACCGACCAGTAGGTTCAGCGAGTAGATCGTGTCGTCGAGCATGTCGCTGTCGTCGGGGTCATGCTGCTGGTACAGGTCGATGTAGTCGGTTCGCAGACGGCGCAGGCTCTCCTCGAGCGCCGCGCGCATGTACTTCCTGCTGGCCCGGGGTGCGCTGACCGTCACACCCGCGTCCCGGCCGAACTTGGTCGCGATCACGACCGAGTCGCGGCGCGACCGGAGTACCTCACCGAGCACGGTCTCCGAGGCGCCTGCCCCATAGGAATCCGCGGTGTCGAAGTAGGTGACGCCGGCCTCCAGCGCGGCCTCGACGACCGCGCGGGCCTCAGCGGGACCGACGCCTGAGCCCAGCTCCGCGCAGCCGAGCCCAAGCTCGGAGACGGCGGGACCGGTCTCACCCAAAGTCGCGTAGCGCATGCGCGTGCGGCATCCTTTCTATGGCTGGCCGTTTTCGGCGGTCACGGCTGATGGCAGCAGGGACAGCCAGGGGTTGCCGCTACCCCGCGGGCCGAGCCACAGACCGCCGCTGACGTCGATGACCTGGCCGGTGATCCAGCGCGCGTTGCCGGAGGCGAGATAGGCGACGACGCCAGCGATGTCATCGGGGTAGCCGACACGGTTCAGTGCGGTGACCCGTGCCATCGCCGCGGCGGAGTCCGCATCCAGCCAGTCGCTCATGTCGGTGACGGTGAGACCTGGCGCGACCGCGTTGACGGTGATACCCCGTTCGCCCAGCCTGTTGGCCAGCACCCGGCTCATCACGTCGACGGCACCCTTCGTCATGGCGTACGCGAAGTCGCCGAGGGCGATCCTGGTGGCCGCCGAGGAGACGGTGATGACGCGCCCTCCGTCGGCCAGCAGCGGGAGAGCCCGCTGGGTGAGGAAAAAGGGCGCCCTGACGTTGACCGCGAAGATCCGGTCGAATTCCTCGCCGTCAATCCGGTCCCGGCCCTTGCTCATCATCGCGGCGTTGTTCACGAGGATGTCGAGGTTGCCGAATTGCTCACGCAGCATGGCGACGACGTTGTCGATGCCCTGGTCGGTGCCGAGGTCGGCACCGACCACGAAGCCGCGGCCTCCCGCGTGCTCGATCGCGGCCAGCGTCTGCGCGGCAGCCTGGCCGCCGGTGTGATAGTGCACGGCGACCTGGGCGCCGTCGGCCGCGAGGCGCTCGGCGATGCTTCGTCCGATGCCGCGTGAGGCGCCAGTCACCAGGGCGGTTCTTCCGGTTAGGTCTCCCATGGGCACTCCTTGATAGCGACGTCGAGACCGGTCGCCCACAGCGTGCCGACCGTGGTCAGCACGATTTCCAGATCGGTGCGGCTCTCGAATGGCCCGGGCAGGGTTCGCAGGACCGGGTCGTGATAACCGGGATGCTCGCGGGCGAGGCTGGTCAGCGTGTGTCCGGCGCCAATCTCGATCGGGATGGGCCGGCCGAGCTTCCACATCTCGGTGAGGTCGTCCGCGAACCTGACCGTCCGAAGCGCGTGGCCGGTCCAGTAGCCGGGGTCGGTCGCCTCCTCATCGGTTATCCACGTACCGGTGACGTTGGACAGGAAGGGCGTCGCGGGCGGTCGCAGCGCAATCGCCGACAGCGTCTGGTGCAGCGGGCCGACGATCGGCTCCAGCATCGGGGAATGGAAGGCGTGCGTGGTGGCCAGCCGCCGGACGGCGATCCCCTCATCCATCAGCCGCCGGCCGACCTTTTCGATCGCCTCGGCCGGCCCGGTCAGGACGGTCTGCGACGGGCCATCCAGCGAGGCGATGCCGAGCCCGCCGGCGAGGTAACCGGACAGCTGCCCGGCGTCCGCGGCCACGGCTAGCATGGCGCCCGCCGGAACGGCGCTTATCAGCCTGGCGCGTCTGGCGATCACCCGGAGCGCGTCCGCATGGGTGAGGACTCCGGCCAGGCACGCGGCGACATATTCGCCGAGGCTGTAGCCCACCATGGCGGAGGGGACGATGCCGAAGGATAGCAGCGACCGGGCGAGGGCACGCTGGATGGCGAAGGCCAGCGGCTGGGCGATGTGGGTCCGGTGGATGTCCTGGGTGGCCTCGCGCTGATCGAACAGGGCCGTCAGGCTCGTTCCGGTCCCGGCGGGCCGGGTTGCCGCGGGGTAGAGGACAGCGTGCAGGTCGGTGGCGAGTTCGGCGTCGAGCAGGCGCAGGCAGAGGTCGAGTTCTCGCCGGAAGGCCGGCAGGTGGCGGTACAGGCCCCCCGCCATGCCCTGGTACTGGTCACCGATCCCGGTAAACATGAACACGACGGGGCGCGGTGGGCCGGCCTCGCCGGTGAATACCTCGGCCGGTCTCCCCCTGCTCAGCCGGCGCGCGGCTTGTGCGTGGTCGTCGGCGACGACCACGCGCCGGTAACGCTGCGGGGATTCTCGCGGCAAGCTGGCCGGGTCAGCGATGAACCGCCTGGTCTTCTCCTCTAGGTCCGTGAGGGTGGCCGCCGACAGCGTGAACAGCCGGGGCAGGGCGGGATTCACGGCTCTACCGCCTTCCGTATGGCCGGCGGCCAGTCCCGCGGGTCCGCTCCGTGGCGGCACAGGAACGCGTAGGTCAGCCGTTCCAGGCCGAACCCGGCACACGCGGTGTAAGCGGCGCCGTCGTCGGTCGTGATGGCGAAGGACTCGCCGAAGAACCGGTCGTGGAAGTTAAACGAGCTTACGGCAATGTCGCGGCCGGCCTCCAGCGGAAGCCTGAGCTCGTATTTCAGCTCCAGGAGATGCTGGGACCAGACCCGTTCGGCCGTGTCGGCGTTGACGAAGAACGGGTCGTTGGCGACCTCGCAGCGCCCGCCTAGCCCAAGCGCGTCCATCAGCTCCCTGGTGCGCTCCATCAGCCGCCCGCGGCAGTCAAGCACATAGTCTCGCGGGCCGATGAAGACAATTTCCCTGATGGTGAAGTCCCACAGGCGCTCCAGCGAACGCCGGTAGCGTGACTCGAACCGGAAGGACTTCCCGCGCGCCGTGACGGCCAGGGCCGGCCCGGGCAGCGGGCCGTCGGCGAACTGATGATAAGTATGGAAGCACATTGTCGGCGGCAGGCAGTAGTCAAAGCCGCTGGCATAGGCGCGCAGCCCGTCGGCGAGGTCGCCGCCCCCGTCGAGGTCGCAGAGAAAGCCTCGGTATGCGTCAACGTCGGCGTGCAGCCGGGATACCACCATCATGAGGTGCGGGAACGACTGGAAATAGCGGCAGCGCTGCATCGCGGCGGTCGGGATGAGGGTCGGGTACCGGAATGCGCGCGCGCCGAAGTCCCGGACGACCAGATCCTTGATGCGGACATCGAGATGGTCGAGCAGCGACAGAACCGGCTCGCCGACGGTGATCTGTCCCTCGCCTGCCTCCCACGCGATCCCCTGGCGGAGCAGGTCGGGAAAGACGTCACGGACCTTTCCCCGCGCGGTGCCGGTCCATACGGTCTTCGGCGTGAGGTGCCGCTGGGCGAGCACGTCATTGGCCACGACGTACCGCAGCTTGCGGGCGACATCATCGATATCGGTGCCGGCCGGCACGGCAAGGTCGACGGCGGTGACCGCGGCCGGAGCCGGGTCCGCCCGGATCAGGGAGAAGTCGAGGATCGCGTCGGAGACGAAGAACACCCGGGTGGCCAGTTCGCGTTCACGGGAGGCCGGGACGGGCGGGTCCAGCGGGATCCGGTGCCAGGAAGGTGCCATGCGTGCCGTCACCATCCGGGTCCGGAGAACTCGCCCGACAGCGCGCCGCGGACGCCGAGGAGCTCGGCGAGGATGCCGCGCTGCACGGCTGAGGTACCGGCGAAGATCGGTCCGCCGAGGGCATCGCGGAGTTCCCGTTCAAGCCCCGGATCGGTCACGTAACCACGCGCGCCATGCACCTCGACGGCGGCCATGGCGGTCTGCACGAGGCTTTCGCTGACGAAGATCTTAGCGATCGTGGAGTCGAGCAGCGCAATCCGGCTTTCGCGTTTCAGCCACCCCACGCGGTACAGGATCAGCCGGGCGAGTTCCAGCCGGATCTTCATGTCGGCGATGCGGTGGGCGACCGCCTGGAAGCCGCCGATCGGCCTGCCGAACTGCCGTCGCGAGTTTGCATGCTCGATGGAGGCCTCAAGCAGGCGCTCCATCGCTCCGACCTGACCCGCGAACATGAAGGAACGCTCCCACTCGATGGTCGAGGTGAAGATCGAGTATCCGGCTCCTTCGCGCCCGAGCAGATTCTCGGCCGGGACGCTGACGTCGTCGAACTCAATCGCTCCCATCGGGGTGGTGCGCAGTCCCATCTTGGTGAACGTCCGGCTTATGTGCAGGCCGGGAAGCCCGGTGGTCACCAGGAAGGCCGACAGGCTGTCCTGCGTGCGGTTATGGTCGTGACCTGTCCTGGCCAGGACCACGAACAGGCCGGCGGCGGGCGCGTTGCTGATGAACCATTTCGTGCCATTGAGCACGTAGCGGTCGCCGTCACGCCGCGCCGTGGTCCGCAGGCTGAGGATGTCGGATCCGGCGTCGGGTTCGGATAGCGCATGGGCGCCGATCAGCCGGCCTTCGCACATCGACGGCAGGTAGCGGGCCTTCTGCTGTTCTGTCCCGTGCGTCAGGAGATAGATGGCGCATCCCCATAGATGATTGTTGACGGCGAAGACGAGCCCGTTGTCGGCGCATCCGTAGCCGAGCGCCTCCAGCGCGATCATGGTGCTGAGCGGGTCGAGGTCACGGCCGCCGTACCGGGCGGGCACTGGCCACCCGAGCACGCCGAAGGCAGCGCACCTGGCCCAGTCCTCGGCGGGAAACCTCGAATCCCGGTCGGCCTCGGCGATGTCCTTGCCGAGTTCGCGCCGGGCGAACGCGATGGTCTCGGCCCTGAGCGTTCGCTGTTCCGGGGTAAGTTCAAAGTCCACGGGTGATCATCTGCCCGCAGGGGCCCGTTTGCGGTCGACGAAGGACGCGATAGCTGAGACTGACCTGATGTTGGCGAAGTCGAGGTCGGCGCCCTCGATCGGCGTTCCGAAGTTCCGCTCGATCCACATGACGAGCTGGACGGCGAACAGCGAGTTCACCATTCCGTTCGCGAACATGTCTTCCTCATCGTCCATCCGTATGCCACCGGTGTGCTGGGCGACGAATTCGTGCACCATCGCGCGTTCCGAATCGTTCATGCGGGCGCTCTCCCTCAGGCGGCAATCTCGTAGGCGTGGAAACCACGGCCGGTCTTCCGGCCGAGAAGGCCGGCGTCGACCATGGTGCGCAACAGGGTGCAGGGACGGTATTTCGGATCGCTGAAACTGTCGTAAAGCACTTCCAGCGATAGCAGCACCGTGTCCAGGCCGATGAGGTCCGCTGTCTCCAGCGGCCCCATCGCGTGGCCGAAGCATTCCTTGAACAGCCGGTCGATGTCGCCGGCCGGCGCGACGTGCTCGTGCAGCAGGAAGACGGCCTCGTTGATAGTAGTCATGAGGACCCGGTTGGTCACGAAGCCCGGGGAGTCCCGCACCACGATGGCGTCCTTGCCGATGCCTGCCAGCATGTCTACGGTCAGGTCGACGGTGTCGTCGGAGGTGTGGTATCCCCGGATCACCTCGACCGTCGGCTTGAGAGGTGCCGGGTTCATGAAGTGCGTTCCGATGACAGCCGACGGCCGGCGGGTGAGCGAGGCGATCCGGGTGATCGGTATCGCCGAGGTGTTCACCCCGAAGACCGCCGTGGGCGCGCAGATCTTGTCCAGTTCCGGGTACAGCTCGCGCTTGGTTTCCCAGCGTTCAGTCACGTTCTCCACGACATAAGCGACGGTCCGCAGCTCCTTCAGGCTGGTGGTGAACCGGATGCGGCCGGCAACCTCGCCCGGGCTCACGACTGGTGCCGACGGCCGGACCAGCGGCATCATCCTGATACTCAGCACGATCGCGTCCCGGGCCCTCGTTAGCGCCTGATCGGCGACATCGACCAGAACGACCTCGCATCCCGCCGTCGCGAATACCTGCGACACACCGGTACCCATGGTGCCCGCGCCTACCACGCCGATTCGCCTCATCCGGCATTCTCACCGTCCTTGATCGCGTGTCTCAGGAAGCTAAGTACCTCGTGTCTGCACTCACGGAAATAGAAGTGCGCGCCGGTGAACCGGCGCAGTTCAAACGACCTTGTCGTGTGGTCACGCCATCCGGGCATGCGGGTCCCCGCCTCGTCGTCAGCTCCCGCGATGGCGCTGATCGGGTAGTCAAAGGGATCGCAGGCGCGGTAGATGTAGGTATCCAGCATTTCCAGATCAGCGCGGAAGGCCTGAAGCGAGTTCGCCAGAAGCTGCGGATCGTCCCGGATCTCCGCGGGCAGCGGGCCCGATACCCGTTCGATTTCGGCGAGCAGTTCATGGTCGCTCAGCAGATGCCTCGGCGCGGGCCTCGGCCCGATCAGCCGCGGTGCGGGGCACGCCGACACGATCATCCGTTCGGGCGGTGGCTTGCCGCGGTCGCGAAGCAATCGTGCCACTTCGAAGGCAACGAGCGCGCCGAGGCTGTGGCCGAGCAGGACGAACGGGCGCTCGAAAGTCACGGCCGATACCACCGCGTCGACCAGTTCTTCCATCCGGGCGAAGCGGGGCTCGTACAGCCGCGAGCCCCGGCCCGGCGGCCTGAGCGCCCGCACCCGTACGCCAGGCAGGTCGTCGGACCAGCGCGCGTACTCGCCGGGCGCTCCCCCGGTATGCGGGAAGCAGTACAGGCTGACGGTCGCCGCGGCGCGCGGCGCGCGGGATACCAGCCACGTCTCAGCGGATCGCACCATGATCGCTTTCCGCCTTGTCCCGCAGCCGGTCCTGGATCAGGGTGGCGAACGCGCCGACGGTCGGGGCCTCGAGCATGGCCCGCAACGCCAGCTCAACCGGGAAGATCTTCCGTATCCGCACCAGGAACTTGGTGGCGACCAGCGAGTCGCCGCCTAGATCGAAGAAGCTCTCATCATGATCAAAATCGCCGGGACCGAGCCCGAGCAGTTCGCCGAACAGTTCCGCGACCACCGTCGGCACGTCAGATGTCCTGGCGCGGGCGGGACCGGCTTCGGGTGGCGCGACGTCGGGCAGCGAGGGTCCAGGCGGCTCCACGACGTAACGCCGCCGCTCGAACGGATACGTCGGCAGGGCGGCCTTCACCGGGCGCCGTCCGCCGTGCGCGGCCTCCCATTCGATCGGGACCCCGGCGAGCCAAAGCCGCGCCGCGACCGGCAGCATGGACGATTCGGCTGCGCCGCCCGCGATGACCACATGGTCGGCGGTGCAGGCGGAATGGCCGTGCGCGCGGGACGTCAGCTTCTGTCCGGCCCCCATTTCGAGCAGTACGGTGCCGGAGTCGCGCAGCAGCGCCGACAGCGCATCGTCCGCCTCGCTGATGTCGTCCGCGTAATACACCGCGATCCGGGCGGGCAGCTCAGCCGCGATGGCCGCGGCCGCCTGCGCCCCGGCGCTGGCGCCGAGCACGGCGGCCGGCGTCACGCCCCACCGTGCCCACTGCCGCGCTAGCTGAAGCTCCTCGTCCGACGTACCGGGGAACAGGAATGCCACGGTTCGGCCGCGGGCCGGGCTCGGGGATGTCACCAGCCGCGTGCCGTCGTGCCCGGTGAGCGCGCTGATGGCGTCGTCGATGCTGTCCACCAGCGCGTAGCTACGGTGGGCGTGCTGCCTGCGACCCGACTGCAGGGTCCATGCCACGCTCGCGATGTTCAGCTCCGGGTGGGTACGCAGATGGTCGGCGAGCCTGGTCGCCGCGGCCGCCAAGGCGGTCGGCGTGACGGCCGACAGCAGCAGAAGCTGCCGCCGCGGGGACGGTGCGCCCGGGCGGGCGGGAGCCTGTTCGAGCACGACATGGGCGTTGGTGCCGCCCATGCCGAAGGAACTCACCCCGGCCCGCCGGGGCGCGTCGTTGCCCTGCCAGGCATGCGGACTTGTCACGACGCGGAACGGGCCCGCGGCGAAATCGATCTGCCGGTTCGGCGTGGTGAAATGCAGATTGGGCGGAATGACGCCATTCTCTAGCGCCATGACGGTCTTGATGAGCCCGGCGATGCCCGCGGCCGCGTCGGTGTGCCCGATATTAGTCTTGACCGAGCCGAGCACGCAGAATCCCGGAGGCCCGCTCGCCGCGCCGAACGCCTTCGTCAGGGCGGCCACCTCGATGGGATCACCGATGGGCGTGGCGGTTCCGTGCGCTTCCACATAGCTGATGCTCCCCGGATGAACATCCGCGACAAGGTGAGCCGTCCTGATGACATCGGCCTGGCCGTCGATGCTGGGCGCGGTGAACCCGATCCGGCTGGCTCCGTCGTTGTTCACCGCAGACCCGCGGATGACCGCGCGGATCTGATCACCGTCTTCCAGAGCGTCGGCAAGGCGCTTGAGTACGGCCAGTCCTGCTCCGTCACCGCCGACGATGCCCCGGGCACCAGCGTCGAACGTCCGGCAGGTTCCGTCCGGTGAGATGATCCCGCCTTCGGTATATTCACCTGGCGTCGCGGGAAACCGCACGCAGGCGCCGCCGGCCAGAGCCACATCGCAGTCTCCGGCAAGGAGGGCCTGCACGGCGACGTGCACAGCGACCAGGGATGTGGCGCACGCGGCGCCGATGGCGACGGCGGGACCGCGCAGGCCCAGTTTGTACGCCACACGGGTGCTCAGGAAGTCCGCGCCCGTGGCGACGCGGATATCCCAGTTGGTCACATCCGGCAGCTCTGCGCGCCTGGAATGCAGGATCGCGGCATATCCCGTGTCGGAGCAGCCGGCGTAGACCCCGATGAGGCCCGGGTAGCGGCCGGGATCACAGCCGGCATCCTCGAGTGCCTCCACGGCGCACTCAAGAAAGACACGCTGCTGCGGATCGATGATGCGCGCCTCGCGGGGCGAGTAGCCGAAGTATCCCGTGTCCAGCCACTCGGGGTCGGAGAGGAAACCGCCGGCCGGGACGTACTCCGCGCCCGGCTCACCCGGGCCGTCCGTGCCCGGTACTCGCCGCCGGGGGAGCCGGGTGATGGCATCCACCCCGGCTACGAGGTTCCGCCAGAACTCCTCCGGGTTCTTCGCTCCGGGGAACCGGCAGGCCACGCCGATGACAGCGACGTGCCCGTTGTCCGGGATGCCGGTCATCTCATGCCCGCGCCGTCGGTTCCGCGCGCCCGCCGCGCCGCCAGCCGCTGCAGCCCTCCCAGCCGGCCGGACCGCGCCGTGGCCCCGGCATCCGCGACGGCACCGTCGTCGGCGGGGGCGCCGTCGCCGAGATGACGGGCGAGCGAGCGGACCGTGGGGTACTGGAAGAACTCCACGATGGGCAGGCCGCGTCCCAGCCGTTCCTCGATCCGGTCCCTGACGAGGTAAATGAGCATGGAATGGCCGCCAAGGTCGAAGAAATTGTCCAGCACGCCCACGTGGGACCTTTCCAGCACGGCGCACCAGATCTCGGCCACCGCGTGTTCCAGCGGCGTGGCCGGGGGCTCGCCCCCCGCCCGCCCGCCGGACTCACCGGGTGGTGGCAGCGCGGAAGCATCGATCTTGCCGTTGGCGCCCAGCGGCAGCCGGCTGAGCGGCAGCCAGGCGGCGGGCACCATGAATCGCGGCAGATCCCGCTCCAGGTGGGCGCGGAGCTCGTCACTGCCGGGAAGATCATGCCCATGCCTGGTGACGAAGTAGCCGACCAGCTGCTTGCCGCCACCAGGCCCGTCTGGACGGATCATGACATATGCCTGGGCAATGGCCGGATGGCGGCACAGCGCCATCTCGATTTCCGCTGGCTCGACCCGGTTGCCGCGCAGCTTGATCTGCTCGTCGGCCCGACCGAGAAAATCGAGGTTCCCGCTGGGCAGGATGCGGACCAGATCACCGGTCCGGTAGAGCCGGCCACCTGGTCGGGTGGCGAACGGGTCGGGGACGAAACGTTCGGCGGTGAGCCGCGGCTGGCGCAGGTATCCTCTCGCGAGGCCGGCTCCTCCGACGTACAGTTCGCCTCGAATGCCAGGCGGAACGGGCCGTAGCCGCTCGTCAAGCACGTAGCCGAGGACGTACGGCAGGGGCCCGCCGATATCGGGCGCCGGCTGTACCCGGCCGTCTCCAGGGTCAGCCGCCGGATCGACACGACCTGCCGTGGCAGCGACCGTGACCTCGGTCGGGCCGTAGGCCACGGCTACCGCGAACGGCCGATCAGGGGACGGGCGGCGCTGGAAGAGCTCCCCGCCGGTCTGCAGCCACCGCAGGGCAGTGTCGGCCGGCCATGGCAGGTCGAGCAGCGGCTCGGCCAGGGCCTTGGTCAAGAACACGAGGCTGATCCGGCTCTCCTGGAGCCAGGACTGCAGTCGCGATGGCGCCAGGCGGACCTCCTCGTCCACGACGTGCACACTGGCCCCCGCGGTGAGTGCGGGCCACAGGTCTATCACCGAGGCGTCGAAACCTGGCGCGTTGACCATGGCGATCCGGTCGGCCCGCGCGACGCTGTACTCCCGCCGGTACCAGGCGGCGAAGCCGGCCAGCGCGGCGTGCTCGATCATCACGCCCTTGGGCCTGCCTGTGGACCCCGAGGTATACATGACATACGCCAGGTTGCGCGGCGCGACGCGGACAGCGGATACCTTGGCGTCCGCGGTGAGATCCTCCAGCAGCAGCGCGGGCACTCCGCCTGGCAGCTGCGCGACGTGGCGGCTGGTGGTCACCACGACCGCGGGATCCGCGTCCTGGCAGAGGTAGGCGAGCCGGCCGGCCGGATGATCTGGGTCGAGCGGAAGGTAGGCGGCACCCGCCTTCAGCACACCTAGCTGGGCAGCCGCCAGATCGGTTCCGCGTGGCAGCAGAACGCCGGCGACGTGGTCCGGCCGCACGCCATGCCGTTGCAGGTTCGCCGCGATGAGCGTCGCGCGGGCGTCCAGATCCGCGTAGGTCATCACACGATGCCCGTCGCGGATCGCGATCGCCGACGGTCGTTCGCGGGCCCGGTCGGCGATGGCCACCTGGATGAGCGGCTCGGCTGACCGGGCAACTCGCCCGGTCCCGCCGGCGACGAGTGCGGCCTCTTGCGGGCCGGTGAGGAGCGGCAGCCAGGCGATGGGGATCTCAGGGTCCGCGACCGCCGCGTCCAGCAAGGTCCGGTAGTGAGCCACCATCCGGCTCATCGTGTCCCTGGTGAAAAGGTCTGTGCAGTATTCCCAGATGAGCGTGATCCGCGCGTCGTCCGGATTGGCGGCACGCCCGACCCGTTGCTCACCCCGCGGGACGACGACCACGTTCATGTCGGCCTTCGCCGATGAGCTGTGCCGTTCTCGTACGATGCCGTGGATCCCCGCGAACTCCAGGTCAGGCACTGGCGAGTCGTGGAAGCTGAACATCACCTGGAAGAGCGGATGGCGGGACGGATCCCGCGTCGGCCGGAGGCGTTCCACGAGCCGTTCCAGGGGGACGTCCGGCCAGGCCTGGGCGTCCACGACTGTCTGCCGGATCCGGCGCACCAGCTCGGAGAACGTGGGCTGTCCGGTGATGTCGGCACGCAGGGCAAGCGTGTTGACGACCATCCCGATCATCTGCTCCGTCTCGGCCATGCGCCGGTTGGCGAACCCGGTACCGATCGCCATGTCATCCTGCCCGGTGTACCGGTACAGCAGCGCGGCGAAGCCGGCCAGCATGGTCACGAACAGCGTCACGGCGTGATCGCGCGAGAACGCGCGCAGCCGCTCCGCCAGATCCGCCGGCAGATCCACGCGCAGCGCGTCACCACGGAAGCTCTGCACCGGCGGGCGCGGCTGGTCGGTGAGCAGATCCAGCGTGTCCGGGCATCCGGCTAGCTTTCCCGCCCAGTGGTCAAGCTGCCGCTCGAGAACATCGCCGCGCAGCCACTCCCGCTGCCAGATGGCGAAGTCGGCATACTGCACCGGCGGCTCGGGCAGGGGTGACGGCAGTCCCCGGCTGAATGCGACGTAGATCGCCTCTAGCTCGCGCAGGAACAGCGCGATTGACCAGCCGTCGTGGACGAAATGATGCTCAACGTGCACGAGCGTGTGATCGTCCGGATCGTGGCGGATCAGCAGCCAGCGGGCAACAGGCGGACGGGCCAGGTCGAATGGATGCTGGATCGTGTCGCGGATCAGCCGCTCGGCGTCGTCGTCCGGTGCCCCGGTGAGGTCGGCCACCGCGACCGTGATCGGCATCGGCGGCCGCACCTCCTGAACCGGACCGCCGGGGGCCGCGCGGAAGCTGCTCCGGAGGATCTCATGGCGCCGGACGATCTCGGTGAGCGCGTCCTGCAGCACCTTCGCCGAGAGGGGCCCGCGCAGCCGGATCGTCACCTGCGCGTTGTAGGCGAGATTGCCGGGAGATAGCTCCTCCAGATACCAGACACGCTGCTGCGGATAGGAAAGCGGGACAGGCCCGGTCCGTGGCACGTGCCGGATCGGCGGTGGTCCGTGGTTCTCCGCCTTGGTTATCAGCTCCGCCATGGCCGACACTGTCGACGCCTCGTAGACCTGCTGGATCGGCAGCTCGGCGCCGAACTCGGCCCGCACCCGCGCAGAAAGCCGCCCGAGCAGGAGCGAATGACCGCCGAGCGCGAAGAAATCGTCGTGCACTCCGATATCCGAGCGGTCAAGGAGATCTCCGACAATACGGACCAGCGCCTGCTCTGCCACGGTGCGCGGCTCGGTGCCGGCAGCCGCCAAGCCGCCGCTGCGGCGGTCAGGGAGGGGGAGGGCGGTCCGGTCAACCTTGCCGTTCACCGTCAGAGGCAAGGCACCGAGCAGCACCACCGCGGCAGGCGTCATGTAGCCGGGAAGCCGGCCGGCGAGAAAAGCCAGCAGCTCCTCGCTGGTCGCCGGCGCCGTCATGTCGCCGGCCGCGTAGGCAACGAGCCGCTGGCCACTCGGGATCACGACCGCGTTCCGGACCCACGAGTGCTCGCAGAGGACCGCTGCCACCTCATCCGGCTCAACCCGGAAACCCCGCAATTTGACCTGATGATCTATCCGGCCGACAAATTCAAATCCGGAATCGGGCAGCTCGCGCGCGAGATCCCCGGTGAGATAGAGACGCGCGCCGGGCGTGTCCGTGTACGGGTCCGCGATGAACCGCTCCGCCGTGCGAGCCGGCTGGCCGAGGTAGCCGCGAGCCACGCCGTCACCGCCGATCGCGATCTGGCCTATCTCGCCACGCGGCACGGGCTTCAGGTCCGGGCCTACCAGAGTGACATGCACGCCCGCGATGGCCCGGCCGATCGGTGAGCAGCCGGTGCCCGGCCGCATCTCGGCGTACGTCGCGCACACCGTCGTCTCGGTCGGACCGTAGCCGTTGACGATCCGCCGGCCGTCTGCCCAGCGATCCGCCAGCGCCGGCGGAAGAGCCTCACCCGCGCAGATGAGTGTCCTCAGATCTGGCAGCGGGCCATACGGGAGCATGGCGAGAACTGATGGCGGAAGGATGAGGTGAGTGACCCGGGCGGCCCGGAGCGTCTCCACCATCTCCGTGCCCGGCACGAGGGCGTTCCGTCGCGCCAAGACCAGCGTCGCTCCCGCGCTGAGCGTCACCGCGATCTCGGCGACGGAGGTGTCGAAGCTCATAGGGGCGAAGGACAGCATTCTCGCGCCCGGGGCGAGGCCCCAGCCCTCGATCAGTGCCGGGATCAGTCCGGCCAGGCCGCGGTGAGATACCATCACGCCCTTGGGCCTGCCGGTGGAACCGGAGGTGTAAATCACGTACGCGAGGTTGTCGGGGCCCAGCTGGACCCGCGGTGGAGGTCCCTCACCTGCGGCGGAGGGGTCGATCTCGCAGATCCCTGGCAGGACCACGGGTGCGTCCGCGATAGCCAGGGCAACGCCCGAATCCTCCACCATGTACGCAAGCCGCTGCCGTGGATACGCGGGATCCAGCGGCAGGTAGGCGCCACCCGCGCGGAGAACGCCGAGGATTCCCGCGATCGCCCCAGGAGAGGGTTCCGCCGATATTCCGACGATCGTCTCGGGAGTTACGCCGAGGCTGACAAGGTACCGGGCGAGGCCAGCCGAGCGCGATGCCAGCTCGCCATAGGTTACGTTGTTATTTTCAAATGTAAGCGCGACCGCATCCGGCGATTCAGCGGCCCGCGCCAGAAATGTCTCGTGAAAGAGCGGCCCGGCCATAGCACTCCCTCTAAGCCATTTTAATATACACATGGCTCTAAGGTCGCAAAGTTTCTCCACTGACTACAAGAGTGTATCAATGTCCGCCCTGCTGATGTCAATCACCCAACTTGCATTTGACCAGAGTTGCAGGCGAGGTTGAATGTCACACCTAAACGTTCCTGGCATGGCGCGGCGAAAGATGCTGCTGTTTGCCCAGTTGTTGCCGGCGACAAAAGAAATTGAAATAGCGGTCTCGCGAATGTTGCGTCTACGCTATGCATGAGAACCGCACCGAGAGGGAAAGCGATGACCAACCCGTTCGACGACGAGAATGGCGAGTTTCTGGTTCTGGTCAATGACGAGGAGCAGCACTCGCTGTGGCCGGTGTTCGCCGAGGTGCCGGCAGGCTGGCGCACTGTATGCGGGCCGGCCTCTCGGCAGGACTGCCTGGACTACGTCGAGGCGAACTGGACCGACATGCGGCCCCGCAGCCTGGCCCGGGCCATGACTGAGATCGAGACGGACCACTAGGCCCTCTGACGGTCCGGTACGAACGCCCGGGCCTGCCTACGAGCTGGCGTGCGGCTCGATATCTGCTGGAACATCACCGCCGTGCACCGGCTCGCCCCCGAGGTGGCCGGACAGCAGGGGGCGAAGACCTGCGCAGCAACATACAAGTGACGGACCTGCTCGCCAGGGCCGGCGTGCAGATGCCGGACACCCGCGCGTGCCTGCTCCGCGAGCTGGCGGACAAGTACCCGATGGTCGCCGCGCTGCTGGAGTGGCGCAAGCGGCGCTAGCCTGCCACCTTCCACCTGCCAGCGGCGGGTGGAGCAGCACGCTGATGCGCTGCGTTTACGTCATAGCGGCGTTTTGCCTCGTGAATACGCTGTCCGATATCAACTCCACGTCGATGCACGGCTTTTACTGGGACCGCTTGGCCGCCACCTACGGCGTGGTCCGGCGCCAGGGGCAAGACGGTACAGGGGTAGCTGACGCATCCTGGGCCAGGCTCAGCATGCGCGACAGCCCGGACGAGCCGCGCCTGGTTATCTGCGCGGCCACCAACTGCACCAGAAGCGGCGACCTGCCACCCGGCCGCGGCTGTGTCTCCTTCACCTTCACTCCCGAGACAACCGGCCTCAGCCGCACGCCAGACGCGGACCACAGCCCGGACGGGGACAGCGCGCCATTGCGCGCCTGCTCGCACACTGGAACTCAGCCTTGCCGCACGACTCGGAATTATGGTAACCCCTATGGTGCCAAATACTATGTCACTCATGCGACCTGCGCATATTATGGGTGATGCTGACGAGCCGACTGTGCCGCACCGCTTCGATATCCGTCCGAATACGGACTGATAGATACGTCCGGCGGGCGCCGCGGACACCCTCCTTGATCGCTTGCATACCGTTCAGCAAATTCGGCGGCGCTGAGCGGAAGAGACCTTCGTCCCTATCCCGCCGGACGACGAGGTACATGACGCGCGATGGTGCAGTATGTGACGATATGCGCCGAGAGGAATAATGCCGTCACTATATGCGACCTGGACGTACTCTCACGAATCAGGCCGCCGAGCCGGTCCCGCCGCAAACCTGAACATTAGCGCTGGGACTCCGCTGTCCAGCGCGCGGCGAAGTTGAGGCACTGATCTGCCCGCCAGCAGAGTCACTGTATGGCGAGTGTTTCCGCGATAGGCTGGCAATCAGGGGTGGCGTTATGTGGCGGCGCGGCGTCGGTCGTAGAGCCTCAGGGCAGATAAGCGGCTCACACCGGGCGCGGGGTGCTCAATAACCCGCTCGGTGGGGCATGCAAGTGCATGAGCCCTACCGCCTGCTGACCATCGGGCTGCTGGTATGCGCCGCCGCCGCAACTGGCGGCGGCCTTGCCCTCCTGTACCGTTCCCGCACGGCCGATGTGGACGCAGAACTGGGCAAATGGCTTCTCACCATGGCCGCCGCCCTCGTGTTGATCGGCGCCCTGAGCATGGTCGTGCGGCAGATCGATCAGCGCCGCGCCGAGCGGGAAGCCTGGCATGGCGTGCTCCACGATCTGGTCGCCGCGAACCAGACGGTCCTGCTGGCCCGGCTGCGGCTGGCTGCGCACCGCACCGCAAAGACCTACCAGGAGCAGCTTGCCGAGTTCATGCGCGCGCGTGTCGAGCTGCGGCGGATCCTCGCGACCGGCATCGTGACCACTGATCCGGTGCTGGGCGACCTCATCACCGCGATGCGTAAGTACCTCGACAGGCTAGGTCAGGAGTACGAGAACGGATACCTGCAGGTGTCGATGCAGCAGCGTCTGGACGAACTGTGGCTCACCAAGCAGATGGAGACCGCCCGCGACAGCGGCGCAGGGCCGACGCTGCCAGCCCCGCTGGCCGAGCCGACTCAGGCGTGGCGGCTGCTGCGAGATCCTGATCGCTTCCCGCGCTCGGGCCGCAACTTTTCCGATGACGAGCAACCCGGGGGCCTTCCTCCCGCGCTACCCATGTCCGTCCCCAAGGACGAGCTGTCCGGGGCGGGTAGCCGGAGAGGCTTGAGTGATGCGAGCGGGAACCGGCCAGCCGGGGATGTGAGTGATCCGTTCCGGGTGGGCGTACGCGGATCCGATCGGTCACCGGCCGCTGCAAGCCCAGCTCCGCCGCCAGTGGTCCGCAGTCAAGCAGCACGTACAAGCTGGCCCGCTCCGGTGGCTGCAGCCGGCGGCCCAGCAGCCGGCAGACCCGCTCGCGGATCCGGTCCATATCCTCGACCACCACGGCCGGGTCGCCGGTATCGCTCGCCCGGGCCAGCCGGGCCACATCGGCGTGCAACTGGTCGTAGGTGACCTCGCCGATACGGTGCTGCTCGGCCTGTTCCACCTGGCTGCTGGCATAATGCGCGGCCAGCACCACCCGGCGTCCCACCGCGGGATAATCCGTCTGCGGCTCGTCCATCTCACCGCACCCGGCGGGCACGCAACGGCTGGCCAGGTCGAGCAGCGGAACGACCCCGGGCAGGGAACCGGCTCCAGGCGGCTCGGACGGGGCCGACGCGGCGGCCTGCTGCGCCAGGGTCCTGGGCCGGGGGAGTGGTGCCGTGCCGAACTGGCCGGGCCGGATACCGAAGGCCGTACAGAAATACAAGACATACCGCTCGGTCGGACCGTGGCGGCCAGACTCCCAGCGCCTTACGTAGGTCTCCAGATGCTCTATGCCCGGCACTGTCGTGTCGTCACACGCCTCGGCGGCCTGGATCAGCCGGCGAGCCATCTCCCGCCGGGCCCAGCCGCGGGCCTCCCGCTGCTGACGCAGCCACCGCCCTATTCCCGTTGACATGCTCGGTCCTTTCCGGCCCCGATTGGGCGGGCATTTCCGCGTACTCGTGGTCTGATACATCCGGGTTTGCTCTGGGCCCTGGGCATGGCCGTCGCCGCGCGGGCGCGGCGGAAATCGCTGCTGGCCTGCCTGGCTGAGCGGCAGCTGCGCAGACCGCCGGGGTTCCCTGGAGAACCGGCTGAGAAGCCCTGATTCCTGGGTGTCCGGGCTGGTCATGCATAACACCCGGTGCTGTTCTGCTCGCGCGGCTGCATGTTGTCCGGCGAAGAAAGCTTCACAACAGCCGCGGCACGGTCCGCCTCCACCTGGCTGTCTGCTATCGGCTGGACCTGGTAGCCGGTTCCGGGGATGCGGCGCAGGACGCCGCGGCGTTCCAGATCGGTCAGCGCGTGGGTCACCGGTGATCTGCTGCATCCGAACTCGGTGCACAGAATCTTGAGCGGGGGGATCAGCTCCCACGGCTTGAGGTCGCCGCGGGTGATGCGGTCGAGCAGAGCGGTGCTGACCTGTATCCAGGCCCGCGGGTCGCCGGAAGATTGACCCTCGCCCCCACCGGGCGCATTCTCCGCCCCTGGCATCGTCTTGTCGTCTGCGGCATCCTGGCCGCCGCGGACGTGGTAGCCGAGGCCGGGCACCCGGTAGATGATCTCAAGCCTGGCCAGTTCGGTGATGGCGTGCTGGATGGTCCTGGCGGCGACGCCGAACTCGGCGACCAGGGCCGCCCGGCCGGGCAAGCGTCCCTGGTACTGGCGGCGCGCGATGCGGTCCAGCAGCGTGTTAGCGACCCGCACCCAGGCGCGTGCGTCGCCGGGCTCGCCGAACGGCCGATAGCCGCCGCGTGCTGACGCCGCAGTATCACCGGGCATTGCTGCTCCCTGCGGGCTGGCGGAGCATCGGGTACATCTCCGGACCGCCGGGCAGGCGGATCGGGGTGCCGAAGTCCGCGTAACCGTGGGCGAGATAGATACGCCGGGTGTCAGCGGCGGAGGCTTCGAGGTAGGCGGGAACGCCCTTCTCGTCGAGGACCGCGTGGTGGAAGCTGAGCAGCGCGGTGCCGACGCCGTGGCCTTGCCGGTCCGGGCGGACGGCCAGGATGGCCAGGTGGTGGTGCTCGGCACCGGACAGGTGATGGCGCTCCAGTTCGTCATCGAAGACCTGGAACCGTTCCACCCACGGTCCGGTGATCTCGGCCAGCTGTCCGGCGTACCCGTCGGCTGCCGCGGCTGGGCCGGTGCCGGGTATCCACAACGCGGCGGCGGTGCGGCCGGGCGTGGTATGGACCAGTCCGTCGGCCATAGCGTGCTCGACGTACATCCGAAAGTAGGCGGGGAACCTCTTGCGGCGCTCGGCCTCGTCCGGGATCAGCCACCGGCTCACGTCCAGAGGATGGAACGCGTCGGCGATGACGTGGCTGAGCATATCCACGTCAGAAGTGCTGGCGGGGATGATGGCGTGGCTGGCTGGCCCGGCGGCGGCGTTCTGGCGGGTCATGGCTGTGCTCCGAGGGTGGTAAGGGCGGCCGGGGCGGTGGCCGCATCGGGACCGAGCCCGATCTTGCGGTACACGCCGGGGCGGCGGGCGCGCAGGACCGCTCCCCAGCACAGCCCGCCCGCGGCGGCCACCCCGAACGCGGATGGCAGCAGCCAGGCGGCGGGGTTGCCCGGGGCGGTGCCGAGCAGGGTGCCGAAGTGCATGATGGCCAGCACCACGGCCCCGGCGAGGAGGAGCGCGGATACGGCGGGCGCGGTCAGCCGCGCCCATGTGCTCTCGTCACCGCCGGGGTGGCGGTCGAAGTAGCGGATGACGGCTGCGGAGGTGATGGCCAGCAGGATCATCACGCCCAGGCCTCCTTCCGCGCTGCCGCCGAAGAACAGCCCGTTCATCGCGGGCCACCGGGCGGCGGCGAACACGGCGATGACGGCTAGGGCGCTGGCGCTCTGGGTGAGGGAGGCGGCGCGGGGGATGCTGGTACGGCCGGTACGGGACAGCGCGGCGGGCAGGACGCCCTCCCGGGATAGCGCATACATGTACCGCCAGGTCACGTTGTGGTAGGCCAGCGCGGCGGCGAACAGCGAGGTGATGAACAGCCACTGCGCGGACTGGGCCACGGCGCTGGCGGTGCTCAGGTTGTACAGCAGCCCTGGTCCTTGCGCCGCCGCGGCGGCGGCGACGTAGGTCCGGCCGGCGTGGACTTCCATCGCCCACGCGGCGGCGGCGTATACGACCGCGATCGCGGCCAGGGCGGTGAAGGTGGCGACGGCGATCGTCCGCCGTGGGTTTCGCGCCTCCTCGGCCAGGACGGGGGACTGCTCGAAGCCGGTGAACGCGAGCCCGGCGATCACGGCGAGCACCCCGAGAGTGCCCGGTCCGGCCGAGGTGAGCGTGGCAGGGGACAGCGTCCCCAGGTCAATGTGCCCGCCCGCGGGCGAGGTGAGCCCGGACATGGTCTCGGTGAGGGTGATGGCGATCTCGATGGTGGTGAGCACGGCCAGTATCTTGGCCGCGACCTCCACCCGGGCCAGGCCCAGCCCGGCGACCACCGACTGCATGATCACCGCCCACGCCCACCAGGGCCAGCGCAGGTGCAGGTGGGCGGCGGCCTCGGCCTGGATCGACGGGCCGAGCGCCCCGTAGGTAGCCACCTGGAACGACTCGTAGGCGATCAGGGCGACCAGCGCGGCGGCGACCGCGGGTACCTTGCCCAGCCCGGCGGCGATGAACCCGTAGAACGCGCCGCTGTTGGTGATCCGGCGCGACATCGCCACATACCCGGCGCTGAACACCCCGAGGATGACGGCCACGGCCCCGAACGCGACCGGGATGCCGGTCAGGCCGGTGTTCGCGCATGCGGCCGGGATCACCCCCGCCGCCACGGTCATCGGCGCGATGCTGGCCAGGATGAAGAACAGCACGGACGGGACGCCAAGCCGGTCAGCGGCCAGCGCCTGCGACATACCGCTGCGCCGGGCGGCAGGCGTCCGGGTTCTGGACATGATTGTCAGGCTCCTCAGGGTCGGGGTCAGGGGGTTTCAGGTCCGGTGGCCAGCACGGTGCGGTCCACGGCCGCCCGGGTCTGGGCGATCAGTTCCCGCAGGTCCGGCGGGAGCCAGGCGGCGGCCTGCTCGGCGCTGACACCGGCCGGGGACAGGTCGTGGTCGAGGCGGTGGCTCAGCCCAGAGGCGACCACCAGCCCGGCCAGGGTGACTTCGCGGGCCGCGAAGGGCCGGCCGGGGTTCAGGGCAGCGCGGACCCTGGCGATCGCGGCGAATGCCCAGTCAGAGTCGGCCGGCACGTACCGCGCCGGGCGCCACGGCACCACGCTGCGGGCACGCGTCAGGTATCCCGCCTGGGCCAGCCGGGCAGCGATGTCGTCCGCCGCGGTCCGCGCGAGCAGCCGCAGCCAGTCCCGCACCGGATACGGATCCGGTTCGGCAGCTATCAGGGCGCGTACCCGGCCAGCGAGCGGATCCCCGGGATCCGGCCTGCGAGCGCCGGCGGCTACCGTCACGTGTCCGTGCCGTATGCAGATGCTGCCGCTCAGCATCAGCTCGGCCAGCAGCCCGGCGGCCAGCCCCAGGCCCAGCTGGCGCCTGGGCAGCTGACGCCGGCCGGTCACGTCGTCATGCGCCACCAGGTACAGGTCATCACCAACCCGGCCAGTGCCGCCCAGGCCCCGGTTCAGCGAGCCCGGATGCGCCCGGCCATCCAGCCACGGAACATACCGCTCAGCCATGGCACCCCCTGCTGAAACAGGTACGCCGTATTAAGGCCCGGGAGATCACGTGGCCGATGCGGCTTAGGGTCATGCCACGTCTCCGTTCTCAGCGTGCCTGGTCACTGCATTTCCCCAGCAGCGCCATTACGTCGGTCCGGTCGTAAATGCGGGTGCCGCTGCCTGGCAGCCTCGTGACGGGGACCAGGATGTTCTTGCTCTCCCAGCGCGTAAGCGTCTTGACGTTCCTGACGCCGAAAACCGCACACACTTGCGCGGGAGATATCTGCTCCGCGCCTGCATCCGGGGTGTGCTGACAGGGGCGCGTCAAAGTCGTGGGGTGCGTTTAGCCTGGTGAGAGTTCTGTGAGATCGAGCAGGTTGAGTGTGCGACGGGGGTTTTGGTGGTTGGCGCGGGTTTCGGCGGCGAACTCGGTGACTCCGT
>Ga0213881_10000526_pt1 | contig 24186 bp, 16 predicted proteins | sample BarmaccoBMER_R08_FD_160104 | JGI IMG/M metagenome (GOLD analysis project Ga0213881, IMG submission 160104) | Barbacenia macrantha exposed rock microbial communities from rupestrian grasslands, the National Park of Serra do Cipo, Brazil - ER_R08 ... | reverse complement strand
GTTCCTCGACGCACAACGGCATGCCCCCACTCATCAACCATCCCCCCAGAATATCCCCCAGAAAGGGGGACACCTTAGCAGATCAAAATCTGCTAGAATAAAGGCCTGTCGCTACGACCGTTTGAGCTCAAGAACTCAAGGCTAAAATCCGCCAAGTTGAACGGCTCGCCGTCCACAGTCTCGCTTCAGGAGCTCGCGAGCCACTCGCCGCGCTGCTCTCCGAAATGCACACTCTCGCCGGATGGCAAGCACTAGACCTCGCAAAATTACCGATTCCTGGCAACACTACGAACAATCCCGAGCCGCAGCCGCACAATCCGACTCCATCGCCTACGAAAGCCACGCCGCCGCCGAACAAGCATTCGTCCTCCTCGACGCCCAAGCAACCCACGATGCCGTTGACCTTCTCGATACCGCCCGGTATCGCGCCGACGCGACTGCCCCCCGCATCCTGCGAGCATGGCTCGCTGCCGCGCACGGCGAAGCCCTCGCCGCTCACGGAGACCGTACCGCCAGCCTGCACGTCTTCGACCGCGCCGACGACCTCCTCCCGGCCGACGGCGGGACCGACAGTCGACCCTACGTCGCGCTCGACGCCGTCCACCTTGCACGCTGGCGCGGCCACGCCCTCCCCCGCTTCGGCGATCCCGACGCGATTACGATCCTCACCGATGCTTTAGACCGTCTGGACCGCACGTTCGTCCGCGCCGAGACCGCACTTCGCGTCGACCTGGCCACCGCCCACGTAGCCAATGGCGATCACGATGAGACCCGCAGTCAAGCCGACCATGCTGCCCGACTCGCCGCACAAGTCGGTTCAGCGCGCCAGCATCGGCGAATCATCGCGCTCCTAGCCACCGTTCGCTAACTGTGGTTGCCAGCGCAACGTGAACTTGGGTTCCTCGCGTTCTTTCCCGGGTTCGCGCACCTCTAGCTCGTAGTCACCGATCCAGCTCTCGCCACGGTCGGCCTCCGTGGGCCGCTCCATCCTCGCGATTGCAAGCAGATGCGCACGGAATGAGTCGGGCCGGTTGATGTCCTCACACACATGGCGAACCGGGTAGCGGCAGCCATCAGGCCCGCGGACGGTGATCGCCCAGAGCTGTGCCGACACCGTTGCTCCTTGTTCGCGGTCACCCTTCTGCCGGCGATCATCGATCGGGGTGTCGTCGCGCTTGGTGCTTGCTCCGTCCGCAGGATGTGGAGCCTGATCAGCATTAACGAGGGAATGCCGGACAACCGTCGCGCGGCGGCCCCGGCTGACCTCGACGAGTCCTTCGCTGTGCAGCAGCGCCGTTACACGGTGAGCCGTACTGACTGAGATGCCGTGCTGTTCCGCGAGTTGCTTGTGCGTCGGTAGCTGAGCGCCGATCGGTAGCTCACCCGAGACAATCTGTGCGCGCAGCTCAGCAGCGATGCGCGGATATAGGGCGTCACCATCGTTGGCGCCGCCTCCGGGAGTCTGAGCGTCGGGCCGCGCGGGCAAACGAGAGAACAGACTAATTGCAGCCCGCTGGTCAGACTCGGACACCCACGCTGCATAGACCTTGAGCGTCGTTGTGCCTCCGCCTCCGTGCCCGAGCCGCCCGGCAACCGTGCGGACATCAACACCTGCCGAGATTAGCTCGGTAGCGGAGTAGTGCCGCAATTTGTGAATCGTGGTCGATATGCCGAGACGCCGAGCGAGCCGGGCGTATCGCTGGCTGACCGAGTCAGGCTTCAGGTGCACAGACCCATCGACCGCCAAGGAAAACACGAAGGCATCGTCGATAAGCGTTAGTCCGAGCGCTGCGGCACGTTCCTCGCACCGGTCCCGGTGCTCGCTGAGCAGGGAGAGGGTTTCGGTATCAAGAGCGATCCGGCGGTGCTGGTGGGTCTTGGTGTCCTTCTCCCACGTCCGTCCGCTGCGCTGGCCGATGCTCCGCTCCACCGTCAACACACCGGCTTCCAGGTCGAAATGGCGCCAGCGGATCGCACACAGCTCCCCACGCCGGAACCCGGTGACCATGGTCAGCCAGACCAGCATGGCCCAATCTGGGTCCTGCCAGGCTTCGTTAAGGATCCGTGCGGCCTGCTCAACAGTAGGCGGCTGTGGGTTCGGCTTGGGCTGCGGTGGAGGATCGGCCTGGGCGATGGGGTTCGTCGCGATCCAGCGCCACCGCACGGCCCGTTTCAGCGCACCGCTGAGGACAAAGTGGATGTACCGGATGCTTCCGTTCGACAGCGGGCGGCACTGGTGAGGCTTGCAGCGCTCGTCGCACTGGTGCGGGCCGTCCGTACAGTGATCAATGCGCTGTCGCCGGTCGCAGTGGTCCCGGCAACGCCGGAGTGTGGCGTAGAAAGTGTCGAACAGGTACCCGTCGAGCGCTCCGACCTTCATCGTGCCGATCAATGGCCGGATGTGCTTCGCGGCGAGGTTACGGTAGTTCGTGAGCGTGTTCTCTTCTAGTTCAGCGAGCTCGAAGTGCCGATCGAGCAGCTGGTTGACGGTGGCGCTCGTTCGCGGATTGCGCCGCTCGTCGACCTCGGTGGCCAGCCGACGCATCGCCTTGTCCGCCTCAGCTTGCGCGCTTGGGCCAGCCGGGATTGTCTCGCGCAGGTAGTGGCGTCGGCCGGTCAGCGGGTCAGTTCCGGCGTACATCGAGACCCGCAGTGCGCCGCTGGGCAGCTCCTGGATGCTGCCGCGCTGGCGGCGCCTGTTGCGGCGTGCGGAGGGTGTGGACATGGATGCACTGTAGCCCCACTCGCACCACGTTTGATTCCACGCGAGTGGGTTGCGCTCTCAGTCTGGGTGCATTTTCCCAGCTGAGAGGTGGAGCCGCCTCGGGGAATCGAACCCCGGACCTGCTCATTACGAGTGAGCCGCTCTGGCCGACTGAGCTAAGGCGGCGACGCTGCTCGGCAGCGGCGACCAGTGTAACGAGCGTTCGAACCTCACGCCTGGCCGGCCTACTTGCGCTGCAACGCGCTGGTGAGTGCCTCGATAGCGATCCGCGGCTTGACGTTCAGCTCCAGCGCCTCGCGGCAACTGAGAACCGCCTCCAACATCCGTAGCAGTGATTCGGGACTGGACTGGGCGGCGACAGTGGTGATGTCGGCGGCCCAGTCGGGGTGGGTCAGGGCCACTGCGGCACCCCAGCTGGTAACCAGGGTGTCGCGGTAGAAGCCGGCCAGGTCGACCAGTGCGCGATCCAGTGCATCGCGCTGGGTGCGGGTGGCCCGGGACTTCTGCCGGCGTTCCAGCTCCCGGATGGCGCCCTTGGCGCCCCGGGCGGCTGCCGCGGCACCCTTCCCGGTTCCACCGGCCCCCAGGGCCGTCTCCAGTTCCTCGGTCTCGGCCGCATTCCGAGCCGCAGTCAGGCCGCCTGCCTCCGATTCGGCGGCTCCGACCAGCTCATCAGCCAGCGCGAACACATCTGCTGGCGAGCGTAGCGCCCTCGGCACCCGCAGCACCGCCTCCCGGCGGGCCCGGGCTTCGAGATCGGTGGCTAGCCGGCGGGCGCGGCCGACGTGGCCGCCGCACACCGAGGCGGCCCACCGCGCGGTGTCGGCGTCCACCCCGTCGCGTGCCACCAGCACGTCGGCGACCGCCGCGGCGGGCGGAGTCCGCAATCCCACCGGCCGGCAGCGTGAGCGCAGCGTCACCGCGATGTCATCGGGGTGCTCCGAGGGTGCGCAGAGCAGGAACACGGTCCGCGGCGGGGGTTCCTCCACAGCCTTGAGGAGGGCGTTGGCCGCGCCCTCGGTGAGCCGGTCGGCGTCCTCGATGAGTAGCACCTGCCACCGGCCCGCCGAGGGCCGCCGGGATGCGCCGGCGACCAACGCACGCATGTCCGCCACCGAGATGGACAGACCTTCGGGGACGACTTGACGGACGTCGGGGTGGGTGCCGCCCAGCGTGGTCCGGCAGCCCTGGCAGGTGCCACAACCCGGTCCGGCTTGCGGATCGGTGCACTGCAGCGCGGCGGCGAAGGCTCGCGCCGCGACCGAACGACCGCTGCCCGGCGGGCCGGTGAACAGCCAGGCGTGGGTCATCGCCCCCATCGACGGCATCGATCCAGCCGATCCGGTGCCGGCTGCCGACCGGGCGGCCTCGACCAGGGTGGCAACCGCGGGATCCTGTCCGATCAGGCCGGCCCACACGCTCATTCCCGGTCTCCCGGCGGACCGGACGGGGAACGCCTGCGCAGCCCGGTGCGCAGATCGGCCAGCGGCGACCCGTCGAGCCGGTCGTCCATCTGGCGATGCGCGACCAATCCAACGGCGGCCGCCAGCAGCCCGGCGCACAGCAATACCGGACGAGTGCCGTCGATGGTCATTCGCTCGCTGAACAGGGTGATGGTGCGCTGCTGGACCAACCCGACTGCGAACGGGACCAGGGCCATCGAGGCCAGCAGGTCCAGCCGGACCAGCGACTGGACGAACGCGATGGTGCGGCCCCGCATCTCATCGGTGACCTGCGCACCGATGATGGTCAGACCGGTCAGGAATGCGACGCCCCCGGCAACGCCTACTAGGATGACGGTGACCAGGGCGGCGACCAGGTGCGGCGCCAGCGCGACGGCGACCAGCGCCAGCCCGGCTGCCACGATCGCGAGCCCGAACAATCCGCGGTGCCGGATCCGGCGAGCCGCCAGTGGCGCGAGCGCCATGCCCAGACCGAGACCGACGAACAGCGACGCGAACAGCAGTCCGTAGGCTGCGTTGCCACCGCCTAGGCTGGTGGAGTAGAGCTTCGCGCACGCGATGACGGCTCCGCCCGCGGCGAAGGCGCCGAGGATTCCAGTGACCAGGCCACGGACGAGCGGCGTGCCGCGGACAAAAACCACACCGTCGCGCAACATCGTGAGCAGGCCGGGTTGGGCGCCACGCCAGGTTATGGCCCGGCCCGAGATCTCCGGAATCCGGGTTCCGACCATGAGCGCGCAGAAGGCGTAGGCGATGCCGTTGAGGCTCAGTGCCAGATAGGCCGATCCTTCGGCACTAGGGATCAGCTCCGCCCGGCTGAGTACCGGGCCGAGCTTGGACAGCGCGCTGAACACCCCGGAGGCGACCAGCACAGCCACTCCGTAAGTCATGATCAGCGAAAGTTGGTTGGCGGTCTCCACCTGCTCGGGGCGGCGCAGCAGATTGGGGATCGAGGCGTCCTTGGCCGGGATCCAGAACAGCGCGCAGAGCTCGATGAGGAAGGTCGCCACGAACAGCCAGGCCAGCTGGCCAATCAACGGGATGGAGAGGAACAGACCAGCCCGGAGCACGTCACAGACCACCATCTGGTGCCGACGGTCCAGCTTGTCGGCCAGTGCCCCGGCCAGCGGACCGAGCACCATCGCGGGCAGCAGCTTGGTGGCGACCACCCCGCCGAGCGCGAAGCTCTGTGCCTGGTAGCCGCTGGTCAGCTGGGTGGCCAGCGCGGACAGCGCCAGCAGGGACTGCCACTCCGCGGTCGCGGTGATCGCCGTGACCGCCCAGAGCCGGCGGAACGCGGGAATGGCCAGTACCCCGCGCACCCGCTGCGCGGTGGACCCCGCCAGGTCGTGCTCGGCTCGGCGGTCCATGCTGCTCCACGTGTTTAGCGGTGATAACGCATTACCGTTATATCCGAATTGAGTTAAGCAGGTGTCCCAGCCGCTGCGCGAGTTGAGGGCGTGACGCCGGGGCCAACGTGTACCAGCGACTGCGATCGACCCCGCGTTTCTGCTCGATCGTGTAGCCGCCGCGCTCGGTCTCGTAGTAGGTGACCACGAACTCCGCGATGCTTCTGCTGCCCTGCCGATCGCGCCGGGCCGCGCCGAACTTTCCCCCGCCGAGCTTGGGACCTTGCAGCATGGTGCGGAAGCGGCGAACGTCATCCGGTCGCAGTCCGCCACGCAGTAAGCCGCGTTCCACCTCGGCGCCGGTCATCCCCTGATGATCGGAAAGGAGTTCGGCGGGAACCGACACCGCCGTCCCGCTACCCATCGGCCGGTCGGGGATGACGTCGGCCACCGCGGTGGGCAGGGCAGTGCTCCGGGCGGCTCGGATGCGCATCCCGAACTCACTGAGTTCGGCGACGGCGGCGTGCTCACCCCGTGCGCACCCCACGACGGTGCGCTTGCCGTCGGGCAGGTCGAGCCGGGCGTTGAGCTCCGCCGCCGGTCGGGCGATGAGGTGCAGGGCATCCTCGAGTTCCGGGGCGAGCTGCCGGGTGCCGGCCAGCCCGCGGGCCCGCAGCGCTTCCCAGGCCTGCCGCTGGGCAGCCATGCGTTCCTCGACCGTACGCTGCTTCTCGGGATCCCATGGGGATCCACCAGGCGGTTGGAGATTCCAGTGCACCAGGCCCAGCCGGAGATGCTGCCACGCCAGCAGGTACTCCTCGGTGGTGAGTTCCAGCCCTCCGCTGGTCGCGCCGACGACCGACGCTGCCGGGGTCATCGATAGTCCTCGTCGGCACCGATGACCGGTGGGGCGACCTGGGGTAACTCACCGATGATGGCGCTGGTGTCCTGCTCGATCAGGTAACTCGGCCGCCGATGCTCGGTGCTGTCGGCCCGGCCTGAGCCACCGGTTGCGCCGAGCGGAGTGTTCGCCCATCCAACGCCACCGCGGGCCGCTCGCCCGGCACTGGCCTGCTCGGCGCTGCCCTGCGCGGTGCTGCTCTGATCGGGGGAGCTACCCAGACGGGACTCACCGAGCGGGGAGTCAAACGCAGCACAGGGACGTGGTCCGAAACCGCCGTCTCGGCTCACCCCGCCACCACGGGAAAATCGCGATCCGCCGCGAATTCGGTCCCCGCCAGCTGCGCCCGACCCCGTGAGGATCGGGGATGGCCCGAAGGGTGCTGCTGTGGCCGGCCGGACTGAGTCTGATCCAGTCATCGGCTCCTCGGGTTCCTCGCCCGGGCTGGGGTAGCCGCCAGCGAGCTGCGGCGCGGTGGCCACCGGGGCTGGTGCGTGGTGAATGCCGGACACGAGCTGCGGCGCGGTGGCCGCCGGTGGGGCGCTGGCACTGTGCCCACCTGCGACCAGACGCGAGTGGGCCAGAGTCGGATGCGCCGCCCCCGCGTGCGCCGGGCTCGGATGAATGCTCCAACCGCCATTCGCGCCGCCGACCCTGACACCGCCCGGGGCCGGATCCGCCACCTCGGCGACCACCACCGGTGCCGCGGCGAAGTGCTGGCGGACCGCCAGATTCTCATTCGACGTGCCCTGATAACCGCTCATCAGCTCCCGGGCGCGCTGCTCATCCTGCTGGGCCGCCACCTGAGCCCGCTCATGCTCAGTTTGGATCCCGGGCAGCCATTCCACGGCGTGGTCGGCTATCCAGGCCCCTGGATCCTGGCTGAAGGACACCTCGGGGATCGCGTGCGGCGCGGGCATGCTGTCCCGGGTGTGGGCGAAGAAGGCAGCCTGCTCGGAGACTCGGGCGGCCATCCCGTTCGCCGCGGTGACGCTGTCGCCGAGCCACGGCATCAGCGCCATCGTTGCGTGAGTAGCCGCATCGGCCGCTGCGCCCTGCTGCGCTGCGCCAATCCCGCGTACCGCTTGGTCCACGAGGCCGTGGAGCGCCTGCAGCTTCGTCGCGACGCTCTGCCAGCCCCGGCTCACGTCCCCCAGCGCGGCGCTGCCCGGTCCCCCGGTGATGTGGTAGTAGATCGTTTCGTGTGAGACGGTGCTGTAGTCGATGCTCGTGCCCATCGGCGTTCCCTCCTCAGCTCTTCAGCGGTGGCAGGTTGGCCATGACGGCCTCCGCGAGTGCCTTGGCCGGTCCGCACGGCTCCTCCAGACCCTGCCGCAACGACGTGAACTCGACGACAAACGTCTGCCTCTCGGCAGCAGCGACCCGGAAAGAGCAGCTGGTGCCGTCGACGAGGTCCTTGGTCCGGATCGCCGGATGCCCAGCGGCCTGGGTGACCTCGAAGACCGGGAAAGTCGCCCGCTGAGCGTAGACGTTGCGCAGTACGTCGTAGCCGATGTCCACATAGATCCTGATCTCGCGGGTGTGCGCCTTGTCGTCCCACTCGCACCCGGGGGCGCCGAGGACATCTTTGGGTCGGCCAGACTGATCGATTCGATTGGTCGTGAGTTGCGCTGGCGTGAGCAGGGCGCAGGGTGGCGTGCCCGCCAGGTTTTTGGGATCCCGCACCGCGGGGATCGGGTCGGCCGGTGCGCTGGCCGACGCTGCCGGTGCCGCGCCCGCCCTGGTGGGCTGCGCACCACCCGCCGCGCAGCCTGCCAGCAGGGCGGCGAGCGCCAGCACAACCGGGACGCGGCGCATCACAGCTCCGGCTGGCTCAGATGGGCGGCGTTGACCTCATCGGTGTTCCGGTAGAGGGCCAGCGAGCGCTCCAGAGCATCGGCTGCCTTCTCCAGCTGGATCGCACCGGACTCCAGCGCCGAACGCAGCGAGCCCGGCTCCTCGCTGGCCGCCCACTGCCCGATCTCCCTCGCCGCGTTGATGCTGACCGCGTCGAGTCCTGGCGCGGGAACGTTGGCTAGCCGACCGACCTCAAACTTTAGGTCCCGCATCTCGTGAGCAGCTTGCCGGAAGGTGGCGATTGCCTGCGGGGCCTGGTCCAGATCGAGCCGGAAGTGTTGTGCCGGGTCGAGCAGGATTGAGGCCAGATCCTCCACAGGCGCCGGCCCTTCGGCCGGCGGATGGATCAACGCGTTGAGGCTCTCGGTCATCCCACCTGACGGTGTGGGACCACCGAACCTGTCGTGCTCACTCATCGTGGTTCCTCTCACCTGCCGTCAGCGGCTCGCGCAGAGTCTGCCACAGTGCTCCACCTGCGGTGGCGTCTATCCGCTGGCATCCCACCCCCGGATGACTGTCGGTGACCCCCAGGGAGGGAGCGTGGCACCTCCTCAGCAGATTGATGCAGCTCTGGAGGGGCGGGTAGGGGCGATCTGACGGCTGGGAACGGTCTGCAGCGGCGAGACCCCGTCCTCAGCCCTTCAGCGGTGGCAGGTTGCCGATGACGGTCTCGGCGAACGTCTTCGCCGGGCCACACGGATCCTCGTGACTCTGGCGCAGTGAAGTGAACCGGACGATCAGCGTCTGCGCGTCGGCCGCAGCGACCCGGAAGTAGCAGCTGGTGCCGTCCACGTCGTCCTTGGTGCGGATCGCTGGCTGCCCCGCCACCTGGGTCACCTCGAGAACCGGAATCGTGTCTCGCTGGTTATAGACATTGCGCAGCACGTCGTTGCCGATGTCCACGAACACGGCGAACTCGCGGGTGTGCGCCTGGTCGCTCCACTCGCATCCAGTGCTGCCGACGACATCCCTGGGCCGGCCGGGTTGGTCGATCCGATTGGCTTCGAGTTGCGCCGGGGTGAGCAACAGGCACGGCTGTATGGCGGCCAGGTCCTTGGGATTTCGCACTGGCGGGATCAGATAGTCCGGTGCTCTGGTCGATGATCCCGACGCTGCGGACGGCCCCGACGCTGCGTCGGCATCGTCGGGCGGCCCGCTTCCCGCCGCACAACTGGCCAGCACAGCGGCCAGCGCCAGCACAGCCAAGACGGCACGCATCACATTCCGGCTCCCCCAGGCGCAGGTGAGTAACGCGCGGAGTCTGCCATGCACTCGGTTGGGGCGCACCGGTGACGGTTACTTGAAAGAGCCAACGGTTACTGAGGTTGGTTACTGAGGTTACTGAAAGAGCCTGAGTATCGATTCCACGATCCCAGCGATGATGCTGTATGCCAGCACCCCGAAGATGATCAACGCGATGAAGAAGAAGACAACCGCGCCCCCATCGGACCGGGTCTGCAGCGGCAAGCCCGGGCCTTGGCGGCCGGCTCGGCGACGGCGGAAGTCCACACGCTGCACGAGTGTGCGGGACCCGACTGCCAGCGGTGGGCGGTAACGCAGACCGCTGGGTCTGCGCGGCGGCTGAGCGGGCGGGACCGGCGCAGGGATGATCGGTCGTGGGCGGTGGCCCGGTGCGCCGGCCGGTGGTGGCCCTTCCGCTTGCGAAGCAGACGGAGTAGGCAGTGGTGCTGTGATATTTGTTGGGGAGACATTTGATGGGGGAACACTTGATGGGGGAACACTTGTTGAGGGGACATTTGACGGGGAAGTATTTGGCGGGGGAATATTTCCCTGGGGGACCTTGGGCTGGGGAACGTTCGGTGGGGCGACGCTCGGTGAGGCGGAAGATTGCTGTGCAGGCGCCGCACCAGGACCCTGGTCCACCGACCCAGTGGGATCCTCACCGAGTGCAGCGGCAATCGCCTCCCGGGCCACACGGGGATCCGGGATGGCGGGCAGCGTCAACGGTGGCATCCCCGGTGCGTCGCGCCAGTCGCTGCGCTCTGACGGGTCGGATCGCAGCTCGGGCAATTCTGTGCCATCAACCCCGGACAAGACATCCGACATCGGCTCGCTCACTACGCCATGGTGCCATGCTCTGACACCCTCGTGAGTGCGTCATGGTGTTAACACCATGACGCACTCACGAGCGGACGCGAGCGCCACTGCGCCGTGCTCGCGTCCGCTTCTCGGCGAGCAGCTCAGCGGCGCGCTCATCGGTGAGCGTTTCTACGTTGTCCCCCTTGCGCAGCGAGGCGTTGACGCCTTCTCCGTCGGTGACATACGGCCCGAAGCGGCCCTCCTTGACAACCATCGGCTTGCCAGTCACCGGATCCGGGGCCAGCTCACGCAGCGGTGGCTTGGCGGTAGTTTTGCGGTCTCGGCGTTTGGGTTCGGCGTAGACCTTGAGCGCTTCGTCGAGGGTGACCGTGAAGATCTGTTCCTCGTCGGCCAGCGAGCGTGAGTCCTTTCCCCTCTTGAGGTAGGCGCCGTAGCGCCCGTTCTGCGCAGTGATCTCCTGGCCAGTGTCCGGATCGGTCCCCACCACCCGGGGCAGCGAGAGCAGTCGCAGCGCATCGTCCAGGTTCACCGTCTCCAGGTTCATGGATTTAAACAGCGAACCGGTCCGTGGTTTGGGCTTCTTGGTGGCACCCTTAACTGGGCCTTTGCCTGGGCTGGAGGCTGAGACCTCCTCGGGCAGCACCTCGGTGACGTAGGGTCCGTAGCGGCCCTCCTTGACGACGATTTCGTGCCCGGTCACCGGATCGGTGCCCAACGAGCGGCCTTCCACCGGGGTGGCGAAGAGCTTCTCGGCGATTTCGGCGGTCAGCTCATCGGGCGGCAGGTCATCGGGCAGGTTGGCCCGTTGCTGCTCTTCGCCAACGGTCCTTTCCAGGTATGGGCCGTAACGCCCCACGCGGACGACCACGTCCCGGCCCCTATCATCGGTGAACAGCGGGATGGAGTTGACCTCGCGCGCGTCGATCTCCTCCAGGTTGGCCCCGACCAGCTTCTTGAGCCCACCGAAGCGGGCCACCGACATGGTGCCGGCCTCCGCCGAGCCGAAGTAGAAGCCGGTCAGCCAGTCGGTGCGGTGCTGTGCGCCGGAAGCGATGGAGTCCAGCTCATCTTCCATGGCGGCGGTGAAGTCGTAATCGACCAGACAGCCGAAGTGCTGTTCCAGAAGTCCGATCACGGCGAAGGCTGTCCAGGACGGCACCAGCGCCGAACCACGCTTCCACACGTACCCGCGGTCCTGGATCGTGTTGATGATCGAGGCGTAGGTGGACGGGCGGCCGATACCCAGTTCTTCGAGGGCTTTGACGAGGCTGGCCTCGGTGTAGCGCGGCGGTGCAGTGGTGGTGTGCCCCTCAGGTACCAGCTCTGTGGCGGTGACGCGTTGGCCCTCGGTCAGCTGAGGGAGCCTGCGCTCGGCGTCGTCGGCCTCTCCACCGGCCTCATCGTCGACGGTCTCGACGTAGGCCTTGAGGAACCCAGCGAAGGTGATAGTGCGACCGGATGCGGCAAACGTGCACTCCTCGCCACCCCCGGCTGAGCCGGCAATCTGGCCACCTGCCGACATGCCGGTGATCCGTACGCTCATGGTGGTGCCGCGGGCGTCGGCCATCTGAGAGGCGACGGTGCGCTGCCAGATCAGCTCATAGAGCCGGAACTCGTCGGCGTCCAGCGCGCTGGCCAACTGGCCTGGTGTCGCGAAGGTTTCCCCGGCGGGCCGGATCGCCTCGTGTGCCTCTTGGGCGTTCTTGACTTTGCGGGTGTACTGCCGCGGCCTGTCAGGCAGGTAACGCTCGCCGTAGAGCTCGCGGGCCTGGGCCCGGGCCGCCGCGATCGCCGTCTCCGACAGTGTGATGGAGTCGGTCCGCATGTAGGTGATGTAGCCGTTCTCGTAGAGCCGTTGGGCGGTGCGCATCGTCCGCTCCGCCGAGAAACGCAATTTTCGGCCGGCCTCCTGCTGCAGCGTGGAGGTCATGAACGGCGCATAGGGCCGCCGTGTATAGGGCTTCTCCTCGACACTCGAGACGGTCAGCGGGGCAGCCGCGAGCGCCTCGGCAAGACGCCCAGCGTACGCCTCATCGATGATCAGCAGATCGCTGTCGGAGCGCTTGGGCTGACCGTCCGGACCGAAGTCCCGTCCGGTGGCCACTCGACGGCCGTCGACGTCGACCAGCCGGGCCCCGAACGTGCGCGGCGCAGCAGTGTCGTCAGCGGTGTTCGACGTCGACTCCGACGTCGACAGCGTGGCGGCAAGATCCCAGTAGGACGCGGACACGAAGGCCATCCGCTCGCGTTCGCGCCGCACGATGATTCTGGTCGCCACCGACTGCACTCGCCCGGCGGACAACTTCGGCATTACCTTGCGCCACAGCACCGGGGAGACCTCATACCCGTAGAGCCGGTCCAGAATGCGCCGGGTCTCCTGCGCATCGACTAGATCCTGGTCCAGGCCGCGGGGGTTCTCCGCAGCTGCGCGGATGGCTGGCTCGGTGATCTCGTGAAAGACCATCCGGCGCACCGGAACCGTGGGTTTGAGGGTCTGGATGAGGTGCCAGGCGATGGCCTCGCCTTCGCGGTCGCCGTCGGTGGCGAGGTAGAGCTCGTCGGCACTTTTGAGCGCGTTGCGCAGCTCGGTGACCGTGGAGCGCTTGTCCGGGGAGACGACGTAGAGCGGCTCGAAGGAGTGATCGACGTCTACGCCCAGCCGCGCCCAGGACTCGCCCTTGTACTTGGCGGGCACATCGGCGGCACCCCGAGGCAGGTCCCGGATGTGCCCCCGCGAGGACTCCACGACGTAGCCCGATCCGAGGTAGGAGGCGATCTTGCGAGCCTTCGCGGGCGATTCCACGATCACCAAACGGCGCCCAGAACCGTTGGCAGCGCCGTTGGATCGGGCGCCGTGAGCGGTCCCAGAATAAGACGCAGAAACGGATACCGGACCGGGAGCAGCCGCGGTACTGCCACGCTTGCCACCGCCGGACGTGCCGCCCGGGCCTGCCGTCGTTCTCGATCGTGCCACGCTCTACTCACCTCGGTGTGCGACTCCTGATGCCCCGACCCCCGCGCCCCAGTGTGCACAACTTGGCAACCCCAGGAAGCAGTCAGCGTCGCATAACCCGCCGCGATCAACCAGCAATCTTGCGTGACGCCACGCGGGTCAATCAGCGCGGTGGACCCGCTATCGGTGACTCCCGCCAGCGCTCAGTCGCTGGCAGGCCGGCGCGTCCCGAAATGCGGGCGCCAGTTCCTTGTTGCTGGTCAGCTCCCGCATCTGGCTGCTGGCCGCATCGAGATCGGGGCCAGCGAGGTGGCTGGCCTTCTGCACGAAATCCGGATCTTTCGCATCCAACGCGGCGAGCTGCGCGCGCTGGTCACCGACGGTCCCGGCTGCGGTGGTGAAGAAGCTCACTGCGGTGTCCTGAATCCGTTTGCTGTCGGCGATCCGCGGCTGGCCGAGCTGTTCGAGCTTGTGGGCGGTGTTGGCAAACGCCTGCTGGGCGATATCAGAGAACTCGAGCAGCCCGTCCTTCTGGCCCTGCGGGGTCGGCTGCGCCTTCGCGATCGCGGACACTCCAGCGATCACATCACCGAGACCGCCGCAGAACGTGCCCGCCCAGGCCACCGGATCAGAACCCTGGGGGGCGGCCGGCTTCGGCGTGACGTTGGCGGAGCCGCATCCGGCCAGGGCCAGGGCGAGAGCCACGATGATGACGCCGGATCGGTGACGAGACGAAGGCACAACAGGAGTAACGATGAACCGATGGTGCCCGTGACGGAGGACTTACGCGACGACCTGGGCAGGCGGCGAGGTGTCCACCAGCGAGGTGGACCGCCGCTTGGACACCACCACCGCAATCACGATCACGGCTGCGGCGACCACGGCGATACCCACCCGCAGCGTGGATGCGTTCGGCAGCGCCGAGATCGTCACGATCGCTGGCGCGATCAACACCGAGACCAGGTTCATCACCTTGATCAGTGGGTTGATCGCTGGACCTGCGGTGTCCTTGAACGGGTCGCCGACGGTGTCACCGATCACGGTGGCGGCGTGCGCATCGGAGCCCTTGCCGCCGTGGTTGCCGTCCTCGACCAGTTTCTTGGCGTTGTCCCAGGCGCCACCGGAATTGGCGAGGAAGATCGCCATAAGGGTGCCGGTGATGATCGCCCCGGCCAGGTAACCAGCCAGCGGGCCCACGCCGAGGCCGAAGCCCACCGAGATCGGAGCCAGCACTGCGAGCAGGCCCGGAGTGGCCAGCTCACGCAGCGAGTCCTTGGTGCAGATGTCAACTACCCGGCCGTACTCGGGTCGCACCGACCCGTCCATGATTCCGGGATTGTCCCGGAACTGCCGGCGCACCTCGTAGACCACGGCCCCGGCGGCCCGGGACACGGCGTTGATGGCCAGGCCGGAGAACATGAACACCACGGCGGCGCCGATGGTCAGGCCGACCAGGACGTTGGGCACCGAGACGTTGAACACCGCGTCCAGGTTGAGGCCCGCGGCCGCAGACCGGATGGCGTCGCGGTAGGAGCCGAACAGCGCCGTCGCGGCGAGCACCGCGGTGGCGATCGCGATGCCCTTGGTGATCGCCTTGGTGGTGTTGCCCACCGCGTCGAGCTCGGTGAGGATGGCTACCCCCGCGCCCTTGACGTCACCGGACATCTCGGCGATTCCTTGGGCGTTGTCGCTGACCGGGCCGAAGGTGTCCATCGCGACGATGACGCCGACGGTGGTGAGCAGCCCAGTCCCGGCCAGCGCGATGGCGAACAGCGAGACGGTGACCGATCCGGACAGCAAGAATGCCGTGTACACCGCGCCGCCGATCACCAGGGCGGTGTACACCGCCGATTCGAAACCGATCGAGATCCCGGACAGGATCACCGTGGCCGCACCGGTCAGCGAGCTGGTGCCGACGTCGCGAACCGGTCGGTGCTCGGTGCCGGTGAAGTACCCGGTGAGCCACAGGATGATCCCAGCGAGCACGATGCCGATGATCACGGCGACTGCTGCGGTCACCGCCGGACTGCCGGGGACCTGATCGATCGGCCGACCGTCGATCTGGGTGACACCGGTGAGGGCGCTGAAGGTGCTGGGCAGGTAGAGGAAGGCGGCTACCGTGCAGGACAGCGCCGAGATCGTCGCCGCGATGTAGAAAGAGCGGTTGATGGCGCGCAGCCCGGGCTCGCCGGTGCGGGCCCGGGTGACATACACCCCGATCACCGCGGTCACCACCCCGATCGCCGGCACGATCAGGGGGAACAGCAGGCCCTTGAGACCGAACGCCGCGGTGCCCAGGATCAGCGCCGCGACCAGCGTGACCGCATATGATTCGAAGAGGTCAGCAGCCATGCCAGCACAGTCGCCGACGTTGTCGCCGACGTTGTCGGCGATGGTGGCGGCGTTGCGCGGGTCGTCCTCGGGGATGCCCGCCTCGACCTTGCCGACCAGGTCCCCACCCACGTCGGCGGCTTTGGTGAAGATACCGCCGCCGACCCGCATGAACATGGCGAGCAGTGCGGCGCCGAAACCGAAGCCCTCCAGTACCCGGGGCGCGTGACCGGCGTAGACCAGCACCACCAGGGAGGCACCGAACAGCCCCAGGCCCACGGTGGCCATGCCCACCACACCGCCGGTGCGAAACGCGGTCCGCATCGCTTTTTCCCGTCCACCTGACTCGTTGGACGCCGCCGCGACCCGGATATTGGCCCGGGTGGATAACCACATGCCCATGTAGCCGATCGACGCCGAGAACAACGCTCCCGCCAGGAAGAAGATCGAGCGACCGATCCGCTCGCTGGCGCCGTCAGCGGGGAGCACGAACAACACCAGGAAAACGACCACAGCGAAGCCGGAGAGCGTCTTGAATTGGCGGTTCAGGTAAGCTGAGGCGCCTTCCTGAACCGCTCGGCCGATCTCCTGCATACGCGGGGTGCCCTGACCTGCGGCCAGTACCTCTCGCATCAGTACGGCACCGACGGCCAGAGCGGCCAGAGCGACGAGGGCGACCACACCGACGACGGTGTAATCACCCCCGCTAAGGTCGAGACCCCCGCCCTGGGCAAGGATGAACCCGGACATCCGTCCTCCTGGTTTCCGTGCAGTGCACCCCATTGCGCCGCCCCGTCACGGCGTCACGGCCGGTCAGTCTAGGCGTGCCGTCGCTGGTCACCTCCGCCGGTGTCACTAGAGGGCGCACCCGAGCACGCTTAGTGTCAATAGCGCAGTCCTGCTGGGCAGGGAATTAGCGTGCGGGAAGAGGCGTGGTGAGCGAACGGGGACGGGAGGCGGTGGTGCACTGCGACGGGCGTGGGCAGGCTTTGCTGCAGCGGCTGCTCGCCAGCACCGCGGGCGCTCCGGCTGCTGCCGGTGGCGAATCACCGCTGCGGCACGCCACGACGATTCCCGGCCGGGCGGCGACGACGGTGGGATGGCCCTCCTGGGTGCCGGACCGGCTCCGCGAATCCCTTGCCGTGGCGGGTGTGACGGCACCGTGGGCGCATCAGATCACCGTCGCAGAATTCGCTCGGGCGGGTCGCCACGTCGTGGTCGCCACTGGGACCGCGTCCGGCAAGTCGCTGGCCTACCAGCTGCCAGTGCTCGCCCACCTCTTGGCCGACCCGCAGGCCACCGCGCTGTATCTCGCTCCCACCAAGGCATTGGGGGCTGACCAGATCCGGGCGGTGACCGCCCTGGGCTTGGCCGGGGTGCGGCCGGCTAGCTACGACGGCGACACCCCGATGGCACAACGGGACTGGGTGCGCTCGCACGCCCGATGGGTGTTCACCAACCCGGACATGGTGCACCACAGTCTGCTCGCCCGGCATGACCGCTGGGCGCGTCTGCTCCGGCGGCTGCGTTTCGTGGTGATCGACGAGTGTCACGCTTACCGGGGGTTGTTCGGCTCGCACGTCGCCCTGCTGCTGCGCCGGTTACGGCGGGTCGTCGCGCGCTATGGCGCAGCGCCGGTGTTCGTGCTCGCGTCGGCCACGGTCGCGGACCCGGGTGTCTCGGCGTCCCGGCTCACCGGCCTGGACACCCTGGCCGTCACCGAGGACGCCTCCCCGTGTGGCGAGCGCACCGTGGCGTTGTGGGAGCCGCCGCTGCTGAAGGAGCTGACCGGGGAGAACGGGGCGCCGGTGCGCCGCTCAGCGGGTGCGGAGGCCGCTCGGCTGCTGGCCGACCTGGTGATCGAGGGCGCCCGCACCTTGGTGTTCGTTCGTTCCCGACGGGGTGCCGAACTGACTGCGCTGGGGGCCCAGCGCGCGCTGAGTGCCGCCGCAGCGGATGCACTCGCCTCCCGGATCGCCGCCTACCGTGCGGGCTATCTTCCGGAGGAGCGCCGGGCGCTGGAGACCGCGCTGGATTCTGGGGAGCTGCTCGGGGTCGCCTCGACCAACGCGTTGGAGCTGGGGGTGGATATCGCCGGGCTCGACGCGGTGGTGCTGGCCGGCTACCCCGGTACCCGGGCGTCGTTCTGGCAGCAGGCCGGGCGGGCCGGGCGGGCCGGATCGGGAGCGCTCGTGGTGTTCGTCGCCCGAGATGATCCACTGGACACCTACTTGGTGCACCACGGTGCTGCTCTGCTCGGCACGGCGGTTGAAGCCACTGTGCTCGACCCGACAAACCCCTACGTGCTGCGACCGCAGCTGGCTTGCGCGGCCGCCGAGCTGCCGCTGACCGAAGCCTGCGTCGACGAGCTGGGTGGCGAGGTAGCGCGCTGCGTGGTTGCCGACCTGGTCGCCGCCGGGACGCTGCGCCGCCGTCCCGGCGGTTGGTTCTGGGCCCACGGCGCAGCGTCCACTGGCCGCCAGCGCCCGCACCCCGAGGTCGACATTCGCGGTTCCGGCGGGCATCAGGTGGCGGTGGTGGAGTCCGACACTGGCCGCCTGCTTGGCACTGTCGACCCTGGATCGGCCTGTACCGCGGTACACCCGGGTGCGGTGTACCTGCATCGGGGTGACTCCTTCGTGGTCGACGAGCTGGATCTGGACTCCGGTGTCGCGCTGGTGCATCCCGAGGAGCCTGAGTGGCATACCTCGGCTCGCTCCACCACCGACATCTGCGTGGTGTCGGTGCTGCAACAGCAGCGCTCGGGTGGGGTGTCGGTGGCGCTGGGCGAGGTGAAGGTGACCTCGCAGGTGGTGGGCTACCTGCGGCGGCTGCCCTCGGGTCAGGTGCTCGACGCTGTGCCGTTGGAGCTGCCACCGGCCACCCTGCCCACCAGGGCAGTCTGGTTCACGGTCTGCGAGGAGGTGCTCGAGACCGCCGGGTTGCACCCGGCTGCGTGGCCCGGGGCGTTGCACGCCGCCGAGCACGCCGCGATCGGCCTGCTGCCGCTGGTCGCGACCTGCGATCGGTGGGACATCGGGGGCGTCTCCACCGTGCGGCACCCGGATACCGGAGAGCCGACGGTCTTCGTGCATGACGGGCATCCCGGTGGTGCCGGGTTCGCAGACCGGGCTCACGCCGCGCTGCGGCCCTGGCTGACGGCGACCCGAGATGCCATCGCCGCATGCGAGTGCCCGGCGGGTTGCCCCTCCTGCGTGCAGTCGCCCAAATGTGGTAACGGCAACGACCCACTGGACAAGGCCGGCGCGATCGTTGTGCTCGACGCCGTGCTCGCCGCGTTAGCGGCGGCCACACCTCATCAAGCGCGGTGAGCACTGCATGCCGACCCCGAACTGCACGCCCTGTTGTCAGCACCCCGCGGAGAGGACCACGGCCCGGTGCTGCCCCCTGATCCCAGGACGGTGAGTGAGTCCCCAACGTGGCGATCACGCCGCTCCACCACGCGTCGACGGCGAGTACGACATCCGCTTCGATAATTCCGAAAGCGCCAAGGGCTGGGACGAGCTTGGGCGCGCAGTGCCCGCAAATCTACGACGAGCCTTCGACACCATCCGGTCTACACCTCGGCCGATTCCCTCGACTGAACGGCACCCTCGACTCCCCTCGGCAGTCTCTCCACCGCCGGCCGCCGAGGAGCCAACCTGGAGCAGTGGCAGTTCGAGGTCACCGGAGGCGGACGCATCTGGTACCTGATCGAAGAAACGACCCGCACCGTGTGGATCACCTACGCTGGGACTGAGCACCCGAAGAAAACTGACCGCTGAAAGCAGGGGGTCAGTGAAGGTGTTTTCCTTGTGGCGCGCACCATTATCAGCTCGAGGATTAAGGCTTGCTTTCAGGTGAACTAGGTCTGGTGGGCCAGCGCCCGAGGATGTATTTAGCCTTCTCTGCCTCGTCGAGCTCTCTTGTGGCGTTGCTGGTACGCACATAAAACGCCGTCTTCTTGATCATCTGGCTATTTTTGTCGACCGTGACCTTGGCGTCGACCGGAAAATCCGAAGGGTGAACGTGCACGCGGCAGACATCGGCTTCGTCAACAGTGTGGATATAGGAACTGACGTTCGCGGCCGCTGCAGCTCCCATTGAATTGGCGATGAGGTCGCCGAGGTACAGTTGGAACAGGTCACGGTCATCCTTGCCCGGCTTGCGCAACGACGCGTAGTCGCTGGCCAACCCGAAAACTGACCCGTCGTCGCTGACGTCGATCAGCAGGGTTCCCCCGTCTCGGCTGTTGGCGAATGCCGCCACTGTCTTCAGCGTTGCCGTTTCGAGCGGTTTGTACAGCTCACCGGTGGTTTTGATCCGCAGGGTGGACTTGTACTCCAGGTGCTGGTTTTCCTTGTCCGGGCCGAGCAGATCACCGATCGGGCAGTGCTCCTGCCAGGCCACCTTCGCCTTGCCCTGAGTGAGCTTGAGGTAGGTGTCCACCACCAGGTTTCGCGCGTCGGGATTGTCCAGCAGCCGTAGTGACATGTCCTCGGCCAGGTTCATCTGGGCGACGATGGCCTTGACGAACTCCTGCTCGATGACGAGCTTGAAGTTCTCCGGGGTGTTGACCGCCGCCGCCCGCTGGATGTCGGGGCGGCCAGCGAGGTCCGTCGAAGATTGCGTCAAGATGGATCCGGTCGCGCTCGGTCCATTCCGTGCTGAACCGCTCGTTCAGCTTGGCGATGATCTGGGAAAGCGGCTTTTCCTCCGGGTTGGCTTGGCGGCCGGCGCCGGAGAAGAATGTGCTCACCTCGCCGTGTTCGGCCTCGAGCGCGAGGGAGCCGGAGAACTTCTGCTCGGTGCGCAGGTGGGTCAGCTCGACTTCCTTGCCGAGATTCAGCCCAGCCTCGCCAGCCGGGCGGATGAACGCGGCGAGCGCCCGGCAGAACAGGTAGTCCGCTTCCAGTTTGACGTCGGTGAACGACACGATCTGGGACAGAAACGAGTAGGTGTGGGTGAACCTGCTCAGCGCGTCGCGGAAGCGACCCTTGTCTCCCTCGTCCAGCGCGGCGAACCGGCCGATGGCCGGAGTGAGCGCGGCGTGCAGCCGGCCGTGGCTGTTCGCCTGCGTACCGAGCAGGAGCACGACGGCGCGCTCGATTTCCTCCGGCCACAGCACACCGAATGAGTCAAGTGCATGCCGGGTGTCGTAGAGCAGGTTAGGGTCAGTCGGCTGGGCGACGGTCGTGGTGTACCACTGCGAGAACGACTCGTGGATGTCCTCGGTGTCGTTGCGGAAATCCAGTACGAACGTGCCGTCCTTGCCGTCACAGGTGCGGTTCAGCCTGGACAGTGTCTGCACCGCGGCGAGTCCGGACAGCGACTTGTCCACGTACATGGCGTACAGCAGTGGCTGGTCGAACCCGGTCTGGTACTTCTCGGCGACCACCAACACGTGCCATTCACCGCCGCCGAATCGCTGGACCGTCTGGGACTCGGGGAACTCGTTGAGCGAGGACTCGGTGTGTCTCTCGGTATCGGGCAGCACGGTGCCGGAAAAGGCCACCAGCACGCCGATGTCGTAGCCCTTGTCTCGGCAGTATGCGCGTAGTGCCTGGACATAGCGCACCGCGTGCAGGCGCGACGCGGTGACCACCATGGCCTTGGCTCGGCCGCCGATCTTGCGGCGGACATGCCTGCGGAAGTGCTCGATGATGACTTCGGCCTTCTGCGCCAGGTTCCCTTCGTGCAGGCTGACGAACCGCGCAATGGCCGCGCCGGCCTTCTTGGGGTCGTAATTCGGGTCTTCAGCGACCTTCTTTTCGATGTTCCAGAAAGTCTGGTAGGTGACATAGTTGGCGAGCACGTCCAGGATGAACTTCTCCTCGATGGCCTGGCGCATCGAGTAGGTGTGAAACGCCTCATATTTGCCGGTCACCGGATTGAGCCGGCCGAAATGTTCCAGCGTGCGGCCCTTTGGTGTGGCGGTGAACGCGAAAAAGCTGATGTTGCGCTGCTTTCCGCGGGCTCTCGCTGCCTCGGCGAGCGCCTCGCCGAGCGGGTCGTCCCGCCCGGCTACCGACTCTTCGCGCTCGGCGGCTGTGAGCTGCTTGTCCTCGGTGGCACCGAGTACCGTCTTGAGGTCTTTGACGCTCTCCCCGGTTTGCGAGGAGTGTGCCTCGTCCACGATCACCGCATAGCGCCGGTCGGGCAGTTTGATGCTCTGGCTGATCACGATCGGGAACTTCTGCAGCGTGGTGATGATGATCCGGGCTTGCGCGCCGGCCAGCGCACCGGCAAGTTGGGCAGAGTCGACGTCGATCTTCTGCACGAGGCCGTGCGCGTGCTCGAACTGGTAGATGGTGTCCTGGAGCTGCCTGTCCAGCACCCGCCGATCAGTGATCACGACGACCTTGTCGAACACCGGCCGGTCGTCGGCGCCGTGCAAGGTGGACAGCCGGTGGGCCAGCCAGGCGATGGTGTTGGACTTGCCGGAACCTGCGGAGTGCTGCACCAGGTAGTCATGGCCGGCGCCGTCGGCCTTCGCGGCCGCCTCCAACCTGCGCACCGCGTCCCACTGGTGAAACCGCGGGAAGATCATGTTGGCTGGCTTCCGCGAACCTCTGGACACCCTCTCCACGTGCACGAACCGTTGCAGCAAATCCAGCCAGGCGTCGCGCTGCCACACCCGCTGCCAGAGGTAGGCGCTGCGGTGGCCGTCCGGATTGGGCGGGTTGCCCGCGTGCTCGTCATACCCCTGGTCGAACGGCAGGAATCGGGTCTGCGGACCGGCCAGCCGGGTGGTCATCGCGACCCGCTCGGTGTCGACGGCGAAATGCACGACCGCCCGCCGGCCGAGGGTGACGTTGGTCGGGTCACGGTCGCTGCGGTACTGCTCCTTGGCGTCGTCAATAGTCTGCCCGGTCAGCGCATTCTTCAGCTCTGCTGTGGCGACCGGGATACCGTTGACGAACAACGCCAAGTCCACGGCGTTATTCGAGTCCCTCTCGTACTGCAACTGCCGAGTCACCGATAGGTGGTTGTTCTCGTATCGGGCCACCAGCGCCGGCGTCAGCCCATGTGCGGGACGGAAATAGGCGAGCTGGATAGTCACCCCGTGGTCGACGACCCCATGCCGCAACACATCCACCGTGCCACGCGAGTCCAGCTCCTTCACCAGCCGCTGCTGGAACGCCCGCTGCGCATTGTCCTGCCCGCCATGCAGCTTGATCAACCGATCCCACTGCTCCTGCTGAGTCGCCCCAATGAACGCCAACGTCAGCCCGAAGTCAAGCCCCGCCTGGGTGTCAAACTCGTGGGCACTGGTCTGCTCATACCCGCCATACTCGACCAGCGAGGCAACGATCTCCGCCTCGAACGCCGCCTCATCCACTCTCACGCCGACACCCCCGGCACATCCATCTCCCCAGTCACCGCCGCCGTGATCAGCGCCTGTTTACGCTGCCGAAGGAGGGAAATCTGCGCCATTAGCGCGCTCCTGGCCCTGTTAGCCGCGGATTCTTGTCGCATGATTTCATTTACGTGAGCTAACTGGACGACAAGAGGTGGCACCGGGACATTAAGCGCTTTTAGTCGATCTGCCTTAATGCCAAGCGCTGTTGAACCAGTTGCATACGCCGATAGCATGTTCTGAAACGTTAGTGATCGAAGTGCTAATGGTAGGAAGTCGGCTAGGATCACGGACTCGTTAGGCTTGAGCAAGATCACACGTTGAGCGAGAGCGACTCGACTGTCGGTAATTTGCGCAACATTCCCGAGAGGCGCTTCAGTGGTTAGCAGTACATCACCGACAGCCGGCCACCCTCGCCGCATCCACTCCTTGTAAGTAGATTCATCGACCCACTGAGGCTCATTCTCCAGATCGAGCCATCCATCACGGATATGCGACGCAGTTATGAGTGAAACGCCAGAGTTCGATTTCGATGGTGTAGCGCCACGGTAGTCTATGAAACGGCACACTCGCCTGAGCGGGATTCGACTGTACTTGGGCGCCCAGATCACAGATTCGATCGATGCGAGCACTCGCGCTGTGATCGCCACCTCAAGTCGGCTTTTCTTGGCGATGAGGGCGTCGATGCGAGCGGTCTCAACATCGAGGAAGTCGGCGATCACCTGCTGCTCTGGTTCCGGCGGGACTGGTAACGGGAGGTCGCCTAATGTATCCCACCTGCGAAAATCTGCGCCACCCTCGCGGACCCCACGTGCCATGGCTCGGGGAAACCCGCTGGATGCCTGAGCTCGCATGGCGTACGCAAAAAACCGTGGCTCGGCCCCCATAATAGGGATACACACTGCGCAGACCGACGAAATGGCTCCGAAAGAATCGGACGCACCGATCGAACCACGCAGAATATCGAGACCGTGCACGACGAAATCGCCGACTTTGACGCCCTGAAAGCCAGATAGATCAGTGGCCTCATGGTAGCCCTCGCGCCTGCGATTACTTCGGAAGGTGACTTCCCCGTTTGTGTAGGCGGTGACAATCACTGCATTAGCTGGAACAGGTCGCTTGACTGGGCAAAAAATTCGGCGAAAGGGGAGCTGGGGAAATTTGCAATAACCAGCAGCCCATTCTA
>Ga0213881_10000525_pt1 | contig 24246 bp, 23 predicted proteins | sample BarmaccoBMER_R08_FD_160104 | JGI IMG/M metagenome (GOLD analysis project Ga0213881, IMG submission 160104) | Barbacenia macrantha exposed rock microbial communities from rupestrian grasslands, the National Park of Serra do Cipo, Brazil - ER_R08 ... | reverse complement strand
GGCCCCCAGCACCATCCTGATCCACGAGCTTGACAGCATCACAGTACGATCGGCGTCCCGGACGAACGCGGGCCCCATTTTTCCCGCCTCCACAGCGGCCAGCGCAGCGGCCCCGTTTCCTGATCCGTTTTCAGGCCACGCATCGATCGTAGACGCCGCTTGAGCTGCCCATGATCGGCTTCCAGTCGGTTGTTGGCATAAGCCTCCGTCCAGTGCCCAGCACCGGGAGCTAGCTGCTCGAGAACAGGTGGGTACACCGCCGCCTTGTCGGTAGTGACCTCCACTGGGACGACCTTGGTAGTGACCAGCGCCCGGGCGAAAAAGTATCGAGCCGCGGCACTATCCCGCCGTGGGGACACGTACACGTCGATGACCTGCCCGAACTGGTCAATCGCCCGATAAACGTAGCGCCAGCGACCAGACACTTTGACGTAAGTCTCATCCACCCACCAACGGTCTCCGACCCCGTGCCGGCATGGGCGTGCCGCCTCGGCGAGCAACGGCGTGAAGCACTGCACCCACCGAAAGATGCTGACGTGGTCAACATTGATGCCCCGCTCGGCCAAGAGCTCTTCCACGTCACGGTAGGACAGTCCAAAGCGAAGATACCAACGCACAGCCAAGGTGATCACCTCCGGCGGAAACCGAAACCCGGCGAACGCCGAGGGCGCGACCAACGGGGCGACACAGCGAGCGGCGCTCATCAACCAAGCATGACAACCACTGCTCCCATCCACGGACGCAACAGTGCCCCTCGGTGGCGGCGTCGTAGCCGCTGTCGTCGTTGGCTTCAATGTAGAACCATTTGAGGATCTCGAAGCGTTCGGTGGTGGCGCCGGTGAGCACGCAGGTGCCCTGGTCTTTGCCGGGGCGCAGTTTGGTGGCACGGATCCCGGCTTGGAAGCTGCCGTCGCCGAGGAACCCGTCGTTGGAGCGCCAGGTTTTCACCGCGAAACACGCATTAATCGCCACCAGTTCCACAATCTTGGGAGGGATCACGCGGATCACGTCCGCCCGTGAGCTTTGCGTGTCGAATCCCAGCGTGATGGCGGTTTTGCGGGCCCGCCGCAGGGTCTTGGTGGCGATGTCGGCGGCGAGCTTTGCCGAGGTGATCATGGCCGAAGAGTTCGTGGCATTCGGAAAACAGCACCACCTTCGGGCGCAGATCCGGGTGCTTTTCGGCGAGGGTGCGGGTGACTTTTTTCGCCCCGATTTGCGAGTCGCCCTTCCCGGCGCCGACTTCGGCGTAGAGCAGGATCGTCGATGCCCAACGCGGTGGCCGAGTTTGAGCAACTCGCCCTGGATCCTGCGGTACCCTCAACTTTGATTCTCCCGGGCAATGGGCTCGATGCCGACTTCTGGAACCCCACAGGAGCAGGTAGTGACCGGCGGATCGGCCCAGTAGCGCCTCAAGCCGGTCGTGCAAGGCCAGGTAGCGGTTACTGTCCAAGGCGGCGAGAGAAACGCGGTGTCGAGCTGCCACGTGATGTTATGAACAACGTGTGACCGCTCACGATGATTCAGCCTGGCCTCTCTCGATCGCGGTGGTGGTCCATGCTCTGATCAGCTCGCGAGCGCCCGATCCTGCGAAGTGCGACGCAGGCCGAAAATCACCACAGCGCCCACAAGAAGATGCATAAACAGCAGTACGACGCGGTTGGCGCTCGAGATGCCCTCGCCCGAGAGGGGACCGAACAGGGAGATTGCGAGGACAACGCACCCAACGACTGTCCAGGCGGTTCGGGCATGGGCGGTAAACCGCTGGAGCAAGACCAGTAGTCCCCATCCGAGTAGGGCCGGAACCAGGCTGGCAATGGTGACCATAACAGGGCCGATGTCGGAGTTCGGAGCATCGCCGCTTGCCGGCGCTCGTAGGTTGATCCCGAGCAGCGGCTCGGCCACGGCCCACAACATCAGCGCTGCCGCCACGGCTCCCACCACCACGGAGAGCTGGCTCAGGCGGGGATTGAAAGCCCCCATTGCGTGATTTGCCTCTATAGTTTTGCTCATCACTGCTCTTCCTTCGCTGGAGTGGCTGTCGTCGTGCGCAGAGGGTGAAGAAGCTTGTTTGCTGCGCGTGTTTAAATTCATCCCGCTTTTGGGATCCCGCAACGCAAATGAGCGCGGAGGCTCACGTCCGAGCGAGTGACGTGCGGGATCGAGTGGTCGGTTGTGGTGCTGTTGAGAAACATCCGAATACTTGTGGCTTAAGCGCTCTGGTCGTCAGCGCTTTCCCGTGATGACCGGTGTGGTGGCTGGAGTGCATCCAACCAGTCTGTCGAGCAGTTGGTCGGTCCAGCTGGGGTTGTAGTTCTCCAGGCGGGGGAAGCCAACCGGTGGCTTGGCCGTCCAGTGGTACGTCACGCCCGGGTTATGGGCGGTCCAGCTATTGGTTGCGAACATTTGTGGGCTGCCCTGTACCCGAGGGTCTTTGGCGATTTCCCACTGCCGATAGACCAGTGCGCGGGAGGATCCCTGAGCGAGCGCGATCGCTAGCTGGTCGGCGTCGACGTGCTTGCACTGGGCGGCGACATCAAGGATCACGTGATGGATGCTGATGCACCTGCCATCGGCGTAGAACGCCCTGCGGAGGGCTGCGTCTAGCTCATCGCTGCCGACGAGGCCTCCGATTGCGGGGTCCTTGGCGGCTTGTACTGCTTCCATTGCCGGCAAGGTGGTGACCGGATAGCTGGAATCGGGGCCGGGCCACGGCTTCCAACCGAGGTTGGGATGGTAACCGGCGATGGCCACGATCTCGGCGTCGAGGATGGGCTTGGGCGTGGGCGTGGTGTTAAAAAGCTCGAGCGGGAACGAACGGTGGTCGATCCGCAGGTGTTGCTGGCGTTGTCGGGCTCGGGCGTGCAGGGTGTGGAGCGCGAGCGTTGCCCATGGGCAGCCGATATCCGACCACACCGTAACGGTGTGTTGATCAGGATTTGCCAGCTCGGGGCCCGGTGCGGGACTGACGATCTTGAGCATGGTGGTCATCGTGGCCTCTCTGTGTCGATTCGATCGCCGCGACTGGGCAGCACTGTGACGGCCAGGACTACGCCGGCAAGGGCACAGATCGCGGCGATGGCCCATCCGCGGTCAAAACCCGCGGTCAGGGCCCACGGCGTTACGTTGGCGCCGGTCGAGGTATGAGCCAACGCGGCGGTGTGCGTGGCGGCCAGTGCGCCAAGGACGGCCAGGCCCACGGCGCCCCCCACGTTGAAGCTGGTGGTAATCAAGCCAGATGCGAGTCCCGCGAGGGGGCCGGACACCTCAGCCTGTCCGGCGATGAATAGTGCGACCAGCGCGAAGCTGAACCCCGCCCCGAATAGAATGGAGGGGCCTAGCACGCCGTGCACATAGTGCGACTGCGCCCGGGCCTGGGCCAGCCAAGTGAGCGAGCCGGCTACACCAAGCAAGCCGGCGACGAGCACACTTCGGTAGCCAATCCGGGTGGTCAGCCGACCGGCAATAGCCGCGATGAGTAGTTGCGTAGTGGCCAAGGGTAGTTGGGCCAGACCGGTGAGCAACGGTCCGTAGCCAAGCACCCGTTGTAGGTAAAGGGTGAGGAAGAACAATGTGGAAAACAGCACCGCCCCGACCAGCAGATTGATCAGGTTGGCGCCAACTATGTGCCGTCGGAACACCGCGGCCGGTACCAGCGGGTGAGACGATCGCCTCTCCCAGCCGACGAAGACCGCTCCCAGTGCCACCGCGCCGAGAAGTGTCCCTAACGTGCTGGCGGCCACCCAACCGACTGATGTCGATCGGAATACGGCATAGACGAAGGCACACACACTGCTGGTGACCAGCACCGCACCGAGCAGATCCAGCTGTGGCCGCAGCCGATCACGTGGATCCGGGCGCAGTACTACAGCGGCCGCCATCAGCGCCGCGCCGATTGGAACATTGATCAGGAAGACCCATGCCCATCCAGCGCCAGCGGTCAACACGCCGCCAGCCAGCACACCGAACGTAGCAGCGACACCGCCAATCGCTCCCCACACACCCAACGCGGCGTGGCGCTCCGTTCGGTCGGTGAACGTGGTCGTCAGGATCGACAGCGCTGCCGGGGATAGCAGCGCCGCGCCAAGACCCTGTACGGCCCGGAAGACCACCAGCTCTCCGGAGTTCACCGCCACCCCGCAGGCCAGCGAGGCGACGACAAAGAGGCCGAGCCCAGCCAAGAACATGCGTTTACGGCCGAACAGGTCAGCGACACGGCCGCCGAACAGCAGGAATCCACCGAAGGTCAGGATGTAGCCATTGATCACCCACGCTAGACCAGTGTCCGAGAAGTCCAGGGCGTGTTGAATGCTCGGTAAGGCGATGTTCACCACCGCTGCGTCGAGGACCACTATGAACTGAGCAGCCACCAGAACGGCCAAGATCAACCAGCGGTGACGGCCCAGAGCGACCGGAGGTCTGTCTGTCGTGTCGGCAGTACCTTTCTCGCTCGTCGGCCGCGCCAGTGCACCCTCAGCTACATCCACGATTCGGCGGCTCGCCATCATGTCGGCGCTCCGGTGGTCGCGAGACTGTTTCGCCGGATCACCAGCGTGGCTGTCACCTCAGCGAGTCGTCGACCCTGATATCGGGCGGCAGCGAGAATCTCCTCGCCCGGAAGCGTGGCTGGGTAGCCCGAAATATGGGAGGTGCCGTACGGGTTACCACCGGCCGCGTACAACAGTGGGTCGGTGTACCCAGGCGGGACGATCAGCGCGCCCCAATGATAGAAGACATTGTTCAACGCCAGAATCGTCGCTTCCTGGCCACCGTGGCGATTAGTTGCCGCGGTGAAGGACGTGACGGGCTTGTCGGCCATTACCCCCCGTTGCCACAGCGGTCCGGTCTGATCGATGAATTGCTTGAGCTGTGCGGCAGGAGAGCCATAGCGGGTGGGAGTACCGAACGCGTACCCGTCCGCCCACTCCAGATCGTCCAAGCCGGCCTCAGGCACCGCGGCCGCAACGGTGTTCAGGTGCTCACGCCAGCGCGGATTGGCATCAACGGCGGCAGTCGAAGCCAGTTCGGCAACCCGACGCAACCGAACCTCCGCACCTGCGGCAGCCGCCCCCTCGGCCACCGCTTCAGCGAGGCGATGCACAGTCCCAGTAGCACTGTAGTAGGTCACTGAGACCTTGACTGACATAATCTCTCCTTGATGACGGGAAAGTTGTAACGAGGAAGTCTTGCTAGTCAACTAAAGCTTGCGTCGGGGATGTTCCGCATGTCAAGTTTTCAGGTACGGTCGTTCTGGTGAACAGCGATGCGTTCGATGACCCGCGGTTGACCGCAGTCGGCCTGTTCGTGGAGGCCTTCAGCGGGCTCATCGCACAACTGGAGGCAGTCCACGCACGCCACGGTCTATCAGGCACAGAGTTCGATACGTTGGTGCGGCTGGCCCGCTCACCAGGCAGTCGACTGCGGATGAGCGATCTCGCAGCGCAGACTGCGCGGTCAACCAGTGGGATCACTCGAGTGGTCGATCGGCTCGAGCAGCGCAAGCTGCTTTGCCGCGTGCCCGTCCCCGGAGACCGGCGCAGCGCCTACGCTGTACTCACCGAGGCTGGCTGCGAGCGACTGATCGCGGATCTGCCCGAACTCCTCGGCACCATCGAGCAGTGGTTCACCGGCGTGCTTCCACCCGAACAATTGGAGGTGTTCCTTACCGCACTCCGCTGCCTGCGCGACACAGTGAATCCCGGAGCTACGACCCAGGCGTTAGAACCACAAGAAGTCACCGCCATCAGCAGTATCACCAGGTAGATCCCAACCGGATGCTGCCGTAGCTCGCATCCGTAGCATTAGAGGTAGCAGATCTCGAGCAGCCACCATCAGATTACTGAATCGGGAACGTTACTCGGGCTTCGCGCACCATCCTTTGGGTGCGGCTAGGGATAGCAACGTTCTTGATTTTCGGTATGATCAGCAAAGTCGGTCCTTGGCTGGCGCACTCTGGCGAGTGCGTCGTTGGCCGTTGATCAACACTGGTATATTGCCTCTCCTTCCTGGAGAATCCTTGCCTAACTGCACACAGCCCTGATGTCAGTCATGCATTCGCCGAGACGCCGTGCACGCTCAGCGGTTGCCACCCTGACAAGCAGAAACATGCATTAACCTCTCGCGTTTCGCATGAACCTTTGGCCATAGACCGCATACCAGTCCCTTGTTCCGGTGTGTGCAGCGGCGAAATTTCTGCGACCTCCCCAGGGAAACCAACAGCCATCGGCGTTCACCGAGAGGCATCGGCGCCGTCACTGCTTGGCGAGTGCACCTCTGACGAGGACCTCCGGTATCACGTGTTCGCGTGAGCCAGCGACTGGCGCGAGGGTTGAGCGTATCTAGGCAGCGATGTGAAAGCGCTGGGTGGCGCTTCGGTGTCTCTGAGCCATAGGTCATCAACCGGTCTCGTCGACCTGTCACGGCTTTGGCAAGGAATCGGGATAATCCCACGTAAATACGTGATGGTGATCCGTCGCAGGTACGTGCACGATGGCAAACGTACCACCGAGACTGTATCCGCCTGCGGCACCAAGAAGCTTTCCTGCGCAGGGTGAGGCGGTGACCGGACTGACATGGCGTCGGCAGTGCCCAAGCACGGTTACGCGTTCGGCGGGCTTTGCTGTGGTGCACAAGGACTGAATACAAGGGTGACCTTGCCCCAGTGTCGATCATCCCGTTTGACGTGACAATATCACAATATCAGAAATACGTATTAGCAAGTTCGATCACACATTATCGAAGGAGTAGTCACTGATGTCTAGCCTTATGTCCGGTACCGTCGGCAACAGCGCGCTCGACGACATCTCGGGCCACTACGATCTCGACGTCGCGCACAGCCGGCTGGGATTCGTTGCCCGCCACGCCATGGTCACCAACGTGCGAGGGTCCTTCACCGCGTTCACCGGTTCTTTCGACCTCGACTCGTCCAACTGGCCTGCGTCCAAGGCGCACGTCACTATCGAGGTAGCCAGTATCGACACTCGCAACGAGCAGCGTGACGCGCATCTACGCACGAACGATTTCCTTGACGCCCCGAACTACCCGCAGATCACGTTCACCAGCACCCGGGTCCAACAGACTTCCGAAGACGCTTTCGCAGTCACGGGTGACTTGGCGATCAAAGGAACGCCCAAGCCGGTCACTGTCGAGTTCGTTTACACCGGCCGTGCGGTGGACCCGTATGGTAATGTACGGATCGGCCTGGAAGGCGTCTCCACGATCAACCGCAGCGACTTCGGAATGACCTTCAACGCGGCCTTGGATACTGGCGGCGTGTTAGTGTCGGACAAAATCACCCTAGAATTCGACGTCTCCGCGATCAAGGCTCCGTGAGTCGAAGAGCAAATAAAGCCTGACCGAGACCGGATAAGCGCAGCCGTCGAGTCTGTCACAGGGCGAGAGGCGATTGCGAATCCGGCCTCGGTGGGTAGGCACGCATAGCTATGGTCTATCGGCTACTCCCGCTCGTGATCTTGCTGGTAGGCCCGATACAGGGGCCGCTGCGGCGACATGCCCAACTTTTTCAAAATCCGTCCCACCGTCGGCAGCCGCACCTGAAATCAACTGTACCATCTGTTCATTCGATAACGTCGTCGGACCTCCCGACGCGAACTTCGTGGACAACGCCGCAAGCCCACCGGCCCGATACATCGCCTGCCACGCAAAAACCGAAGAGCGCCCTACCTGGAGAATGACCGCCACCTCATCGGCGGAATATCCACGCTCCAGCAACTGTACCGCCCGCAGACGTTCCTCATTCGTCGCCCGGCGACCCTTCTTGGCCATGCCTTCTTGGCCATGACAGAATCATCGCACGCTAACGAGCCAAAGTCCAGAAACATGCGAACTGCTTAGTATCGCGGATGCCCGGTTAGGACCAGGCCTGTAGCAGTTCGGCGGACTGTTCTGGGTTCAGGCGCGGATCGCACAGGGTGGTATAGCGCTGGGGGAGTATTTCCTCACGCACCGCACCCCCGACGCATTCGGTGACCTCGGACACCGCGACCTCTAGATGCAGCCCTGCCGGGTGCTCGTTGAGATGTTCTAGAATGGAGCGGAATGCGACGGCTTCGGTGATGATGTCCGACATCCGCCGGGTCTTGAATCCCAGCGCGCTGCGCACCGTGTTCCCATGCATCGGATCGCTTACCCAAACCACCGGGTGACCGGCGCGACGCACCGCCTTGACGATCGGGGGCAACGTCTCCCGAATTTGTTGAGCACCCATCCGCACGATTAGTACCAACCTGCCGGGCCGCCGGTCGGGGTCAAGCAGGGCGCAAAGCTCAAGCACGTGCTCCAGCCGTGCCGTGGGTCCGAGCTTGCAGCCGACCGGATTGCATACCGACGACAGCAACTGTACGTGCGCGGATTGGGGCTGCCGGGTCCGTTCTCCGATCCAGGGCAGATGCGCCGAACTCAGGTAGCTGGCACCGGTAGCCAGATCGGTGCGGACTGCGCTGGTCTCATAGTCGATCACCAGCGCCTCGTGGCTGGACCACCCTCCGCTACCCCAGCTCTGGGTAGCTGCTCGTTCTTTGCGGTTGATCCGCAGCGTGGAATGCACCTGCGCGCTGGCCTGGTACGCACACAGCATTCGGCCGGGGTCGTGCTCGCGCGCAGTAGGCGTGGGCAGCTCAGAATTGATCATATGACCGCGAAATGTGGGGAGTTCCCGACCGTGATGACGCTCCACCAGTTGGGATCGCGGTTTGGCGAACTGACCGCCGATTCGGCCGATTCGCAGCACCGGACATGCTTGGATGTCCGCCAACCGGTCGCCCAGCGCGTGCAGCACGTTGAGCTTAGCTGCGATGTCGGCCGGGGTGCATTCGCTGAGGTTCTCGGCACAATCACCGGCTTGCAGCAGACAGCCATCCCTGGCGGCGACGGCAGCAAGTTCGTCGGTAAGCGTGTCTAGTTCCTCCATGGTGGTCAGCGGCGGAGCGATCGCCAGTTGCTGACGGACCCGCATGTAGTCGGGATGATGACTCCAGTGCGGCTGCTGTGCCGCAGGTAGCCCTTCCCAGATTGAAGGCCCAACGACTGAAAGTGGTAACACATGCTCCTGAATCGTGCCCACGATGACACTCCTCGGGTCATACTGCTCGGGTCGAGCGCGGTCGCACTGGTCTTATCCGGATTGCTCCAGCACGTCTGATATCCGATCGGTGAGTACGGATCCGACCAACTCACCTAAAATGTCGATGCCGTTTTGGGTCAGCAATGACTCTGGGTGGAACTGGGTCGAGGCGAAACCGCGACCGCGCAGTGCGTATATTTCGCCGTTTTGTGGATCGCGGCTTACCTGGACTGGGCCAGTGAGACCAACCCGGATCAGCAGGTCGTGCTTTGAGTGGGCCGCGAAGGTGTTGTAGAAACCGACGCGTTCCTGGCGTCCGAACAGGTTGATCTCCTGCTGCACCCCTTGCGCGGGTCTGGACTTGCGGAGCAGTCTTAGGCCCAGGGATGAGGCCAGCACCTGATGAGACAGGCAGACACACAGGAATGGAACGTCGCTGCGTAGCAGCCTGCCGATGATGTCTCGGAGGGCACGGATCCGGATATCGTGGTCGTCTCGTGGATCGCCTGGTCCTGGGCCGGCGATTACCAGGTCGAACTGTTCCGGTCGGATGGGTTCGACGCAGGGACGCACCGTAACCGCTAGCTCTAGGGAACGCAGCTGCTGGGCGAGCATCGCGGTGAAGGTGTCCTCTGCATCTAGTACCAGGGCTTGCTTACCCGCCACGCCAAAGGGAATCCGACGTCGGTCGTGCTCGCTGGCGAACCAGTAGCGGGCCAATGTCACGTTCCGTCGCTGCAATGCTGCGCGTACCTCGTGATCAGCTGTCAGCTCGCATCCCTCGCTACTGGTCCCCCGTCCGGTTGCGACCCGGTGGGGTACGCACGACGAAGCACCGCCGATGTCGGTGCCGAACGCTGCAAGCAGACTTGCCGCCTTCGCGCGGGTTTCGGCCACTTCAGCATCCGGATTGGAATCCCGGACCAGAGTGGCCCCCACGCCGATTCGGACCGTCCCTGCCGAGTCGATATCCGCGGTTCGGATCAGGATTGCCGAGTCCAGTATGAGCTGGTTTATGGCATTCCAGCCAATCAATGCAATAACTCCGCTGTAGTAGCCGCGGCCTGCATGTTCGTGCCTAGCAAGCACTCGGCAGGCATTTTCCACTGGGCTGCCGGTCACTGTCGGGGCTATTAAGGTGCCGCGCAGCACTTCCCGCACGTCTCGGCAGCTTCGGCCGTACAGCAGGTATTCGGTATGCGCGAGATGGGCCATTTCTTTCAGATGTGGGCCTACTACTCGGCCACCGTCATCGCAGATGTTGGCCATCATCTTGAGTTCCTCGTCCACGACCATGCACAGCTCGCCGGCTTCCTTGCGGTCGGAGAGGAACGCCAGGGCGCCGGAGACGGTAGGCCCGGTTGGCGGATAGCGGTAGGTGCCGCTGATCGGATTCATCACGACTTCGCCGCCTTGCGCGCTGACCTGCCGTTCTGGGGTAGCGCCGACGAAGATTCGGTCACCTGTGTGCACTAGGAAGATCCAATAGGCACCGAGCTCACCGGACAGCAGCCCGCGGAGCAAGGCCAGCGCGGCGCGTGGGCTGTAGTTGGGGATCTGGGCTTGGAAATTTCGTCTGATCACGAAATTGGATCCCGCGCCAGTTCCGATCTCGTCGGTGAGCACTCGGCGCACGAGGTGGGCGTAGTCGCCGTCTGACACGTCGAATCCGGCGTCCTTCAGAGTGACCGGTTCGATGGGGAGCCGGGTCAGCGCATCGCCCAGCGCGATCGTGTGCTGTCGATCAACCGTCATGACGAGGATGGGTTCACCGTCGTCGTGGCATTCGAAGCCTCTTTCCCGCACCTGACAGAACGGAACCAGAGCAAGAAGACGATGTCTGGGTGCGTTGATCGATTCCCCCGATTCGGTGGAGGGGCTCGTTTGCAGCGGTAGATCGGCGAGTTGGTAAATGTGGCGAACGCCGCCGATGAGCAGTTGCAACTCATTCGGTCCGGCCGACTCGGGCCGATACAGTATCGCGAAGGGTGGTGGATCATCGCTTAGTACCTGCTGTAGATCGCTCTCTGCTTGCGCTGCTTCATTTGCTGTCTCTGGTGCATTCCACCCAGTGGCTTGCTGCACAACCCCTCCGTTCAGTTTGAGTGGCCGGTTCAGATAGCCGTGCTGCGCACATAACTCCAGAGTCGACATATGAACTGCTTCCGACTATCACGTCTTCACGTCATCAACCGACTCGCGTGATCATTAATCACGCTTGCATGTGATGTCAGCCCGGCTGTTTGCTCCGATCTTCTGAAACTGTGCATATAGCTAGCTGTCCCCCTGCACGGCCAGGCGACAACGAGGCCGAACAGGATGCTTGATTGACCAAGGTTCCGCAATTTGTGGTGCAACAATCCCGAGCCCCGCTGAGGACGCGCGTCCAAGGATCACGTGAATCTGTGATGTTTGCACTCGGCGCCGTGTCGCAGCCTGATAGCACCAACCCGCTCGGCCGAGGCGTGAGCTCTGGAATAACTCATGAGCTCTGCGATCGGGGGTCAGGAGGTGATCAGATGATCATTGAGGATCAGCGGGCCACCGGAGCAGTGTCGGACTCCGGCAGTGTTGCCGTGCTCGCCGGTGCCGCACCGCGCCGTACCAGCCTCAGGACCTCAGGACCGAAAGTCTCAGTGCGAAAGTATGGCGGCAGCTCGCTGGCCACTGCTGAGCAATTGCGCAACGCCGCGCGCAGTGTGGCGGTCGGATACAGGCTGGGCTGTCCTAGCGTTGTTGTGGTATCCGCTCGGGGGAACGGCACGGACGATCTGCTCCGCCTGGCCAGTACCACTGGTTGTGACCATAGCGAGCGGGAAATTGATCAGTTGCTGGCCACCGGCGAATGTATATCGGCGGCTTTGCTCGCCCTTACCCTACAGGACATCGGTATTCCCGCCGTGTCGTTCGCCGGAGCACAAACCGGAATACGGGCGGTCGGGAAACATGGGTCCGGAGTCATAAGAGATATCGATACCCGGCGGCTGTGGAGCACTTTGGCCAAGGGCCAGGTCGCCGTGGTGGCCGGTTTCCAAGGCGTCAACGATGCAGGGGACGTCATCACCTTAGGCCGAGGTGGGTCCGACACCACCGCTGTGGCGTTGGCCGCAGTTTTAGATGCTGGCCAATGCAAGATCTGCACGGATGTATCGGGAGTGTCGACCGCCGATCCACGGGTCGTCGACCCCGTGCGGGTACTCCCATGGCTGGATGTGGGCGTGATGGCGGAGATGTCCTTCGCCGGGGCAAAGGTGCTGCATTCCCGCGCGGTCGAACTCGCCGCAATGCACCGGGTTGAACTGCACGTTCACAGTTCACACCCAGACATCAGCTCAAAACCGGACAGTTCAACCGAGCCGGGGACCGTCATCCCGGCGGGAAGTGATACGACCATGCTAGAGACCTGCGGTGTCGTGGTGGCGGTCGCGCATGACCTCGACGTAGCCCGTGTTCTCTTGCGGTGCGGTTCCCCGTGCGGTGATCCTGCCGCGGACATTCTGGGGCTGCTTGCCGAGCGTGCCATTCCGGTTGACCTGGTCGCTCGATCCGGGCCGTACGAGGAGGAGTTCCGAATGGGCTTCACAATGCGCAGAAAAGACGTCAATGAAGTGCTAAGCGGGATACGCGATACGATGAATGGGCTCGGGGTCACGATTCATGTCGACGAGAACGTGGGAAAACTGTCACTAATTGGTATGGGCCTGTTGAACAGGCCCGAATACACCGCCCGGATGCTGGCCACACTCAACGCGGCACGCATTCCGACCAGCTGGCTGTCGACCTCTCAGCTCCGCACATCGGTGGTCATCCCACAAGACCGGGTGCTGGGCGCGGTACGGCTGCTGCATGGCGAATTCGAACTTGACAAGGATCAAATGGACCTGGTGTCGGCGACCCCGGCATGACATCAAGGAGGAATTTCTAGTGACTATCAACTACTGCTTCGCTCGCCAGCTTCGGCTCCAGCGCCTTTATCGGCACAGCGCCCAACGGATGGTCGTGGTGCCCATGGACCATTCGATCACATTGGGTCCGATCACCGGCGGGGCAACGCTAAACCGACTGGTCGGGCAGCTAGCCCGTAACGGTGTGGACGCCGTGGTGCTACATAAGGGCAGCCTGCGGCATGTCGATCCGGTCTGGTTTGCAGATACCTCGCTGATCGTGCATTTGTCAGCGAGCACAGTCCGCGCCGCCGACCCAGACGCTAAGTATCTGGTCGCGAACGTGGAGGAGTCGTTGCGGCTTGGCGCGGATGCGGTAAGCGTACATGTCAACCTCGGTTCACTAGACGAGGACAGGCAAATCGCCGACATGGCTATGGTGTCCGAGGCTTGCGAGCGCTGGAATGTGCCGCTGCTGGCAATGGTGTACCCGCGCGGCCCGAAAATCGGTGATACGCGAGACCCGGAGCTGGTTGCGCACGCCGTGACGCTGGCCGCTGACCTCGGTGCAGACATCGTTAAGACCGTCAACGTGGGCTCGGTGGCCGCGATGGCCGACATCATCGCCGCCTGTCCAATCCCAGTGATCGTCGCGGGTGGTCCGGTTGTTGCCAGCATGGCTGAGCTGCGCGACCAAGTTCTCGACGCGTTGCGCGGCGGGGCCGATGGCGTAGCGATGGGTCGCAACATTTTTCAGGCCGCCGATCCGGGCGCGACCGCCCGTATGGTCGCCGACCTCGTGCACCGGGAGCGCGCTGCGGTGCACACCCATGACCAATTCGCGATCGCGGCCAGTTGACCGCGGGGACGCAGACCGCTGAAGAGGGAGAAACCGTGAAGCTATGCTGGCTGGATGTTCGTGAGACCAACGGCTTAAAAGAAGCGATTGTCGAAGAGGCTGTACACCAGCGGTTCGACGGCATTGTCGCAGCCGACCTCGCCGATTTCGATAATTTGCCACCAACTACCCGCAAAGTGCTTTTCCCGCGCGCAGGCCAGTTGCCCGATGATCTTACTGCGGCCGATATCGTGATCCTGGATCAGCAAGAACACGCCCGGTATGCGGCCCTGGCCACTGAATACCCTTCTGTTGAGTTCGGGAGATTCGTAGAAATCACCGACCCGCAGAGCCTGGACTTGGCCTGCGAGGTGGCCCGTACAGACCGCTGGGCAGTATTGCAGTTCCATGACCCCACCAAGATCCCGCTTGAGATCGTGCTGGCCGCCGCGGACAAATCCGAGGGCAGCATCATTACCGAGGTCGCGGATATCGAGGAAGCCGAAATCGTGTTCGGCGTCCTCGAGCACGGTTCGGACGGAGTAATGCTCGCGCCGTGTTCGGTCGGAGAGGCCACCACTCTCAAGGCTGTCGCCGACGACCGGCCAGCCTATCTACAGCTAGTCGAGCTGGAGGTTACCGGCATCCGCCGGGTCGGGATGGGTGAGCGAGCCTGCGTCGACACGTGCAGTCATTTCCGGCTGGATGAGGGCATTCTCGTCGGCTCACATTCCACCGGGATGATCTTGGGCTGTAGCGAAACCCATCCGTTGCCCTACATGCCTACTCGCCCGTTCCGAGTGAACGCTGGGGCGCTGCACTCCTACACCCTCACCGAAGCTGGACGAACCAATTACCTGAGCGAACTGCGGTCCGGAAGCAGGGTGCTAGCGGTGGATTCGGCGGGCCGGAGCCGCATGGTCACCGTCGGCCGGGTAAAGATTGAGACCCGGCCAATGCTGGCGATCGACGCAGTCGCGCCCTCAGGCGTCCCGGTCAACCTCATCGTTCAGGACGACTGGCATGTGCGGGTGCTCGGACCGGGCGGTGCGGTGCTCAACGTCACCGAACTGACGTCCTGCACGCGGTTACTTGGTTATCTTCCCTCCGAGCAGCGCCACGTGGGTTACCCAATCGACGAATTCTGTCTCGAGCAGTAACCGCATGAAATGTGGTCAGGCGAGCAGAAAGAGTAGACGATGACGCAGACGATTGAGCCACTTCCCCAGCTTGGTCAGTGGGGCAGTCCCGAGCAGCTGCTGGAATTGCAGCAGCGCCAACTTTCCCGATCACTATCCTGGGCAGCGCGATCCCCATTCTACCGCAGCCGATTCCCTGGCGCCGTAGCACCGGAATCACTCGATGACGTGGCGCTGACCAGTAAGAGCGACCTGCGGAATAACTACCCGTTTGGTCTGCTCGCGGTAGATAAGGAGCGGCTGGCGACCTACCACGAGTCCAGCGGGACCGCCGGGTCTCCGACGGCATCGTATTACACGGCTGGGGATTGGATAGACCTCGCCGAGCGGTTCGCCCGCAAAAACATCGGCATTCTATCCACCGACACCTTTCTGGTCCGTACGCCCTACGCGTTGCTGCTCACCGGTCATCTGGCGCATGCCGCCGGTCGCCTCTGCGGAGCCACTGTCGTGCCCGGAGATAACCGGTCATTGGCGATGCCATACTCGCGAGTGATCCGGGTACTCCGTGATCTAGGGGTCACGATCACCTGGTCGGTGCCGACGGAGTGTCTGCTCTGGGCCGCGGCGGCACGGGCCGCTGGGCACGATCCCCGCGTCGACTTTCCGGCTCTGCGTGGGCTGTTCGTTGGCGGTGAGCCGCTAAGCGGGGCCCGGCGTCGGCGGATCAGCCAGCTCTGGGGGGTGCCTGTGATCGAAGAGTACGGGTCCACAGAAACTGGAAGCCTGGCTGGGGAATGCCCGGCGGGACGGCTGCACTTATGGGCCGACCGGCTGGTGTTCGAGGTGCACGATCCGGTGACCGGCCAGACGAGCCGCGAGGGACAGGGCCAACTCGTCGCCACCACGCTGTACCGGGAAGCCATGCCCCTAATCCGCTACAACCTCGAAGACGCCGTCGAAGTTGACTACTCAGACTGCGACTGCGGATGGCAGTTACCCACCGTACGAGTGCTCGGCCGTTCAGCGTTCGGCTACCCCGTCGGCGGCGTCACTATCACCGAACACCGCCTGGAGGAGCTGATCTTTGGGCTGCCCGACTGCTACGGCGTTCTGTTTTGGCGTGCCCGCGCCGAATCCGAGGTACTGCGGGTGCAGATCGAAGTCAACCAGCAGCATCAAGACGCTGCGGTCACCGACCTCACTGCACAGCTGCAGCGCCAACTAGCGGTGCCCTGCGCGGTCGAGCCGCTAGACGAAGGATCCCTAGTTCCCACCGAAGTCCTTACCCGTGCCCACGACGTAGTGAAGCCGCGCGGCCTGTTCGGCGCCGACGAGGACTGGAGCAAGGCGATTCTCTACTACTGATTGCTGAGGTCTGCGGTCACTTATGCGAGGAATGTGGTGAGTAACGAGCAGTTGCGTATAGCCGTCGTAGGGGCTGGAATCGCCGGGCTAACGGTGGCGGCGGCGCTGATCCGCAATGGATTGCGCTGTGACGTTTTCGAGCAGGCCCGGCTGCTCAGGGAGGTCGGCGCGGGGGTGCAGCTGGCACCGAATGCAGCCCGGCTGTTGTGCCGGCTAGGGATCGGTGAGCGGTTCCAGAAGGTGGCTGTCCGGCCGCTGGCACTAGAGATGCGCCGGTGGCATGACAACTTAGTGCTGCACAGGACACCCCTGGGTACAGAATGCGAGCAGCTCTTCGGCGCTCCTTACTACACCGTGCTACGCGCTGATCTGCACGCCAGCCTCCTCGAACGGCTACCCGGGGGGATTGTGCACCTGGGACTGCGCTGCATCGACGTGGTTGAGCGAGCTGACGATGTGGTGCTGCACTTTGCCGACGGTTCTAGCACAGCAGCAGATGTGGTGATCGGGGCGGACGGCATCCATTCTCGGGTGCGCGAGCTATTGGTCCGCGATCAACCCCGTTACTCGGGACAAAGTATTTATCGGTCGCTGGTGCCGGCTGATCGGCTCGCATTCCTGTGCGCAGAGCCGAAGGTAGTGCTGTGGCTGGGACCCGGCAAGCACTGCGTCTGTTACCCCGTGGCGGGTGGACAACAGTTCAGCCTAGCCGCCACCGTCCCCAATCCGCGCTGGAGCGCGGAGTCGTGGTCGGCGCAGGGCAAGGCCGGGGAACTCGCCGAGGCCTACCGCGACTGGCATCCCGAGGTCCGTGCTGTGACGTCTGCCCCAGACACAGTCGGCCGCTGGACCTTGCATGATCGCGATCCACTGCGCCAGTGGAGCACGCACCGGATCACCCTGGTCGGCGACGCGGCGCACCCTATGCTGCCGTTTTTCGCCCAGGGGGCCAACCAAGCAATCGAGGACGCGGTCGCCCTCGCGCTGTGCCTGCATAACACCCCCCGCGGCCAAACCCGCCAAGTCACGGAGGCGTTAGGCCGCTACCAGCAAGCGCGCATACCGCGTACCAGCGAGGTGCATCGGATATCGCGGGCCAACACCACTGCGCTGCACCTGCCGGACGGCGCAGAGCAGCGCCGACGGGACAACCTGCTGACCACTCGACGGCTTGCAGATCAAGCGTGGATCTACGGATACGACGCCGAGGAAACGATCGCGGCAGGACTGCGGTAGGCCACAGGCAATAAAGGAGAAACCTGATGGAGGGAATCGAGGGGCGGGTTGCCCTGGTGACCGGGGCAGCAACTGGAATCGGCGCTGCAGTAGCCCGAATACTGGCTAAACAAGGTGCAAGCGTCGCCGCATTGGACCTGGAGCCGGTTGGGTTGGCCGCAGTAGTGGCAAACCTGGCCGGGCCACAACCCCACGGCTACTACTCGGCTGATGTGCGCGACCCGGCAGCGGTGGAGGCAGCAGTAAACAGCGCTGAGTCCGACTTGGGGCCCATCTCCATCCTAGTCAACGTTGCGGGAGTACTGCGGACCAGTCCTGCGCTGGAAATCGCCGACGACGACTGGGCTGAGGTCTTCGCGGTCAACACGTCCGGAGTTTTCCACAGCTGCCGGGCAGTGGGCCGCCGAATGGCGAGTCGAGGAGCGGGCTGCGTCGTGACGGTGGCGTCCAATGCGGCGGGCGTGCCGCGCGCAGAAATGGCGGCCTACTCAGCGTCGAAGGCGGCAGCAGCACATTTCACACGCTGCCTCGGACTGGAGCTCGCGCCGCGCGGAATCCGCTGCAACATCGTCGCTCCCGGCTCCACGGACACCGCCATGCTGCGCTCGATGTGGACCGACGGCCAAGGGGCCCAGTCCGTCATTGACGGCTCGCCACAGCATTACAAGGTCGGCATTCCGTTGCAGAAACTCGCGCAACCAGAGGAGGTGGCCGAGGCGGTGCTATTTCTCGCTTCCGACCGGGCCAGCCACATCACCATGCACGACCTGTACGTCGACGGAGGCGCGGCGCTGCGGGCCTGACCACCTTCCAATCGACAACCCAGCAAGGAGCGCAACGTGGCACTGCCCATGATTGAGCCCTACGAGATGCCCACCGACAGTGACCTCGTCCCCAATCAGGCGAGCTGGCGCCCGGAAGCCTCCCGGGCCGCGCTACTCATCCACGATATGCAGCAGTACTTCGTGGATGCGTTTCCGGCTGGGCAGGAACCGATCACCGATCTCGTCGAAAACATTATCCTTCTGCAGGAGACAGCGCGATCACTCGGCATGCCGGTGATCTACACCGCTCAGCCAGGGGCTATGACACGTGCCCAGCGTGGATTGCTGCATGACTTCTGGGGTCCTGGGATGGGCATCGACGCCGACCGCCAGATTATCCCCCAACTCACCCCGTGGCCACAGGATGTGATGCTTACAAAATGGCGCTATAGCGCGTTCCACGGCACCACCTTAGCGAACGTCTTGCACCGCAATCGACGTGATCAACTTCTGATCTGTGGCATATACGCGCATATCGGTTGCCTCATAACTTCCTGCGAATCATTTACGAGGGATATCGAGACGTTTCTTGTCACCGATGCGGTCGCGGATTTCTCCTTGGCGCACCATATAATGTGTTTAAATTATGCGGCGCAACGATGCGCGGTGACGATACGCACTCGAGTGCTAGTAGACTCAGTGACTCGATCGAATGAATCTGTGAATCACTCGGTACAATGGGCCACAACTCCAGTGACGACCTAGTCCCCCCGCGAGACGCTGGTGGTCCATACCACGTAATTCGGTCCAGTCGTCAACCACACCCGAATTTCGCTCGACGAGTTATCGGAAACGAAACCATGCCACTTTCTTCTGAAGCCCGACCTGGTTACGTGCCTGTTAGCGGCCACGAGCGACCGGTCCTCGATTTTCACATGCGTCTAGGGCCGCAGCCCACCGCGGCCGGTAAGCTCCTCGACCTGATGGGCCAGTGCCGGATCGATCGGGCCGTGGTCTGTGCGGGAGGAACAATCGCTCTCGACCAGCTGTCCACCCAGCTGGTCGACGGCGGCTATGTGAAGACCGACGCTAACAACGACGCCGTGCTGGCTGGCTGCGCTGAAACTGCTGGCCGTCTGGTACCATTCTATTTTTCCAACCCGCATCGAGCCTCCGAGGAGTACCGCAGCCGAGCAGCCGAGTTTCGTGGGCTGGAGATCTCGTCTGCAGTACATGGGGTGGCACTGGCCGACCAGCGGGTTGCAGAGCTGGTGTCGGTGGCAAGCGATGTCAACCATCCCATCTACGTGGTCTGCCTGCCACGCCCTGGAGCAGCCGTCATCGATCTGGTGCACCTCGCCAACCAGTTCCCTCAAGCACAGTTCGTGCTCGGGCACAGCGGGATCGGCAACATTGACTTGCATGCGTTGAATTTGGTCGCACCACACGCCAACATCTCAATCGAGACCTCTGGCGGCTACACCTGCGTGCTGCATGCCGCGCTCAACCGCCTCGGTGAGGACCGAGTGCTGTTCGGTTCGGAGTACCCCCTGCAGCACCCCACTGTCGAGTTTGCCAAGTTTGCTGTGCTGAATCTTACGCCGGAGTGCTGGCAGAAAGTCGCCTGGCGTAACGGACATCGGCTTATCGGTGAAGACGCCGACGTGTGAAACTTCCGATATTGCTTTCTTGCTGATAATTCTTTTAAGGGTTGCGTTATCTCTGGTGCCTGCTAGCCCGGGCAGTAGCATGTTGTTCCGGCTAGCTTAACCCAGCTGGCCAGACAAGGCCTTGCGAGCTATCAGCGGGTGACGTGACGATGCTGCCCGCACCTAGCAGAAGATGGTATGCCAACTGCAGTTAGGAAGAGCCAGTAAATGGCGAGCCTGAAGACCTGGCTTAACTGCCACGGGCGGCATTGTCGCCGTTTTCCGGCCCCAATCAAAGCTGATTTAGCACAGTCCTAGTGTCTTGAGTCGTCAGTTCGCGGTTACTCGGTAGGCTGTGGCGGTGCCGAGTCCAAAAATTGTTCCCGTAGTGTTGTCCGACGACCAGCGGCGGGTGTTGGTGGGGTAGCCACGTCGTCGGAAGACGGCACAGGCGTTGACGTTGCGGTCGCGGATTGTCTTGCGGTGCGCAGAAAACGCCACGAATGGTGACGTGGCAAAGGAGTTGGGGTGTCACACACGAAGGTGTCGAAATGGCGGTCGCGGTTTGTGATCGACCGGTTGACGGGGGTTGGCCGATGAGCCCCGCGCACGATCACCGACGACCAGGTAGACGCGGTGATGACCAAGACGCTCGAGGACGCGCCGGGGCAGGACACGCATTGGTCGACCCGGTCGATGGCCACCGCGACGGGGATGTCGCAGTCGGCGGCCTCGCGGATTTGGCGGGCGTTTGGGTTGGAAGCCGCACGCGGTCCCGACCTGGAAGCTGTCGACTGACCCCCAGTTTGTGGACAAGGTGCGCGACATCGTGGGCCTGTGTTTGAGCCCCCCGGACAGCGCATTGGTGCTCGCCAACTTGTAAAGCCAGAGTTAGGGCAAGGCATCACAGGCCATCGGGAATCCCCGGCCGTTGTAACGACGTGGTTAAGCCGCATGAATTGCGTCGTCACTCCTAATGATGATCACAATTGCTTCGCCCTGCGGAGAGTTACCTAGTACCTACAATTCTTCGATGGTTCATCCGGTCGTGAGCACGTCCGTGGCAGGTTCCAGCATCCTGAGATGCAGACCTACCGAGGAGGTCGAGTGACTTCGAAGACGAAAATTATAGTGGGGCGGGATGAAGTGCTGCGGGACCTCCGTGACGCAGTCATTCGTACTGCTAACGGCTCAGGTGGCTGCGTAGTGCTCGAAGGCCCGCAGGGTATCGGCAAGAGCCTGCTGCTCGAATCGCTGTCTGCGGCAGCAGCCGAGCAAGGGGTGCCGACCGCAGCCGGTCAGGCGGCTGAGCTGGACCGGGTGACACCTCTGGCCACGTTGCTACGTGTGCTTCGTAGCCACGCACCACAACTGTGTGCCAGTCTTTTGGAAGATACTGAATCTAGCGGTTTGCAGAGGGTGGATCGACTGCAGGCGGCTCTGGAGAACCAGGTCCGTCGTAGCCCGCTGCTTGTTCTGCTCGATGATGCGCATTTGACCGACGAGGTGACCGCGCTGGCGTTGCGCATACTTGTTCCCGCGCTGGCGTTCTCGCCACTGCTGTGGGTATTGAGCCGCCGACTCGGGCCGGTGCGTGGTGCCGCACGGACGGCTCAGGAGGCTATCGATTGGCTGATCGCCGAAGGAGCACGGCGAGTGACGCTGGAACCAGTCGACGATACGGCGGTCGTCAGGTTATGCACACATACGCTCGGCGCGCCACCGGATCGAACCCTGCTGAAGCTGGCTGCCCGCTGCGGAGGAAACCCGTTCCTGCTTCAAGAGCTGCTCAGCGCGCTGCGCAAGGCGGGACAACTTAACGTTGATGGTGGCCGGGCGACAGTGGTGGGTACCGGCTTGCCCCCGGACTTCCTGACCGCGATGCATTTGCGGCTGTCTGATCTGTCGGACCAGGTGTGCAGGTTACTCGAGGCTGGTGCGGTATTCGGTCGTCCCTTTACGTTGCATGAGGCTGCCGCGTTGCTTGGCTGCCGAGCGGTGGATCTCGTGCCGGCCGCGACTGATGCGGTCGCGGCCGGGGTGCTGTTAGACGGCGGTGATGAGCTCGCGTTCCGACATGAACTCATCCGAGAGGCGCTCTACGACGCACTGACCGGTCCGGTGCGCTCGGCCCTGCACCGCGAAGCGGCGACCGTCGTGCGGGTTGAAGGTCGATCTGCGGTGGAAGCCGCCGAGCACCTGGTCTTGTGCGGCCGTCCAGGTGCCAGTCGCGCCAAACAAGTGCTGCGCGAGGCGGTGGCACAGGCTGCGCCCAGCGCGCCCGGTGCCGCCGCTGACCTCATCTTACGAATGCTGGAGCTGCTCGACACGGCCGATCCAGATCGGCCGAGCTTTATCGCCGACGCGGTACGACTGCTGGCTGCCGCAGGACGGATAGAACAGGCGACCGAACTGGGCGAACAGGCGCTGCGCTCGGGGCTAGACCCGCCGTCTGAGGCTGCTCTCATAATCGGGCTTTCCGAGGCGCTCAAGCACGCGGGACGCAACAGCTCAGTGCTGGAATACACCGGCCGAGCGCTCTCCAGGGAGGGCATACCGGATGCGGCGCGCGCGCAACTTCTAGCCATCCGAGCGCACGGGCTGTTGGATGCGACGGATTTAACGGAGGCAGAGGACACCGGCGCCAAAGCTGCCGAAGTCGGTGCACGCTGCGGACAGCAGGCAGCCGTAGTGTTCGGAATCGTCGTTTGCAGCGTGGCCTCCCGAGCTCGTGGCGCGCTGGAGGAGTCGATTCGCCTCGCGCGGGAGGCTGTACACATCGCCGACACCGCCGGTGGTGAGGCATCGCAGCGCCATCCCCGCCTATGGCTTGGTCTGACGCTCGCGGCAGCGGATCACTTCGCCGAGGCCGATGCGGTCTACGAGATGGGGCAGCGGGAAGCGGACCAGCTTGGAACAGCCTGGTCGCACCCGTTGTGGCATTACTACCGCGCTGAGCTGCGGATGGCTGCAGGACGCCTAGATGATGCAAACGCAGAAGCGGAAGCGGGTTTGCGGATCTGCGAGCAACTCGGAGCTCTTGCCCTGAGCATCCCGTTGCTGGGCCTGCTCGGTCAGGTTGCGATCAACCGGGAAAAGTCATCGGCTGCCCGCGCCCACTTCCGGCACGCAGAAGAGTTAGTCGCCCAGGGAATCGCGGTTAGACCGGAGAACCTGTCCTGGCGGGTGGGGCTGCTTGCCGACGCCGAAAGCCAGCCTATGATGGCGCTGAAAGCGCTCGCCAAAATCTACGACGCGTTTCCAGGCCGGCTCCAGATCCTCACTCAAGATTCTCTGGCAGGAGCACAATTAGTCCGAATCGCTCTGCGAGCCGGCGCGAAAGAGCACGCGAAAGCTGCGGCAGCAGCAACCAAACTGTTGGCTGAGCGCAATCCTGGGGTAGCTTCGCTGGCTGCGGCTTCAGCGCATGCAGAAGGATTGCTGCACGCAGATCTCGCCACCCTGCGCTCCGCGGCGCGGCTCTACCGTTCGAGTCCTCGCATACTTGCTAGGGCTTTTGCCCTGGAGGACACCGCATGGGCCGAGCGTAAGGCAGGTGAGCGGGCGACAGCGGTAGAGCTGTTGAGGACCGCACTGGAGCACTATCACTCCTGCGGGGCACAGCGAGGTGTGAAGAGGGTCACCAAGTGGCTGAACCGCTGGGGAGCGCGCCGGATGCTGACCGAGGATACTCAGGCGAGTACGCCATGGGACACGTTGACCGACTCGGAACTGCGCGTCGTGCGCCTGGTGGCCCGAGGGCTGACCAACCGCGAGACCGCCACCCGATTGTTCCTGTCCCCGCACACCGTGGACAGCCACCTGCGGCACAGCTTCACCAAATTAGGCGTGAACAGCAGAGTCGAGCTCACCAGACAGGTCTTGATTAACGATAGCGATAGCGATAGCGATAATGACTAATCCACTAAGATAGGAGCACGGGAGGAGTTCAGCTCCTAACGCTCCTTTCGTATAGTCCACTACGCGGAAGTCAAGCAAGATTCAACATATTTGGTCGCGTGAGCACACCCGGGATGCGCACGTTCAGTCGAGATAGATCGAACTTCGCGGCCGACCATGGCGGTAGGCCTAGTTATGCGATTGTCCCAATAACGCACCTTTGCGGACGACTCTATCTGCGCGCAGTACTGTGGGTGCCGAGCTGTGGCGTGCCAAAACTCGATCGAGGCTATGACCAGGCGTTTTTCTGATCGAGTCAGGCTGCGCGTCGGTACTCATTGATCAGTCCGCCGAGGACTCGGTGGCGTCGGACCGGGGTGTCAAGAGGG
>Ga0213881_10000524_pt1 | contig 24248 bp, 22 predicted proteins | sample BarmaccoBMER_R08_FD_160104 | JGI IMG/M metagenome (GOLD analysis project Ga0213881, IMG submission 160104) | Barbacenia macrantha exposed rock microbial communities from rupestrian grasslands, the National Park of Serra do Cipo, Brazil - ER_R08 ... | reverse complement strand
TGATGTCGCTGCGCCACGCACGCTCACGCCCTGCTTCTATGGCTGCTACGACTGGCATTCATCGGTGCACGGGCACTGGTTGCTGGCGCGGCTGATCCGTACTTTTCCTGACGCGCCGTTTGCACCGGAAGCACGTGCAGCTCTGAAGAAGAGCCTTAGCAGCGAGAATGTGAAGACGGAAGCAGTGTACTTGCGCGGCGCCGGTCGGGCGAGCTTCGAACGCCCGTACGGTTTGTCGTGGCTGCTTCAGCTCGCGATGGAATTGCGCGAATGGGATGATCCTGACGCGCGGCAGGTGTCGGCCAATCTTCGTCCACTGGAAGATGCGGCTGTGCAACGCCTGAGTACGTGGCTGCCCAAGCTGTCGCACCCGGTGCGCATCGGCGAGCATGACCAAACCGCGTTCAGCATGGGATTGATGCTGGATTACGCACGCGCGGTCGGGAACACGGAATTCGAGAAGCTGCTGGTCCGTAAAGCAAAGGAATTTTTTCTCGCCGACAGAAATGCGCCGCTGGCTTATGAGCCTTCCGGTGAAGATTTCCTTTCGCCCAGCCTGGGTGAAGCGGATTTGATGCGGCGCGTACTTTCGCCGGAGGAATTTGCGAAATGGCTCGGTGAATTTCTGCCGCAGATTCCGAAGAACGGCAGCATCGATTGGCTGCCGGTGACTGTTTCTCCTGATCCCAGCGATCCGAAACTCGCGCATCTCGATGGATTAAACCTCAGCCGCGCCTGGATGCTGGAAGGCATCCTCTCGCAATTGCCCCCTGATGATGCGCGGCGCGCTTCGTTGCAAGCCCCGGTCGATGCCCATGCACGTGCCGGTCTCGCCGCCGTTACCGGTGAACATTACGAGGGCGGTCACTGGTTGGGCAGCTACGCCGTTTACCTCGTGACAAAACGAGGCATCACAGCGAAACACTGAGCCGCGCATCGCTGCCGGCGCGGGCGACCGCCGCGCAATCGAATACCCCGATGGCGGCTCTTTGATCTCGATACCCTGCCGATTTTGCACGCAAGGCTGCAACGTTGCTGAGCCGGGGCGCGCGAGTAATTTCAGGGTGTGAGACACTGTAATTTTTTCGTCCTGCTGTTTTGTCTGGCAGCCGGCAGCTTGTTCGCCCAGCAAAACGAAAACACGCGCCTGGACTTCAAGCAGTTCGGTCTGCTCGCCATTCAGGACAACGGCCGACGCAAGCCGATCGACACCTTTGCGCGGCAGACGCTGACGCAACTCACCGGGCGCTCCAGTTACACGGACAAGAATGGGCGCAACTGGAGCGGGCCCGACTTCGTACTCTCGGCTTTGCTGGCGACGCACGACTGGAAAAGCGAGCCGGTGATTCTCGTCTCGTACGGCAAACTTAAGGAAGCGCTGGGGCTGGAGAAAACGCAGCGGCGTTTTACCTTCAACGAACTGGCGAACTCGGGCGCGTTGCAGCGCATCGCCAACGAAGCCCGGGCAATCAAACGCGCTGAGAAATCCCTCGACCGTACGCAGCAGGAAGCGCTGAGCGTTGCTGATCGGGTCGCGCTTTTCGCGCGGCTGCTCGATGGCAGCGCGTTCCTCATCGTGCCTTCGAAAGACGTTCTTGATCCATGGCTCGCACCTGACCCGGCGCTTTTGGCGGAGCATTACTCTGAGCAACAACTCGCGCCTGTGCTCGCCTCGTTGCCGAAAACGATGCAAGCCTATGTCTCAGGCGATTCGTTCAGCTTTAGCTCGGGCTCTCGTGAACTCCGGGATCAACTGCGCGCGCTTTCCCCATCGGTTTACCCGAGCGAACGGCAGCTTCGCCTCGAATACTTTTACAATCATTTCGAAGGATTCTACCGCGCCATCTGGCTTTACGCGATCGCCATTGTCCTGCTCCTGGTCGCGCATCTGCGCCGTCGCGGGTCCATTCTGCGCGCGGCAGGAGTCTTCGTCGCCGTCGCGGGCCTCGCCTGTCACGCCGCCGGGATCATCCTGCGTTGCATGATCGCCGGGCGCCCGCCGGTCACGAACATGTATGAATCAATCATCTGGGTTTCGTTCGCAGTCTCGTTTTTCGGGATGATTTTCTTCGCGCGCTATCGCACGCCCATTTACCTGCTGGCGGCTTTGCCGGTTACCTCCACCGCGCTCCTGCTCGTCTTCCAAATGCCGATTGCCATGCCGGCGAGCATCGACCCGCTCGTGCCGGTCTTGCGCGATAACTTCTGGCTCACGATTCACGTGCTCACCATCACGCTGAGCTACGCGGCGTTCGCCCTCGCCATGGGGTTCGGGCATATCCTGCTCTTCAGGTACGCGCGGCATCCACGTGAAACCCGGGCCGATGCACCCATGCATTTCTGGCTTTACCGCGTACTCCAGCTCGGCGTACTGCTCCTCGCCGCTGGCACAATCCTCGGCGGCGTCTGGGCCAACTATTCCTGGGGCAGATTCTGGGGCTGGGATCCGAAAGAAACCTGGGCGCTGATCGCACTGCTTTGCTACATAACGACGCTGCACGGCCGACTGGCTGGATGGTGGACACAGTTCGGCCTCGTCGTCGCCAGCGTTGTCTGTTTCCTCGCCGTACTAATGGCGTGGTATGGAGTCAATTTCGTCCTCGGCAAAGGACTCCACAGTTATGGCTTCGGCATCGGCGGCGAAAGCTATGTCGCCACCTTCGTTATTGCCGATCTCCTCTTTGTAGCTTTCGCAGTGTGGCGCTACCGCAGCAGCAGACGCGTAAGTGCGCCGGCCGAGCTGGAAGAAGTCGCCGTTTAGTTTTCCTAGGCCCGATAGGGCGTTCAGGTAGCGTTGCGCTAGCTACTTGGGTTTGGCATTCCAAATCTTCAGCATATCGGAAGAGCCTTGGCTGCGGACTCCGTTGTCAATGAGGATACTTTCGGTGTCGTCGATCATTTCCTTGCGCGGAAACACAATGGTTTCGCCACCACCGCGGCGGTCAAACTCGATTCTGATAAACTCGTCTTTCGAATCGCGTAGAAGCTCAACCAGGTTAGCCAGGTTTTTGACGTCGTGGCCGTTGATACTTTTAACTACCTGGGGCGAAGGACTGCTATATCCCCTCGATAGCTTGTGCGGGAAAAACGGAGACGAAACAAACACGATCCGTTCTCCTGGGAATTTCGTCTTGTCGCCGTAACGGGTAACGAGCGGACTGCCGGCATAGGATAACCCCAGGAGCCAGTCGGCGCCCCGGCTTATCCTGGCTAGCCCGCTAACGAGCGACGTCGTAGCCTCTGAAAACACGACTGGACCGAGGATGAAATAGGAAGGATAGCCGCCCCGCTCTTCCGGCATGACCAATGGTAGATCAGGTGGCACCGGAAGATCGATGTGCATTTCTTTCCCCGCGCGGACGATCGTTAGAGGGACGGTGCCATCCCGCGCAACAGACTGGACAAGATATTGAAATCGAACGCGCAGATCCGTTCCCAGAGGGATCATGCCCTGATCGTCGATTCGAGTATCGCTAATTTTCGTGATCACGTCCCATTCCTTCAGCGGATAGGAAGTGTCGGTGCGCGTGGGCTGATGCACCACAATTCCTTGAATCGAATAATTGAGTTTCAGGAACGACCGCAGCGCCGGGTTCTCCAGCGTTTGCAGCAGGTCATACATGGCGGGCTTCCCATCGTAATGACCATCGGCAACATCTTTCAGAAACAGGTCAATTTCCTCACACGGAATGATGTAACCGATGTTCTCCGTGCCACCGAGGTGACTGAACGCCAGCCCGATCATCTCGTCATCCACCACGGCTGGCCCTCCACTATTCCCCGGATTAATCGCGGCGTCGATCTGGATGCGGAGCCCGGAAACGGGAAAGTTATAGGGCGTGAACTCGATGCGTGAGACGATGCCTCGAGTAACGGACAGACTTGTTCCACCCGTTGGGTAACCGTAAACCGTCACCGCATCCCTGACTTCGGGAAGCTTTTGGGCGCGTGGCAGAACGCGATGCGAGTCGAAGAATTTCTCGTCATCGAGTTTCAAAACCGCAAGGTCAATACCGGGCGCGATGCTTTCAACTGTTGCCGATATTTTGTCGCCGCCTTGGTTCGCCTGAACTTCCACCTGGCTAGCGTATAGAACGACGTGCGCATTAGTCAGGATCCTTTTCCCCTGGATAACGACTCCTGATCCGCTCACCTCGTACGGAGGCAGCTTGGTCCAGGGCTTGTAGTAATCAGGATAAAGCGCGGTGGTGAAAACTTTCACGACCGAGCTTTCGACTGAGCTGGATGGCGACGCGTGCGGGATGGGAGCCGCCGCGGCGGTCGGAGCTGTATTCGCGGGTGGTTCGACTTGCAGACTGAGCCCAGGCGATAGCGCCGGTGAGGCGGAGCTTCCAGGTTCAACAGCGTGCGTTGTGGAAATGAATGCGAGCGACATGACGCATATCGAGAGTGCGAAACCAGGGCCGCTCAGCCGCAAGAAGAAACTCATACGCGCAAAAGAAGCAGTTGTTGCTCTTAAAGCCGAGATATTTGTCGAATAGGTACAGACCCTTACATATCCCATCTGGTGTCGTCATCACGCGCGAAAAGCCTTTGCAATGGCAGAGCAAATTCCGCTGGATGAAAAAGCGCGCGCGGCTGACTTGCGCGCGGAATTAGAACAGGACGATAGTACGGAAGAGATCGCGCCCGACATCGCTTACAAGCGTCTCGCCATCGTCAACGTTGTTTATTTCGGCGAACCCGGCGCGGGTGATCGCGAATGGGTGCTAATTGATACCGGCATCCCCGGAATGGCCGGCGCGGTCAAGCGCGCGGCCCGAAAACGTTTCGGCGAGAATTCGCGACCGGCAGCGATCATCATGACGCACGGGCATTTCGATCACGTCGGCGCGCTGAAAACCCTGGCGGACGAATGGGACGCGCCGATTTACGCGCATTTGCTGGAGCAGCCGTACCTTGATGGCCGTTCCGGCTATCCACCGCCCGATCCGACGGTAGGCGGCGGTTTGATGTCGTTAACGTCGCCGATGTTTCCGCCAACGCCGATCGATGTGGGAAATCGGCTGCGCATTTTGTCTGAATCCGGTGAAGTACCGGAGATGCCAGGCTGGCGCTGGATCCACACCCCGGGGCATACGCCGGGGCACGTCTCCCTGTGGCGGGAGAATGATCGTGCGCTCATCGTCGGTGATGCCTTCATTACCACCAACCAGGAATCAGCCTACGCCGTGATCGTGCAGAAGCCGGAAATGCACGGGCCGCCGATGTACTACACACCGGACTGGCCGAGCGCGGGCGATTCGGTGCGGGCGCTTGCTGAATTGCAACCGGAACTTGTCGTCACGGGGCACGGCCGCGCCATGCAGGGCGAAGAGATGCGGCGCGCCCTGCATGATCTGGCCGACAATTTCGAGCAAATCGCCATGCCGGAAGAAGGCCGTTACGTTCACGAGGCGGCGCAGGCGGACGCCAGCGGAACCACCTACGTACCGCAGAAGTAAAGGCCCGATAATGGGCTAATGCTGCGGCAGACTCGGCTCAACCATTTCGCAGATCACGTGCAGCAAAAACTTGTGCGCTTCCTGGATGCGCGCGGTGCAATCTCCCGCCACGATCACCTCCAGGTCAGCAATTCCGGCACAATCTCCGCCATCGCGACCGAGCAACGCGACTGTACTTAGCCCACGCGATTTCGCCTCGTCCAGCGCCCGCCGGATGTTTGCCGATTTTCCGCTCGTACTCAGCGCGAGGAGCAGATCGCCATCCCTCCCGAAAGCGCGCACCTGTCGCGCGAACACCTGGTCGAAGCTGTAATCATTGGCTGTTGCCGTCAGCAGACTGCCGCTGGCGGAAAGATTCAGTGCGGGGTACGGGCGGCGATCATGCACAAAACGGCAGGCGAACTCGGTGGTGAAATCCGCCGCATCAGCTGCGCTCCCACCATTACCGCATGCAAGCAACTGATGCCCGCCCGTGAGTACCGCCGAAACGAGACTAGCCGCGCGATCGATCTGGCCGGAGAACTTTTGCAGCGAAGCGAATGTGGCGGCCGCTTGCTGAAGGGCCTGTTGGAAGATTGGGGACACGCGTATGCATTTAAGCGCGTTCGTGGCGATGTCGAGCGAACCGTCGCGCATCTGCACCTCTCCCGAACGCGAAAATCCCTCAGGTCGAAGCCGAATAACGCACGGCAACTTTACGCCGCGAGCCACGTAAGTACCTGCCGTCGCGGCAGCAACGCGGTACTTTTTGTTTGCCAGCGGAAGCGGCTTTGGCGTAAGACCAGCTTTTTTATTGGAACCGTGGCGAAGTTTTCCCTGAACGCCGTCTTGATCGTGAGCGTTTTTGCCGGCTGGCAAATGACGGCGCAGGCGGAGGAAAATAACCCGGAGCGTCCGCGCGGAGATTACGGAGTCACGCTCCAGCCATTTGCGGCGGCCGCTGCCCCGACGCCGCGCGGCCACGTCGTTCGCGTTGCCTATTATGTGCCGCGCACCACTGCGCCGCTGCGCGCGGAGCCGGTCGAAGACGAATCGCCTGCCGAGCCGAGTTTCCTTTCCCGCGACGCCTCTCACCCGATGGTTCCCGGAAAGTACGCCGTTGTGCGCGATGGGATCGCCTACGCGCCGTCGCGCGCTCCGCAGAATGTCAAGAATGCGATTTGGGCGGTGAACACCTTGCGGCGAAAACCGTACATATGGGGCGGCGGGCACGGCACCTTCAACGATTACGGGTACGATTGTTCAGGCACGGTCTCGTTCGCGCTGCATTATGCCGGGTTACTGGCAACGCCGTTGCCCTCGAGTGATTTGTGCCATTTCGGCGAACGCGGACGCGGCAGATGGATCACAGTGTACTCACGCAACGGCCATGCCTTTGCTGTCATCGCCGGGCTGCGGCTCGATACGACAGATCTGCGTTACGGCAGCGACGTGGGCCCACGCTGGTACGCCGAGCCGCGCGACGCCAGCGGGTTTGATGCGCGACATCCCGCGGGCTGGTAGCGTACTTAGGGCAACGGCGTAAAGTCCCGTACCACGAATATGCGGCGCGTCATTCTAAGAGCCGGCCTGATTTTTGCGACGACGGTCCTCGCCACATTGGCCGGCGCCGATGACCAGCCGCCACTCACGTGGGCGGACGAGATCAGCAAAGGCTTCGTGCCGTATCATCAACTTACGGCAGATGATTTCCGCATCGACGATAAAGCGCGGTTGAACGGTGACTACGAAGTGAAAACCTTCATCGATCCGCCGCAGTATCGGATCGCCGAGAAAATTTCCGATGACGGCGTTTTCCACGTTTACGTGACGGACTGGACGATCTTCTCCGGGTTGGACAGAAACGGAACGGCGCGGCGCTCAAAGGTGCGCTACATCAAAGGCGAGCTGCCGTACGCACAGGCGCTGTTTGATCTGACCGAATTGCGCGCGCGCGAACTGGCGGCCCTTACCGCGGCACAATTGCCTTCAGCGGACGGAAACACGCTCGAGGAGGCGCGAGGCAGCTTGCAAAAACAAACGGACAAGCTGTACCAGGACAAGCTTCAGCAGGCACGTGACGAAACGGCGGAGTTTCAGAAGGCGACCGACGGCGGGAGAAACAAACGCAAAGTGCGCGAGCTTGGGCCGAAAATCCGCAAGCGACTTGATGCTCTGCCGCCTGTGCCAACGCCAGCGCCGACACCGACGCCAACTGCCACGGCAACGGCTACGCCCACACCTGCGTCTCGTTAGCGTTATGTACCCGCCGAAGTTGACCAACATCATTCAACTCTTCGAGCATCTTCCCGAAGACGAGCGGCGCGAAACACTCGTTTCCTACAGCGACAATGCCAGCAAACAGGAGCCACGGCCCGGCGAAAAGTTCGAGCTCGAAGATGTGCGCAAGGATGAAGAATGCGCCGACACGGTTGGCGTTTACCTGCACGTTGACGCCAGTGGCAAAGCTCACATTCGGATGACGCTCGGCCCGGAAGTACAAACACTCACTCGCGCCATGACGGCGATTCTTTGCAAGGGACTCGACGGCGCCACGCCGCGGGAAATCCTGGATCTGCCGGCCGACTTTGTGCAGCGCATTGTCGGGGCCGAGCTGGTGCGCGTGCGCAGCCAGACCACGTACTACGTACTTCAGCGCATCAAAGGCATCTGCAAAGTGTGGCTGGACCAGCAACGCATGGCGCAAGTGGCATAGTCATGCCAGGCCACGTGCGTTGACAGTGACGCGTGAAATTCCCCTGAATTGTTTTACAATCCGCGGCGCAGATGCCGCGGAATAACGAGCTTCACAAAATTCTGCTCATCGGCTCGGGCCCGATCATTATCGGGCAGGGCTGCGAATTCGATTATTCCGGGGTGCAAGCGTGCAAAGCGCTGCGCGAAGAAGGCTATGAAGTGGTGCTGGTCAATTCCAATCCGGCCACGATCATGACCGACCCGGAATTCGCTGACCGTACTTACATCGAGCCGATCACCGCGGAGGTCATCGAGGCAATAATCGAGCGGGAAAAACCAGACGCGATTCTTCCCACCATGGGCGGCCAGACCGCGCTGAACGCTGCCATGGAGCTTTACCGGAGCGGCGCGCTGAGGCGGTCCGGTGTGAAGTTGATCGGCGCAAACGCCCAGGCCATCGCTAAGGGTGAAGACCGCCAGCTTTTCAAGGAAGCGATGCTGCGCATCGGGCTCGATGTACCGCGCTCCGGCATCGCGCATTCGCTGGAAGATGCCGAGCGGGTGGCGGATTTGATCGGCAGTTTCCCACTGATTATCCGCCCGGCGTTCACGCTCGGCGGCAGTGGCGGCGGAATCGCCTACAATCGCGAAGAGCTCGCCCTCATGGCGCAGCGCGGGCTCGACATGTCGCCGGTGGGCGAAGTGCTCATCGAGGAGTCGTTAGTCGGCTGGAAAGAATTCGAGATGGAAGTGATGCGCGATTGCGCGGACAACTGCGTGGTCGTTTGCTCGATAGAGAACTTCGACCCGATGGGTGTGCACACCGGCGACTCGATCACCGTCGCGCCCGTGCAAACGCTGAGCGATCGCGAGTACCAGCTCATGCGCGATGCCTCATTCGCAGTTATTCGGGAGATCGGCGTGGAGACCGGCGGCTCGAACATCCAGTTTGCCGTTAATCCGCAGAACGGGCGCATGGTCGTGATCGAGATGAACCCGCGCGTCTCGCGTTCCAGCGCTCTGGCATCGAAGGCCACCGGGTTCCCCATCGCGAAAATCGCGGCCAAGCTCGCGGTCGGCTACACGCTTGATGAAATTCGCAACGATATCACGCGCGAAACGCCGGCGAGCTTCGAGCCCACGATCGATTACTGCGTGGTGAAAGTACCGCGGTTCACCTTCGAAAAGTTTCCACAGGCGGACGCGACCTTAACGACGCGCATGAAAAGCGTGGGGGAAGCAATGGCCATTGGCCGCACCTTCAAGGAAGCACTGCAAAAAGCGCTGCGCAGTCTCGAGACCAAACGTTTCGGATTGATCCACGATGGCAATGAGCAGCCGGTCGACGACGAAACGTTGCGGCTCAAACTGACCACGCCGAATGCGGAACGCATTTTCTACATCGGCGAGGCGTTCGCGCGCGGCATGACTGTGGCGCAAGTGCACGAGCTGACGAAAATCGACCCGTGGTTCTTGCATAACATCAGCGAGATCGTGCGCGAAGCGCGCGCGCTGCAAGAGAGCGGGCCGGGCATCTCAGCAGAGAAAGATGCGCGTCGCGCTAAGAAGCTCGGTTTTTCTGATCGCCAGATTGCGGTGCAGTGCAGGGTGAGCGAAGAGGAAATTCGCGCGTGGCGCAAAACGCTTGATGTCACGCCCACCTATCGCCTGGTGGATACGTGCGCGGCCGAATTCGAAGCTTACACACCGTACTATTATTCGACCTACGGCAGCGAAAACGAGCGACGGGAAAGTGGCAGGCGCAAAGTGATGATCCTGGGCGGCGGCCCGAACCGGATCGGCCAGGGTATCGAGTTCGATTACTGCTGCGTGCATGCCGCCTTCGCTCTGCGCGAGCTCGGCTTTGAGACGATCATGGTCAACTCCAACCCGGAAACAGTGTCCACCGACTACGATACCAGCGACAAGCTGTACTTCGAGCCGCTCACGATCGAGGACGTACTTAACATTTACCAGCAAGAGAAACCCGACGGGGTCGTTGTGCAGTTCGGCGGGCAAACACCATTGAATCTCGCCGGCGGACTAAAGGCCGCTGGCGTTCCGATCGTGGGCACACAGCCGGAAAGCATTGAAATTGCCGAAGACCGGAAACTCTTTGCCGCGATGCTCGATCGGCTCGGTTTGCGCCAGACGCCCAGTGGGTCAGCAACGAGTGTTGATGAGGCGGTGGCAATCGCGAGCCGCATCGGTTACCCGGTTCTTGTCAGACCTAGTTTCGTACTTGGCGGCCGTGGAATGGAGCTGGTTTACAATGATGAGGACCTGCGCCGCTACGTGGCGAACGCGTTGGCCATCGCGGACAGGAAGTCAGCGCCAGCAGCGGTCGCGCCCGCGGGCGATCCACAGGCCACATCGGCCGACGGGAACGACACATCTGTGTTCCGGCCGGTTCTCATCGACCGGTTCCTCGAAGACGCGATCGAGGTGGACGTGGATTGCATCAGCGATGGTGAAACCACCGTGATCGGCGCGATCATGGAGCACATCGAGCAGGCGGGCATTCACAGCGGTGACAGCGCCTGCGTGATCCCGACATTTTCGCTCACCAAAGCAGTGCTGGAAGAAATCGCCACGGCGACAAAGGCGATGGCGCGCGAGCTGAATGTGCGCGGGCTCATGAACGTGCAGTTCGCGGTCAAAGGCAAAGAAGTCTATGTACTCGAAGTGAACCCGCGCGGCTCGCGCACGGTGCCGTTCGTCAGCAAAGCCATCGGCGTTCCGCTGGCGAAACTAGCGGCAAAAGTGATGGCCGGCAAAACACTGCGCGAGCTCGGCTTCACCCGCGAAGTCGTGCCGAAACATTTCTCCGTTAAAGAAGCAGTCTTCCCTTTCCTTCGCTATGAAGGGGTCGATATCTCGTTAGGTCCAGAAATGAAATCGACCGGCGAAGTGATGGGGATCGATGAGGATCTCGGGCTCGCTTATGCCAAATCGCAGATGGCGGCTCCGCCCGCACTGCCGCGCTCCGGCAACGTGTTTGTCAGCGTCAAGGACGTCGACAAACCGTCCGTTATTTCAATCGCGCGCGAGTTTGTGACGCTCGGTTTCGAGATCATCGCGACCAGCGGAACCGCGGCAGCGCTGGCCGCGGCGGGGGTGCCGGTCACTCGCGTGTTCAAAGTACGCGAAGGTCGGCCCAACGTACTCGACCGGGTCAAGAACGGCGACATCAGTTTCATCATCAACACGCCGAGCGGGAAAATTCCGCGCGAGGACGAAGTCGCGATCCGTAATGCCGCCATCGCGCGCAAGATTCCCATCATGACGACGCTACGTGCGGCGCAGGCGAGTGTGTACGGGATTCGCTCACTCCAAAAAAATAAGCTGCGGGTGCGCTCGTTGCAGGAGTACACGAGCCACAAAGGCGATTAAGCTCGCCCCGTACTCGCGTGCGCGCGCCGGAAGCGCGCGTGCCGCGGCGGCTCCAGGCCAGTGTTGCGTTGCACGCGTCGTGCGGCCATCAATATTCAGCGGATGAAGTTACTCGCCGCTCTCTTCGCCTCTTCGCTCGTACTCGCGATCGCAACCAGTCATGCTCAGGAGAAAAAGGCGACGCCCAACTCAGATGAAGTCGCGGTTATTCACACCAGTGAAGGCGAGATGGTGCTGAAGTTCTGGAACGATGCCGCGCCGGAGACAATCGCCAATTTCAAGAAGCTGGCGCGGGCTGGATTTTACAACGGCACCACCTTTCACCGCATCGTCAAAGGATTCATGATCCAGGGAGGCGATCCGAACACCAAAGATCCGGCCAAGGAAGACAGCTATGGCGACGGCGGCCCCGGCTACAAGATCAAGGCTGAATTTAACGACCACGGCCACGACCGCGGCGTTATCTCAATGGCGCGCGAAGCTGATCCTGATTCCGCGGGCTCGCAGTTTTTCATTTGCCTCGCGTCTACACACCGCCTTGATCACAAGTACACAACGTTCGGTAAGGTGATCAAAGGCGAGGACGTTCTCGATAAAATCGGCGACACACCCACGGCGATGGGTCCGGACGGCGCGCGCAGCAAACCGACCAAGCGCGTGACAATCGAACGGATTGATATCGTGCCTGCGAGTTCAATCAAATAGTACCGCCGACCGCGCAGAGGTCGCGGACAATTCATTCTCTGTTTCCTCTGTGCTCCCTGTGGTTAAGTGCGTCGTGGCACAATCAGCAAGCAAAGTCGCGCTGGTGCAGATGCGGTGCGTGACCGAGCCGGAGACAAATCTCGCACGCGCGATCGACTCCATCGGCGATGCCGCTGATCGCGGCGCACAGATCATCTGCCTGCCCGAATTATTTCGTTCGCAATACTTTTGCCAGCGCGAAGACCACGCGAATTTCGCGCTCGCGGAAACAATTCCCGGACCATCGACTGAAGCATTGAGTACACTCGCGCGCGAGCGTTCCATCGTCATCATTGCCTCGCTTTTCGAGAAGCGCGCGCCCGGCGTTTACCATAATACCGCCGTCGTGATTGATGCCGGCGGCGAAATCGCGGGCAAGTACCGCAAGATGCACATCCCCGATGATCCGGCGTTTTACGAGAAATTTTATTTCACGCCGGGCGACCTCGGTTTTCAGAGTTGGAAGACCTCTCGCGGAAACATCGGTGTCTGCGTCTGCTGGGACCAGTGGTACCCGGAAGCGGCGCGGCTCACCGCGTTGCGCGGCGCTGAGATTTTGTTTTATCCGACGGCCATCGGCTGGCATCCGCGCGAGAAAGAGAAATATGGCGCGGCGCAATTTTCGGCGTGGCAGACAATGCAGCGCAGCCACGCCATTGCGAACGGTTGCTTCGTCGCGGCGGCGAACCGTGTTGGTCACGAGCGGCCTGCGGGAGGCGACGGTATCGAATTCTGGGGACAAAGTTTTATCTGCGCCCCGAGCGGCGAGATTCTCGCGCGAGGCAGCGTGAGTGAAGAAGAGCTGGTGATTGCCGATATCGACTGGGCGCAGGTGAACGAGCACCGCACGCACTGGCCATTTTTGCGCGACCGCCGCATTGATGCCTATGAGGGCATTCAGCGGCGCATGCTCGACTGATTTGTTTCAGTCCGCCGGCACATTGTCTATCCGGCGGGATGACAACAAGCGACTCGTCGGAGTAAATTCAGGGCAATGACGGAGCTGCTCAGCATCAGCGAAATTCGCCGCCACGCCCAGGCTGGTTTTGTCACGGCACGGCTGCACGCGCAGGTGGAGAGCGCGGGTGCAAAAATGACGCGCGAAGGCAAACCGTACTGCGAGATCACACTGGCGGACGCGTGCGACCGAATGACGTTGCGCGTCTGGAACGATCATCCCGACTATAAAATTTGCGGCGCGCTCAACGTGGGTGATTTCGTCGAGATATCCGGCGAATTTGCCCAGCACCAGCAGTTCGGCCTCGAGGCAAGGAACTGGAGATCGCGTTCACTGCACAATGACGAAATCGCGGAGTTGCTGGCCGGCCCGGCCGAGCTCCGGCAGAAGCAACAGGCCGATTTCGATTTCATTCGCGACGCCATGACGTCTATCCGGGATCCGCGTCTCCGTGCGTTAGCGGAAGCGTACCTGAGCGAATTTGCCGAGCGCTTCCGCCGCACCGCCGCGGCACGGAATTACCACCACGCGCGGCGCGGTGGATTGGTCGAGCATACGGCTCAGATGATGCGCACCGCGGCCGCGCTCGCGCCGCTCTACCCGCAGTTGAATCTCGATTTGTTGCTCGCCGGCATTTTGTTTCACGATGCGGGCAAGCTTTGGGAAAACCATTTGCCGGAAAATGGCTTCACCATGGGCTTCGATGAACGCGGCGAGCTCATGGGGCATATTTCGATCGGACTCGAGCTGGTGAACATGCTCTGGCGCAAAGTACAGACTGCGGAAAATCTTCTCGCCTGGCAGAATCTCCGTCCGCCTTCGGATGATTGCCGGCTGCACCTGCTGCACGTCATCGCCGCCCACCACGGCGAGACGCAATTCGGTTCGCCGGTAAGTCCGAAAACGCCGGAAGCGATGGCGCTGCATTACATCGATAACCTCGATGCGCGTCTGGAGATGTTTGCCGCCGGCTATGTCAACGCGAAGCCGATCGCCGCGCGAATCTTCGAGCGAGTACGTCCGCTGCCGGGCAACTTGGTGAAGTCGCTCGAGCGCTTCCAAGACAGCAGCAATCCAGAGCAGCTCTTGTAAAACCGGAGCTGTACTCGTTTTGCCACCCAGCGGTTATGGTGCGTTTGCCAACTGCCGAAACCAGCGCAAGGCGGTTTGCGTTTGTCCATCAAAGACGCGGTGACCTCCGTGCAGCGTCGTGCCCATGCGGACGCGCTTGAACCCCGTCCGCTTGATGGAGCTGATCACGCTGTACTGTTGATCTTGAGTCGCGATTCGATCATCCAACCCGATGCTGACGTAAACTGGCGTTTGGAGGAACTGCGCACCGGGCGAGCACCGCGCATAACCGCCGCTTAGGTAATCGGCATTCGCGCCGGTGAGGTAAATGCCGATCACGTGACAGCCGCTTATGGCTAGCAGAGGCGCGATGGAACCGGCGGCTTTCCCGCCGCCTGAAAAGCCCGCGACGGCAACGGGCCACTTCTCCCCTCCGGTAAAGCTGCGCCGCAATGCGTCGATTGCGGCAAGTGTCATCGCGCCGCGCCATCCCGCAGTGTCGTTTCGGGGAAATTGCGGGCCGTCGCCGGCCAGCACCACCCAGCCCTCGGCATTTGCGACGCGGCGATAGAAATCGACCAGATCGTCGCGATTTTGGCGGTGGTTATCGCTCGTCGAACAAACCACCAGCACCGGCCAGCTTTGCTTTGGATCGAAATTCGCCGGTGTGACGATGACCGCGACGGCATTTTCCGGGACCGAGTTGCCGCCCTGGGCTGAGTACGATTTTTCCTGCGAGCTGAGTGGAACATTCGCGCGCACGGTCGCGCCGGGAGCGAACTGCACGCCGGCAAAGGTCAGCGGCGCCGCACTCGCTGCGCCTCCGAGAAAACAAACGGCGGATGCGGTAACAGCAGCGATTGAATTCACTTGCCAGCGCGTTTCCGGCGTTCAGGTGCGAGTCGGCGTCTTGCCTCTCTCAAGTACGCCGCATCAATATCAAAGCCAATGAACTCCGGCACCTCGCAGCGTTTCGCCGCGACGGCGGAGTTTCCGATCCCAAGAAACGGGTCAAGCATTCGTCGCACGCGCGTGACACCGTGCAGTTTAATGCAGTTTTCCGCCAACTGCACCGGGAACGTGGCCGGATGCGGACGCTGTTTGTCGCGGTTGCGGATTGTCTTGTATGGAATGAACCACGTATTGCCGCGGCAGCGCAGGTCTTCGCCGCGCGTGTGGCTCCAGCGCGCGATGTTGCTCTTGTCCTGGTAGGGCACGCCGAGGGCCAGGCGATTCAATTCGACGCGCGCGGTTTTCGTGAAATGAAAAATGTACTCGTGGCAATCGTTCAAGAAACGGCGTGAGCTGATCGGTTTGAAGTGGCCAATGCTTGTACTCACTTCGGCAGGCGAAGTATTCGTGCCGCCCACCGAGCCGTGGCCAGAGGGCAGCGCGATCGATTTGATCCAGTGGATCGTGTTTTGAAGTACGAAAACGTCGCGCAGCTCGAGTACCATCTCGTGTGGCAGCATGGGGTTCGCAGGCGCCGCGCCGATGTTGAGGAAAAGTGAGCCGTCACGTGTCAGCAGCCGCGCGATTTCCCGCGCCCACGTTTTGCACCAGCGCAGATAATCTGCGCGCGCCGCCCGGTCTGAGTACGTGGAGTAGCGCACGCCGAGATTGTACGGTGGCGAAGTGACGGCGAGATCGATGTACTCAGCCGGTAAGCGCCGCATTCCAGCGATGCAGTCTTCCTTACGCAGCGAAAATTTGGTCATCACATTGCTCATTACGTCCGCGCACCTGGAGAACCATGCGCCAGAGTACTACAGCGCGAAGTACGTACAAGTGCGTTCGCTCGCCAGCCAGATTGCACCTATGTTTCCGCCATGTCCGACAAGCCGTCGAAGCTGAAAATCGCCGGTCGCGAATTCTCCTCCCGTCTGCTTGTCGGCACCGGCAAGTTTTCTTCAAACGAAGCGATGCGCGATGCGCTGGAGGCAAGCGGGACCGAAATCGTGACGGTCGCACTGCGCCGCGCTGATCTTTCCGGCAAACACGATCCGTTCGCGAACATCCTCGATTTCATCGACCCGCAAAAGTACCTCCTGCTGCCAAACACCAGCGGTGCGCGCGATGCCGATGACGCCGTCCGCCTCGCCCACCTGGCCGCGGCCGCGGGATTGCCGAAATGGGTGAAGCTCGAAATTCATCCTGATCCGCATTACCTGCTGCCGGACGCGGTCGAGACACTTGCCGCGGCGGAGATTCTGGTACGCGAGGGTTTCACCGTCCTTCCCTACATCAATGCTGATCCGGTGCTGGCGAAACGTTTGCAGGACGCGGGAACAGCAACGGTGATGCCGCTCGGTTCACCCATTGGCAGCAATCGCGGAATCGAAACACGGGCGCAGATCGAAATCATCATTGACCAGGCGACGGTACCGGTGGTGGTCGATGCCGGGCTGGGCGCGCCGAGCCAGGCCGCAGAGGCGATGGAAATGGGAGCCGATGCCGTGCTGGTGAACACCGCGATCGCGATCGCTCCTGATCCCAACCGAATGGCGCGAGCGTTTCGGCTTGCCGTGGAGGCTGGACGCGAAGCGCGCGAGATCGGCATGGCGGAAAAGCGTTGGAGCGCTTCAGCTACGAGCCCGGTGAGCGCATTTTTCGCCGCGCGAGAAAGGGCACTTGAAAACTGGTGAGATTCTCGCGTTTCTGAAACGAAACCATTCCTGTAGATAGCTGCCGATGTGGTACGAACTGGGACGGCCGATTTACCGGCGAACTGGCGTAGCGATCGAGTGCTGACGTAGAATTTTTTCGACTTCGCTGCGCAAAGCGAAGGAAGATATGTGCATGTGTGGCAAGCTTTACTCGCCTGACGCTGCTTAGACTTTCGCATGGGTGCGCTCCGCTTTCTTCTCGCTACCTGTGTGGTGATCGGCCATTCCAGTCCGATTTTTGGCCTGGCAATGATGGATGCAGGGATGGCGGTGAAGACCTTCTTCGTCATCTCCGGCTTCTACATGGCATTGATTCTTTCCTCCAAATACCACACCGAAAAAGGCGGCTATTGGCTGTTCATTTCGAATCGTTTCCTGCGCATCTTTCCAGGCTACTATGCCATTCTCCTGATTAGCCTCGCCTTCTATGGTCTGGCTGCGTGGAAACTTCACGCTCCGGTGGATCGCCTGCAATACTGGGTAGAAGCTTTGCACCTGGGCTGTTTCTCGCAGCTCGGCCTAATCGCTCTTTCTCAATTCACCATCTTCGGACTCGATGTTACGCCGCTGTTCGATTTCAGCGCCGCGAGAGGATTCTTCTGGACGGGAATGCTCGGCGCTGATGCAGTGCGGGCGTGGCGTTTTAACTTTCTGCCGCACTGCTGGTCCATCAGCGTCGAGCTTATCTTCTATCTCCTCGCGCCATTCGTCTGTCTACTGCGCACAAGAACGCTGCTGTTGATCATCGCGTCAGTCTTAGCCGCGCATGGCGTTGCGTTCGTTCTTTTGCCGGCGCCGCTATTTGACGCCATGACCTATCACTTCGCGCCATTCCAATTTGGTTTTCTTATCTTGGGCGTGCTTTGCTACCGCTGTTTCCATGAGGCGTTGCTGAAACGCGAACAACTTTCGTATTGGTGGAACATTGCCGGCATCGTGCCGTTCGGGCTGCTGATCATCTTCTCTCAATTTGTGCAGACAACCGCTAGCGGAATTCTGTGTATCGTGCTGGCGTTTTTCGCCATTCCTTTGCTATTCCGACTTACTCGTCGCAGCAGCGTCGATAAGTTCATCGGTGATCTTTCCTACCCGATGTATCTCACTCACGTTTTCGCAAAATGGGTTATCCTCGCGGCCATGGGTGTGTCGAGGAAGGATGCCGCGGTCGTTCCGGGGTGGCTTCTACTCGTCGCAACCGTCGCACTTTCCGTCGGTATCGTGCTGATAGTCGACTACCCAATAGACAAATGGCGACAGGCCAGGGTAGCTCGCCAGACCGGGCGAGTGCCCGCAGCAACAGGGGCGACATTGACTCCGAGCTGAACGATCATTCGGAGCGCTTCATGAGACGTATTCAGCGTTCCGATTACGCCAGGGGATTCCTGAACTTCGCTCGGAATGAGGAGCTTTCCACGGCGCTGACATCATTGTAGAATTCGATCTGTCTGCCGTCGAGGCGTGAGACGACTCGCCAGCCGTTTTCGTCGGCGAAGGCATTCAGCTCGCTTGGCGCCATTTGTTTCAGCACCGCGAGTTCGCTCGGATGCGTGATGAAACATTCCGGCTTCACTGCGAGGACGGCGCTGATTTTCCTTTGCAGCGCGAGGAGATTTGCCGAAATCATCGGTGACGTTTTCTGCCGGGCGAATTTACCGGCGTACGCAGCGGAGGCGGCGGCGTTTTCGCCGGGCGATTGAGTTTCCCCGCCGAGGGCGACATGCGCCTTCCGAGCTGGTGAGGGTCCGCGCGCATTCGGTTTTTCCATATCGAAACAGTAGCGCAGGCGCCTTCTACTGAAAGCGAAACTCAGGCAGCTTCCTCGGTGCAACTGGCGCGGCAAATCCGTTTGGCTACATTCCGCCGATGCCCTCGGAAACAATCGAGCTGCGCGGGCACATCATCGATTCACTCATCCTGCCGAAGGTGCTCGATGAAATTTTGTCGCGCGGCTCCCAGTTTAAAATCAGCGAAGTAAAAATCGGCCAGAACCGCGCTGACCAGAGTTTTGCCCGGATCGAGGTGCAAGCCGAGGATGCACAGAAGTTGGACGAACTGATGCTGCGACTGCGACAGCACGGAGCTGAGGTCGCGGAAAAGAGAGATGCCGATCTGGCCGCCGCGCCCGAAGACGGCATTTTCCCCGCCGATTTTTACGTCACCACAAGCCAGCAAACGTTCGTCAGGATCAAAGGCCATGAGTACGAAGTGGAGCGGCCGATGATCGACAGCGCAATCGCGTTTGACGCCACGGCGAAAAAGGCGCGGACGGTGAAATTCGCCGATGTGCGCCGCGGCGACTGCATCGTAGTAGGGCATCGCGGCGTGCGCGTGGTTCCGCTACAGCGCGCCACTTCGCGCGCAGATGTATTTCAGTTTCTGAACACACCGCTTTCGGCGGAGCGACCGAAGGTGGGAACCATCCGCGAGATCGCACGCGAGCTGGACAGTGCGCGAAAAAGGGCAGGCAAAGTACTGCTCGTCGCTGGAGCATCAATTATTCACACCGGGGGAGCTGAGTACGTCGAGCAGCTCATTAGCTGGGGCTACATCGACCTTCTCATCGCGGGAAATGCGATGGCGGTTTACGATCTGGAAAGTGCGCTGTTTGGTACCGCGCTCGGCGTGGACCTGAAGCGTGGCGCGCTGGCCGACGGCGGCCACGAAAATCATCTGCGCGCCATCAATATGGTTCGCTGTGCCGGCGGCATCGCGCGACTGGTCGAGCGCGGCATGCTCAGCAGCGGCATTATGCATGCATGTGTGAAAAAAGGGACGGCGTTTCTCCTCACCGGCTCAATCCGCGACGATGGACCGTTGCCTGAGGTGATCACCGATTCGGTCGCGGCGCAGCAGCTCATTCGCGATAAAATCGAGGGAACAACGCTGGCGTTATTGCTCGGCACGATGCTGCAATCATTTGCGGTGGCAAACCTGTTGCCGGCAAGTGTCAAGACACTGGTGGTGGACATCAATCCAGCGGCGGTCGCGAAACTTACTGATCAGCAAACATTCCAGGCGCTCGGATTAGTTACAGACGTCGAGCCGTTCCTGCGCGAGCTGGTGAATTGTCTTCAAGCCCTGCGCGGCAAAAACTAAGCCCGATGCGCGAACTGCTGCTGTGCGCGCCGGATTACTACGGCATCGAGTACGAGATCAATCCCTGGATGAGCCGGGCGCAGGGCGCGGAAATCGAGCTGGCAAAAAGGCAATGGCGCGGCCTTCACGAAACGCTCGGCTCGCTGCACGCGAAGGTCGAGCTCGTCCCCGGCCAGCCGAAATTGCCGGATATGGTTTTCACCGCCAATGCTGGGCTCGCCGTCGGGCGAAAATTTATTCCGAGTAATTTCCGGCATGAAGAGCGCGCGCGCGAAGCGCCGTTCTTTGCGCGCTGCATGGAAGAGCACGGCTACGAAGTACTGTGGCTGGCGAAAGACCTCTATTTCGAAGGCGAAGGCGATGCGCTCTTTGGCGGGGACGCCCTGTTTTGCGGGTACAAATTCCGCAGCGACATCCAATCGCATCGCGCAGTCGGTGAGATGCTCGGCTGCCTGGTCATTTCCGTTGAGCTGGTCGATGCGCGTTTTTACCACCTCGACACATGCTTTTGCCCGCTGCCGGATGGAGCGGCGGTCTGGTTCCCCGCGGCATTTGATGAGTACGGACAGCGCGCCATTCGTGCCCACGTGCCTGATCTGATCGATGTCGCGGAAGAGGAAGCGAAAACGTTTTGCTGCAACGCCGTGGTACTCGAGCGCGATATCGTTCTGCCGCAGGGTGCGCCGAAATTAGTTAGCGAGCTAACGAAGCGCGGCTATCGCTGCCATCAACTGCCGATGTCCGAGTTCCTCAAGGCAGGCGGCGCCTGCAAGTGCCTCACCATGTTCATGCCGCAACGGGAAACGCCGTAACTTCGCGACCGTCAACTTACCCAAGGACAACGAGCGGCGTGGCTCTACGAGCCCGGAAGATCGATCGGCGTGGTGTCATGCCCATGCTGGAACTGGTTCATAACGCCGCCGGCCCATTCGGCGAAGCTGCGCAGATTTTTCAGCAGGTCGGCGCCGAAGGACGCGAAGGTGATCTGCGGAGAAGCGAGGATGAGCAGAAAACTGAGCAGCGCGACGTTCATCAGATAAATGAAGACGAGCGAAAAAAACGTGCCGTGATCGCGCAGGTCACTTTGGTTTTTCGGGATCATCCACAGCGTGAAACTGAAATGGAACGCCCAGGTGATGCCGATGGTAGCAAAGAGCAGCTGCCCAAATGGCGCGACGTTCACGAACAAAGTGGCGATCCCGTAAAGGATGATCGCGAGTACGCTATAGATCGGGAAAAAGTACGGCGCGAGCGCGATCCAAAAATTCGTGCGGTTGGTGATGATGTGGCCGCCTTCACTGCCAACGCGAAATTTGCTGACCCGGCCGCCCATCAGCCAAACCCAGAGCGCGTGAGTCAGCTCGTGCCCGAAAACGTACACTAGTACCGGGCGTGGGAGCCCGACAAACGCAATCAGCCAGAGCAGCGCGCCGAGCGAGAAAAACCAAAACTCGGCGCCAGCCCAGAGCCGCTGGTGAAACGCGGCGCGCGCGAACGCGCTAAAAAATGTCTCAGTCAGGATTGCCGCCCAGGGAAGAAGAAAGATGGCGACGAGATTTTTGACCCAGCGGGTCGGAACCGTGAGCGGGGCGGCGCGTTCCGGCGCACGCCGCTTTGTCGGCACGACGTAGGGAACAACCTTGACTCTCGGCCGCGGTTTACGCACCCCGCGGCGCGATGACGAACGGCTAGGATTCGGCGGCGGCATAAAATCACGCCGCTCTGGTCTTCGCCGTTCGGTCCATCTCCTGCGCGTGACGTTCGCCGAAAAGAGAACGGATCACATCTTCAATCGGCATTTCCTGCACGTTGATGTCGCTCACGTTGCAATGCTGAAGTAATTTCCGCGCTGTTTCCGTCACCTGGGCGCGCGGTACTTTCAGTTGCACTGAAACTGGCGTTTGCGACACGACTTCACCGAAGGACGAGAAATCGTGCTGTGTGCCGTCGGGAAAACTGAGGCTGATAACCTTGTCGCCGGAAAAACGATCCACGATTTCATCGAGCGGCCCATCAAAGAAAATTGCCCCGCGATCAATGATGATGACGCGGTCGCACAGCTCCGCGATGTCCTGCATGTAATGGCTGGTCAGCATGGTGACGATGCGATGCTCGGAGTTATAGATGCGCAGGAACTCGCGCACACGCTTCTGGCTCACGACATCCAGACCGATGGTCGGCTCATCGAGGAAGAGTACACGCGGCTCATGAATGAGCGCACTAATCAGTTCCATCTTCATCCGTTCACCCAGCGAAAGCTCGCGCACCATTACGTTCATCTTGTCCGTCACTTCGAGCAGCTCACTCAAGCCGCCGACGACTTTCCTGAAGCGTTTACGATCGATCCCGTAAATGGCGCGATTCAATTCCAGCGATTCCTGGGCGGGCAAATCCCACCAGAGCGCATTCTTCTGTCCCATGAGCAGGCTGAATTGCCGTTTCATCTCGTTCTTGCGTTCCCACGGCACAAAACCGAGGACACGCGCTTCACCAGAAGTCGGGTTCAGCAGCCCCGATAACATCTTCAGCACCGTTGTTTTGCCCGCGCCATTCGGGCCGAGGAAACCGACAAACTCGCCCTCCTCGATTTGAAAAGTGACGTGATCCGCCGCGCGCGTCTCATCATAGCGCCGGTGCACGAGCCCTTTGATCGCACCGCGTAATCCGCTCTCCTTTCGGTAAGTACGGTAAACCTTGGTCAGATCACGTGCTTCGATCGTGCTCATTGAATCACCATTCCGCCAGTCGAAGCTCAGGCACGCTTTGGAAATGCTCATCTCGCGTGAGCAGTTCCGCGTCGAGGCGATAGGCGCACACCGCGATAATTAAATCGGCCAGCGGCATGGCCTTCCCCGCCCGATCAAGATGCCAGGCAAGTTCCTCCGTTTGCTTCCAGGCAACCCAGTCCATCGGCACATGCACGAGGAGATCAAAAAAGGCCGCAAATTTGTCGCGGCGCCCCTTTGGAATGATTCCACGCAGCACCTCGCAGCGCACCACATCGCAAGTTGCTACACTTAATCGATCGAATCGCGCCACCAGCTCTGCGGCGGGATCCAAGCCGCTTCGCAGCAAGTGAATGTAAACAGATGAATCAACGAGAACCACGTTTTGTGCGGTTGCGCATTGGCTTTTCTGCCAAACGCAGACGCATCAAGTCGTAATTTGGATCAACAGAATTCTTCCACTCCCCAGGGGTCAACTTTTCGCGCTCGGCTAGAAAGCGGGCTAACTTCTTGTCTCTTTCCAATTCCTTCAAAGCCAACTCGACCGTCTCCGTCTTGGTCTTCAATCCAGTTAATTTCATCACACGAGAAAGCAGCGCCTCATCGATGAACATGGTCATCTTCGTCATCGCTGGGAAACAATATGGCACGGCTGCCATATCTGCAACGAAACAAACCGATTCTAGGCTGCGCTCGTTCGCGCTGGCTGCTTGCGTACAAGCGGCATTACTTTTGCCACCAGCGCTTCCGCGGTGATGCCATGTTTTTTGCGCAGGATGGGAATGGTGCCGTGTTCGATGAATTGGTCCGGCCAGCCGATGCGTACCACCGGCGTGCTGATCATTTGTGAATGGAGATACTCCATCACCGCGCAACCGAACCCGTTGTGCAGCACGTGATCTTCCAGAGTCGCGACTACCTGAACACTACACGCGAAAAACTCGAGCGTACCGGTGTCGATCGGCTTAATCCAGCGAGGATTAATCAGCGCGACCGAAACGCCCTGTGCCTCGAGCAACTTCGCCGCTTCCTGCCCCACCTCGAACATGTTGCCCAGGCCGAAAATGGCAACGTCGCGCCCGTGCTGCACTACTTCGGCTTTGCCAATATCGAGCAGTTTCGGGTGCTCCTTCGGTTTTGCCCCGGTACCGACACCGCGCGGATAACGAATGGCGATGGGGCCGGAGTTGTAATTGGCCATCGTCCAAAGCATATCCACAAACTCCCCTTCATCCTTCGGCTGCATGTGCACGATGTTGGGGATGTGGCGCAAGTAGCCGATATCGAACAAGCCGTGATGCGTCGGCCCGTCGTCGCCGCTGAGGCCGGCGCGATCCATGCAAAGCGCGACGTTCAGGTTTTGCAGCGCGATGTCGTGAATGATCATGTCGTAGGCGCGTTGCATGAAGGTTGAATAAATCGTCAGGAAAGGTTTCAGGCCTTGCGTCGCGAG
>Ga0213881_10000523_pt1 | contig 24330 bp, 22 predicted proteins | sample BarmaccoBMER_R08_FD_160104 | JGI IMG/M metagenome (GOLD analysis project Ga0213881, IMG submission 160104) | Barbacenia macrantha exposed rock microbial communities from rupestrian grasslands, the National Park of Serra do Cipo, Brazil - ER_R08 ... | reverse complement strand
CGCTGATTTCGCTTCCCGCTTGTGGCCACCTTCGCGCCAACACGCTGCTCCAGGACAAGGGCATTTTCCTCGCCGGGCCCTTTCCTGTTCCTGATATTCATCAGCCACCCTCCGCTTCAGCCGAAGCGGTCTTCCTCGCTGGCTCGGTCGCAAACGCCCCGCTCTTCTTCAATCAGTTCCTCATCGATGGAGCGACGCCGCAAGGGCAATTCTCAAACGACGGCTGGGTCAATGGGAGCGCCTTTCACGTGGATGTGATCAACAATGGCGGCAGTGCATGGGTCAGCTGGGACTTTAGCGGGACGCACTACGCGCTGACTTACATTTCTGTGAACTTCGATAACACATTTTACCACGTGTACGGGACGGACCCGCTGGCGAAATCTGAGGGTGCCGTATTTATTACCGGCAACAACCTCGATCCCATATCGCACATTCACTTCTTCGGCGTATCGACCGTGCCCGAGAGCGGCAGCTCAGCGGTGATGCTGTTGATGGCTGTGCTGGGAGTCGCGATGTTGCATCGACGCTTGTTATCGAAACAAGCTTAACGGTGGCGACGTACTTGTTACGAGTGTTCCTTAAGTTCGGTCAGTGCATGTACGCCGATACGCAGAGTGATTTCCTTAATTTCAGTAAATCCAATTCTATGTCTCTGACGATTATCTGGATATCGATTCAAACTGACTCATTGCTTTGAACATCTTGTACCTCTCGGAAATTTCGTCCGAGCGCAGATGTCGCAGCCGTTCAAGGCTGAACGCTTCAACGCAAAAACTCGCGAGCACGCTGCCGTAAATCATCGCCCGGCGCAGCAGATCAAAGGTGACCTCTCCCTGCGCGTGCGCACTGACGAACCCTCCGAGACCGCCGGCAAAGGTGTCGCCTGCCCCGGTGGGATCGTGAATGTCTTCGAGCGGGTAAGCGCCGCAGCTGAAGAATTCGTCCTGACCGAAAAGCAGCGCACCATGTTCGCCCTTTTTGATCGCAACGAACCGCGGTCCGCTTTGCTGAATCTTTCGGCCCGCGCGGATCAGGCTTGTCTCCTGGGTAATCTCGCGCGCTTCGCTGTCATTCAGAATTAGCAGATCCACTCGCTTAAGCAGCCGGTCGAGATCCGAGCGCGTTGTTTTGATCCAGAGATCCATCGTGTCGGCGAGGACAAAGCGCGGCTCGTTCATCTGATCGAGCACGTGGGCCTGCAGATTCGGCGCGATGTTCGCCAGCAAAACGAAAGGCGTCGCTCGGTACTCTTCCGGCAGCGTGGGTGAGAACGTCTCGAACACGTTCAGGGCAACGGAGCGCGTCTCGCGTGTATTCAAGTCCCATGCGTACTCGCCTGACCAGCGAAAAGTATTGCCGTGGACACGCTGCACGCCGCGGGTATCGATTCCGCGCGATTCCCAGGCTTGAAATTCGCTTTGAGGAAAATCGTCGCCCACGATCCCGACGAGATTCACCGGCGTAAAAAAGCTGGCGCCCAAGGCCGCGTACGACGCTGATCCGCCAAGCAAATCGCTTCGTTCCTCGACCGGCGTTTTCACCGTGTCGAGCCCGATGGAACCAACGACGAGCAGCGACATGGGTCAGGCAAGCATGTCCGTCGCGCAGCGCACATAATCGAGAATGCTGCGGGCGCGCAGTAGCGCTGAAACCATGACGACGCGCTTGGCGCCGGCGTCGATAACCTGCTGGAGATTATCGATGTTGATCCCGCCGATGCAAAAAATCGGGATTCGTACTTTCTCGTGCAGCTCGCGGATGCGATCGAGCCCGATCGGCGTGTACTCAGGCTTGGTTGGCGTCGCAAAGAGCGGACCGAAACCGATGTAGTTTGCGCCTTCGCGCTCGGCGGCGAGCGCCTGCTCGAGGCTGTGGGTAGATTTTCCCACCACGACTGGCCTCCGTACACAAGCGCGTGCGCTCGCGATCGCTGCGTCATCCTGCCCGAGATGCACACCTTGTACCGGAAGGCGGCGGGCGATCTCGGGATAGTCGTTAATAACAAGCGGCGTACTTGCCGGACCGGTAACTTCCAGCAGTTGCTGCGTGATTGTCGTTAGCTCGTCCAGTGTCTGCCTCTTCCCGCGTAACTGGACGATGTCTACGCCACCCGCGATCAGGCGCTCGAGAACAGCGGGCTCATCACCTTTCGCGACATAAGCAAGATCTACAATCGCGTAGAGCCGGGCGTGCTCGATACGTGCGGCCAATGCATCGTCACCTGCCGCATCAACAGCGCCGGAGACCGTCACTCGTGCAACCGGGCGTTCGGCGCCGGTAACTCGAATCCATCGCCGCTCATCAGCCGTTCGACAAAACCGACGTCGTACTTACCATCGCGAAACTCTTTGCTGCGCATCATCGCGCTGTGAAACGGCACCGTGGTCTTGATTCCCGTGATGTAGTACTCATCCAGGGCTCGACGCATCCGGGCAATCGCCGACGCGCGCGATGCACCAAAGGTAATCAATTTGGCTATTAACGAGTCATAGTACGGCGGCACGATGTAGCCGGTGTAGGCGTGCGAATCGACGCGTACTCCACGGCCGCCGGGCGCATAGTAGAATGCAATGCGCCCCGGGGACGGCTGAAAGTTTGCCGCCGGATCCTCGGCATTAATCCGGCATTGGATGGCATGGGCGCGCGGCGTGGCATTCGCGATGTGTGAGGAAAGGTGCTCGCCCGCCGCAATCCGAATTTGTTCCTTCACCAGATCGCATGCATAAACCTCCTCCGTCACGGTGTGCTCGACTTGGATGCGCGTGTTCATTTCCATGAAGTAGAAGTTCCGCGCTTCGTCGACCAGGAACTCCATCGTGCCGGCGTTCTGGTAACCGACCGATTCGGCCAGCTTGACCGCCGCTCGTCCCATTTTCTCGCGTAGCGCCTCCGTCATGAGTGGCGACGGCGACTCTTCGATTACCTTCTGGTTGCGCCGCTGAATCGAGCAATCGCGTTCGCCCAGATGTACAGTGCGCCCGTGTCCATCGGCAACGATCTGAAACTCGATGTGATGAGGATTGAGGATGAGCTTCTCAACGTAGACATCGCCATTCCCGAATGCCTTCTCCGCCTCGAGCTGTGCCGCGTGGAACGCAGGCAGCAGTGACGCTTCATTGTGCGCAGCCCGCATCCCGCGACCGCCGCCGCCGGCCACAGCTTTGATCATCACCGGAAACCCGATCGCCTTCGCGATTTTCAGCGCCTCGTTTTCATTAGCGACAATGCCATCGCTTCCTGGCGTGACGGGGACGCCGGCTTTGCGGGCGGACTCGCGGGCGGAATTCTTGTCGCCCATCGCTCGCATCGCGCTGCTTGGCGGACCGATGAAGCGGATGCCGCAGCTTTCGCATACTTCAGCGAAGTGCGCGTTTTCGGCGAGAAAGCCATAGCCCGGGTGGATCGCGTCCACGTCGCCGACTTCCGCCGCGCTCATGATGCGATCGATCTTGAGGTAACTTTCAGAGCTCGGCGGCGCGCCGATGCAGATCGATTCATCGGCAAGCTGCACATGAAGTGAATCGACGTCCGCTTCCGAATAAATCGCCAGCGTGCGAATCCCAAGCTCCTTGCAGGCGCGGATCACACGCAAGGCGATCTCGCCGCGGTTGGCGATTAAAACTTTCTCAAACACAGTGCAGAGCCGTTAAGTGCGAGCAGAGAAAAGCGAAGAAGCAACGGGCATTCTGTACTGTCACGCTTCGCTCGCCGCTAACGAACTTTAAACAACACCTGCCCGAACTGCACCGGTTTACCATTCTCAGCCACGACTTCGGCGATCACACCGCGGGTCTCAGCCTTGATCTCGTTCATGACCTTCATCGCTTCGATGATGCAAACTACTGTCTCCTCGGTGACGTTGCTGCCGATGTCCGCAAACGGCGGCAGATCAGGTGAAGCGGCGCGGTAGAACGTACCCACCATGGGCGAAACGATATCGCGCAACGTGCTCTTTTGTTCTCCTTCACCCGCTGGCGTAGCCGGCTTCGCTGCCGGCCCCGGCGCCTGCATGCCGGCGATGCTCGATGCGGCTGGCGCAGTACTGACCAGCGGCACCACTGAGACCGGTTTCTCGGTCGCTCCTTTTTGTAGCTTCAGCCGGAAACCATCCTTCTCCAGCTCGAATACGGAAAGATCATTTTTCCGCATCAAATCGATGATGGCTTTGATGTCTTTTAGTTCCACGGGCGCGGGTTGAGCCGCTTAGGTAACGCGTGTTCCTTCGGCAGGTCAAGCGCAACAACACAGATGCGCTTTCCCGTTACTGGTCGCTCGTGAGTTTACCATCGCGCATGCAAATCCGCCGCGAGGCCGCCCGCGCGACCTCTTCACTGTGCGTGACGACAATAAGCGTGGCCAGCTTCTGCTCGGCGATTGAACTCAGCGCTCGCATGACCGCTGCCGTTGAGGCGGAGTCGAGATTCCCAGTCGGCTCGTCGGCGATGAGTACTTGGGGCCGGTGCACCAGGGCGCGGGCAATTGCCGTACGCTGCTGCTCGCCTCCGCTGAGCTGATGTGCAAAATGGCCGGCCCGCTCTTCCAATCCTACCAGCGCCAGCATTTCACGCGCGCGTTTTTCCGCAGGCCCGCGCGCGACACGTTGCAGAAGCAAAGGGAACATGACGTTTTCAAGCGCGCTCATCGTCGGCAGCAGATTAAAAAATTGAAAAACGATCCCGAGATGATGGCGCCGGTACGAGGTCAGGGCTTTCTCGTCGGCTTCGTGCAGCGCCAGCCCGTTAACAATGATTGCGCCCGAGGTTGGCCGGTCGATGCCCGCGAGCAAGTGCATCAGCGTACTTTTTCCGCAGCCACTCGGGCCGTTGAGCGCCACAAATTCATGCTGCGCGATCTCGAGCGACACGCCGTCCACGGCTCGCACCTCGCGCCCCTGCCCGCTATAATGCCGATGTACTTTGATGAGCGAAATCATTGCAACCTCACCGCCGCGCCCCGCTCGCGCGATCAACATAATCGATGAAAGCGCCGATTACATTGTCATCGACAAACCGGCGGGATTACTCGTCCATCCCACCAGACCGAATGGCGCGCCGACTCTCCTCGGGGAACTGCGCCGTTTACTTTGCTACGAGCTCGCCACCGGCGGAAGTATCTCCATTATCAATCGTCTCGACCGCGAGACCAGTGGAATCGTCCTGGTGGCGAAAAACGCCAGAGCCGCGCGCGCGTTCGGTCTCCTCATGCAGCAACGGCGAATCCACAAGGAGTACCTCGCGCTTGTCTCCGGTTGGCCCGAATGGGAGCGAACCACAGTCGAAGCGCCTTTGATGCGCCAGGGCGAAATTCGTGCCTCGCCCATTTATCTCAAACAATGCATCGATCCGCGCGGTGCCGTCGCCGTCACGGATCTTGCCGTAATACAACGATTCCGTAAGCGAAGTGCGCGCGGGGATCTATTTTCGCTTGTGAAAGCTCAACCGCTCACCGGGCGCACCCATCAGATCCGCGTGCATCTTGCATCGCTCGGGCATCCCCTCGTAGGCGACAAGCTTTACGGGCCGGACGAGAAACTTTACCTGCGTTTCATTGAAACGGGCTGGACAGAAGAGTTGGCTGGCAAGCTTCTTCTCGACCGGCATGCTCTGCACGCATCTCGGCTGTCAGTAGATTCTGAACGGGACTGGTCGAGTCAGCTCCCTGCTGATCTCGCGACGTGGGCTGGACGGGGCTTATTGCAAAGCACCGGCAGAGTTTTATCGTCTCCCACCTGGTGAAATTTCGCTGGCCGACTTTGCTCCTGCTCTGCGCCGCTCCCTCGCTTCTCTGCGGCGGTTCACAACCAGACTTGCGCCCAGGCGACGACGTGGTTTTCGACGCGCCATCTTACCAGTTCGCTGTTGAAAGCGCCTATTTGCTCGGGATTTTAGGTAACCCGCATAGCTATGAAGTAAACGCGAACTTCCTGACCGGCCGACTTCGCTGGGGTAGTAATCTCGATTCCCAGAGTATCTTCCGCGGGTACAACCAGGTGTACTTAAGCGGAGAGGTTGAACCAATCATTCGCGGGATAGAGAATCACTACTTCGGGATCAATCTTGGTTTTCGCTATAACTTCGTTCGGCCAGGCAGCCGGCTAAGCGGCTACTTTTCTGGTGGGCTCGGCCTCGGCCTTATTGATAGCAGGCCGGATAACTACGGTTCGCAAGGGCAGGACTTCACTTTCAACATCCTTTCAGTCGTCGGGCTTCAATACAAGTTCTCGGAGCACCTTAGTGGGCAACTGGGTCTGCTCTGGGAACACTTCTCCAACGGTGGCCAGACGGATCCGAATCCCAGCTTGAATTTACTAGGGCCGCAGCTCGGGCTGTCTTACTCGTTTTGAAGCTGTTGACCTCTCCAGCCGCTACTTGATCACCAACATGCCCGAAGAAAACGTTCTCGTTATCAAACGCAGTCTTTTCGACCAGCTCGGGGCATTCCATGGCTTGAACTTTGAGCCCGAGCGCTACCTAAGTACGCTACTCGCCCGCGGCAATAACTTGTTTCTGCGCCGCTCTCATGCGGAGCGCGACCCGGCCTACAAGCAGATCATTCCTTACGCCATCATTACCCATGGCGAGCGCGTTCTTCATTACGTCCGCGGCAAAAAAGCCGGCGAACAACGGCTCGTCGCGAAAGGCTCCATCGGGATCGGAGGTCACCTTAATGATACCGATGAGTCGCTCTTCGCCTGGGATGAAGAAGCGTATCGCGCCGGCATCGAGCGCGAGGTCAACGAGGAAGTCCGCATCAGCACCACTTACGACGATCAAGTGGTCGCGCTCCTCAATGATGACGAGACGGAAGTAGGTCGTGTCCATCTGGGAATAGTTCACCTGTTCCGGCTTGATGAACCCAGTGTAGAAAAGCGTGAGGCAATGATTACCAATCTCGAGTTCCTCAGCCAGCCCGAGCTACTAGCCCGCCGCGACTCTCTCGAGACGTGGTCGCAATTGTGCGTCGATCAGCTACCGCGTCTGCTTAGTAGCCGAAACCCAGACCTTTGACTACTTGATCGTTCCGGATCAGCGCGCCGTGCGATTGCTTCCCGGTGTAAGCGCCGAAGCGGTTCCGGGAATTCACGCGGAACTCGACCAGCCAGCCGTAAAGATGCGCTCCATCTTTGCCCAGGTCTGCCGGCCTGGGCTCACCCTGCCAGTCGATCTTCGCACTGTCCGCGTCCAGTAACACACCTTGCAGCCAATTCCAGACGACCTCTTTGTAGTTAGTCGGAAAAGGGCCGCACAATGCCCGATCCGGCGGCGGATTGTCCGCGGTCGCGGCTAGAGCTGCCACAAACATGCTGAGTACGCACAGGAGCTTCACCCGCAGCGGAGCTTGAGTAAGGCGCGCCATTGCCCCAGAAGAGCAGAAGGGCGGCAGAAGGTGAAGGAAATATTCGCCTTTACAGAAATCAGTGCGCATCTTACCAGAGTTGCTCGTTGCCTTAGCATCCAACCTGTGATTTCGCGCTTCGTCCTGATTGTTGCGAGCGTTCTGGTACTCGCGCCGATCACATTCATCCGCGCACAAGAAGTACAAGCCGTAACCTCGGTTCCCTCTCCCGGTCTCCCGCCCGGCGTCGCAGCCGCCTCCAATCCGGCTGAGGCAACGCGCGCTTGGCTCGCTTCTATTCCTGCGTCGGAGAAAATTCGCTCGGACGCATATTTCGAAGGGGGCTACTGGCTGCTCTTGTGGAATTTCCTTCTTACCGCAGCCATCATGTTGTTTGCGCTGCTGAGTGGGTTTTCCGCTCGCATTCGCGATTTCGCGGAACGAGCCACACATTTTCGCTTTCTACAAGCAGCAATCTATGCTGCGGCGTTTGTTCTCGTAGTAGCCGTACTAAGCTTTCCGCTGGATTACTATCAGAACTTCATGCGCGAACATCAGTATGGAATGGCAACCCAGGATTTTGCAGGCTGGTTCTTTGATTGGATCAAGGCGCTGATCGTGCAGCTTATCGCATTTCCCATACTACTTATGGCGCTGTACTTCGCCTTCCGTCGCGCAGCGGAGCGCTGGTGGCTCGTGGGCGCCGTGGTGATGATGATTTTCTTCGTTATCGCCGCAATCATCAGCCCTGTGTATGTCGAACCGCTCTTCAATAAGTACACGCCTCTGCAAAACGCGCGTATCCGCGATTCGGTTCTGCAGCTTGCTCGAGCGAATGAGATCCCGGTGGACAAAGTGTTTGTCGTCGATGCCTCGCGCCAAACCAAACGCGTAAGCGCCAACGTTTCAGGTCTTGGAAGCACCACGCGCATCGCGTTGAACGACAATCTCCTCCACCAATGCTCGCTTCCGGAAATCCGCCAAGTCATGGCTCATGAGATGGGCCACTACGTCCTCAACCATATTTTCAAGTTCTTCGCCTTCATTGCGCTGCTGGCGTTGATTGCATTTGCCCTGGCCAAGTTGCTCTTTGACTGGGCGGTCGCACGTTGGGGCGACACTTGGCGCGTGCGTGGCATCGCCGATCCTGCCGGCTGGCCATTACTCGTGCTGATCTTCTCCGCGCTCGCTTTTCTCGGCACGCCTGTTTTGAACACGCTGGTGCGAGTACAGGAACGCGAGGCCGACGCCTTCGGCCTGAACGCGGCGCGCGAGCCCGACGCGGAGGCCGCCGTCGCGCTGAAGCTCGGGCGCTATCGGAAGATGGAGCCGACGCCGCTTGAAGAATTCATCTTCTTCGATCATCCGAGCGGCCGCTCCCGTATTAGAATGGCGATGGATTGGAAGTACGCCATGCTTCCGGCGCGGACGTCGGAATTGCCCGCTCGTCGTGAGTAAAAGTCAGGTCCGCTGATCGAGCGGCACGACCTTCTTTCCTACGGGCTCACCGACGTATTCGCTAAGTGGCCGGTAAAGGCGGTTGTCTTCGAGTTGCTCAAGCACGTGCGCGCACCAGCCGGAGCAGCGCGCAATCGCGAACACGGGAGTAAACAGGTCAGTAGGAATTCCTAACGAGTAGTAAACCGTAGCGGAGTAGAAATCCACGTTCGCGTTTAGCTTCTTTTTTTCTTTCATCAGCTCGGCAATCCGCTCACTCATCTTGATCCACTTAGGTTCGCCAAGTTTCTCGCTTAGCTTCACTGCCATCGCGCGCAAATGGGGCGCGCGTGGATCGAGCGTTTTATAAACGCGATGGCCGATGCCCATGATCTTTTTCTTATGCGCCAGCTGGTCCTCGATATAGGCATCCACATTTTTCTCATCGCCGATCTCCTGGAGCATGTGGATAACACCTTCGTTCGCGCCACCGTGCAGAGGTCCCTTTAACGTACCGATGGCTGAGGTGATCGCCGAATAGATGTCCGATAGTGTCGAGATAGTGACTCGCGCGCTAAAAGTAGAGGCATTCATACCGTGATCGGCATGCAGGACAAATGCGACATCGAGCGTGTCCGCCGCTTCAGTCGATGGTACTTCCCCACACATTAAGTAAAGGAAATGTGCCGCCTCACCGAGGTCCGTGCGCACCGGCGGCAACGGCTTGCCACAGCGCGCCCGGTGAAAGTACGCCGCGATGACACCAATCTTCGCCGTGATACTTCGCGCCCGGTTCTTGTTAATCTCAGGCGTGGCCTCCTTTGCGATGTCGGGATCGTATAAGCCCAGCATTGATACCGCCGTCCGCATCACATCCATTGGGTTCGCCTCCTTGGGAGCGGCTTTAATAAAGTCAGTCACGCCATCGGGTAGCTCACGTTCGCTACGCAGTTGATCAGCGCACTTTTCGAGTTGAGCTTTCGTCGGCAGCCGATTGTTCCACAAAAGGTAAACTACTTCTTCGTAGCTAACCTTCCCGGCCAGCTCGTTGATATCGTAGCCGCAATAAATTAGCTGGCCCTTATCTCCGATGACGTCGCTAAGTCGCGTTGTATTCGCGACGACACCTTCAAGTCCGCGTGAGGTCATTATCTTCCTAACCTATGTTATGCCTTCATTCGCGCAATCAGCGTGTCAGCGATCGCTGCCGGCGTTTCGGCAACGGCAATGCCGGCTGCCTTGAGGGCATCGATCTTACCTGCCGCCGTTCCCATGCCGCCAGAAACGATGGCGCCGGCATGTCCCATTCGCCGGCCCGGCGGCGCCGTCGCGCCCGCGATGAACGCAGCAACCGGTTTATCGCAATTCTCCTTGATCCATGCCGCCGCTTCTTCCTCGGCCGCGCCGCCGATTTCGCCGATCAAAATCATGGCTTCGGTTTGTGGGTCGTCATTGAACAGCTTGACCGCATCCAGGTGCGACATGCCATTGATCGGGTCGCCCCCAATTCCGATACAAGTCGATTGACCGCACCCGCGGCTCGTTAGCTGCCAAACCGCTTCATAAGTAAGAGTACCGGAACGCGAAATGACTCCGATATTGCCCGGCTTATGGATGTAGCCAGGCATGATGCCGATTTTGGCCGCCCCTGGTGTGATGATACCGGGGCAATTCGGGCCGATCAAACGCCCCGGTTTGCCGCGCAACTGCGCTTTCACCCTCATCATATCCATCACAGGAATACCTTCCGTGATACAGACCACAAGCTCGACACCCGCATCAACTGCTTCCAGGATTGAATCAGCTGCTGCCGGCGCCGGCACAAAGATCACCGAAACGTTGCAGCCGGTCTGTGCTCTCGCTTCCGCAACGGTGTCAAAGACTGGAACCTCCTCATCGAATTTCTGTCCACCTTTTCCGGGAGTAACTCCAGCGACAACGTTCGTGCCATACTCCATGCACTGGCGCGCGTGAAAACCTCCGGCGCTTCCGGTAATTCCCTGGACACAAAGCCGGGTATTTTTATCAACAAGAACGGACATCTTGTCAGCGCGATAGTCGTATGCGCCCGCTCATTCGGTTTTGCGTTTGTGTAGCGTCAGCGTGTTACCGAACGGGTCCTGCACCATCGCGAAATGACAGACGGGCGATTCCGTTATTTCCATCACCACCGGCGCGCCGCTCTCTTTCACGCGCTGTACTAAACCCGGCAGATCGTCCGTCTCGAACGCCGCCATCGTGCCCCCTTCCGCGGGCCGCCACTGATCGCCGTAATCGCCGATGCCGAATGTTCCATTGCCAACTTCGAACTCGACCCATTTCGCCTCCGCATTCGTGGTAGTACAGCGCAAACCGAGCACGCCTTCGTAGAAGGCGCGCGCCCGTTTTATGTCTGTCACTGGTGACCCAACAAACGCGATTTCTGTAATCATGATGTGTGTTTCTCCTTCGCTGCTTTCACTGCCTTCTGCGCAGCGTCTGCCAAGTCGTCAGCCGGAATAATGGTGAGCCCGCTTTCCTGCAAAAGCTGTTTGCCTTTTTCCACGTTCGTTCCTTCCAGCCGCACAATCAGCGGCACATCCAGCTTCACTGTCTTCGCGGCACCGATAATTCCATGTGCAATGACGTCACATTGCGCGATGCCGCCAAAAATATTTACCAGAATCGCTTCCACCCGTTTATCAGCGACCAAGATCTTGAATGCTTCTGTGACCTGCTCCTCGGTCGCGCTGCCGCCCACGTCGAGGAAGTTCGCCGGGTTGCCTCCATAATGTTTGATGATGTCCATTGTCGCCATCGCCAACCCGGCGCCGTTCACGAGGCAGGCAATGTTTCCATCAAGACCGACGTAGTTGAGCCCATGGCGTGAAGCTTCTACCTCGCGTGGATCTTCTTCCGCCGTGTCACGCATCGCAGCTACTTCAGGGTGCCGGTAGAGCGCGTTATCATCGAAGTTAAACTTAGCATCGAGCGCGAGTAGCTTGTCATCGGTACTTAGTACCAGTGGATTAATTTCAACCATTGAGCAGTCAAGACCTGTAAACGTCCGGTACAATCCATCGAATAACTTCGTCGCCGCTTTTAGCTGTGACGATGCGAGGCCGAGCTGTTTCGTCAGCTTGCGCGACTGGAATGGCTGCAGCCCGGCCAGCGGGTTGATCCGTTCGCGAATGATCTTACCAGGCGCGCGGGCAGCCAGAGCTTCAATCTCTACACCGCCTTCGCTGCTCGCCACGATCAGCGGCGCTGCCGTCGCCCGATCGAGCAAAATGGCGAAGTAGATTTCGCGGGCAATGTGTGCCGCCTCGGCAACTAGTACTTTGTGTACTACCCGGCCAGACTGACCCGTCTGGTGCGTCACAAGCGTTTGCCCCAGCATCTTCGAAGCGACTTCGCGTACTTCCGCGGGAGTTTTACAGACGTGCACGCCGCCTTTGAATCCGTTCGCGAATGTCCCTTTGCCTCTGCCGCCCGCATGAATCTGTGCCTTGACCACTACTTCCGCCGGCGCCATTTCACACGCGATCTGCTCTGCGCCATCAGGCGTCGAAGCGACACGGCCACGGGTGGTGGCAACATCAAACCGCTGTAGTAATTCCTTCGCCTGGTACTCGTGGATGTTCACGGCGCGCGAGTTACTAAGCTGCCGTGCCGTTGCAGGCAATCGTTTTATTCACCTGCTTGCCGCGCTTGCAAAGTGGCGCTGAGCCTGAATGGTTGCGCGCATGTCAACGGAGACGGGCGAGCTACCGAAAGAGATCAGGGACGGCGTTGCTGCGGGCGTGCTACGCCGGAACGCAGCTGAAAACATCGCTAGCTCGCTCGCGAAGTCCGATTCTCAGTTCGATGCCGCCGTCGTTAGCGAACTACTAAATGGCGCGGAATGGCAGGAGCTGAATGACCGTTTCTATAAGAAGCTTGCATTCGGCACGGGCGGCCTGCGCGGACGCACTATAGGGAAGATCGTAACCCGCGCTGAACGCGGCAAGCCTACTGACCTTGGCCGCCCTGAATTCCCGTGCGTCGGCACGAACGCGATGAACTACGAGAACGTTGCGCGCGCAACGCAGGGACTCGTCGGGTATGTGAAGCAGTGGTGTGAGAAACAAGGCCGAACGGGCCGTGCGAAAATCGCGATCGCACATGATACGCGACATTTCTCAAACGAGTTTGCCAATCTTGCAGCGAAAACTGCGGCCAACGATGGCTGTGACGCGGTCGTTTTCCCCGGACCGCGGTCAACGCCGGAGTTATCCTTCGCGGTTCGGTACCTGAATGCAGACGCGGGCGTAGTTATTACAGCAAGTCATAATCCACCGTACGACAACGGCTACAAGGTTTACTTCAATGACGGCGCGCAGGTCGTGGAGCCGCATGCCAGTGGGATCATAGGGCAAGTGAATGCCGCAGGCGAAAACGGCGCGATCTCGAGGGGGGTAAGAGGTGAAATCAGGGAGCTCGGTGACGAAGTTGATACTGCTTACATGGACCGGCTTAAGACGCTGGTGCTCGACCCTGAGCTATTTACCAAGGCACGCGATCTAAAGATTGTTTACACGCCGATTCATGGCACCGGCAGCGTCATCATCAAGCCGATGCTAACGAGACTTGGCATACACTTTGTTGTTGTCCCTGAACAGGACCACTTTGACGGCCGCTTTCCCACCGTGAAATCGCCGAACCCCGAGAATGCCGAAGCCCTGAAGCTCGGAATTGAGCTCGCGCTGCGAGAAAAAGCTGACGTGGTCATCGGCACAGACCCTGATTGTGACCGCATGGGCGTAGCGTTCCGGACCCGCGCGGGGGAAATGAAGCTGCTCAGCGGGAATCAAACCGGATCACTACTGACCTGGTACCGCATCAAGACGCTGTTTGATCAAGGCATCCTTAACTCTGGCAACGCAGCGCACGCTGTAATTATCAAGACGTTCGTCACCACTGATCTTCAGAAGGTTATTGCGGACAAATTTGGTGTTCGCTGCGTCGAGACACTTACTGGATTTAAGTACATCGGGGCGAAGCTCGGAAAGTACGAAAACAAGCTCAAAATGGGAGGCGAATATCGCCAGCTTTCCGAACGGGAGACACGCCAGCTTCGACTGGAGGAATCCGCTTACTACATTTTCGGCGGAGAAGAAAGCTATGGCTACAGTGGCGCTGATTTTGTTCGCGACAAGGATGGTAACGGGGCCACGATCATGTTCTGCGAAGTAGCTGCTTACGCGAAAGCAAGTGACCGCACGATTGATGAGCTACTTGACCTTATCTATTCCGAGTTCGGTTACTTCGAGGAAAAAAGCGAGTCACTGGTTTTTGAAGGGGCTGACGGCGCGGAGAAAATCCGCCGCCTCCTTGGTTCCTATGACGAGGAGCCCCCGCGAGAAATCTTGGGGAGTACTGTGACAAGTATGCGCAATTTCGAAAAGCAAGTCATTTGCGATAGCGAAGGCGACGAGGTCCCGAAGGAGAAGATGTTGATCTTCGAGCTGGACGATAAAACGCGCATTGCCGTGCGCGGTTCCGGCACGGAGCCGAAGATTAAGTACTATCTATTCGGCCAGCACCGGCCGAAAGAAGGAACGCTCTCCAAGGACGAACTGGCGGCAGCGAAGAGAGAGGTTCATCAGCGGCTCGATGTACTTTGGGATGCGCTCAAAAAGGACGCCCACCGGCGGCTTGAATCGAAATAGGCGCTCGACAGCGCGCGATTCCCGCGAAACTTCCGTGTTGTGTCACGCGAACTTAATCTAAATGGCGGCGAGATTTCTTTGCTCAAGGCGCTCGGAATCACCGGCGCGCCGATGTCGGGCAAGCTTCTCGTTGAACGCATGGACGAAATGGAAGCGGGGGAGTTCATCGATACCTTGGGAGGCCTGATTAGCATCGGTTATGTGCTCGCCAGCAAGGTGAACGTGCGAACATTGGATGATGTGGAGCACGCCTATTTCCGGGTTAACCCGGCGTATGTGCACGCTTTGCGCGAGAGCCTTCACCCGGCGCGTACTCAGGTGCAAACACGCCGGCGGCGGCGTAGCTAGGTGAAAGAGTGGGCGCTGCGGCTATGGCCGTGGCTGGCAGCGATCATCAGTGGATTGCTTGCAGCCGCAGCGCTGCCGCCGTTTGATCAGGCCTGGCTGATATGGATTGCGCTCGTGCCCCTCACGCTCGCAATCTTTTGTTCGGGAGAAAAGCCGCGCCGGCTCTGGTTGCGTAACCTGCTGCTTGGTTATGTCGCAGGCCTCACATTCTTCTGGACCTGTTTTTTTTGGCTAACAACAGTTAGCGCGCTCGGCTGGTTCGTGATGCAATTCTATCTTGCATTGTACTGGGCCGCTTGGAGCTGGTTTTGCGGCTGGATGCGCCCGCGTCGGAAGCAAGTCACGGTGGTTGATAAGTGGACGGAGATGCTCGCGAAGGCGAAGCCGCAAACGGCACCCGGCGATTCGCCCTGGCTCAGCTCCGTTCATAATCTGTTCCTGGCGCTGGCCCTGGGGGCGACATGGGTTGCACTCGAGTGGACGCGAGGCTGGCTTATGTCCGGCTTTGGCTGGAACGGCCTCGGTGTCGCGCTTCATGCGACCTGGCCAATGATCCAGATTGCAGAGTGGACAGGCGTCGCAGGCGTCACATTCGTGGTAATGTTTTGCAACGCAATTCTCGCAGCGACGGTACTCAGGCTTTGCCAGGAAACCCGGAGCCGTATAATGCGGCCGCACTTTGACCTGACGCTTACGCTCGTCGGGTTGGTTGCGGTGTTTGCCTTTGGACTGCACAGCGTGCAATCACGTGCCGAGACTCGCCCACTGCGAGTCGCTTTAGTACAATCAAACGTCGCGCGCGAGGAAAAATTCGATCTCCAGTTTCAGCAGAAGATCTTCGATAAATTCTCTCACCTGAGCCAGGTAGCAGTTGGATCACTCGCGAAAGTGGACCTGCTCATCTGGCCTGAAAGCGCCATGCCCGCGCCTGTGCTCGAGAACCGGCAGACATTCGACTTTGTGAACCGAATCGCCGATCAATATCGCGTCGATCTACTCCTCGGGGCGATCGATGAAGAACCTACCCGCGTTTACAATGCGGCCCTGCTCATCCGTTCCGGCGCCGAGCCGCAGATTTACCGGAAAGTACATCTTGTGCCGTTCGGCGAGTACATCCCCTTCCGCCATTCGTTTCCGTTGTTTGCGGAGATCGCTGGCGATCAAGTACCGGAAGACTTCGATGCCGGCGACGAGTACACCGTCTTCGATCTTTCGAATGATCGCGGCCGCGTGGCGCCGCTTATCTGTTTCGAAGATACACTGGGCGAGCTGACGCGGCAGTTTGTCCTTAATGGCGCGCAGCTTCTAGTTACCGTTACAAACGACGGCTGGTTTCTGCACTCCGCAGGCTCGCGCCAGCACCTGGCGAACGCGATATTCCGCTGCGTAGAAACGCGCTGCCCCATGGTTCGCGCGGCGAACACAGGTGTAACCTGCATCGTCAATGACCTTGGCCGGGTCACCCAAATCCTCCGCGATGACCGCGGCAGCACCTTCGAGGACGGTACTCTCGCGGGTGAAGTGAATGTTCCTACAACGCCGCCGCTTACCTTCTATACGCGGCATGGAGACTTATTCGCGAAGGTTTGTGCGGCGGTTGCGATCGCTATTCTGCTAATCCAGGTTTCGCGACACCTTGTCGGCGGTGGGAGGAAGTCATAGCTAGTTATCAAGCCCTCCTTTGCACGAGCCAATGGCCGAGTACAAGCAAATCCATTCTGGTGCGCAGGAAGCAGTCGAGCGCTTCTTCCGGCCGGCAAACTACCGGCTCATTCTCATTGAAGGACGTATTCAGCACCATTGGAACAGAGGTCATGGTATGGAAGGTCGAGATTAGCTCGTAGTACAGCGGGTTGGTTGCGCGATGTACCGTTTGCAATCGCCCTGAACCATCAATGTGTGTCACCGCTGGAATAAGCGGGCGCTTCGATTCGCGAATCTGGAAAACCTGCATCATGAATGGCACGTCGTCGTCTTGCTCGAACCATTCACTTACTGCTTCGCGCAAAATAGACGGCGCGAAGGGACGGAATGACTCCCGCCGTTTTATCTTGGCGTTAAGAATATCTTTCATGTCAGCCCGGCGGGGGTCGCCAAGTATCGACCGGTTGCCGAGTGCGCGCGGGCCCCATTCCATTCGACCTTGAAACCAGCCGACTACCTGACCATCAGCGATGGCAGCGGCGGTTCGAGTGCATAGTTCGGCTGTATCGGTGACCAACGCCACGTTGAACTCATCCGCGCTGCCGTTGATATTGCGCGAATGTAAGAGCGTTTCGATGTCGCCGCTCGCGAACTCCGGGCCGAGATAAGCACTCAGTTCCGTGGCGGACCGTCCCCGGCTCTTGCTCAGTTGCGCATGAACCACGGCGGCGGCGCCGATCGCGCCCCCTGCATCCCCGGCAGCGGCAGGAAGATACATGCGGCGGAATGGCGTTCGGAGATAAACCTTACCGTTAGCTACGGAATTCATCGCGCAACCGCCGGCCAGCGCGAGATTCGGGGTTGGATAAGTGCGATGCAGCGCGTTGAGGAGCGAGAAGAACGTTTCCTCGTAAACAACCTGAATAGATCGCGCCAGGTCTTTGTGCCGCTGCTCCAGTCGTGATTTCGGATCCCTCTCAGGACCGAGTAGCTCAGAAAGTTCGGCCCGGTACAGCTTGCCCACTTGCGGCGCGCAATTATTCCAGGAATAACTCACGTTGTCGGTATGATGGCGGAAATAACGCAGGTTTAAGCGAAACCGTCCGTCGTGATCGACTGAGACGACCTCGCGCAGTAGCTCGACGAACCGCGGCTCACCGTACGGCGCGAGTCCCATCACTTTGTATTCGTCGCCGTAGTGCGGAAAGCCAATAAACTGCGTCAGGGCGGAGTACAGGATCCCGAGCGAGTGCGGAAAGTAGATGCGATCTCCAATCTCGATCGTGCCGCCGCGGCCAAAGCCAAACGCGGTGCTAGCGAAATCGCCGAATCCATCCACAGAAAGGCACGCGGCTTCGTCAAATCGTGACACCATGAACGCTGAGGCGAGGTGCGCATGGTGGTGCTCGATGTGATGGGACGTAGCGCGCAAGGTTGCACCATAGTAGTCCTCGAGGGCTTGCTTTGCGGAGCTGACGCTTCTGATGTTGCGTACTTTCTGCCACATCAGCCGCGGATCGGGGCGATGTTTTAAGACGAAGGCCAGTCGCCGCCAGTTATTCGCGCGGGGCCTGCGATTCACCGCGATATGATCCAGGTCATGAATCGTCAGCCCCGCTTCGCGCAGGCAGTACTCAATGGCCTGCGTAGGCAGACCGGCCCAATGTTTGATGCGTCGAAAGCGTTCCTCCTCCGCTGCTGCGACGAGCCTGCCATCGACTAACAGGCACGCGGCCGAGTCTCCGTGGTTGGCATTCAGCCCAAGAACCGTCATCGCGCGCTTTGCCGTGGCGCTTTTTCGCCGTATCGCCAGATCAGAGCCGGCAAGCGCAATGCACCAAGATAACGCGGTCCATAAAGATGAGGTTGGCGAAGAAAACGCAAGAGCCACCCGAGATACAGCTTGTCTGCCCAGAGTGGGATGGGCGGCTGATCTCCGGTAAGGAAACCGAGCGCGGCGCCAATGCAATGAATAGCTGGCTTGTAATCCAAATGCTGGCGCAGATACCAGCCAAGCTTCTCCTGGGTGCCGCCGCCGATCGCGATCACAATCTGTTCCGGTCTTTGTTCGCGAAGCAGTGCTAGTAGTTGCTCGTCTTCTACTCGAATGCCATATCTCGGAGCGATATAGCTATTTGCTTCGCGACGGGAAATACTTTGACTCTCGAGCCAGCATCGCATTCTTTCTCGCGCGGCGGCAGTCGGAAGTACAAAAAAGACTCTTTCCTCCTCCCCAAACTCCCGAAGTGAAAGGAGACCTAGCAGATACCTCAAACCTGAGACTCGCGTTAGCTTGCGGCGCCGTAAGACGCGCCAGAGCAAAACCATAAACCCGCTGTCAGCGATCGCGAGGTCAGCCTCAAAAAGAGCCCGTGCGTACTCTGGATCCCGATCCACTCGCGCGAGCGCCGGGGCAGCTGGTACCACGGTATAACCACGATGTCGCAAGCTATATCTTACCGCTTCCGTGACGGGAGCATTGATGAATCGCACCCCGAGCACTTGTTCAAACTCTGGGTCAATTGCGGTCGAGGCGGTACTCACCATGTATTACCGATATCGCACCTGTCACCTGTCGAATTCACGAGACAATAAAGCGATGACAGCATACATGGCCAGTCATCGTGGTGCCGGACGCCTTGACCACTAAGCCACCGCCGAAAGCTGTGGAAGCCTGGCCTGCGTCTTCTCTACCATCTGATCGTAAATCCAGGCATAGGTCTTTTCGAGTCCGTCACGCAGACTAATCGATGGCTCCCAGCCCATCACTTTCCTGATGAGTGTGTTGTCTGAGTTACGTCCATTCACTCCTTTCGGAGCTTTCAAGTTGTATCTCCGGTGCAATTTCACGCCGGCGATATCTTCAACGATATCGACGAGTTGATTGATCGAAACCATCTCGCTGCTTCCGAGGTTGAGCGGGCCGCGAATATCGCGGTCCAGCATCATGCGTGTGCCTTTGATGCAATCGTCGATATACATGAAGCTTCTCGTCTGGTGCCCGTCGCCCCAGATCTCGATCTCGTTAGTTCCATTTAACTTCGCATCGATGACTTTGCGACAGATGGCTGCCGGCGCTTTTTCGCGGCCGCCCTCAAAGGTGCCATGTGGGCCATAGACATTGTGATAGCGCGCGACGTTGGTCCGCAGCCCGAAGTCTTCGGTGAAATGCCGGCACATCCGTTCGCTGAATAGCTTTTCCCAGCCATAACCATCCTCTGCCATCGCTGGATAAGCGTCTTCTTCCTTTAGCGCGGTGACGTTCGGGTCAGTTTGCTTATCCGCGGCATACACGCACGCGCTGCTGGCATAGAAATACTTCTCCACCCCGGCAGCGCGCGATGCCATAAGCAGGTGGGTGTTGATGAGTACCGTCAGCATGCATAGCGCTTTGTTGTTCTCGATGAATCCCATGCCGCCCATGTCGGCGGCGAGATTGTAAACATCCGTCGCACCTCGGACGGCCTGCTCGCAAGCGGGACGTTCCTGCAAATCGAGGGACAGGTTTTCGACGTCATCGAAACGCTGGTACCATTCATCGAGCGGCTTCAAATCAACGCCCCGGATCTTCTTCGCGCCCTCCCGGCGCAACTGCGCCACGAGCCAGCCGCCGATAAAGCCGCCGGCCCCGCACACAACCACATCGCAATTGTTTGAGTTTGTCATATTCCCGAAAGGCGCCGCAACAACCACGCCGGCGTCGTTATATGCAATAAATATACCGCGTGAGAGGCAGCAAAGCGGAAAATTACAGGCGAGCCTCGGCTAAAACGAGGTACTTCCGCAGCGGCTCAGGTTTGGTATGATTGCTGGCGATGGAGCAAACAGCCGAATTAACGCGGACGACGCCGGTTGCTCGAGAAAAAAAGTCCATGGCGCTGCTGGTGTGGATCGCTCTGGCATGCGGCGTTCTGTGGTTCGTTTGCTCGCGCAATCTCAGCGAGGAATGGCGTTTTAATGAGCAGTACTCATATGGCTGGTTCGTGCCGTTTTTTGCGACTTACCTGTTCTGGCTGCGTTGGCAGGATCGGCCTGCGCGCTCTCTAGTTCGCCCCTTGGGCGTCCGGCTCGCTATCGCGCTGATCATTATTTCGGCGCTGCTTCTGCTGCCGTTGCGTGTTTTCGAAATCGCTAACTCAGATTATCGGCCTCTCGGCTGGCTGCATGCCCTCGCTGCTGCCGCGGTCAGTTTAGGATTTATCTATCTGTTCGGCGGCCGCTCATGGCTGCGACATTTCGCTTTTCCGGTGTTGTTTTTCCTCACCGCGGTTCCGTGGATCACCGCGATCGAGGCGCCGGTAATCGAAGGGCTGATGCGCGCGATTGCCGGGCTGGCGGCGGAGACGCTGAGCCTGTGCGGCGTACCCGCGGAAGCGCAAGGCAATCTTTTGCGGCTGCCGAGCGGAGTTGTCGGCGTGAATGAAGCATGCAGCGGTGTACGATCGCTCCAGACATCGATCATGATCGGTCTGTTATTCGGCGAATTGCGCCGCTTGCGGCCGTCCCGCCGTGTTTGGCTGGTTGTGGGAGCTATCGCGATTGCCTTGTTCGCGAATTTCGTTCGCGTACTATTTCTCGTTAGCGTTGCTTCTTCCGCGCATGACATCTCGGCCGTGTCGAGGTGGCATGATCCCGCAGCCTACACGATTCTGCTTCTTGTTTTCGCCGGAACGATGTGGATGGCGTGGTGCTTCGACCGCAAACCCGAGCCAGCGACAGGGCACCCACGGAAAGTACGAGCAACGAGGCAACGCGATGTTGCCGGTGAGTACGCGCCACGCGTGCGGGCACTTCAGCGTGTCGCGTGCTCTCTTCTGATCTGGATGTTAGCCGTCGAGTTTGCCGCCGAGATGTGGTATCGCGCGCATGAGTACAACCTTGCTGCCAGCCCGGCGTGGAGTATTCGCTGGCCTTTGAACGGCAAAGCCTACCGTGAAATCAAACCTGACGATCGAGTTCGTCAGCTACTCCGCTATGACTGGGGACGCGAAGCTGCCTGGCGGCGCACCGATCGCGCTGAAACCGATTACGTTTTCTTCTTCCGCTGGAATCCAGGCAGCGGCACGATACTGCGCGCGCGTGCCCATCGGCCGGATATTTGTCTGCCGAGTGCCGGATGGACACAGATCGGCCGTGACAAGATCAAACACTTCGAGGTGAGCGGCGGGCGCGAGCTACCGTTTCGCTATTTCACCTTTGCGAACGAAGGCAGCCTTCGCGCGCACGCCTACTACTGCTTGCATGAAGATCGCGTTCACGGCGTCGAAGGAAAGGTCAATGACGATGCGGGTCTGTACTCAAACTGGGATCTGCGGGACCGCTGGCGAGTAGTAAGAGAAGGTATTCGTAATCTGGGACAGCAGGTGATGGAAGTGATCATCGTCACTCCGACAAACGTGAGCGACGTAGCAGTTGATCAAAGTTTCTCCGAGTTGTTGAAGCAGACAGTAGATAGTTAAACGTCGACGACGCGCGATTCAGATTGATTTTACCTTAGCTCAAAGTGGCTCGCGACGATGACTTCATACTGACCGAAGGCGAACGACAGCTGAAGCGTGCGCGCCGGCGTCGGCTGCTGATTGCGGCGCTTGCCGCGGTGGCGCTCGCGGTACTCGCGCTGGTCATCGCGCGGCCGGTACGCCACTCGATTCGCGGGTGGCAGGCGCGGAGGCATGCAGAAAAAGCGATCAGCCTCATCGAGGCGCAACAATGGAGCGCCGCGCGAGATGAAGCGACGGCCGCTTACCAGCTTCAGCCACGCGAGCCCAAGGCGGTGCGAGCTGTGGCATTGCTGCTTTCGCGCGCCGGGCAGGCTGACGGGCTCGAGTTCTGGAAAAGCTTGGCTGATCTCACTCCGCTCACGCCTGACGATTTGCGCGAAGAAGCCCGGCTCGCCTTGCGGGTGAACGACGTCGCGCGAGCGAGTGATGCTGCCCGGCAGTTGATGAGTACGAGCGCGCCCGCGCCCGGCGATTGCCTCATCGCGGCCGAGGTTGCCTTGCGCAAAGAATCGTTCACTGATGCGCATCAACTCGCAGAGCGCGTGTTGTCGCACGATCGCGCGTCGCGGCGAGAGCGGCTACAGGCCATCGTACTCCTGGCGAACATCAGCGCTCCGGCGAAGCTGGACGCCACGGAAGTGGATCATCTCCTCGCCGAATTGAGCAAAGGCAGCGATGAGATTTCCCTCGACGCGCTCGTCGTTTTGGCGGAGAGAGCGCTCGCCAACCGCTCATCCGCGCCCGCGGGAAACTCGCTCGCGCAAATCGCCACCGCAATCGATTCACATCCCCTGGCGAAAGCAGCGCAAAAGCTGATCGCGACCGACTTGGAAATCGCGCAGCGCCCCGAACGACGCGAGCAGATCATTAGCGGCGCGATCGAGCGCTGGAAAAACGCCGGGAACGACTCGCTCGTTGCCCTTGCCGCGTGGCTGTACCGCAATCGTGAGTACGAACGGCTGATCAAAGCGATTCCGCTCGATCGGGCGCTGCAAAGCCGTGAGTTATTCCTTCAGCACGTGGATGCGCTGGCGGCGTTGGGCCGTTGGAATGAGATCCGAAAGATCATCGAGGCGGAACGTTTCCCGCTGGATCCGGTGATCGAGCACATGTACCTGGCGCGCTGCTTTGCCCAGCAAGGCGAGCAAAATGGGGCGGAGAACAACTGGCAGCGCGCGCTTGAGGCTGCGGCTGGTGATCCGGCCAAGCTTCTCATGCTCGGCGAGTACGCGGAAAAAAATGACGCCCTTGAGGTCGCGCGGAAAGCCTTTTCCGCCGCCTGCGCGGCAGCGCCGAAGCTGCGCGCTGCACAACAGGGCCGGCTCCGCGTTGCGTACCGCAAGCGCGACACGGGCGAAATTCGCGCCGTACTTTCGGACCTGCTGAGAATCTGGCCAAATGATCCCGCTGTGCAGAATGACGCCGCCTACATTCGCCTGCTGCAACTGCCGAATGATGAGCCTGCCAATCCCGAGTTAAACAAGATCGAGGCCGAAGCAGAGCGGCTGGTGTCGCAGGAGCCGCAAAGCCTGCCCCACCGCACGCTACTCGCGCTGGCCCGGCTGAAACAAGGCCGGCCCGAGGCCGCGCTGGCCGTTTACGACGGGATCAAGGTCGCGCCGAACGCCGCGTCCTCTTCAGCCGTGGCCGTGCATGCCGCGGTGCTGAACGCGACCGGGCACCCGAGCGAAGCTCACGCTGAGATCAGCCGCGTCCGAGCTGGCCAGTTATTACCGGAAGAAGAAGCGGGCACGGCAAATTTGCACAATCCCGAGCATTAGATTGTCGGGCAGTATTGGCTCGGAATGCGGCGCGCGCGCAATCCTGTACTCGAAAGGTCAGAGTACATGCTCAAGTAAGTCCGCCAGCCGCCAACCTGCCTTGTGCAATTCTGTTTTCACCACGCCCGTTGCCCAATCCAGGTAGCCGCTGCCGATTTCGCGCGCCTCTCCTTTGGCAAAGGCGTGGCCATCGCGTTCCTCGCGATGCACGTGCTCGAAGCGCACGCGGGCGTGCGCCTCACGCGCAACCGGCAGAATTTCGTCCGCCCATTTCTCCGCCCATGTTTTTGGGTCGCCCGCTGTGCGCCAGCTCCGTGCTTCTGTCGCCGTTAAATCGGCGAGTAATTTTTCCCGTGCCGGTTCATAGATCGCAGCGCGTTTCTCTTTCGGCAGCTCATCGGGAGTGGCAATGACGAGATTGCGTACCGCATCTACATCCCAGAAGGCGTGAAAAGAGTGGAAGTAGTGCCGCGGCCGCAGGGCGGTGGCGCTCTGCACCAGGCTTAAGGTGTTGCCGCCTTCATCGGCCAGCGCCGGCACTCCGCGATCTGGATCCACCGGCTGGCCGCTTTCGCTGAAGTACTCAGCGCC
>Ga0213881_10000522_pt1 | contig 24367 bp, 22 predicted proteins | sample BarmaccoBMER_R08_FD_160104 | JGI IMG/M metagenome (GOLD analysis project Ga0213881, IMG submission 160104) | Barbacenia macrantha exposed rock microbial communities from rupestrian grasslands, the National Park of Serra do Cipo, Brazil - ER_R08 ... | reverse complement strand
CCAAAATCAGGCCGATGCCGAAAAGCCCAGCTCAGCCACCCCGCTTGGCGGTCCGAGGCGACGCCTCACTGGTTCCCTGGCATACGCTTCCTCTGCCTTTCGCAGTCGTAGCGCGGTGATACAGATATCCGGCAGTGGCAGTGTGGCATCGGAGGTGGCGGTTTTGGTCTCTCGGTGCAGCAATTGCCGGCTTACGCGTTGCAGCTGGCGACCGATCGACAGTTCTGCCTCGTCGAGGTTGACGTCATCCCAGGTCAGCCCGAGCGCCTCACCCTTGCGCAGGCCCAGCACGAGGATCAGCACATACGCGGCATAGAGCAGATCGTGCTCTGAGCGGGCAGACTCCAGGAACTGGCGGGCTTCGTCGCTGCTCCATGCTTTGCCTTTCCGTTTACGCACGGAGGGGAGCTTGATCGAGCTTGCCATGTTCTTGGCGATGAGGTCCTCTGTCACCGCTTGGGATAATGCTGCCCGTAAGCAAGCACGGATGTCGCTGACGGTCCGGGCCGAAACCCGATCCTCACAGCACTTGCCTACGGTGCAGCATCGGCGTTTGCTTTCAGCGCGAGCGGCGTCCTTGCCTTGCGCGCAGCACTGGCACGTCCGAGCCACTTCATTGATCCAGGTTTGGACATCCCGCACACTGAGCCGATCGAGCCGTCGAGCGCCGAGCACCGGTGTGATGTGCCGGCGGACGAACATCTCATAGTTGACGTACGTGGCGGGTGCCAGGTTCGGTTTCACGACCTCTTCAAGCCAGTAGACGAGAAATTCGCCCAGCTTGGGGACGCTCGTTGCTACCGGTCCTTGCCGTGCCCGTTGCTGCAGTTTCAGCCACTTCTCATGCACCTCCTCGCGAGTCTTGCCGTAGAGGTATTTGCGCTGACGCTGTCCATTGGGCTTTGTGACCCACACATAGGCGGCAAATCCGTTGCGGTAAGAAAAGATCGAGCCTTCCCCGTTTGCCCTAGCGCGGCCGCTCATGCCGCACCTTCCTTTACTCGACGCTCGATGTACTCGTCCACCCATTCGGGTAAAATACGGCGATGCTTGCCATCTTTTAGAGAGCGTAGCTCGCCGGTCGCGACGAGCATCTTCGTCTTGCTCAGGCCAAAGCCGAGCATCTGCGCAACCTGAGCGACGCTGTACCACCTCGGTGTCAATTGCGGTCCAGGCCGCAACCCTTTTTCCACTCGTGTAGTCCTTTCTATGCATGCAGCCTTGTTATGCGGCATTGCGGGCGGCTTGTCGTCGTTCCCGTGCTCGGGCCGCGGCAGAGAGCGCCAGTGTGGTGTCTCCGGCGGTGAGGTAACCGGTCCCAGCGAATTCCCAGTGCGAGATAACCAGCGTGGTGTCCTCGTCGAGTAACTCGCGGACGTGTTCGGCGGCCTGGCGTTGCCGGTAGGTCCGTCTTTCACGGCGGATGGCCCCAAGAGTGGTTGAGAAGCAGCGGCTTTTTGAGGCGAAGTGTCCGCGGAAGCCGAGCATGTGCACCCATCGGCGCAATCCCTCGCAAGCGGGGTGTTTGCCGAGTTCCCAGGCGGTGTGGATTAGTCGGTCAACGTGGTCGGGGACGTTGAGTAGGGGGAGTGTTTCGGGGGTGATGCGCCGTGGGCCAAGGCCGAAGTCTTCGGCGCTTTTGGTGGCGTATTTGGCGATGTAGCGCGCGGCGTGTTCGGGGGTCAGCTCGCCGGCCGGGCCGCCATTGACGGTCTGGGTGTCTAGTTGCGTGCCGAAGCGCAGGATTAGGTCTGGCTCATCGGGCATGGCGACAGTGAGTCGCACCTGGGCGACGGTTTGCCGGATCGCGTCGGTGAGTGCGGTGGCATGGATGTTGATCTGTGGTGGCTGGTAGTCGTCGCCGGGTCCGTCGAGCCGGATCAGGGCGTGGAAGTGCACCACGCCGCGGCGTTGGAATTCCGCGACTTTGACAAATGACAGCCGGCAGCGGCGGGCGAACTCGGCCGCGGTCAGTCTGGTTTGCCGGGCCAGGGTTCGGCGTAGGGTGATGGTGAACCGGCGCCACAGTTCGGGGGCATGCCAGTTGAAGGCGATATGCCCGCGGTAGTCGTAGCAGTCCGGGCAGAGAGGCTGACCGAGTCGCGGGTCATCTTCGGCATGGATGGCGGTGCACCAGGTGGGCCGCCCATGTGGACATAGTTTTGGTTTGCCCTGGGTCGGCCGGCAGCGGGCTGGCCCGGTTCGGTCGGTACGGGTGGTGTGGACCGGCCCGAACCCGGGCGCGGTCAGGGTGGCGAACACCAGTGGGTGGGATCGGATGGATTCGGGCACTCCCTTGCGGCCGCCGGCCGCGCCGGCGTAGAGCAGCTGCCACATGTCGCCCGCGTACTCCCACGAGCACGACGGGCAGACCGCTGCGCGCCGGTTGCCACAGCGGATCAGCAGCACGCGATCCGGCTCGCCATCGGTCGAGTACGCCACCCGCCGACCGGTCGCGGAGCGGTGTTCTACGCGCCCGCGTAGACGGACCGGGTGGGCGCAGTGGCCGCACCGGGTGACTTGGTCAGACCACCGGTCGAAGTCCGGCCTGCCGGCCCGGGTGACGATCTGCTCCACAACGTGTGGGGGGAGAGCGGAGGTCGGGGTCATGCCGTGCCCCCGGGCGTTGATGCGCTGGCGGATAATGCGGGCGCCGCGCTGTCGTGTAAGGCGGGGGCGGTGACGAAGGCTTCGAGCTGCTTAATCGTCTGGTCGGACACCCAGCCAGCGCGGACCCGCAGGGGTTCGCGGATGCTTTCGCCGAAGATGTAGCCCACGCCGGCTTCGGCGTCGGTGATGCGGTTGGCCCAGGCACCGCGGTCGTAGGCTTGGTCGCCGAGCACCATCCCCACGTGCGATTTGGCTGCCACCCGTAGGCAGATTCGCCGGGGAAACAGTTCCCGGACGGGCACGGTGTCCTTGGTGGGTTCCTGGACATAGCCCCGGACGGTGAATCCCAGTGTCCGGCCTTGGGTGGTGAGCAGCGCGAGACGTTCGGTGATCGCGTCGCGGGTGCGCCGGTCGGCGTATTTGGTTAGCGCGCCCAGCTCGTCAAACTCAACTAGTTCCAGTGGATTCTCTCGGGTGATCGGCACGACCCGTACCCGGCCGGCGAACTCGGCCTTGCGGGCGGCCATGGCCGCAACGAGGTCATCCAGCAGTGCCAGCGCGTCGGTCCCGGTGACCGCGTAGCGGTGGAAGATTCGCCGTCCGTAGGCCAGTTCCATGCCTTTGGGGTCGATCCCGGAGACCCGGACCAGGCCGTCGCGGATGGCGGGAGCGATGGACACCAGAGGGCGCCAGGTCACCGAGTTTTTGCCCGCGCCCGACTCACCGGCGGCCAGCAGGTGACTGGCTGGACCGGCCAGGGGGATATGCCAGTCTTGGCCGTATTCGGTGTGCCCGGCCCACACTCGCCGCAGATCAACAGCCTCGCCGGGGATTGCGGCCAGCGCGGCGAGATCCGGACAGGCCACGGGGTCGGCGAGTAGATTGCGGCGCTGGAAATCGATCGACACCATATTGGGGGACAGTTCGCGGACGTGGCAGCGCGCCACCCCGCGGGCCGATGCCAAGGCGCGTGCGGCCTGGTCGAAGTCTTCCGGTTTCTGGCCGGGCATCAGCCGTACCTGAACTAGATCCCAGGATGCGCCCGAGCGCACACCGATCACTGTGGGCAGTTGTGTGTTGCTGTGTTGGCGGCTGCGGCGAAGGCCACGGACTAGGGGAGTTAGGGTGACCACGACGGGTGCGGCATCGTGTTTGATTCCCAGGCCGCAGGCCCGAAGCCACTCGGGCAGCTTGGGCGAGTACACCGTCCAGCGCAGCCACCAGGCCCGCAGATGCCGGCCTGCCCAGGCATCAAAGGACATCAGATCGATCACGCGCCAGCCGATCAGCGGCGCCGCGATGACACTCACCGTGAGAACCAGCGACGGCCAGTCCCACCAGTGCACCCAGGCCACTACTGCCAGCACGGTCAGGCTCGTTCGCCATCGAGTAACCGCCTGCCGGATAGCCCACACCACAGCCTTGATCACTAGCCATAGCGCAAAGATCACCACTGCCGCAGCGGCTAGTGCTTCGGCAACTCTGATCAGTGCGTGGCCGATTTTGGCCAGCAGCCACACCACGACACCCAGCACGGCACTACCCGCGATCAATCCGGCGACGAGGTAGGTATCCATCAGTGACCTCCGCCGCCGTACCGGTGGCCACTGGCGCCCAGTGCGCTCCGGACGCTGATGAGTTGCCGATGCGGGCATTTTTGGGCGTGCGCGCCTCGCCGTAGGCTCATGAGAGCTCCTCTGTCGTGAAGCTGATGGGTGGAGCGGGGCGCCCGGCCGGCCTTGGTTTCCAGGCCCGACCGGCCGGGCGCCGCACTAAGGGGTGACAGCTGCTAGCCAGGCTGTCCAAGCAGCGGATGCCTCATCGCGGGCAACCTCGTAGGCGCCGTAGGCCTCCTGCCAGGCCAGGAACGCCACACGCTCGGCCTCGGCCGCCTCCTCGCGCAGCTGCTCGGCGCGCTCGTGCATCTCTTTCAGCTGCGCCAGATCGGGGCTCATCGTTGAGGTGGTCATGACCCACCCGCCGACCCCGCACTCGTAGCTGCCCTTGCCGCGTTAGATGGCGTGGTGGGCACCGGGACGATGGCGTCGGCCCGGAAGGCCACCCCACCACGGCCGTCGATGGTCCACGGAGTGGCGATCAGCTTGACCACCGTGACTGGCTGCCGTTTAGCAACCCGTGGTTGTCCGGCGGTGGTGACCTTGATGACCTCTGCGCCGGTTTCGTCCATCGCCACCAGCTCGGTCACGTGCAGCAATTCGCCGGTCTCCCGGTCGGTCTTTTGGCGCCCGTCGTTGTCGTTCTTAGGCTGCGGAGCGCGAGAGACCACGAACTCAACACTGTTGGTCTTGATTTCCAACTGCATTGTTTGCTGTTCCTCCAGGTTGTCGTGGCGGGGCCGTTTGACCCGCACACCAATCAAACGACGAAACCCTCGGGCGCAGGTAGTCCGCGAACTAGTCCGCAACTAGTCCCGAACTAGTCCCGAATGCTAGACCGTGCGAGCCGTCACTGAACGCAAAGGATCGAGGACACCGGCAACGATAAGAGCAGCCTTCGTGGAGTGCGTCTCGCCGACATGACAACGGCGGACAAGACGTCAGCTGTTGAGTGTTGCGCGATAGTGGTCTAGCTCGGCCTGCATAGCGTTCCTGACGTTGTTGGGTTGGCTTAGTCCGTGACCCTCATCGGGATAAACAACAAGTGATACCGACTCACCGGCCATGGCAGCGAACTGTTGGACTTGCCCCAGCGGCGTCACCCTGTCTTGATCACCGTGCAAGGCCAGGATGGGGCAGTGGGCGGTGGTACCGGAGCGCAGCAGGGACCGATCGCGCCACGTCTCGCGGGGACCGAGGAGAAGATCGGCATGATGCGATTGGAACTTCGGTGCGGCAGCACGCCAGGCCACAGGGTCGACGATGGCAGAACGGGCAGTCGCCGCCCGGAAATAGTCCGTGGTCGTCGCGGCCCGCAATGCGGTGTACCCACCCGCGCTTGCCCCGCTGATCACGACACGGGTCAGATCGAGACTCTCGTCTTGTCCGAGTGCGCAGACGGCATCGATGCAGTCGGTCACATCCAGGACACCCCAGTGACCGCGCAGCGCGTTGCGATAGGCGCGGCCGTAGCCGGTGCTGCCCCGGTAGTCCACGTCAACCACGGCGAATCCGTGCCCCACGAAGAACTCCACCCACGGATCCAGCCGTAATGGTGCGTTAGCGGTGGGCCCGGGATGTGCCCGGACCACCACGGGCACCGAAGCAGAGGCTTTGTCTGACAAGGGGCGGTACACCGTGGCAGACACCCGGCCTCTGTCCCGGGCGACAATCTCGACCACCTCCGGGCGTGGTGCCTGCCGTCCGGGCGTGATTCCAGTAGTGGTGGTCAATTCGTGATACTGACTGCTGTCGAGGTCAATCACGCAGACGGCGGGCAGTTGATCCGGGGATGCCCCGATGAGCGCCACCTGTGTTGCGCCTGCCGCCAAATACGGCTTAATTGACGTATAGGGCAGCTCAACAGCGCGCACCTCGGGCCGGCGACGGTCCCACATATTGAGTCGGGTGACTCCGCCGTGCTGTGCCAGGACAGCGATCCGATCATTGTCCACAAAGGCGTAGGTCGAGTAGCCGAATTCCCATTGCGCTTTGGCCAACTCTGCGCAATCAAAGTGAAGCAGCGAGACGATGTCACCATTGGATACGCAAGCGTAGAGATCCCACCACCCGGTGCGGTCGGACACAAAGTGCAAGACACCACCGGGGCTCCATTCCGGCTGGAACACTGACTCGTCCGGGCCGCCGGCAATATGCCGCGCCTCGCCCAGCGTGCCATCCGCGCGGATCTCGGCGACCCACAGCCAGGTGCCATCCCACGGCATCAGCGGGTGCCGCCAAGTCGTCCAGGCCAACGCGCGTCCGTCGGGGCTCGGCCGGGGGAAGGAGTAGAAATCCCAGCCTTGGGCCACCGGCCAGGGTGCGGCCGACCCATCGGCGGGAACCATCACCAACTCGTTGGTCACCGATGCGTGGTGATGGCGCTCCCGCACGGCGACCACAAGCCCAGGTGCACACAGGCGAAGGTCGGCATAACGGTGTTCACCCTGCGGGGGCGCCGCAGTGATCGTGCGTAATCCGGCCTGAGTGGCCCGCCAAATTTGCTGGTCGTCGGTACGGACGAACCACACAGCATCGACGGTGGGCAGGTAGGCGCCGCCGCCGTACTCATGGACATACGACGCGACCGTCACACCAGCCGGCAAGACATCTTCGCCACCGCCCCACCCGCCAGAGCGGACCAGAACGTCACCACCGGGTCGTCCCTCGATCCAGTACACGTCGCGCCCAACGAGCTGCACGGCATCCACCGACGGCACGCTCGGCCCGATGACTGCGGTCACCCTGCGGCGGCTTTCAATGCGCGAACCTGATCATCGATGGCCGAAACAACGCGGAGATGACCCTGAGCCCGGAACAGGGCGCGCAGTTCCCGAACCCGATGCAGACCGGCCACCGAACCCCGAGCAGCGAAAGTTTCCAAGGAGGTCAACGTTAAGCGTTGCGCTTCTTCGACTTCTCCGCAGGCCAGCCGTGCGGTGGCCAGGCCAGTCTGGATTTCGGCGCCGCGACGCTCACAGGACGCGGGCAACAAGCGCAGGGCGTCGGTGAACGCCTCGGCCGCGCTGTCCGGTTGGGCGACGTTGAGCAGGCATGTCCCCGCATGCACGGCCAGACTGCCCTGGTCGAAGTCATACATCCACTCATCGCTGCGACCGTCCTGAGCCGCCAGCAGCGACCGTGCGTCCTCCAGTACGGCTAATGCTTCTTTAGCACGGCCTACTCGGGCCAGCGCATCGGCGGTCAGCACCGTCAACCAGGACCGAGTTTGCTCCGAGGTAGCGCGCCGGGCCGTCTGCTGGGCCTGGTCAAAAAAGTCCAGCGCTGAATCCGGGCGACCCTGCGCTCGGGTGACCAGACCCTGATAGCCCAGCAGGTAGGACCGCAGGCCGGTGTCGGCCGATTCCTTCGCGGCCAGATTCGCCTGCCGATAGCAGTGACTCATGGTGTAGAGGTCACCCAGGTCGTACCACAACCACGCCGCAAAGCCTGCTGCCTCGGCAGCAGCCGAGGCGATCCGGTGGCGCAGCACCTCGGGCTGGGAGCTGTCCAACAACGACATCAGCAGACCGACGTGGGCCTGGACGTGCACCATCATCTCCGCTGAAGACAACTGGTGATACAGCCGCCGCTGCCGATCGGTGATCAGCTCAAGATCGTCCACAACGGTAGTGCTCAGCCGCGAGGGGCGCCGAGTCGCATCGGCCAACCGTTCCCAATCAAGCTCGTCGGAGTCACACGCCTGGCGAGCCCTGACCCCGACCAGATCGATCGACCGGCCCGGGCGCCGGGCCGCCTCATGCTGATGCCGCACTCGCGCCTGTTCGCGAATGACCGCCGGCACCATCGACAACAACCGGCCATTGGCCAACACCGCAGCATCACACGCGGCGATCACGACTTCCGAGGGCACCGCTCCGCCGCGTTCGATCGCGCCCAGGTGCTGCCAGGAATAGCCCACCAGCCGACCCAGCTGGGCCAAAGTCAGCCCGCGGTCGATCCGCAACCGCCGCAGCTCAGCACCCAACGCGGCAGCCGCCGAACTGGCCGAGTCGGTGACTTTTGCTGGGCGCCCTGGGCGTCGCTTGCCAGCTCCGGGCGACTCACCGCCACTCGACTCCTCCACGACGACTGCCTTCCTCACCGACACACAGACCAATTTGCTGATCGTTGTGAGCAAATCCTGCAGGGGCGTTTCCTTACCCGCAACCAACCCATACCGACCATCCGGCCACCACATCATCACGGCCAGATCGGCTGGGTAACGCTAGCGCGAAGGGGGTGCCTGGCTGTGACCACACAGATCACTGCCGGGCGCCCACGACTTCGGCAGCTCCGGGATGAGGCGGGATGGACTCAACAGCAACTCGCCGACAAGTTGGCCCACTTCGCCTGGATGCAACACCGCACCCACCCTGCGGTCAACGCCGACATGGTCGCCAAATGGGAACGCGGCGTCAAAGGCATCAGCCCCCGCTACCGGACCCTGCTGTGCCAACTATTCGGCGTCACCGCAGAACAACTCGGCTTCACCCCTACTGCCTCGCCAGCGCGACACCAACCAGTACAGGACCCCGAGTCACTGGTGTCCCTGCTGGATGACGCCGCGAACCTGCTCGATCAACTTGGCGCCGCCGGAACCGCGCTGGCTCCCCAAATGCTGTCGGCGTGGAAAGACACCATCACCAGCCGTCGCACCATGCTCGGCCTGCTCGACCCCGCCGCCACCGACCCCGCCGGCCACGCCCGAGCCGCCACCGCCACCCTCACCGATCTGGAACAGCTCGCCCAGCGCTACCAAGCCCTGTACCCCACTGCCGATCCCGCCGCACTGCTCACGCCGGTGACCGCCCACATGCGCATGGCGACCGCGGCATTAAGCCGCCACCATCCGGCCCCCCAGCAGCGTCGGCTGCTGCGCAACCTGGCCACGGTGGCCACCCTCGCCGGCCGCCTCGCCCATGAAGACCTCGGCGACGCTGCCTCCGGACGCTCCTACTACAGCCTGGCCGCCGACAGCGCCCACCAAGGCCACGATTACCAGACCGCCGCCATCGCACTGGGCTACACCGCCCAGCTCGCCCATGACCAGGCCATGACCGCAGCCGCCCTCAACCACCTCTCCACAGCCCTAACCCATGCCCAACACGCACCCACCGTCACGCCCTGGCTAGCGAGTGTGCAAGCGACCATCTGCGCCGATTCCGGCGATCACGCCACCGCTACCCAGGCGCTCGACCGTGCCAAACACAAGACCCCTCAGTCAGGCACGCAGCCGCTGTCCCTCATCGACCACAGCGCCGCTCACCTACTCGCGACCACCGGCCACATTCACCTCCAAGCCGGCGACCACGATGCAGCACGAGCCGCGCTCACCGCCGCACTCGACCAACTCCCACCTGTCGCCCGCCGTAGCCGCATCCTCACCCTCGTTGCCCTGGCTATAGCAGAGGTGCGCGCAGGTAATCTCGCCGCCGCCAGCCGCCACGCCATCACCGCCGCCGACCTCCTCCACACCACCACCTACGCCACCGGCACAATCCGCCTGCGCGCCTTCCGCGCCACCGCAGCCCGACCTCTCGACCCTCAAACTCTCCGCACCCTCGACGACCACCTAGCCCACCTCGCCGCATGACCAACCTTGGCGAACGCTGTCTCCCTCAGCGGCCACCCCAATTGGGGGTGGAAACGCATGCGTGGGCATCAATGATGGAGGAACGCTACTGAGCGTAACAGTAAGGGGTTCTCGCCTCAAATGATTGATTCTATAGAGAGCTTCGTGCTGCCCAGTTGAGTGACACAAGATACGCGTGCGTGAATAAAGATCATCCGTCTTCGGTTAGTCAGAGGTATGGGCAGAAGTCCGTAAGCTTGCTGCTGACTGGAGTCCGATGATATCATTTCATGTTTCGTAGGCCGGCCGTGGACTTAGTCAAGGAGCCATCGCACCATACCGGAGCAGAACGCTGTTCCGCGCATGGCCGCCACGATTAGACGAGAGAACGAGATCTTGGCCGGTCAACTCTTAGCGCAGCTGGAGGGATCGAGCGTGATTGACAATACTGGCCGGGTTGTCTATCAGTTCGAATACGAACAGCGAATTCCTTGCGCTTTTATCGGCGCTGGGTGGCATTCGTATCGGAACATTTATCCGGCGTTCCAGTATGCGCCGATCGATCTACGCGCCGTCTGCGATCTCGATGTCACCCGAGCTGCGAATTATGCGAGAATTTTTGGCGCAAGCGCACACTATAGCGACCACTGGACTATGCTAAATCGAGAGAAGCCGACCGCTGTATTTATTGTGACATCGTACGACCCGGAGGGTCACGTTCAAGCGGTGGAACTGGCGCTCGATTGCTTATCGGCCGGAGCCCATGTGTGGATGGAAAAACCTACCGCAAGTTCGACTGCGGAAGTAAAGAAACTTGCCGCAGCTGCACAAGAGGCGGACCGGATCGTGGTGACCGGGATGAAAACAGTTTTCTCGCCGGTCATGAGAAAGATGAAGGAGATCATTTCTTCTCCTGAGTTCGGAGCGCCATCGTCAATCTTTGTTCGCTATCCACTCGCGATGCCGGAGTTCGGCAAGCGCGGCAGTCTCATTGAGATGAATTGGTTTCTCGATTGTATATTTCACCCCGCGGCTGTGTTGTTTAATCTCATGGGTCCGATTGATCGAATTGCGTACGAATGGGAAGCAGTTGCAGGTGCTAGTGTCACCGCCATACGCTTCCAATCCGGCGCTGTAGGTGCGTTGCATCTCGCGGCAGGGTCATCGTCGGCCGGCCCAGTGGATAGGACCGAGGTGGTCGGAAAGGATGCGAATGTCGTCGTAGATAATGGTGTTAAGTTGACTTACTACCGGGCTGCGCCGCGTTCGGAATCCGGTCGTGCCGGATCGTTCATTGTTCCCACAGAAAATGCGCCTTTGTGCTGGGAGCCGGAGTTCGCATATGGACAGCTCTACAACAAGAACTTGTTCTATCTGGGATATGTGGACGAAGTCGTTTACTTCTGTGACTGTGTAATGCGCGGTACTGCTCCGAGTCGAGGCTCGCTCGATGACGCTTTCAGGATTCTAGAACTGTTCGAAGTCTATCGCCAAGTGAAGCCAGGAACTTGGGTAACACTCGGCGGGAGCTAGGAATGATGTGGGCATCGGTTCGGCACCGTCTTGACATCGCCACCGACGCGTTGATCGGGGAAGACTCGGAAAGGTGTGGTAATGACCTTTGAGGCTAGAGCAGAAAGACGGTATATCAGAAGATTAAAAGTTGACAGCCGTCCCAGTTCTTTTTGTTGGCCTTTCACGTCTGCTTGGACGCGTCGGCGCTGGATGCGCAACACTTATGATCAGTTCAATTGGTCACTTCGCCGAAGAGTGTTATTGGCGACAGCTCGTTTCTGTGAACTCAATGGTATTACTAATGGTTATTACTTTGAGTTTGGGTGCCACCGTGCGAGGACTTTTCGATTAGCTTATGATGCATTTAATCCGCTCTACAATTTCACCTATGTCGCGTTCGATTCTTTTGCGGGACTGCCTGATGTTAAGGGTATAGACGTTCACGGTGACTTATGGTATTGCGGCCAGATGAAGACAAGCGAAGCCGAATTCAAAGCAATATGCAAGCGCCATGGAATACCTGAGCGCAAATATAGGACAGTCAAGGGCTTTTACGCCGACACTCTTACTGCTGAACTCGCAGCAGAACTAGCGCCTCTTCGCGCAGCAATTGTCTACATTGATTGCGATCTCTATGCCTCCACTGTGCCGGTTTTGAACTTCGTAAAAGATTTTCTTCAGCCTGGCACTGTTATAATCTTCGATGACTGGTTCCTCTACTTCGGGGACCCAAATCGAGGTGAGCAGCGGGCTTTTGCGGAATTTTGCGCAGCGAACCCTCGGCTCCGATTCGAACCCTTATTTGCCAACCATGAGCATAAGAGTTTTGTTTACATTGGCGAGACCTAGCATTCTTTGATTACGAGCTTCTTTGCGTTTGCATCAAAATTATAAAAGCCGGTTAAGGGGAGGCGGTTTGGTCTAGCTGTCGAATTGGGGGACCGCCGTGCCAGACTCCGCGTAAACCGATTGTTTTGGTTCAAATGGCCCTTTGGGCGAGGGAGCGATGAAACCGAGCCTGTTGAGTACAAGATTGGGTGTTTAGGGTGGACGTGAGGATTGCCATGGTTGCGCATCGACTTGCGCAGGTCCTGCGTTTGGCCGGTTATAGCCCCCAGCATTTGTCGGCGGTGTTTGGTCGGTCCATAGCTAACCAAACAACCAGGATTAACGAGCGAGCGGAGGCTGGAATAAGCACTGGTGCGATGAGAGTGGCCCCGAGTTCCGCTGGCGCCGCCGTGCTAGTGCGCCGTCTAGCGACCGGGTCTGGGCTAGCCACTCTCGTTCGCCTATTCCTGCTTGGATCACCAGTGCTTGAAGCAGAAGCTGTCACCGCTCTCGCTCCGGTTGATGACCTCGACACCTTGGTCACGTCGGGCGTGGTCACCCGCCGCGGTGACCAGGTGGAGGCGGCAGTGCGGATTGGTGGGTGTGACGAACTGTTAGTTGCCTGCGACTGGTCCGACTGGGAAGAACGTCCACACAGCCATGACCACGTCTCTGACGTCACTCCATTCTCGCTTGCTCTAGCCGACCTGACGGTACGCCTACCGGCAATGAGCGCCCTCGACGTTGCCACTGGTGGTGGGATACATGCGCTGCTCGCCGCTCAGCACGCGACCACAGTTGTGGGCACTGACCTAAATCCCCGGGCGCTGGCGTGGGCCTCGCTCGGCGCTGCGCTGAACGGCACCGGCAATGTGGTCTGGCGGGAAGGCAGCTTCCTCGATCCGGTCGAGGGGGAGCGCTTTGATTCCATTACGGTCAATCCGCCATTCGCCATTACCCCTGACAAGGCATACCTGTTCCGTGACGCTGGTCAAGCGGGTGATGGTGACGTTGTGTCCCGCGGCCTGATGCGCGACGTTGCCGCGATGCTGCGGCCACAGGGCTGGGCCTCGATGCTGTGTAGTTGGGTCCACGCCCCCGAAGGCGATTGGTCGGAACCCGTACGTGGTTGGCTTGCGGGGCTGGGTTGTGACGCCTGGGTGCTTCGCATCGTCAGCCAAGATCCGCTCACATACGCAGCAGCCTGTAATACCCGAGTCGAACGTAGCGCTGACGCTTTTGGTGCGGCACTCGATCGTTGGTTAGCCTACTATCGCCGCCGAGGAATCGGTGCCATCGCCACCGGAGCCGTCATTCTGCACCGCCGGGAAGGGCCGAACCAAAGGATTTGGGCCGACGATCTCCCATCACTTCCTACCGGAGCCGCCGGAGAGCAAATCCTGCGAGTTTTCGATCACCAGGACCGTCTGTCTCAACTCGCTGATCCCACCTGCCTACTCGACGAGGTGCTCACTCCCCTGGATGGCACCCGCATCGACCAAGTGCTGCGTCGAGCGGACGGGAATTACCAGCCCGCGGCAGCACAGCTATGGTTCGAGTCAGGGCTAGGTCTCAGCGTGCCCGTGCCATCCGCCGCCGTACCTGTAGTGTTGAAACTCGACGGTAAACGCCCGCTACGCGCCCTTATAGATTCTGCCGCAGCCAGCACCAGATTGGGTGCTGCCAAGGTTTCGGCGCAATCGTTGGCTACGGTCAGGCGTCGTCTAGCCGCCGGTCTCGTGGAGTGGCGCCAAGGCAGCTGAGGAGCGTGTCTCCGTTTCGGAGAAGTAAGGATTGAAGCCGATGAAACTGAGCGACAGCCCGCCAATGTGGGCTATTACCAGCTATTTCAATCCTATTGGCTACCAGTCTCGACGGCAGAACTACCAAATCTTCCGCAAGCGCCTACAGCTCCCACTAATCGCCGTCGAACACTCCGCCACGGGTCGATTCGATCTAGAAGACGATGATGCCGACATCGTAATTCGCCTCGATGGTGGCGATGTGATGTGGCAAAAAGAGCGTTTGCTCAATGTGGCCTTGGAGGCATTACCGAGAACCTGTTGGGCAGTGGCGTGGCTAGACTGTGACGTGGTCTTGCGCGATCCTGATTGGCCAAGCAAAGCCCTCGCAAAACTCGATAAATCAATCTTAGTCCAACCCTTCTCGTCCGCGTACGAAGTCTGCGTTACAGACAACAGTGACCCACTAGCTGCTTCACCTCGTGGTCGGACGCGTCCCTCATTCGCCGCCGGATACCTCAAGCGGATATTCTCAGCAGAGGATATCCGCAGATGGCGCATCGGTGACGACCCGATGCCGATCCACTGCGGCTATGCCTGGGTCGGGCGTACAGAGCCTCTACGTAAATACGGCTTCTACGACGCGTCCATCCTGGGCGGCGCCACGCGCGAGTTCGCTACAACGACGATCGGTGAGATCGACGCAATGGTGCAGGGCCGGCTTCGGAGTCCCGCGCAGCGGGAGCATTTTCTCACCTGGGCGCACGGGTGGGCCTCAGCAGTAGACGGTCGAATCGACTACGTCGAAGGCGAGCTGATACATCTTTGGCACGGAGAAATCGCTCACCGCGGTTATGGGACGAGATACAAGGTATTGGTGGAATCCGATTTCGATCCACATGCAGACATAACTGTCACCGATAACGGCTGTTGGAGATGGTCAACCGCCAAAACGAGAATGCACCAACTGGTAGCCCAGTACTTCACGACGCGGCACGAGGACGGACGGGCGCCAGCATGAGTGTGCGCATGCATAACTGCCGGAAGTCAACCGGTAGTGGCGGCTGATCGCTACTGTTGATCTAGCTTCCGAGGTAGCGTTCTCGGGAGCTTCGGAGATTCTTGACGATACCGAATGGAGTGAACGAATGAACGAATACGAGATCGTTAACAATCGAGTATACAACCCTAGGGGGTGTGAAATCAACGCGGTGCTTCACTGCAACCTCCGTTGCCGATCGTGCAGTCATCTGTCGCCAACGATGCCCCCCTGGTTTGCCGACCCCAAGAATATCACCCGTGATCTATCCTGCCTGGCGAAGTCCTACCACTGCGAATTCGTCAAGGTCCTTGGTGGGGAACCGTTACTCCACCCCCGACTGACAGAGATCGTACAAGCTATTCAAGAATCATCCATAGCCAATCGAATTGTACTCTGCACCAATGGATCTCTGCTTAACCAGTCCAACGACGAACTCTGGTCCATGGTAGATGAAATCGAGATATCCGTATATCCGGCTAGGGCGATATCAAATAAAGAATTGAGCGACTTCCGGCGTCGCGCTAAAGACCATGGCATCAAGTTATCGGCCAGGCTCTCACCAGTCTTCCGTGAATCATATGCGGAGCTGGGAACAAACGATAGTAACCTTATCGATCGCATCTTTCGAACATGTAAGATCGCTCATGTCTGGCGTTGCCACACAGTTCACGAAGGATTCTTCTACCGATGCCCTCAGAGCTATTTCCTCCATCGGCTGCAAAACGGAAACCCTGAGGATTCAGAAGACGGCCTGCAGATTCGCGACGACGAGAATTTCGTCGACGAATTGTACCGTAACCTCACCTCCGCCAGGGGACCGGCGGCATGCCGCTGGTGCCTCGGCACTGTTGGCCACAGGTTCGCCCATGAACAGATACCGCGACAACGATGGCACGATTTAGCCAAAAAGCCTACCGAAGCACTTGTTGACTGGCAACTACTCGCCGCCCTGGAGGAGGACATCACCGGCATGAGTTCCGAAAAGATAGCAGTAGGAGATGCTATTCCAGATTCATGGATCAAACCTCAAGCGAAGCCTTAAGCGGCCATAAGCGGCTCTACGCCCTTGAGCATGGTTAGCCATCCTCTATAATTGCGTGGCGCAGACAGTGCCCAGTCGACGCCGCAGTACAAGTACAGGAGCCGGCAGAGCTGCTAATTGCCGAAGTTGTGGAATCCGTGCACCCACGGGGTACCATGTTCGCTAACGTGCCGTAACGCCGAGCAGTCGCCGGACATTCGTCACGACATGATCAACTTCGTGATCGGTGAGATAAGGATGTATCGGTAGCGAGATCACCTCTTCGGCAAGGCGTTTCGCCCGTCCCCGCGTGATGACCTTATGCGGATATTTCTTAATGAAAGGTAACTCGTGCAGCACATACGGATAATGCATATTTGTTTCGATGCCAACCGCGTTCAGACCGGCCGCCAGATCGTCCCGTTTGGCGGCGCGAAGCACGTACTTATGAAAAATGTTCTCACGCCACTCTCCATGGTATGGTACGTCGCAGGCGAGGTCACTGAAGGCAGCTGAATACGTCGATGCGATACCGCGGCGACGTCTTAACCATCGTTCTTCGTGCCGAAGCTTCACTGCAATGACCGCTGCTTCAAGACAAGACATTTGAGCGTTGTAACCGAGGCGGACAAAATTGTTTTGAGAAAAACCCCAACGCCTAAGTTGCTCGACGTGCTCGGCTATTGTCGCATCATCGGTGAGTACCACCCCACCCCTCCCCGGTGCTGCAATCACCTTCATCGGATCGAAACTATGGCAACTAGCCACGCCCACCGACCCGCTTCGCCGTCCACCGACTGCAGCGCCGAAGGACTGAGCAGCGTCTTCGACCAAGACGATGCCATGGTGCTGAGCTAACGCTTCCACGGCCTCCGGCTCGGTCATGCGGCCGTAGAGCTCCACGAACACGAGTGCCTTCGTCCGGACGGTCACGGCTTCGGCGGCCAGATCGAGATCAATCGAGTAATCGTCGGTGACATCGACGAAGACCGGCGTCGCAGCGGCACGGATGATCGCATCAACAGTGGCGACGAACGAGAAGTCGGTGACGAGCACCTCGTCGCCTTCGCCGACACCCGCGGCAACGAGCGCAAAATACAACGCGTCGGTGCCTGAGTTCACCACTCGCCCGTATCGGCGCCCGGACAACTCTGCGAGTTCACGCTCAAGCCGTTCTATCGGATCTCCATTCAGCATTCGACCGGAACGAAATACCGTCTCGACGGCGCTCAGTATGTCCGGGCCGATGTCAGCGAATTCACGGTCGGCACCGAGGAACGGCACGTTAAGGAGTTCAGGCATGCGGATCCCTTCTTTCGTTGATGCAACACTACACTTGGGTAACCGACCAGGGCGCTGTAGCCGATCGTAGTGGAGAAAAAGCAATTCCACCTAAGCACGATGTCATCCCCCTGATGGAGCAGGACACGACAACATGGCCGCATCAGTAACCTTTGGAACCAACGAGCTTACACGTTCAAGGTGCCCAAATTGATGAAAGCCGTCACAACCAGCTACGTCCACGTCGGCGGCGTGGCCAACGTCGGCGGCGATTGCTCCGACCTCCCAAGCCTGCGGTGCGAATGACCACTCTTCTGGGCCACGAATAACAGCACCCAACATCCCGCCAGCTCATCACCTTGACCTGCAATGAGATCCAGCGCCTGCTCACCAAAAGCTGATCACCCACCGACCCGCCGATTCCCCAATCTGCTCAGCTGATCAGACCGGCGACGTCGCCACCAACACCGTGCCCGCACCTGCCTTACTGCTGCTAACAAGCCAACTCACGTGATCACGATCTAAGAGTGGAGTACCAGTAAGGCGTCGCCTCGCACTGCCTAGCACCGTGGTTCAGCTGGGTTCTTCGGTTGCTGACACAATTTTGGGCACGCTAACATAGACCTGCAGTCATAATTGACAGACGGCCGTCACCCGCTGCGCCGAAGTCTGATCACCAAAATGATGGTCTTGTACGACCTGTCGCACAGTTTTCGAGCGAGGACGCTCGTGTGGAGAAAAGTGCGTGAACGGGTTTGATAAAAAATGGAACAATGAAACGATCTACACTTGGCCCATCCTCCTCAGGTCAAGCATGCTGACATACGAGATCAAATCGACTCCCAGATGTTCTCGATCTCGATAAGCTCTGCGCTATCCTTTGCCAGCCTGACCGGGGTCGCTGCGCTGGCTCAGACCCTCAACGCTCGGGTAAACTACCGGTGGCCGCGCCGCCAGACCGAAGCTTCCCCTTGAGCAGGCCATACTCTGTTGGCCTGTCCGAATTCACGGCGTGATAATTTGCCGCCTGCGATTCTGAGGAGACTCCCGATGACAGTACCCGAAGATGCAGCACCCGAATATGATTGTTACCAAAACGCACCCTTAATGTATCACCACTGGTATTGGGACGGGCGCGTGTGGGAAACCACCACATGGCTGGGTGTGCCAACTCTCAAATCGGTCAGTGACATGTGGAACTATCAAGAGATACTCACCGAGTTGCGACCGTCATTGGTGGTGGAGTTCGGAACCTATATGGGAGGCTCAGCGCTGTTTTTCGCGACAATTATGGACCAGCTGGGTGACGACTACCTAGTATTCACCGTAGACATTAACCGAGACACGATCCGCGACGAAGTACTCACTCACGAGCATATCGAGGTTTACACTGCCTCCTCCGCCGACGACAGGGTCCGCCACCGCCTGGAAGAGCTGCGCGCCGCCCACCCCGGATCGGCGTTCGTCATCCTTGATAGTGACCACCGCGAAGAGCATGTCCGGGCGGAGCTGGAGCTGCTGCTCCCCGTCCTGACTCGTGGAGACTATCTCGTTGTTGAGGACACCAACCTCAACGGACATCCAGTAGAGCCGGGATATCGCCCCGGCCCCCATGAGGCGGTCGAGCGTTTTCTCGCCGCACACCCTAACGAGTTCTACCAGGATCGGCGACGGGAAACAAAGTTTGGTTTCACATTCGCTCCCGACGCCTTTCTGGTCAAGCAGTGACACAGGAGGGGATCTGCGTGGTAACTTTCATGAACCAGCCGATAAGTATGATGACACAAAACAGGCTCATTCCACGATCAAGATCGCGATGTGCTACCGCTGTTGTTTGTGCAACACCACGCGGGACTCAGCATGATCGACCAGACATAGCGCTGGCCTTGACGGAGCTCGTCGACAAGCTGAACAACTCGCGGCCAGTATGAAGAGTAGTCATGGAGGCGACGAACCCACCCAGTTCGATCTACGGAGTCGAACTGACCAAAATCCGCGCGGACACTGTGATAGTCATGCAGCCCGTCGATCAGCAGCAACCCAATGGGCTGGTTCCAGCTGACCTCGGTGGACTGCACCCCGGCGGCTGCCACTGGCGCGCAGAACACGTCATAGGTCAAACCCGTCGGCTACCCAGGGTTGTCCGCGGCTCCGACCATCCCCCTGGTGTGTGGATCGATCGCAATCACTTATCCACCCGACTTGTCCACCCGGCCGCAGGTCGCGCACCGCGCTTGCCCACACCACCGTGGAACGACCCAAATAGGGTAGCACCCAGATTTACGCCGGAAAGCTGCCATCGTGGCTGTTCAGCGGGTGATGGCGAAGGTGCGCCGCCCGATGTGTGCGGTAATGGTGTCGTCGAGCCCGGCGGTGGTGCGGAAGATGGTGCTGGCGCCGCGGGTGGTGGTCATTCGGGGAATCGCGGCGGCTTGAGCAGCAACGCGGGGTGGTCTGAACACCAGATTAGTCGGGGCGTTCGTCCAGCTACAATTGCAGCTCACTGGTGCGCTGCTCGATGAGCTTTGTGCGGTAACGCGTCAACTTCTGGATCACCGCGATCTGCTGCGGCGGGATGAAGCTGCCCCCACAGCAGCCCGCACTCGGTCAACTTCGCCAGCCACACAGCATCGAGCGCGTCACTTTTACGACCCGGGACGTTGCAAACATGGCGTGCGTTGACCAACAACATCTCCAGCGGCCGATGGAGTCTCACACAAGGCGTGGAGACCGGTCGCCAATACACCCCGGTCGCTTCCCTGCTCACATGCCTGACGCCCTCGGCGGCCAGCCAAGCCACTATCTCGACGAGCGTCTGATAGAAGGTGGTACTTGCGCACCTGCTGGCGACGCTTGTCATCAAGGGTACTTTCGCAGGATGCGGCCCACTGCATTGATCACTGGAGCAAGCAGAGGTCTCGGCGCGGCCATCGCCCGTGAGCTCCATCCCACGTATGACCTGCTGTTGGGAGCACGAACTGAGCGCGCCCTCACCGAGATCTTATTCGAATTGCCCGGCGCTACTGGACTACCTGTGGAACTGTGCGATTTCGATGCGGTGGCCGACGCGGTACGCGGAATCGACCGGCTGGATGTGCTCGTCCACAACGCCAGTGTCATATCCCTGGGATTGGTGGCCGAATCGACCGTGGCGCAATGGCGGAAAACCTTGGAGACCAATGTGATCGCGGTCGCCGAACTTACCCGGCTGCTGCTGCCCGCGTTACGCGTAGCGGAAGGTCACGTGGTGCTGATCAACTCCACTGCGGGACTTCAGGCCTACGACCGATGGTCAACCTACGCAGCGAGTAAGTTTGCCCTGCGGGCGTTCGCCGATGCCCTCCGCTTGGAAGAGCCTCAATTACGTGTAACCTCAATCCATCCAGGCCGTATTGACACCGACATGCAAAAAACCATCATCGAACTCGAACGGAAAACGTACAACCCAGCGGAATACCTGACGCCTCAATCCGTCGCCCGTGCAGTACGCCAGGCACTGGAGACCCCGCTAGATGCCCACCCCACCATGGTGGTCCTGCGGCAGATTCCCCGTGATACACCAGAAAGGGCTCCCGGCGTCCGGCCAACCACCTGCTAGCTCGGACGTATAACAGCGATGACACCGGCCTCGACCGATGGTATGGCGCAGCTGGTTTGTTAGGCGCGATCCGAGTTAGGTGGTCATCGACGGCGTGGAAAGGCCCGGCGCTGCAGCTGCTCCCATCGTAGTAACCGACTCAGGCAGAATCACTACCACATAAACTGTTACGGCCTTGCGGGAGCCCGTAACAGCCGAGATCGGAGCCGACGGCCGTTCCGAGGTTGAACCATGGCAGCCCGGTGATGAATTTCCTTCCTCGGGTCAAGTGCGGCCTTCGGCCGCCGCCGCTGGTCGCCGGACCGGTCCGGTCCTCGCTCCGCTGCGGGCGGCCGGCCCGGCGGCGGCGCACACCAAAGACTCGATGACCAAGGACAAAACTCCTCAGGCACCGGGCCTCGCGTAATCCTGATCAAACTGCTGCTGTGCGTCCGGTCCGACCTTCTCCATGGCCGATCCTGGTCACGGTCGCCCACCACCGGTCAAGGCCACTTCGTGTCCCTGACGGGATCACGCTGCGCGTGAGCCTGGACCGGTGGCGCTCATCCGTAAGGATTGGCCACTACGAAGGCAGGCCCTCAGAATGATCCTCCGCGTTCTCCGATGGAGTGATCAGCGCCAGATACGCATGCTCGGCGGTGACCTCAGTTAGGCAGGCCGCTGCGAGCAGCGCATGAGCCAGCTGATCTCCACCATTAGGCTCGGACAGCCATGACGCCGCTGCATCGACCAGTGCCAGACGTTGCAGCGCGGAAAGCCGGGTCTCGCGTTCGGCGAGCACTGCTACCGCATTGAGCCGCTGGCCGCTAGGCACTGTCTGACCGCTTCGCTGCATCGGCATGATCGGCTCGGGCTCGCCGAGGACGGACGCAGCGAGGTCGAGGGCACGGGATAGTTCCAACTCGGTAAGGACCGGTCGCGGTGCCCGGTGGAAAACCCGAGAGACCGCCGACCACTCCTCCAACACCCGCGCTACCGACCGCGCTCGCCACGGTGACAAGCGCAGCACCACTGAAGACACCTCCTCGTCGCCTAGCACGAGCGTGCCGCCGTCCAGCTCTACTACCTCACCGTTATCCAGGGTCAGCCGAATCCGGTCAGGATCAAACTGCGTAGCCTCCGCCATTGGGTCTCCGCCCTCCTGTACAGGGTTGGGGATCAAGGTCGAGGGCAGGTGCTGCCAACACCAGCCCTCGACCGACTAACTCAGGACGAGTCGAGGACAATCACAGCGACTTGGCCAGCACAAGAACAGGTCCTCTTGCTAGTCCGTTCCGACGCCCGAAGGCCGGTCCCATGGCCATCAGCAGACCGGCTGCCGTACTGCAGAAAAATACAGCAACGACCCCGGCCAGTACCGCTCCAATGTGCCCGGCGATGGCCTGCGACGTGCGGAAACGTCCTTAGTCGACCCCTGTGCCGGTGTTTCGCATCGAGAAGGTCAGGGGTTCGATTCCCCTCAGCTCCACTCAGGATTCGGTTTTGGGCTCTGGCCTGCGGTTTTGGATGCCGAGTGAGCCTCTCGCTCGGCATGTGAGTGGGAGGATTGTTGCTGGTCAGAGGCCGTTTTTGGGTTTTAACTTCCGTTAGGTGTCGGGCTTGGTGGGTTGGTGTTGTCAAGGTCAGGTGTCTTTCCATGCCACGGATCGTGGTCGGCGATGCGGTTGTTGACGACGTATGGCCGACGAAAGTTCGCCGCTGAGGTGCTGGGTCGGTGTTGGTCAGGTATGACCAGGCCAGTTTCGTAGGTCGCGATGATCAGTTGCGCGCCGTCGTAGGCGTTGAGCTTCGTCATGATCCGGCTGGTATGGGTCTTGGCGGCGAGGGGACTGAGGTAAAGGCGAGCGGCAATGTCGTCACTTGGACCGGCCGCTACGGATGGGGGTGAGGATTTCCCGTTTCCAGTTGGTCAGCAGATCGAGGTTGGGGCGTGACCTGCTGGTCAGCGCGAACCTGCAAGCGATATCGAACATGTACGCCATGATTTCAAGCGGGTAGTTATCGACGAGGTTTTATTTCCAGTGTGTACCCGCAGTCCCGCCGTCCGGCTACATTTAAGCAGTTGCTCTGATTCGACGCGCAAATTAGTGACTATAAGATCCGTGTCAGCGGTATGCCGGTTCACTCGCCCCGCGCAACATGCATGCTCAATTCGGCATTTCTGGAGACGCTGTCGTGTTTTGATTGTTCGCGGCGGTCATTGTCGTTGCGACGGTCGCCTCGATTAAGTGGGTTCTGATATCTCTTGCTGGATGTGGCCAGCGTGGTTGGCGAGGTCTTCGAGGCCGTAGTGGGCTACCATCTCCGCGTCATCTAACTTGATCGTTCGCAAGCCGTCTCGCTCGAGCCGTTCATTGATCTGGTCGAGGTTAGTGCGAACGATCTCTTTCTCGGCATCGGTGGTCTTGCCCCGGTGTGGCTTGCCAGCGTGTTCCAACGAGGCGTAATCCAGCTTGTCTGCCGCTGCGGGGGCTTGTTGAACGCCGCGATATCCAGGGTGGCTGTCTGCGGTTTGGACCCGTCGCCCAGGAACACCTTGAGACTGACGACATCCAGCGAGGTCCGAGGACGTGCTTGATCTCGTCTGGGGCAGCCTCGATTTCTACTGGCCCATTGTCCACAAAGGTAGGAACAGGTGAACCCCTTGTACGGCCGTTGGCCTGCGCTTTTGCTGGGTCGTGGGGGTTCATGTGGGGCAGGGTCGCGGAGGACTATCACGGGGTTGGTCTGCGTCGATCTGCCGGGTAAGAACTCGTCTCGGTTGCGGGCCTGACCAGGGGCGGCACTGAGTTACGCGCCTGTGAGGCGGGTGCTGACGTCGTGTTGTAGTCCCTGCTTGTTCTGTCGGCCAGGTGCGTTGGTCGACGTCCCGCCGAATGTGTCGGGCCATGGGACATCCGGGTGCATTGCTCGGAACTACCGATCAGCGACATGACAGGACGATGCCGCCCGGAGGCTCGCCCTGGAAATTATGCGCTGGCTTGCTGATGGCTTTCTCATCCTAGTGCCCTTGAGGGCCACGCTCGGAACGCAAGTCGTAGCGGCAGCCCGTCGATGTCTTGACAATGCCGAACTGGCGTACCAGTAGGGATCCCTACCGGACAATCAGATCAACCTTAGGTGGGCGCTGTCGGGCGTGGCGGCGACGTTGGTCATTTCCAGCGGAAGTGCACGAAGATCCGGCCGAAGTTATTCGAGTCCTTCTCCACTCGGTGGTACTGAGACTTGATCCCTTTTTGCTCCAGGAAGCGCAGCACCCGCTTCTTGAGCGCGCCGGAGCCTTTCCCGGGAATGATCTCAACCAGCGGTGCCTTCGTGGCAACGGCCTCGTTGATGATCGCCCGCCGTGCGCGATCGATGTCACCACCTCGGTTGTAGATGTCGTGCAGGTCGAGCTTGAGCTTCATACCTGACATGGTTGTTCCCAACGCAAGATCGCAACAGGGCGACAGATCGCGAGTGTCCGGTTGCGGGCGTCTTCCGGACAGACTGATCAACTTGCGCCATGGAGCCTGAGCGGCTGCGAGGGCACAGTTGCG
>Ga0213881_10000521_pt1 | contig 24370 bp, 19 predicted proteins | sample BarmaccoBMER_R08_FD_160104 | JGI IMG/M metagenome (GOLD analysis project Ga0213881, IMG submission 160104) | Barbacenia macrantha exposed rock microbial communities from rupestrian grasslands, the National Park of Serra do Cipo, Brazil - ER_R08 ... | reverse complement strand
TGGCAAGGTCACGATCAGTATTCTTTCCTGTGGTGGTTGCGGTGCGCGCACGCAGGCGGGGCGGGACGCCGTACGCTGTCCCCCGTGGCACTGTACGCGGCCTATGGCAGCAATATGGATCCAGCCCAGATGCTGGAACGCTGCCCACACTCACCGCAACGGGGAAGCGGCTGGCTGGAGGGCTGGCGTCTGACGTTCGGGGGCGAAGACATCGGCTGGGACGGAGCGCTGACCACCGTCGTCGAGGCCCCGGATTCCCGCGTTTTCGTCGTGTTGTACGACATGTTCGAGACCGACGAAAAGGAACTGGACTCCTGGGATGGAGTCACACTCGGTTACTACCGCAAGATCAAGGTACGGGTGGAAACCCTGGACGGCGACGTGCTCGCCTGGCTCTATGTCCTGAACTCCTACGAGGGCGGCCTGCCCTCGGCGCGCCACATCGGCATCCTTGCCGACGCGGCCGAGAAGGCCGGTGCGCCCGCGGACTACGTGGCGGACCTCCGAAGTCGGCCCTGCAGTTTATTTCTGGGGGGTACACACCAACCCCCCAGACCCCCCGGCCTGCGACGCTTCTCGCCGTTGGTATCGCCCGGCCGGGAGGGCCTTTGAGGCCCTCCCGGCCGGGCGACCCGCGAAGCTCGCTTCGCTCGCCGCGGGAGCCGATGTAGGTTATTTGGCTTTTGGCTAGACGTAGGTTGTTGGCTTTGGCTAGGCGAGGATCACGATTTGGCCTTGGCTTGGCTTGGCTAGACTAGGGCGACGATCAGCAGCATCAGGGCGGGGGCGGCTAGGGCGGCTATGGCTGGCCAGCTCCAGGTGCTGACGACGCGGAGGTCGGTCGGCTGCTTCGCTTCGGCGGGTGGCGTCGCCGGGCCGATGCCGGCGGCCCGTTCGTTGAGCAGCCGGGCTATCCGTATCGCATCGGATTCGGGCGAAGTGTCGGGCGCGGCGCTCGGCCTGGCGCGGTAAATGGGATCCGGCACCCCGAACGGCCGGTTGCCGGCGTCGCGGGCCGCCCGGCCCAGCCGACGACGAGCCCGCAGCTCGCTGGTCATCTGGCGGCGACGCGAATAGGGCACCGCCCAGGCGCTGATCACCTTGTCACGTCCGCTCTCACCCGCATCGGGCCTGCGGCAACGGACGCGCAGCAGGCTGGCCAGATCCACCTGCTCCACCAGGACCCAGGGCACTCGGTGATCGCGCAGCGGGTTGACGATCGCTATTCCCTCTTCGGAGGCGATGACCCTAGGCCGGAGCGCCGTGACGTAGGCGACACCGGTGACCGTCAGCAGAATCGCGGCGGCGACCAGGGCCAGGTGATCGCGGCCCTGCACGGCAAGGTCGATGAGATTTCCCAGCGCGAACAAGGCCCACAACCACCAGGCGATGACGGCAGCGACCGACCGGAAGGTCTGGGACCCGGTCGATCGCTCCGGAGACGCCTGACCGCTGGCTCTCGGGTTCGCTGCCACCTGCCTAGTGTCATGACAAAAGTCGCGTTATGCAAAGATCCGCAGAGGTTACTGCCCGCGCCGCCAGCCTCATGCTTGCTCGCAGCCGGGTCGGGAGCCCATCGAGCCTGCCAGAGCGTCCCACTGATGCCATTGGCTCGGACGAAGGCCAGCCCAGGCCCTTGCCCTTCACATCCATGCAGCGCGCCCTCCACCTCCAACAACGCGGAAATTTCGTGCAACACGGAAGTCTGACCGTCGAATTCGTACATTAATTTCCGTACAGCATGGATATTCCGTCTTAACCGGTATCCCGTTCGGTAGCGCTTCACAAGCGTTGTGGGCTCGTACCAGCCCGGCAGGTCCTGCGCAGGGAGTCCAGGGACACATCTCGCCACTCTTATCCCGCATGCATCAGGGCGCGACCGGATGGATGTGGCAGCCGCCCGGTTATAACCGGGTGGCTGCCACATCCATCCGAACAGCATCCGAATCGGGCCGCTGACATTGGCGGCGGCGAGTAGCGCGGCCTCGGTCCACGAGCATCGGGTGACCCGACGCCGACCGTCCCAAATCCGGAAATGTCGGGATTCGGACCAGGGCGAGCGGGGGCGCTGGATGGGCGGCGGGGGACGATAGGCGGGCCTGGGGGCGTTAGACGCGCGTTGTGGGGACGATAGGCGGACCTGGGGCGTTAGACGGGCGGCCGGGGGGGACGATAGGCGGGCCTGGGGGCGTTAGACGCGTGGTGTGGGGGACGGATAGGTGGGCTGGCTGGGGTTGGGGCGCGGGACTTGAAGCGCGCTGTCGTCCCAGAGGGCGGTAAGCGCGGTGGCCGCCATGACCCGGACGCCCACGCCGATCGCCCGTTCATCGATGTCGAAGGTGGGCTGGTGCAGGTCGAATGACTGCGCCGAGCCTGGCACCCGGGTGCCCAGGCGGGCCAGCGCTCCCGGAACGGACTCCAGATACCAGGCGAAGTCTTCGCCGCCGAGGCTCTGCGGGGTATGCACCACGCCACCGTGCCCCAGCACCGCCTCGGCCGCCGTGCTGAGCATCGCCGCGCTGTCGCTGTCGTTCACGGTGGGCGGCACGTTCCGGTCGTAGACCAGTTCCGCGGAAACCCCGTAGGCCAGGGCGACCGAGTCGATCAGCGCCTTCAGCAGGTCCGGCGCCGAATGCCACGCCTCGTCGTCCAGGCATCGCACGGTCCCGCTCACCACCCCCATGTCCGGAATGGCGTTGGGCGCGTTCCCGGCGCTGATGTGCCCCCAGACCAGGCTCAGCGACGACCGCGGATCGACCCGGCGGGACAGCGCGGCCGGCAGCTCAGTGACGATCTTGCCCAGTGCGTACACCAGGTCCGCCGTCAGGTGGGGCCGCGCGGTGTGCCCGCCCGGCCCGGTCACCCGGACCTCTATCTTGTCGCACGCCGCCGTGATCGGCCCGGACCTCACGCCAACCAGTCCCGTGTCCAGTCGCGGATCGCAGTGCAGCGCGAACATCCGCCCGACCGACGCGATGCCGCCCGCCGCCAGCACGTCCAGCGCACCGGTGCCGATTTCCTCGGCCGGCTGGAAGATCAGACGTATCCGTCCGGGCAGCAGGCCGGCCGCCGCCTGCTGGGCCAGGAACAGCCCCGTGCCGAGCAGCACAGTGGTATGCACATCATGTCCGCAGGCATGGCAGACACCGGGCACAGTGGACGCATAAGGCACATTCTTCTCGTCAGCCATGGGGAGCGCGTCGAGGTCCGCGCGCAGTGCCACCACCGACCGTTCGGAATAATCTGTTCCTATATCCACCAGCAGGCCGGTTCCCTTGGGCAGGATGACCGGCCGGAGTCCAGCCGCGGCCAGCCGCAGCGCTACCCGCCGTGTGGTGCGATGCTCGGCGTACCCGGTCTCCGGGTTCGCGTGCAGGTCCCGGCGGAACTCGACGAGCTCGGCTTCGTGGGAAAATAGGAACGCGTCCAGATCCGCGAGAAGATCCTTGTTTTCTAGATCACTGTCTTCCATGGTCACCCCCGTGCTGCATGGCTGGACCGAAACTATCCGCGGCGAACTCGGCCACCAGCGATTCGGCCACCGCGGCCAGTTCCCCCGTCCGCCGGTATACCGCATGCTGTCGCTCGTAGGACGCGCCGTGCTCGAGCACCTCGTCGGCCACCGCGAGTTCATCAGCGCAGCCCAGCCTATCCGCCACTGGCTCGAGGGCGCGCAACAGTTCGTAGATCTCATCGCGCAACGGCGCGGTGGAGCCCTTCTCATCGGTGATCACCATGGCGTCAAGGCCATACCGAGTGGCACGCCACTTGTTGTCCTTGACCAGCCATGACGGCGGAGACGGCAACGTATAGCCGCGATCGAGCTGGTAGTCGAAGAGCTGGACAAGCGACTGGGACAGCGCGGCGGCCATGCCAACCTCGCGCAGCGTCGGCGTGCCGTCAAACATGCGGATCTCCACCGTGCCGAAATCCGGATGCGGCCGGATGTCCCACCAGACCTCCTTGATGGTCCGGATCGTCCCCGCGCGAAGCAGGGTGTCCATGTACTCCTCGAACTGCTTCCAGTCGGCCAGCCGGGGCGGCGGACCCGACGTCGGCAGCGTGCCGAACGTCACGGACCTGCTCGAGGCCAGGCCCGTGTCATAACCGCACCAGAACGGACTCGACGCGGTCAGCGCGAGAAAATGCGGCAAATACGCGGCTAGCGCATTGACGATGGGTATCGCCTTCGCGCCATCATGGATTCCCACATGAACATGCACGCCGAAGGTCTGAATCCGGCGGACAAGCCACTGCATTTGCTCGACAAGCTCTGCATAGCGCTGGATCGGCGCCATTGTAGCGTCGCGCCAGTCACTCACCGGGTGAGTGCCGGCGCATGCGAGCACAATACCGTGCGGCGCTGCGGCGCGCTGGAGTTCGGTGATCATTTCGCCGAGGTCGTCTTTCGCCTCTGAGACCGTGCTGCACACGCCCGTAACGATCTCGACGGTGGACTGCATAAGCTCGTGCCGCAACCGGGGATGCTCCCCGGTGTTCCCGATAATGGGCAGGTCACCAAGTACCTTGCCGGCTTCCTGGCGTAGTTGCATGGTCTGGCCGTCGATCAACTGCACCTCCCATTCGACGCCGAGCGTGGGCCCGTGGGAGGGGTTCCAGTCGATGGCCATGCAGCAGCTCCTAGCTGGGTTGGTATACGCCCCATACGTCGCGCAGCGTGTCGCAGGTCTCGCCCAGGGTGGCGCCGGCCCGCAATGCGTCCCTGATGGGGTACAGCACGTTCTCTTCGTTATCTTCAGAAGCCTTTTTCAGAACGGACAGTGCTTTGCGGACCGTCGCGTTGTCTCGTTCCGCACGGAGTTTCGCCAGCCTACGTGCCTGTTCCTCCTCGATGGCGGGATCGACCTTGAGCGGCTCGTACCGTTCGCCGTCCGGTGAGACGTACTTGTTGACGCCGACGATCACCCGCTCACCCTCATCTATCTGCCTCGTGACCTGGTAGGCGGCGGCCTCAATCTCCTCTTTCTGGAAGCCGCGCTCGATGGCCGCCACGGCGCCGCCGAGGTCTTCGACCTTTGCCATTAGCTGCGTCGCGGACGCCTCGATGTCATCGGTCATCGACTCGATCGCATACGAGCCGGCGAACGGATCGACGGTCGTCGTGACATCGGTCTCGTTCGCGATCACCTGCTGGGTCCTGATGGCCAGGCGCGCCGCTCTCGCACTCGGCAAGGCGAGCGCCTCATCGAAGGAGTTCGTGTGCAGGCTCTGTGTACCGCCGAGCACGGCCGCGAGCGCCTGGATGCTGACCCGGATCAGGTTGACCTCGGGCTGCTGCGCGGTCAGCTGCACGCCGGCGGTCTGGGTGTGGAACCGCAACATCTGTGAACGCGGGTCCCGCGCGCCGAACTCGTCCGCCATGATCCGCGCCCAGATCCGGCGGGCGGCGCGGAACTTCGCGATCTCCTCGAGAAGTGTGGTGCGCGCGACGAAAAAGAACGACAACCTTGGCGCGAACTCGTCGATGGCGAGCCCCGCCGCCAAGGCGGCCCGGACGTATTCCCTGGCGTTGGCCAGCGTGAACGCTATCTCCTGGACCGGTGTCGCGCCGGCCTCGGCCATATGATAACCCGATATCGATATCGTATTCCATTTCGGTAGATTATCCCGGCAATATTTGAATGTGTCGGCAACAAGGCGCAGCGAGGGGCGGGGCGGGTAAATGTAGGTACCACGGGCGATGTACTCCTTCAGCACGTCATTCTGGATCGTGCCATTGAGCCGCGTCGGGTCGGCGCCCTGTTCCTCGCCCACGGTCTGGTACATCAGCAGCAGCATCGCGGCAGGCGCGTTGATGGTCATCGAGGTGGACACCGTGCTGAGCGCGATGCCGCCGAACAACGTGCGCATGTCGTAGACGGAATCGATCGCGACACCGACCTTGCCGACCTCGCCGTGTGCCGCCCGCGCGTCGGAGTCATAACCCATCTGAGTGGGCAGGTCGAACGCCACCGACAGCCCGGTCGTACCATTCGCGATCAGCTCGTGGTAGCGCCGGTTCGACTCGGCGGCGGTGGCGAAGCCGGCATACTGCCGCATGGTCCACGGCCGGTCGACGTACATGCGCGGGTACACGCCGCGGGTAAACGGAAAACCGCCGGGACAGCCGAGCTTTTCTTCCGCGGAGAAGTCCGTAAGCTGGCTTTGGTCGTAGACGGCGTCGATGGGCAGACCTGACTCCGACGTTCGTTTCATGCGCTAAGGGTACTTCGGAGGTGCCCGCTGAGGATTGTCACGGGGTTGCGGCGGTTGATCACCGCGGCAGGTGCGACGCTGATGATTCCACTCGCCAGCGGAGCGGGGGTGAGCGTCAGCTATCCGGCGAGCGGTGCGCCGAAACTGCCTTCCGTGCGAGCGTCGTCGTGGGTGATCGCCGACGCGGACACGGGGCAGATACTGGCGGCCAAGGACCCGCACGGCCAGTACCGGCCGGCGTCAACGCTCAAGGTGCTGACCGCCGTCGCGCTGATCCCGGTGCTGAACCCGTCGGCCAAGGTGGTGGCGTCGAAGCTGGCCGCCTCGCAGGAGCCGAATGACATCGGGCTGGTCGCCGGACAGTCATACCAGGTCTCGGACCTGTTCACCGCGCTGCTGACGATCTCCGCCAACGATGCCGCGGTCGCCCTGGCCGAGGCGACCGGATCGTACGCCCGCGGGATGTCGATCATCAACGGCACGGCCCGCCATCTGCGGGCTGACGACACGGTGGCAATGGACCCGAACGGCCTCGACTCACCGGGTCAGCACACGTCCGCGTACGACCTGGCGCTGATCGCCCGGCAGGCGCTGAAGATGCCCGCGTTCATGAAGTACGACACGGTGCGGGGCGGACTGTTCCCGATCAAGCCGCACAAGTCCGTCGGCCTGTGGAACCAGAACTCCCTGCTCACCGACTACCGGGGCGGCATCGGCGGCAAGATCGGCTGGACCAGCGCGGCGGGCGCGACGTACGTGGGCATGGCTCGCCGGGGCGGGGTGACGCTGATCGTCTCCCTGCTGCACTGCCCGGCGCTGACCGAGATAACCGCCGCGGAAAAGCTGCTCGACTGGGGGTTCGCCATGGACGGGAAGGTCAAGCCGGCCGGCGTCCTGGCCGCTCCCCAGTCCGCCGCGGCGTTGAATCGGCCTGGGCCTCCGGCCGCGGCGGTCCCGGCTCACAAGCCGTCGCCCGCCGAGAGCTCCGGCCTGACCAGCCCGCCCGTCGTCGCCGCGATCGGCGTCATCGCCGCACTGCTCGCCGCCGGCATCGCGTTCGCCTACACCCGCCGCCGGTCGACCGCCGACGACCGCTGACCCGGCGGTTATGGGGGATCAGCCACAGCCGTTCTGGATAATGAGGGGGTTGCGGGGAGCAGGCCGATACGGTTGCGCACGGCGGTCATTGTCTCGGCGGCGACCTTGCCGGCGCGGCCCGCGCCGCGGGCCAGGATCCGGTCCAGCGCAGGCGGGTCGGCGAGGATCGCGTTGGTGCGCTCGCGGATCGGTGCGAACGTCGCGACGAGCTGCTCGGCCAGATCCTTTTTGAACGCGCCGTATCCGGCGCCCGCGTACCTGGCCTCGATCGCTTCGACCGGATCGCCCGACAGCGCCGAGTAGATGCGCAGCAGGTTGGTCACGCCGGGCTTTTCCGCCTCGTCGGCGCGCACCTCCGAGCCGGTGTCGGTGACCGCGCGGGAGATCTTGCGGCGGATGACATCCGGGGTGTCCAGCACGTCGATGATGCCCTGCGGCGACGACGAGGACTTGCTCATCTTGGCGCTCGGATCCTGTAGGTCGTAGATCTTCGCGACCTCTTTGAGGATGTACGGCTGCGGGACGACGAACGTCTCGCCGAACCGGTGGTTGAACCGCTGGGCGAGCGTGCGGCTCAGCTCGAGGTGCTGACGCTGGTCCTCGCCGACCGGTACCTGATCGGCCAGGTACAGCAGGATGTCGGCGGCCTGCAGGACCGGGTAGGTGAACAGGCCGACGGAGGTTTCGGTGCCGACCTTGCCGCTCTTGTCCTTGAACTGGGTCATCCGGCTCGCCTCGCCGAACCCGGTCATGCAGCCGAGCACCCAGGCCAGCTCGGTGTGCTCAGGTACGTGGCTCTGCACGAACAGCGTGCACTTGTCCGGGTCGAGGCCCGCGGCGAGCAGCTGGGCGGCCGCGATCCTGGTCCGCTCGGTCAGCAGCCTGGGGTCCTGCGGCACGGTGATCGCGTGCAGGTCGACGACGCAGTAGAACGCGTCGTACGTCTCTTGGAGCGCCACCCACTGCCGGACCGCGCCCAGGTAGTTGCCGAGATGGAAAGAGTCGGCGGTGGGCTGGATACCGGATAGGACACGGGGCATGGGACGAGAGTCTAGCGGCGGGTGCGGGTCGCGTCGGAAACGACCACCGCCACCCGCTGGAACTCCTTCAGGTCCGAGTAGCCCGCGGTGGCCATGGTGCGGCGCAACGCCCCCATCAGGTTCATCGATCCGTCTGGCACGGTCGACGGGCCATGCACGATCTGCTCCAGCGTGCCGATCGTGCCCACCTGGACGCGCGCGCCGCGCGGCAGTTCGGTGTGGTTGGCCTCGCTGCCCCAGTGGTAGCCGCGGCCCGGCGCCTGCTCGGCGCGAGCCAGCGGAGAGCCGACCATGACCGCGTCGGCGCCGATGGCCAGCGCCTTGGCGATATCGCCGCTGCTGGTCATCGATCCGTCCGCGATCACGTGCACATAGCGGCCGCCGGACTCGTCGAGGTAGTCACGGCGGGCCGCCGCTACGTCGGCGATCGCGGTGGCCATCGGCACGGCGACGCCGAGTACCTTCGCCGTGGTGTGACCGGAGCCGCCGCCGAAGCCGACCAGCACTCCCGCCGCGCCGGTCCGCATCAGGTGCAGCGCCGCGGTGTAGGTCGCGCAGCCGCCGACCACCACCGGCAGGTCAAGTTCGTAAATGAACTGCTTCAGGTTCAGCGGCTCGGCCCGGCCGGACACGTGCTCGGCGGACACCGTGGTGCCGCGGATCACGAAGATGTCCGCGCCCGCATCGACAACCGCCTTGGCATACCTGGCGGTCTTCTGCGGTGACAGGCGCGCGGCGGTGGTGACCCTGGCGCTCGCGATCTCCTCGATGCGGCGGCCGATGAGGTCTTCCTTGATCGGCTCGGAGTAGATCTCCTGAAGGCGCCGGGTGGCTCGTTCCTCATCCAGCTCGGTGATCTCGGCCAGCAAGGGCTCGGGGTCCTCGTACCTGGTCCACAAGCCTTCCAGATCGAGGACGGCGAGGCCGCCGAGCTGGCCGATAGCGATGGCGGTCCGCGGCGAGACCACGCTGTCCATCGGGCAGGCGACCAGCGGCAGCTCGAACCGGTAGGCGTCGATCTGCCAGGCGATGCTCACTTCTTCCGGATCACGGGTGCGCCGGGCCGGAACGATGCCGATCTCGTCCAGCGAGTAAGCCTTCCGCCCCTGCTTGCCGCGGCCGATCTCCACGTCGGTCATTCTGGCTCGCTCACTTGGCCGTGCCCCGGCCGCTGTAGTTGGGCGCCTCGACGGTCATCTGGACGTCGTGCGGGTGGCTTTCGGTCAGGCCGGCCGAGGTGATCTGGACGAACCTGGCGTTTTGCAGGTCACGGATCGTGCGGGCTCCGCAGTAACCCATGCCGGCGCGCAGGCCGCCGACCAGCTGGGCGGCGACCGCGGCAAGCGGACCGCGGTACGGGACCTGGCCCTCGATGCCCTCGGGCACCAGCTTGTCCTCGCGGAGCACGTCGTCCTGGAAGTAACGGTCCTTGGAGTACGACTTGCCGCGCTCGCGATTTCGGAATGCTGCGAGCGAGCCCATCCCCCGGTACAGCTTGTACTGCTTGCCGTTGATGAACACCATCTCGCCCGGGCTCTCCTCGCACCCCGCCAGCAGGCTGCCGAGCATCACGGTGTCCGCGCCGGCCGCTATCGCCTTGGCGATGTCGCCGGAGTACTGGAGGCCGCCGTCGCCGATGACCGGGATGTTCTTGGCTTTCGCGGCTTGGGCGGCCTCGTAGATGGCGGTCACCTGAGGAACGCCGACGCCGGCCACCACCCGGGTGGTGCAGATCGAGCCGGGACCGACGCCGACCTTGACGCCGTCCGCGCCCGCCTCGATGAGCGCCTGGGCACCTGTTCTCGTGGCCACGTTCCCGCCGATGACCTCCACGTCGGTGTTCGCCTTGATCTGGGCGACCATGTCCAGCACTCCCTGGGAGTGCCCGTGCGCCGTGTCGACCACGAGGAAGTCCACGCCCGCCTCGGCCAGTGCCTGCGCGCGGAGCTTGGCGTCCTCGCCGACACCGACGGCGGCGCCGACGACCAGACGGCCGCCGGAGTCCTTCGTAGCGTTCGGGAACTTCTCGGTCTTGGTGAAATCCTTGACCGTGATCAGGCCCTTGAGGCGGTTCTGCTGGTCGACCAGCGGGAGCTTCTCCACCTTGTGCTGCCGCAACAGCCTGAGCGCCTCGTCGGCCGAGACGCCCACCGGGGCGGTGACCAGCGGCATGCAGGTCATGATCTCGGCCACGTGGCGGCTGTGGTCGGTCTCGAAGCGGATGTCGCGGTTGGTGACGATGCCGCGGAGCGTCCCGTCCTCGCCGGTCACCGGAACGCCGGAGATCCGGTACTTGGCGCACAACTCGTCCACCTCGGCGATGGTCGCGTCCGGGCCGCAGGTCACCGGGTTGGTGATCATCCCCGCCTCAGAGCGTTTGACCATGTCGACCTGCTGGGCCTGTTCTTCCACGGACATATTGCGGTGCAGCACGCCGACGCCGCCCTGGCGGGCCATGGCGATCGCCATCCTGGCCTCGGTGACCGTGTCCATACCCGCGGAAACCAGCGGGATCCTCAGCAGAAGGCGACGGGTGACCCGGGTCGTGGTATCCGCCTCGCTGGGCACTACGTTCGAGTGGTCGGGCAACAGCAGAACATCGTCGAAGGTCAGGCCCACGGGCGCGAACTTGGCGTCGGTCGGGAGATCGTGCGGCAGCGACATGCACACATCCTAGTGAGGTTCTGGCTGGTTACGCAGGCCGGATCAGTGAGTGACGCTCCGTCGCCGCACCCCGGTCCGCCCCGTAGATCCGGTGCGGGGCCAGCCGGAGACGTGCCGGTTCTTTGAGGCCAGTTTCCTGAGTCGAAAAAATTTTCGGCTCAGGAAATCGTAGTCAGCGGGATGGCACCGGGCCGGCCGTCGGCGGGCTGCCAGTCGATTCACGAGACGCCTTGCGGTTGATTCGTAGGACTAACCGGGTCATGCGGCCAGGCCGGTGTCCGCGGCGGCCAGGGCGCGGAGCCGGGACAGGGCGCGATGCTGGGCCACCCGGACGGCGCCCGGGGTCATGTCGAGTATGTAACCGGTCTCCTCGGCCGACAGGCCGGTCACCACCCGGAGCAGCAGCAGCCGACGCTGGCCGGCCGGCAGCCGGGCAAGCAGGGCCGCGGCCCGCCGGGCGTCCATACCGCGGAGCACGGCCTCTTCCGGGCCGGGACGACCGTCGGGCCGATCCGGCACGTCGGGCACCGGGATCGGGGTTGACACGCGGGCCGCGCCGCGGGCCGCGTCAGCGACTTTGTGCGCGGCGATGCCGAACACGAAGCTGTCGAACGGCCGCCCGGTGTCGATGTAACCGGGCAGCGCCGACAGCAGCGCGAGGCAGACCTCCTGCGCGACGTCGTCCTCGCTCTGATGGTGGCAGCCCAGGCGAGCCAGCCGCGCCCGGCAATACCTGACGATCATCGGGCGCAACCGCCGGAGCAATTCCTCGATCGCGTCCCGCCGTCCCTGTGCGGCCTGCCGCAGCAGATCGCAATGCCCCAGTTCCCCGTCCGTCACACATAGTTGATGCCCGACTGGGGCCGTCGGACGCTAACGCGGGGGCCACATTGTTGTGACCCCCGCGTTACGGTCAGTAATGAGTCCTGTTTAGTGCGTGTGCCCGTGGCCGGCGGCCGCGGCGGGCTCCTTCTCCTCGGGCTTCTCGACAACCAGCGTCTCGGTCGTCAGCAGCATGCCGGCGATCGAGGCGGCGTTCTGCACCGCGGACCTGGTCACCTTCACCGGGTCGATGACGCCCTGCGCGATGAGGTCACCGTACTCGCCGGTGGCCGCGTTGTAGCCGTGACCGGCGGGGAGCGTGGCGACCTTGGCGGTGACCACCGAACCCTCCTGGCCCGCGTTCAGCGCGATCCACTTGCACGGCTCGGACAGCGCCTGCTTCACCACGCGCACACCGATTGCCGCGTCACCCGTGCGACCAAGGTCGTCGAGTTCGGCGGCCAGGTGCACCAGCGCGGTGCCGCCGCCCGAGATGATTCCCTCCTCGATCGCGGCGCGGGTGGCCGATACGGCGTCCTCCAGGCGGTGCTTCTTCTCCTTGAGCTCGACCTCGGTGGCCGCGCCGGCGCGCAGCACGCACACGCCGCCGGACAGCTTGGCCAGCCGCTCCTGGAGCTTCTCCCGGTCCCAGTCGGAGTCGGTGCTCTCGATCTCGGTCCTGATCTGGCGGATCCGGTCCTCGATCGCGTTCTTGTCGCCGGCACCGTCCACGATGGTGGTGGTGTCCTTGGTGACCACGATCCGGCGGGCGCGGCCCAGCTCCTCGATTCCGACCGACTCCAGCTTGATGCCGAGCTCCTCGCTGACCACGGTGCCGCCGGTCAACGTGGCGATGTCGGCCAGCATGGACTTGCGACGGTCACCGAAGCCCGGCGCCTTCACGGCCACGGCGTTGAGCAGCCCGCGAACCTTGTTGACCACCAGCGTGGGAAGCGCTTCGCCGTCCACGTCCTCGGCGATCACCAGCAGCGGCCTCTTGGCCTGGGCGACCTTCTCCAGCAGCGGCAGGAAGTCCTGCATCGAGGAGATCTTGGCCTGGTGGACCAGGATGTAGGCATCCTCCAGGACAGCCTCGAGGCGGTCCTGATCGGTGATGAAGTAGGGCGAGATGTAACCCTTGTCGAACTGCATCCCCTCGGTGAACTCGAGCTCGAGGCCCATGGTCGGGGACTCCTCGACGGTGATGACACCGTCCTTGCCCACCTTGCTGAACGCCTCGGCGATCAGCTCGCCGACCTTGGCGTCCTGCGCGGAGATCGTCGCGACGTGCGCGATCTCGTTCTGCTCCTCGATCTCACGCGCCGACTTGAGCAGCCGGTCGGAGACCTCGGCCGCGGCAGCGTCGATGCCGCGCTTGAGGTCCATCGGGTTGGCGCCGGCCGCGACCGAACGAAGGCCGAGGTGCACCATCGCCTGGGCGAGCACGGTCGCCGTCGTGGTGCCGTCACCGGCAACATCGTTAGTCTTGGTGGCGACCTCCTTGGCGAGCTGCGCGCCAAGGTTCTCGTACGGGTTCTCCAGCTCCACCTCCTTGGCGACGGTCACGCCGTCGTTGGTGATGGTGGGGGCACCCCATTTCTTGTCGATAACGACGTTGCGGCCGCGCGGCCCCAGCGTCACCTTCACAGTGTCCGCGAGCTTGTCTACGCCGCGCTCAAGGGCGCGGCGGGCATCCTCGTCGAACTCCAGGATCTTGGCCATTTACTACCTCAACCTACGGTTGGATCGAGTCCACGAAACCTGGCTCGCCGCGGGCTCCCGGCGCAGCCAGGAGCCCGCGGTACGGCCAAGGCACTACTTCTCGATGACAGCCAGCACGTCACGGGCGGAGAGCACGAGGTACTCCTCGCCTGCGTACTTGACCTCGGTGCCGCCGTACTTGCTGTACAGCACCACATCGCCGACCTTGACGTCGACTGGCACGCGCTTGCTGCCAGCGTCGTCGAAGCGACCCGGGCCGACCGCGAGGACTTCGCCCTCCTGGGGCTTCTCCTTCGCAGTGTCCGGGATCACCAGGCCAGACGCGGTGGTCTGCTCTGCCTCAAGCGGGCGGACCACGATCCGGTCTTCGAGCGGCTTGATTACTACCTTGGTGGCGGTCGTCACGATCTGACCTCCCCCTCCGGAAAGGTTAATGGTGAGTTGCTTTCAGAGGGCGACCGTGGCGGCCTGTCGTCGCGGGTGCCAGACTGCCTTGTCGCGTTAGCACTCTATCGTACCGAGTGCTAATCAGGAACAGTATCCGGGGTGAGGCAACTCGTCAACACGGGCGAAGCGCAGGAAGCGCAGGAAGCGCAGGAAGCGCAAGACGCGCGTGCAATCGGCCTCTTTCGCTCTCCGTGTGCAAGTGACTACATCTAGCTACTACAGTTGTCGGGTCCTCAGCCCCTTGTGGGCAACCCCTTGTGAAGGAGCACCATGGATCAGCCGGGTAACCACATCCTGCTGCGCGGGAACCCGCCGGGAGCCGTTCCCGACCGGATGCGGGAGCTGCTCGCCCGGACGGTGCAGGACCATGTCACTGACCAGTGGTCGAATGCGAGCGCCCTGGAGGACATCCGGCAGCGGATGGAAGGGCTCGAATGGCTCGTGAAGGAGGTGCGCGAGCACGAGATCCCCGGCCTGACCAGCCAGCTGGACGGCCTGGTCGGCCATATGGACGGCTTGGCAGGCCATCTCGACGACACCGCACAGCGGCCGCCGGCCTGGGCGGAAACGCTCGCCGAGCACATCGAGCTGCTTCGCGCGCAGGTACAGCCGGTCGCCGAGCTGCACTCGCTGCGGGCCGACATCGGCACCGTCTCCGGCAACGTGGACCAGGCCCTGCCGCGCCTGACCGCGGTCTGCGAGACCATCGGCCAGGCGATGGACGCGCTCAGCGCCCAGGAGGAGCAGATGTCCCGGCTGCAGGCCGGCATCGGGAAGCTGCAGCAAGCGATGGAAGCGGCGGCGGGCCGGTTCGGCCGCCTGGACAAGGCGCTGGCCGAGCTCACCCAGCGCACCGCCCAGCTTGACAAGGAGATCTCCGCGGTCAAGGGCCGCAACGATCAGGGCCTGACCGACCTCAGCGCCAAGGTCGAGCAGACCTCCGGTCAGGTTGACCTGCTCGGCGGCCAGATCCAGGTGGTGCACGGCCGGATCGAGCGGCTCGACGAGCGGCTGGGCGACACCGATGACAAGCTGGCCGGCTTCGCCGTCAGCTTCGAGAGCCTCGACAAGAAACTTTCCGCCACCGACGCCCGGGTCGGCTCCGCGGACAACCGGATCGGCGCTCTGGACAACCGGCTGGAACGGCTGGACGAGCGGCTCGACGATCAGTACGACCGGGTCAGCGCCATCGACAACACCCTCGGCGCGGCGACCAGCCACGTCGCGGCCATCGGCGAGACGCTGACCGGATCCGACACCAGGATCGCCGCGATCGAGGAAGCCACCGCCGTGAACGGAGGCAGGCTCACCTCGATCGAGGATTCGATGGCCGCGGTCACGGCCACCCTGGGCACCGTCGACGCCATGTTCACCGAACTGCACGGCGTGGTGGACGGCAAGATCGGCACGCTCAGCGACACGCTCAGCGGCACACTCGGCGGCAGGCTGGACGGCCTGGACGGGCGGCTGGAGGGAATGGGCGGGCGCCTGGACGGACTGGGTGACCGGTTCGGCTCGGTCGACGCCCGCTTCGAGGCGGCCAACGGCAAGCTGGACGAGGTGCGGGCCCGGATGAACGATCTGGGCGGGACGGCGGATGTCGAGGACATGATCGCCAAGATCGTCGAGACGGCGCAGGGCGACGTGACCGCCCGGCTCGGTTCGCTGGAGGAAACGGTGCTCACCCTGGCCGAGGCCCTGCTCCGGCCCGGGACTCGTTCCGCCCCCGTCCCCAGCCCCCGGGAGGGCACGAGGATTTTATCCGGGGGGTAAACACCAACCCCCCGGACCCCCCGGCCCGCGACACATCCCTCCGCAGTGTCGCCTGCCCGGAGGACCCTACGGGCCCTCGCAGCCAGACGACGCGCGAAGCTCGCTCCGCTCGCCGCGCTACCCCCGGAAGCTACGCCACCTGGCGGGCGCCGGCGGAGGGGACGGCGTCGTAGAACTCGGGCAGCGTCCAGGACCGGCCGGCGAACGCCGAGGTGACCGCGTCGCAGATGGCGCTCGGTTCCCCCGGGACCAGGGCCAGGACCGACCCGCCGAAGCCGCCGCCGATCATCCGCGCGCCCAGGGCGCCCGCGGCCACCGCCGCCTCCACCGCGACATCCGCCTCCGGCCACGAGATCTCGAAATCGTCGCGGAGCGAGGCGTGGGACTGGGTCAGGAGCGCGCCCACTTCCGGGTAGTCACCGGCCCGGAGCAGGGCCACCGTCTGGAGGACCCGCTGGTCATCGGTGCAGACGTGACGGGCACGCTTGCGCAATGTGGGGTCGTTGATGCGGGCGGTGTCACCACAGTCGTTTATATATCTGAGGGTTGGAACTGACAGCAGGCGAGCAGCTTCCTCGCATTCGGCTCGGCGCGCGCCATAATCTCCGGCGGTAAGCTCGTGCCGCGCGCGGGTGTTGATGATGAGCATGCGGGCGCCGCACGGTACCTGTGTTGTCTCGCCCGACTGGCAGTCCAGCAGCAGGGCGTGGCCCTCGTGGCACAGCAGCGACGCGGACTGGTCCATGATGCCGGACGGGACGCCGACGAACTCGTTCTCGGCGCGGCGGGCGATGGCGGCCAGCTCGCCGCGGGGAACGTCGGCCCCGGCCAGGGCGGTGAGGGCGAGTTCCACCGCGCACTCCAGGGCGGCCGAGGAGGACAGGCCGGAGCCGGGGGGCAGGTCGGAGTCGATGACGAGGCGCGCTCCAGGGACGTCGTAACCCGCCTCGCGCAGCGCCCACGCGACACCCGCCGGATACGCGGCCCAGCCCGGCACCGTCTCAGCCACCGTCCCGGGGGCCAGGCCGGTCAGGGCCAGCTCGATGGCGGGTCCGGGCCGCTGCCTGGAAATGAGCTCGAGCACCCGGTCGGCACGCCTGGTCGCGGCGGCGGTCGTGCCCTGAGCCAGCGCGAACGGTAGGACAAAGCCGTCGTTGTAGTCGGTGTGCTCGCCCATCAGGTTGGCACGGCCAGGGGCGAACCACACGCCGGATTCGGTCACCGGGCCAACGCCTCGCCCTGAGCCTGGGTGAACAACCACGCGTCGGCGGCCATGGTCCGCAGGTCCCGCTCGGCCTGCCAGCCCAGCTCCGCCTTGATCCGCTCCGAGCTGGCCACCAGCACGGCCGGGTCGCCGGGACGGCGATCGGTTTCGCGGACGGCGACGTCGATGCCCGTGACCTCGCGGCAGACGTCGATCACCGCACGGACCGAGAAACCCGCCTCGCTGCCGAGGTTGTAGATCTTGTGGCGGCGCGGCTCGCAGGCCTCCAGGGCCCGGAGGTGCGCGTCGGCCAGATCGGTGACGTGGATGTAGTCGCGCACGCAGGTCCCGTCCGGAGTTGGATAGTCGGTGCCGTACACGTCGACCGGGCGCCCGGCGACGGCGGCGGCCAGCACGTTGGGGATGAGGTGGGTCTCCGGATTGTGCCGTTCACCGAGCCAGTGATCATCAGCCTGGTGAGCGCCGGCCACGTTGAAGTAGCGGAGGCTGACCGCGGCCAGGTCGTACAACCGCGCGAACTCGGTCAGCGTGGTGTCGATGGCCAGCTTCGAGGCACCGTAGGGACTAGTGGGACGGGTGGGGTCGGTTTCGGCTATCGGGATGCGGTCGGGCTCGCCATAGACGGCCGCGGTGGAGGAAAAGACGATCTTCCCCACCCGTAGGACACGCATTGCCTCCAGCAACGTGAGGGTCGCGCCGAGGTTGCCCGACCAGTACTTGGCGGGATCCGCCACCGACTCGCCGACCAGTGACTTGGCCGCGAAGTGGAGCACGGCCTCGATGTCGTCGGCGAGGACTTCGGCGGCGCAGTCCCGGAGTGTGCCCCGGACGAAGTGCGCGCCGCGCGGGACCGCGTCAGCATGACCGGTGGAAAGGTCGTCGAGCACGGTCACCTCATGTCCGGCGGCCAGAAGCTGTGCGGCGACCACGCTTGCGATGTAACCGGCGCCGCCGGTGACGAGAACCCTCATCTGACCTCCCGTAGTCTCCGGGCCGCCTCTTCCGGGACGATGTCGTTGATCCACACGCCCATTCCGGACTCGGTGCCCGCCAGGTACTTGAGCTTGCCGGCCGCCCGGCGCACCGAAAATACCTGAAGGTGCGTGCTGAACCGAGCGCGGACTCCGGCGTCGCGGACCGGCGCCTGATGCCAGGCCGCTATGTACGGCGCCGGCTTGCCGAACAACCCGTCAAACCTTTGCAGCACATCCAGGTACAACGGCCCGAAGCTGTCGCGGGCCGGGCCAGACAGGGCCGGCAGGTCGGGCACCCGGTCCAGCGGGAAGATACGCACCTCGAACGGCCACCGCGCCGCCTGGGGCACGAACGCCACCCAGTGGTCGTTCCTGGCCACCACCCTTGTCCCGGCGTCGAGCTCCGCGGCGACCACGTCGTCAAAGAGGTTGCCGCCCGGGTGGGCCTCGGCGTAGGCGTCAGCCTGATCGATCATGCGCTGCGTGCGCGGCGTGACAAAAGGGAACGCGTATATCTGGCCGTGCGGGTGGTGCAGGGTGACACCGATCTCCTCCCCCCGGTTCTCGAAGCAGTACACCTGCCGTGTGTACGGCTTCGCGCCCAAGGCTTCCGTGCGGTCCACCCAGGCTTCCATCACTGTCCTGGCCCGTCGGGGCGACAAGGTGGCGAACGAAGCCTCATGGTCTGACGTAAAGCACACAACCTCACATCGTCCGTGCGGTTCCCGCAGCGAAGGAAAACGGTTCTCGAACACCACGACGTCGTAGCTCGGCGCCGGGATCTCGGTCGGATGACCGGGCCGCGACGGGTCGAGCGGGCACTCGTCGGCGGGCGGCAGGAATGTCCGGTCCTGTCGTTGAGCTGCGATTACCACGTTCTCTCCGACCAGCGGGTCCCAGCGTATCTCGGGGGGTTCCCACTGCCCTTCGGGCAGGCCGCGGGGGTCCGGCACGGCCGCGCGGCCGGAATCCGGACCCTCATCGAAATAAACAATTTCGCGCCCATCCGAAAGACGCGAAGTTGCCTTCCAGATCGTTTGTGTGCTCACGGGACCAATACGCTATCCGGTCTACACTGGCCAGACATCATCGCCGGTGCGTGAGCAAGCTGAATCGCCGGTGCGAGACAGAGGGTGAAGACAGAGAAAGCCACATGGGCAAGTTCATCCTGGATGCCGTCATCGTTGTGGTCATCGTGTCCATCGGAGGGTTCTTCGCGGCTGCCGAGATGGCGCTCGTGTCACTGCGCGAAGGCCAGGTCAGGGACCTGGGCCGGCGCGGCCGACGGGGACATCGGGCGGCACGGCTGGCGATGGACCCGCCTCGGTTCTTCTCCGCGGTGCAGATCGGCGTCACACTGGCCACCCTTGTCACTGGCGCCTACGGAGACGCGACTCTCGCGGCGCTGTTCAAATCCTGGCTGATCAGGCAGCATATGTCGGCGGCGTGGGCGGCGACAGTGTCCTATGTCGTGATCACGGGATGCATCACGTTCGTCTCCCTCGTGCTGGGCGAACTGGCACCCAAGCGGATCGCGCTGCAGCGCTCGGCGGCGGTGGCGATGCTGGCCGCGCCGCTGCTGGACCTGATCGCGACGCTGGCGCGGCCGATGGTCTGGCTCCTGACCAAATCGGCCAACCTGGTGGTGGCGCTGTTTGGCGGCGATCCGGACGTCGGGCGGCAGGCTATGACCGAGGAGGAACTGCGCGACACGGTGGCCAGCGCGCAGACGCTGAGCTCCGACGAACGCCAGATCGTCGGGGAGGTCTTCGACGCGGGGAAGCGGCAGATCCGCGAGGTGCTCGTGCCCCGCACCGAGGTGGTGTTCCTGGACTCGGAAACGCCGGTCAAGGCGGCGGCCACGATCGCCGCTGACGTCCCGTACTCACGGCTGCCGGTCTTCCAGGAGTCCTACGACAACGTGATCGGGTTCGTGCACGTACGCGACCTGCTCTCCCCCGATGCCACAGCGCAGTCGGGGCCGGTGAACAAGCTGGTCAGGCCGGTGAAGCTGCTCCCCATCTCGAAGACCGTTTTGTCCGCTTTGTCGGAAATGAGACGGGAGCGGGCCCACCTGGCCATCGTCGTGGACGACTACGGCGGCACGGCCGGCATCGTCACGCTGGAGGACCTGGTGGAGGAGCTGATCGGCGACATCAGGGACGAGTACGACATCGAATCCGGTGAGGCGACCAAGCTGTCCACCGGGGCCATGGAGGTCGACGGCCTGCTGAACCTGGATGAGTTCCGCGAGCAGACGGGCGTTGAGCTGCCCGAAGGCCCCTACGAGACCGCCGCGGGCTACGTGCTCGCCGCCCTCGGCGAGCTGCCCCAGATCGGTGACGAGGTCCGGGCCGGGGGCCGCGTCATCACCGTGACCGAGCTGGACGGCCGGCGCATCGCCCGTCTGCGCGTCGGTCCGGCGGTTGCGGTGAAGCCGCAGGTAGACTCGATTGCCCCGGGATCTGGTCCCCCTGCTCCCGCTGCTCCCCCCGCTCCCTCTGCCCAGGAAGGCGGATAGCCGTTGGAAGTCGACACCGTCCTCGTCGTCGACTTTGGCGCGCAGTACGCGCAGCTCATCGCCCGCCGAGTGCGCGAGTGCCACGTGTATTCCGAGATCGTTCCGTCGACCATGCCGGTCGAGGAGATGCTGGCCCGCAAGCCCAAGACGATCATCTTGTCCGGCGGCCCCTCGTCGGTGTACGCGCCGGGGGCGCCCCCCGCGCCCGCCGGGCTGTTCGAGACGGGCGTGCCGGTGCTCGGCATCTGCTACGGCTTCCAGCTCATGGTCGCGGCGCTCGGCGGCACGGTGGAGAAGACCGGCATCGCCGAGTATGGCGCGACCGATTTCGCCGCCGGCGGGGAGGCCGGCCGCGTCGGCGGGGAGGCCGGCCGCCTGCTGGCCGGCACGCCGCCGCGGCAGCAGGTCTGGATGTCGCACGGCGACACCGCCACGTCGGCACCGCCAGGTTTCACCGTCACGGGCAGCACCCCGGCCACGCCGGTCGCGGCGATGGAAGAGCCGTCCCGCCGCTGGTACGGCGTTCAGTTCCATCCCGAAGTCATGCACACCACCCATGGTCAGCCCATCCTCAGGAACTTCCTCGACCTGGCGGGATGCCGGCCGTCCTGGACGACGCAGAACATCGTCGATGACCAGGTCGCGGCGATCCGCGCGCAGATCGGCGACAACGGCCGGGCGATCTGCGGGCTGTCGGGCGGCGTTGACTCGGCGGTGGCGGCGGCACTTGTGCAACGGGCCATCGGCGACCGTCTCACCTGCGTGTTCGTCGACCACGGGCTGCTGCGCAAGGGCGAGGCGGAGCAGGTCGAGAAGGACTTCGTGGCCGCGACCGGCGTGCAGCTGCACGTGGTGGACGCGGCGGCCACGTTCCTGGCCGCCCTGGACGAGGTCAGCGACCCGGAGACCAAGCGCAAGATCATCGGCCGCGAGTTCATCCGGGCGTTTGAGCGCGCCGCCCGGGACATCAGGGCCTCCGATGAGTGCTCGTTCCTGGTGCAGGGCACGCTGTACCCGGACGTGGTGGAATCCGGCGGCGGGACCGGCACCGCGAACATCAAGTCACACCACAACGTCGGCGGCCTCCCCGACGACCTGAGGTTCCAGCTGGTCGAGCCGCTGCGTTCGCTGTTCAAGGACGAAGTGCGTCAGGTCGGGGCCTCTCTCGGCCTGCCCGCGGCGATCGTCGCCCGCCAGCCGTTCCCCGGCCCGGGCCTGGCCGTCAGGATCGTCGGCTCGGTCACCGCTTCGCGGCTGCGCATCCTCCGGGAGGCCGATTTCATCGTCCGGTCCGAGCTCACCGCGGCCGGGCTGGATGAGGAGATCTGGCAGTGCCCGGTCGTGCTGCTCGCCGACATCCGCTCGGTCGGCGTCCAGGGCGACGGCCGCACCTACGGGCATCCGATCGTGCTGCGCCCGGTGACCAGCGAAGACGCGATGACCGCGGACTGGTCGCGGCTCCCCTACGACGTGCTGGCCCGCATCTCGACCCGCATCACCAACGAGGTCCATGAGGTGAACCGCGTGGTGCTCGACGTGACCAGCAAGCCGCCCGGCACCATCGAGTGGGAGTAAATCCTTTAACGAACGGCTGTGGTCTCTCTAGCTGAGATTGCGTATCGCCCACAGGTCGGGAAAGGTCGGCTTGCCCACCGTGCTGCTCAGGTACTTCGCCCCGGTGGAACCTCCCGTGCCCTGGTGGCCGCCGATCGTGCGCTCGACCATCTTCACGTGCCGGTAGCGCCACTCCTGCATGCCTTCGTCCAGGTCGACGAGGAGCTCGGCCACCACGGCGGCGCTTGAGTCGTCGTCGTAGACCTGCTTGAGGATCTCCTGTGTGTTGTCTTTGGTTGCGTCTTTGGTTGCGCCGTAGCCCTGCGTGGCCAGGTAGCGCAGGAACGAGTCGAAGACGGAAGGCTGGCTGGCCGCTTCCGGCCGCGGCGCCCACTTGGGGAAGTCGCGGCGGCCAAGGACCGCTTCCAGCTCGCGGAACTGGGTGGACTCGAAGCCGCTCGACGTGCCGAGCGCGTCGCGGAACTTGCGGAACTGCGTCGGTGTCATGGTCTCGAGCACGTCGAGCTGCGCCACCACGATCTTGAGGATGGCCAGCGTACGGCGGAGCGTCCGCATGCTGTGGGTGGTGTCGCCCCCGTCAAGGTACCGCTGGAGCTGGGCCAGCTCGTGCAGGAGCTGCTTGAACCACAGCTCGTAGACCTGGTGGATGACGATGAACAGCATCTCGTCGTGTTCGCCGGACCGCGGCTGCTGGGCGTTGAGTATCTGGTCCAGGCGAAGGTAGCCCGCGTAGGTGAGCTTCTCCTGTGCGTCACCCATGATTGTTCCGGGCTGTGAGGAGGTCGCGGGTGGCGGCCACGGCGTTATGCACGTCGACGAAGCGGGTGGTCAGCGGGGACAGGCCGAACCGGAACCGGCCCGGAGTGCGGTAGTCGGTGACCACGTTCGACTTGGCCAGCTCCGCGACGATGGCCTCCGCGTCGGGATGCCGGAACGTAAGGTGGCTGCCGCGGCGGTCCGGGTCCCGCGGCGTGGCCAGTTCACAGCCAAGCGGCAGCAGCCATTCATCGGCCAGCTCGGCCAGGTAGGCGGTCTGCTTGACGCTCTTGGCGCGAATCCGGTCGATCCCCGCCTCGGCTATGAGCTTGGCGCCTTCCTCGACCGCGGCGGTACCGAGGATGTTCGGGGTTCCGGTCAAGAACTTGGCCATGCCCTCGGCGGGCCGGTATTCCGGCCCCATCGCGAACTGATCCCGCTGGGAGAACCAGCCCCAGACCGGCTGGCGGAGCACGTCGCGCAGGCGAGCGGCGACGTAGGCGAACGCGGGAGCGCCCGGACCGGCGTTCAGGTACTTGTACGTACAGCCGACGGCCAGGTCCGCGTCGCACTCGTCGAGGTGGATAGGCACCGCGCCGACCGCGTGGCACAGGTCCCACATCATCAGCGCGCCGGACTGATGCACGATCTGGGTCAGCACCGGCATGTCGGCGAGCGCACCGCTACGGTACGCGACGTGTGAAAGGCTCACCAGCGCGGTGTCGTCGTCCACCGCCCGGCTCAGCAGATCCGCGTCGACGCCTTCGTTGAGGTCGGTGCTGAGCAAGCGGAACTCGAGGTTGTGCTGATGAGCGATGCCTTCGAGGACGTAGCGGTCGGTCGGGAAGTTGTCGTTGTCGGTGACGATGACATGACGGCCGGGCCGGGCGTCGAGGGCGGCGGAGGCCAGCTTGTACAGGTTCATCGTGGTGTTGTCGGTGACGATCGTCTGGCCCGGCGCGGCGCCGATCAGCGGGGCCACGGCTTCGCCGGCCAGTACCGGCATGTCGACCCAGTGGTCCCAGGATCGCCCGAGCGCGTTCCCCCATTCGGTCGTTATGACCTGCTGGAGGCGCTGCCTGGTCGCCTTCGGCAACGGGCCGAGCGAATTACCGTTCAGGTAGATCAGCGACGAGTCCTCGACGACGAACCGCTCCCGGAACCCCGCCAGCGGGTCCGCGGCGTCCAGATCCCTAGCCCGGTCAATGCTCAGTTCGCCCATGCTGATCACGATAACCCGGCACCCCCCCATACCACCCCCTCAGCGCCCCTCTCCCCTACCCGCCCCCGCGCCTCCCCCCAAACGTCTCCGCCCATCGCATCCCCGCCCGCTGCGTCCCCGTCCATCGCATCCCCGCCCGCTGCGTCCCCGCCCGTCGCGTCGCCCGGCCCGGGCCCCGTACGGCCGTCGCGTCGCCCGGCCCGGGCCCCGTACGGCCGTCGCGTCGCCACCGCCGCGTCCCCGTCCCGCCCGTCGCGTTGCCGCGCCGTCCCCGTCCCGCCACCCGCCCCGCCCTACCGACCGCCCTCACCCGCC
>Ga0213881_10000520_pt1 | contig 24377 bp, 25 predicted proteins | sample BarmaccoBMER_R08_FD_160104 | JGI IMG/M metagenome (GOLD analysis project Ga0213881, IMG submission 160104) | Barbacenia macrantha exposed rock microbial communities from rupestrian grasslands, the National Park of Serra do Cipo, Brazil - ER_R08 ... | reverse complement strand
TTGCAGCATGCTTTGATATTTTTCTAGAGGTGCGCGGTACCGGCCGGCTTCTTCGCTGAGCATTCGCCACGTCTTGAGGTGCGCGATGGCTCGTTCGACGGGTAGCGCCCAGATACGGCGGAAACCTGCCATCGGGTGCGTTAATGCGGGGTGTCGGGGAATGGTTTGCCCTGGTTATGGGTGGGACGCCGCTAAGCGTTAGGGTGCGCCGAGTCACAGCGCCAGAGCCGTTGATCTACTGCCAACAGATCGCTGACCGGCCAGTATGTATCTGATGGCAGGTTCCTGCCGTATCTGGGCGCTACCCGTTGCAGGTGGCCCGTTACCGGGAGCGGCGCAGCGTTTCGGGTGCGAAGAGTGATGCCGCTGATGCGCATACCCTGGCGGATATGGTGCGCACTGATTCCCATCAGCTGCGCACGGTCGCTGGGGACAGTGACCAGGCTGAGGCGATCAAGGTGGTGGCCCGGGCCCACAAGACGCTGATCTGGGAGCGGACCCGGCACACTTTGCGGTTGCGGCATGCGTTGCGGGAGTTCTTCCCCGCTGCGCTGGCCGCGTTCCCCGACCTGACCGGCGCCGATGCAGTGGAGCTGCTGGCCAAGGCACCCGACCCGGCGGCCGCGGCCCGGCTGACGATCACCCAGATCAGCGCGGCGCTCACCCGTGCCCGTCGCCGTCACGTCGCTGAGAAGGCAACGGTGATCCAGGCTGCGCTGCGCACCGAGCACCTCGGTCAACCGGCGCGCGTCACCGCTGCCTACGCCGCGACCGTGCGCGCCCAGGTGGCGATCCTGACCACCCTGGGCGCCCAGATCACCACCATGGCTGAGCAGGTCGATGCACATTTTGGCCAGCACCCGGACGCTGAGATCTACCTGTCCCAGCCCGGCTTGGGCACTATCCTCGGCGCCCGGGTGCTCGCAGAGTTCGGTGACGACGCTGGTCGCTACGTCGACGCCAAGGCACGGAAAAACTACGCCGGTACCAGCCCGATCACTCGCCAGTCCGGCAAAAAGAAAGTCGTCCTGGCCCGTAATGTGCATAATGACCGGCTCATCGACGCCCTTGGACGTCAGGCCTTCGCCGCGCTGACTGCCTCACCCGGAGCCCGCGCCTACTACGACGAACTCCGCAGGCGAGGTACCGGCCACCACGCCGCGCTGCGCCAGCTCGCCAACCGCCTTGTCGGCATCCTCCACGGCTGCCTTAAAACCGGCACGAACTACGACGAGCACACCGCCTGGGGACACCACCACAAACAAGAACGACAAACTGCTGCTTGACAACTCAACGCATGGGATGTCTGACAACGCCGTTGCGCGTTTCCGTGCTGGCGGGTCCGCTAACCTAACGGTCAGCGGGCTATTATGGTTTGGTCGGAATTTAAGATACCTCACAAATGTCGCAAAGCTCGCCCGTCTTGTCCTGTGGCTACGGCGCGCGTTCCATCGTTCACTCGTACGCGCTCAGGTTCATACTGATGCGCGGGCCGCTCGTGTATTATCCTGTGTGGTTGAAGGGAAGGAATTTATGGGAGGCCGGGCCACGGTCAACGCTGATTGTAATGGTTCCGCGTGAACTGCCTGACGGTGTCGCCTTTACGGCGGGTCGTTTGGTGGGCGGTCTCTAGTGGTGGGCGCGACACCCGGCTTGACCTGGGACCCTCGCGAGGGCCCACATCGAGCTCATAGCGGGCAGGCCAGGGGCTGCCCGATGCGCGGGCCAGCTTACGGGCCCTCGCCCCAGGTCAAGCCGGGTGTCGCGCCCACCGTTTGAGGCCAAGGTGCTTTACGACCCCAAGTGTTCCCAGGTCATCTGCTTCCACGTCACCAGGACCTCTTACTAGCGTAATAACAGTTGCCCTAAGGGAGGGGACTGATGGGTTATGTCATCGTTGGTGAGGGCATCGCTGAGCGCGGTAGCTACCTTGCGGGGTGTATCTAGACAACCTGCCACCAACTCAAGTCAAGGACCAGGGAGTTCCTGCCCGCTGGGTCTTCGTCGGCGATTGAGCGCTCAAGAGTGACATCATGTGGTGGGCTGAGAGCATTGTGCATGCGCGACCGCTGTGCATTGCGTGACAAGCGGCATGCGGAGAACTTTCCGGTGGCGCTGTGTTTGCTGCCTCGCACGCTGCGTACCGATCTGATTGCGGTCTACGGCGTGGTGCGGGTTATCGATGATCTGGGTGATCGCGCTCCCGGTGACCGGACCGCGCTGCTCGAGGCGTTCCGGGCGGACCTGGCGTCGGTGTGGGAGACGGGCCGCCCAGAACACCCGGTGCTGCAGCAACTGGCGTCCACAGTGGCGGCCCGCGGGCTGGACCGGGAACCGTTTGACCGCGTGGTGCGGGCTAACCTGCTCGACCAGCGAGTGCACCGGTATGCCAGCTACGGCCAGCTCCGGGATTACTGCGCGCTGTCGGCCGATCCCATCGGCCGGATCGTGTTGGCGTTGTTTGGCGTATGCGATCCCGTCGCGGTCGAGCTGTCTGACCGCGTCTGCACCGCCTTGCAGCTGATCGAGCACTGGCAAGACATCACCGAAGACCGTCGAGCTGGCCGCGTTTACCTGCCGCAGGAGGATCTCGCCGCTTACCGGGTGGCCGAAACCGAGCTCGATGCCCTGCCCGGTGAGGGGGCCTCTTCCCCAGCACTGCGGGCACTGATGGCTTTCGAGACCACCCGTGCTGCGGAGCTGCTGGACTCTGGGGCACCGCTGATCAGGTTGCTGCACGGGTGGGCGCGGTTAGCCGTCGCGGGGTATGTGGCCGGTGGCCGCGCCGCTGTCGATGCCCTGCGTCGCTCCATCTCCGGCCGTACCCGCAGCGACATCCTGGCCGGCGCCCCACGCTCCCGTCGCCGCGACGTCCTGCGCCACCTGTTTGGGGCTCTTCACCAGCCCCCAACCCGGCGCGCTGCGGTCTCTAACGCACACCAATCCGCAAGCGGGGAGATCCGATGAGATGACCAGTGTCGACATCAGTGTTGACCAGGCGTTCGATCGGTGTGAGTCGATCACGCGAACGGAGGCGCGGAACTTCTACCACGGCATCCGGCTACTGCGCCCGCGCAAGCGTGCGGCGCTGTGCGCGGTGTACGCGCTAGCCCGGCGGATCGACGACGTCGGTGACGGGGACCTTCCCCCGGCGGACAAACTCATCGCGCTGGAGCAGCTGCGTACCGAGCTAACGGCCCTGCGGGTGTCCGGCAGCCATCACGGGGCCGACCCGGTCTTCACCGCCATGGCGGACCTCGCCCGGCGCTTGCCACTGCCGCTGGGCGCCTTCGAGGAACTGGTCGACGGGGTGGAGATGGACGTGCGCGGGCGGCGCTACGCGACCTTCGACGAACTGGTGGGGTACTGCCGGTGCGTGGCTGGAGCGATCGGGCGGCTGTGTCTGGCGGTGTTTGGTAACCGGCCCGATCCGCGGGCAGCCGAGTACGCTGACGCGCTGGGTGTCGCCTTGCAGCAGATCAACATCCTGCGGGACATCCGGGAAGACCTCGGCAATGGCCGTATCTACCTACCCCAGGACGACCTGGATCGTTTCGGTGTGCAGCTGGCCCTGGACGAGCAGGGTTGCCTGGTCGATGCCGACCAGGGGCTCAGCAGGCTGATCCGGCACAGCGCCAGCCGCGCCTACCAGTGGTACGCGTACGGACTTCGGTTGATCCCGCTGCTTGATCGGCGCAGTGCAGCTTGCTGCACCGCAATGTCCGGGATATATGTGCGGCTGCTCGACCGCATCGTCGAGCAGCCTAGCTCGGTCTTCGACCGGCGGTTGTCCTTGTCCGGGTGGCAGAAAGCGGAGGTCGCCGTGTGGGCCCTGGTGGGTTCGTCGCCGGTGGGATCCTCACCCTCGGGGGTACCAGCATGGCGCGGCGAGTCGCGGTGATCGGCGGAGGCCTGGCCGGCATCACCGCAGCGCTGCGCTGTGCTGACGCCGGCTGCCAGGTCACCCTGTTCGAGGCCCGGTCGCAGCTGGGCGGGCTGACCCACTCGTTTAGCCGCGGCGAGCCGCGGATCGACAACGGTCAGCACGTGTTCTTGCGCTGCTGCACGTCTTACCTGGCATTGCTGGACCGACTCAGGGTCACCGACCGGGTGGAGATGCAGCCACGGCTGGCCATCCCCATCCGGACACCAGGTGCCGACCAGCCGGTGTGGTTGCGCCGTAACGGATTGCCGGCGCCGCTGCACCTGTCCCAATCGCTCATGCGGTACCGGCCGCTGAGCCTGCCCGAGCGACTGCGGTTCGCGCTGGCTGCGGTGGCGTTGCGGCGGGTCGACGCCGCCTCGCCGGCCACCGACGAGCAGAACTTCGGCACCTGGCTGCGCCGACACGGGCAAAGCACCAATGCCATAACTTCATTGTGGGACTGGTTGGTGTGGCCACTTTGAACTCCCGGGCCGATGGGGCGTCGTTGAGCCTGGCTGCCACGGTGTTCCAGGAGGGCCTGTTCACCGACGCCACCGCGGCCGACATCGGCTGGTCGAAGGTGCCGCTGCGGGAATTGCACGCGCTGCTGCCGGAGATGCGCGCGGTGCAGGTGCGCGACTTTTTCCTCACCCGGGAACGGCGTGCGACGTTCCGTCCGGCTCCCGGCACCACCGCGCTGCGTCCCGCATCCACAACCGCGACTCCCGGCCTGTTCCTCGCCGGCGCCTACACCGCCACCGGGTGGCCGGCGACCATGGAAGGCGCTGTCCGCAGCGGCGAGGCCGCCGCCCTGTTCACGGTCAGCGGTGACTCGAACACCCCGACATGGAGACATATCGGGGTTGGAGGAGCGTCGAAGAGGGGAGCGGCGTCATGACGGCTTCAGCGGCGCGGGCGGCGGTGCCCAGTGCGCTTCGCCGCGCCCGGGACGCCGTAACGCCCGCAACCCGCGCCTTTCTTGCGCGGCTTGACGACACCAGCGCCGCGATCGTCGCCTACCACCTCGGCTGGACCGACGCGGCGGGCGTGCCCACCCACGGTGGTGGGGGCAAAGCCATCCGGCCTGCCCTGGCCACCCTGTCCGCGCAAGCCGCCGGCGCGCCGGCGCAGGTGGGCATCCCCGGGGCGGTCGCCGTCGAGCTGGTGCATAACTTTTCCCTGGTGCACGACGACGTGATGGACGGCGACACCGAACGCCGCCACCGGCCCACCGTGTGGGCGGTGTGGGGCACCACCAGCGCGATCCTGACCGGGGACGCAATGCTGGCGCTGGCCCAGGAGGTGCTGCTGGAAAGCCCCTCGTCACACCGGGCCGCTGCCGCCCGGCTGCTCGCCGAGGCCACCCGCCACCTCATCCGCGGCCAGGTGCTGGACGTGGCTTTCCAGCAACGCAACGAAGTCAGCATGGCCGAATGCCTGGACATGGTGTCCGGGAAAACCGGTGCTCTACTGAAAGCCAGTTCGGTGATCGGCGCGGTGCTGGCCGGCGCGCCCGCCGACGTCGTCAATGCGCTATCCACTTTCGGCGCCGAACTGGGTATCGCCTTCCAGCTCGTCGATGACCTGCTGGGCATCTGGGGTGACCCGGCGACCACGGGAAAGCCAGTCTTTTCCGATCTGCGCTCGCGCAAGAAGAGCCTGCCGGTCACCTACGTCCTGAGCGAGGATGGCCCGGCCGCGCGGGAACTGGCCAGCTGGCTCGGGGACTCCACCCCAGACGACTCGAGCCCAGGTGAGTCGACGCCAGACGGCGAAGCCCGGGCCGCTGACCTCATCGAGACGGCGGGTGGCCGGCAATGGGCTGCCGACGAGGCGCGCCGCCGCATCGAGGCGGCCACGCAGGCGTTGCACGCCGTCCCGATAGCGGCTGGTCCGCGAGCAGAGTTGATCGCAATCGCCCATTTCATCGTCGAAAGGCAGACCTGATGGCCAGTACCTCTGGCTTTCTTGCATTTATACCTCGACTATCACTGGTACAGGAAGCTGTTCCCATCACTATGCCGGGCCGGTGCCTGAGGCCGCGCCATGAACAGAGCCGTGTTGCGCGGATCGCCGCGTATGGAGCCGGCCTCAACAGGCGTAACGTTCCTCCCAAGAAAACTAAGCGGGTTCTTGACGCGGACACTACCCACAATTACTCGGTGGCTTCTGGGTTGACATCTACTATACCGACATGAGAATCCGTCACCCGCCTACTCCTCTCCGCGCGGTGATCCGGAACACCGCGCTCCCGATGGTGCTCATGATTCTGACGCCACCGGTGGTGATCCTGGTCTGGCTGACGTGCCGCTACCTTGATGGATCCATATCACAGTTGGCTTCACGTGATGGGCTCCATGAGGTTATAGCGCACTTTCCGGCTCCATCCGGGGTTGCCGCCGCGATGCTTGCTGGATTCATCCTGGTGCAGACAGTGCTCCTCCGTGCACTACCGGGACGGATCCATGAAGGACCCGTTACGCCCGCGGGCAGCCGACCGCGCTACCGCGCTAATGGCGTTGCCGCCTTTGTGGTTACTCATCTTTTCTACCTCGGCGGCAGCTACGGACTCGGCTGGTTTTCCGCCGGTGTCATCTACGACCGTCTCGGCGAACTGCTCATCACAGCTTCGCTGTCGTGTTTGGTTTCCTGCTGTTATCTGTATGTCAGAGGACGCCGTAGGCCCGCATCCGCCGACGCCAGCGCCACCGGCAACACCGTCCTAGATTTTTTCCGCGGTATCGAGCTTCACCCGTCGATTGCCGGTATCCAGCTCAAGCAACTGCTGAATTGCCGGGTCGGCATGATCGGCTGGAGTCTAATTGTGGTTTCGTGCGCCGCCTACCAGCACGCCGACCTTGGTCGCCTTAGCAGTGGGATGCTGGTGTGCGCCACGCTGCAATTGGTTTACGTGGCTAAGTTCTTCTGGTGGGAGACGGGTTACTTCGCCACACTTGACATGATGCATGACCGGTTGGGCTACTACCTAGCCTGGGGTGTGACCAATTGGTTGCCCGGTATCTACACCGTCGCTCCGCAGTACCTGGTGGCCAATCCCGTTGACCTCCCCGTGTGGGCTGTGGGCGCCTTGCTCGTAGTTGGGCTGGGCGCGATCGGCGTCAACTACCAGGCCGACCGGCAGCGCCAACGGGTGCGTGAAGCAGGAGCCAACGTCCGGATCTGGGGTCGTCCACCGGAACTGATCGAGGCCAGCTATCTTACCGGGGACGGTGAGCATCGCCGGAGCGTGCTCCTTGTCTCAGGGTGGTGGGGCATCGCGCGCCACTTTCACTACCTGCCCGAACTCCTCGTCGCAGTAGCCTGGACCGCCGCTACCGGCTTTACCAACGCGCTGCCTTACCTTTACCCACTGTTCCTGGCAGTACTGCTATTCGACCGGGTTACCCGCGATGATCGTCGCTGTCAAACGAAGTACAAACAACACTGGGACGAATACCGCGCCCGCGTCCGGTGGAAAGTGCTCCCGTTCATCTACTAAGCCGGAATTCGCCGCGTCAGGTCGAAGTAATCCGTTTCTGCGTTTACATCTGGTGTGATTTGTGCTAACCTTTACCGTGTTGAGTGTGATCATCGTCAATGTAGCACAACCGTGGCGGTCTGGCTCCGCCGCGCTGGCTGTACGTCTGGATCGGATTGACTAGTACTTGAACTGAGGGAATTAATTTACCGTGACCGTCAGCGATCTGCTTGCTGCTGTCGCGCTGTATCTGGGCTTCGTTGCGGTGCTGTTCATCGGTTCTGTCGTGCTGCCGGGCCGGGCTTATCTCGGAGCCGAACTGGCGGACGGTAGCCGTATACGGTACCGGCTTAACGGGCTGGGACTGCTTGTTCTCGTGTTGACAGCGGTCGGTGTGCTCACCGCTACCGCGCCATGGGTGTTGGTCTGGCCGTACCACCTATTCGTGCCACTGCTGGTGGGGGCTAACGTCTTTGCATTCGCCCTCGCCGCGCTGCTCTACTGGTACGGGCGGCCGAGTGTGCCGGTGGGGACGGCCGACACCGGCGGCCTGCTACGCGGATTGTTTTACGGCGCGCAGCTCAACCCCACTTGGGCCGGGGTGGATTTGAAGATGTTCTCCTACCGGCCGTCCCTGATTGGGCTGCTGCTCCTCGACTACTCCTTCGCCGCCGCACAGTACGAGCGATACGGTTACCTCACCGACCGGATGGTGCTGTTCCAGCTTTTCTGCACCTTCTATGTGATCAACTACTTCCAGTTTGAATACGGCATGCTCTACACATGGGACATCATTGCCGAACGGTTCGGCTGGGCGCTGGTGTGGGGAGACTACGTTCTGGTGCCGTTCTTCTACTGTCTGCCTGGGTTCTTCCTGGTGGACAACCTTGAACCGCTGCCGGCTTGGGCTGCGATCGTGCTGACCATGACCTACACGTTAGGATTCTGGCTGTTCCGGGGTGCGAATGATCAGAAACACCGGGTCAAGCTTGATCCGGAGACGCGTATTTGGGGTAGGCCCGCCGAGCTGCTTGGGGGGCGACTCTTGGTCTCCGGTTTTTGGGGGCTCGGCCGTAAACTCAATTATACCGGTGAGCTGATGATTTACCTTAGCTTCACTCTGCTGTGTGGGTTCGGATCGCCGACACCCTACCTGCTGCCGGCGTGGCTGGCCGGCTTGCTGATTCACCGAGCTTGGCGAGATGATCGCCGGTGCCGAGCCAAGTACGGTGAGCTATGGACAGCCTACTGCCGCCGGGTCAGGTTCCGGATGGTGCCGTTCATCTACTGATGAGCTCTCGGTAGCGGTGACCGCCCGATGATGCCGAAACTTTTCTGATGACCTGACATGTTCACTATGACGCGGCAACACTGCGTATCCAGCCCCCTTGACCGATCAGCTCGTGCCTGGCCGCGTCGGCCGTACCGGCTGAGGCTGCGGCGCAGCCGGATTTGACCGGTTGAACACTTAGGACACGTCGTAAAATAACTTAGTTTTCGGCTTCGGGGATCTACGGTATGTGCTATGAGCCCGGTCGTGGAGTCTCTCGCCCGCCGTTATGACGCGGTCAAGCCTCATCTGACGGAGCGGCAACGGCGTGTCTGGTTGGGTGCGGAGGCCCGTGAGCTGGGATCGAGTGGGGTCAGGACGGTGGCTGAGGTGGTCGGGGTCTCCCCGGACACCGTCCGACGCGGTCGGGATGAGCTCGATGACCCGCGGCCGTTGGAGGTGGGCCGTTCCCGTGCCCCCGGGTGGTGGCCGCAAGCGCGCCGAGGACACCGATCCCGGGCTGGTCGAGGCGCTGGACAAACTAATCGAGCCTGAGACGCGGGGTGATCCGATGACGCTGGACGTGCAAGTCGCTGCGGACGTTGGCTCGGCAGCTGTGTGAACAGGGGTATCAGGTGTCGGCGTCGCTGGTAGGGCGGCTGTTGCGTCAGGCCGGGTACAGCCTGCAAGGCAACGCGAAAACGCGGGAAGGCGCCCAGCATCCCGACCGGGACGCCCAGTTCCGGCGCATCCATGACACCGTGGCCGGGTTCTTGGCCGCCGGGGATCCAGTGGTCAGCCTCGATTGCACAAAGAAAGAGTTGGTCGGGCAGTACAAAAACAACGGACGGGAATGGCGTCCGGCCGGTGACCCCGAGCAGGTCAACGTGCACGACTTCCCCGACACACAACTCGGCAAGGCGATCCCGTATGGGGTCTATGACATTGGCGCCAACACCGGCTGGGTCAGTGTGGGGATCGACCACGAGACCGCCGCGTTCGCGGTCAACACCCTGCGTTCCTGGTGGACCACCACCGGCACCAGCGCCTACCCCGGCGCGAAACGGCTACTGATCACCATCCCAGATTGTATGGCGCACCAAAGTTGCCGTCCGACCAGTCAGGGGCGGGCTGCGGTAACAACAGAGAGCGAGTAACTCCGGAGATCGTTTGGCCGCGATCCGGAGGTACCCGCCCTCGGTGAACGAACTCCTCGTCGATGGGGACGTCACGCTCGGTGAATCCAGGAGCCCGTGATGATTACTTTAACCGACTTACCGCTCGTCATGACAGCGTCCGCCAGCGGGAATCCCGCTGCCGAGATTCTGCTGCTGGGGTTGGCCTTCTTTGCCGGCATGGGAGCTGGCGTATCGCTCGCAGAGCTCAACCTCCGAGCCCGCGAGCGCCGACTCGCGGAGGGTCGTCGGCGGCTCAGGCAAGCCATGAACGCCAGTCGAGTCGCTTCTGAGGTGGACCGGGTGATCATGCGGTCCGCCGACCGACTGCGGCGAGACGCAAACACCGATGCTGATTGGCTGGCACTCGCCGAAGAGCTAAACGACCTGACGATTGAGCCGCCGCCGGACCGTTCGGCCGCCTGACCAGGCCGACGACTGGGCCAGACCCGATAACAAAAGACCCGATGACAAAACAGGAGCCCCGCGGCAAGCCAGGTCGGGGGTCTGGCCGCACCGCAGGGCTGCCCTGTTAATCGCTCGGGGTCCGGCAGCTGTTACCAAGCCGGTCAGCAGGCACCTAGCTTCACCCGTTCAGCCGAGTTCGCGGTCTCGTACCTCGCGACACGGCTCAGTCCTGAGCGAGCAGGTACCTGCCGAAGTGCGGAACGGTGAAGGCGATGTGACCACGCTGCGCGGAGAAGACCAGTCCCTTTTTCATCAGGCTGTCCCGAGCGGGAGACAGCGAAGACGGCTTGCGAGCCAAATGTTCCGCGACGGTCGCCGTGCCCACTGGATCGTCCCGGCCATCGACCAGCTCAGCCATCGCGCGCAGGTACTCCCGCTCACCCGGAGTGGCCCGCTCGTACCGCGAGCCGAAGAAGCCGACCGCGAGTTCTCCCTCCGCTTCCGGCGCGGCAACCATGACATCAGCCAGGGTAATCGGGCTGGTCGGTGCGGCATCCCAGGCAGCCTTGCCATATGCCTGCACGAAGTATGGATAGCCGCCGGAAGCCACATAGAGCGCGTCCAACGCTTCAGGGTCGAACTTGGCGTCCTCCCAGCTGGCCGGGATGGTCAGGGCCCGGTCGGCGTCGGCGCGCTCCAGCCGGTCAATCCGCAGATAGCGGAACAGCCGCTCAGAATACGACTTGGAAGCGCTAAGCACCGACGGCAGGTGAGGCAGCCCGGCCCCGACGACCACCAGCGGCGCGCGGGATTGGGAAAGCTCGTGACAGGCCGCGCACAGCGCGGACACATCGTCCGGACGCAGGTCCTGCATCTCGTCAATGAGTACGGCCACCCCGGAGCCGATGTCCCCGGCCAGCTCGGCGACCTCGGTAAACAGCTCCACCAGGTCGATCTCCATGTCGCCCGAGTCCGCCCGGCCGCTGACCAAGGGCGCATCGATGCCCGGCTGCCAGCGGTCCCTCAGCTTCGCGTCGGCGTGCGCCGCGCGCAACGCGAACGCCTTGAGCACCCCGAGCACGTGCTCCACCCGATCCGGCGCGCGGTGGCGCACCGCGAGGTCGCGTACCGCGCGGTGCAGCGCGGCGGACAACGGTCGGCGCAGATCGGCGTCGGGACGGGCCTCAACCTTGCCAGCACCCCAGCCCGCCCTCAGCGCCATCGAGCGCAACTCACCGAGCAGCACCGTTTTGCCAACCCCACGCAGCCCGGTCAGCACCAGTGACCGCTCAGGGCGACCGCGAGCGACCCGTTCCAGAACGACATCGAACGCGTCGAGCTCACGATCCCTGCCGGCGAGCTCAGGCGGGCGCTGGCCAGCGCCAGGGGCGAACGGATTGCGTACCGGGTCCACGGGACCAGGACGGTATCGGCTGTTCTTGCGTTGACCCTAGATTGAGCTATCGAACGCTCGACGTGTCGTCTCGGGCCGTCCCCGTAGCTCAATATTCCGCACTCTGATCAAGATCCTAGATTGCGCTATAAAGCGCTCGACATCACGCGCTGGGGGCTCCCACCGGGAGTGAACGGCACTTCGTACGCTCTATGCGCGTGAAAGCGCCGTTCGCTCGGGACGGCTGAGCGGCCTAGCGGCCTAGCGGGCGGCCGTCGAAGCGGTCGACGAACGTGAACTCCTCGACCGGATTCCGGCGCAGCTTCGTGATCGTTTTCACCGGCCGTCCGATGGCCAGCAACCCGGCCACCGCGTAATCCCTCGGGATACCCAGCAGCTCGCGAACGGCCGGCTCCTGTCGGGTCAGCACCGACGTGAGCACCCCGCCCAGACCTTCGTTGCGGGCGGCCAGCAACAGGTTGTGCGCAAACGGGTAGATCGAGCCGCCACCCACGATGCTCTGTCGGCCCAATCCGTTGTCCACGCAGGCCAGCGTGGTCAACTTCACCGTGAGCACGAGCAAGGCCGGCACGTGCTCCAGGTGGTCGCCGAATTCGTTGTCGGCGGGAGTGGCCCGCGCGGCCTCGAGGTCTACAGCTGGGCCAGACCACATACCGTCCTCGCCCGGCGCGAACGGCACCAAGCCCTCCCGGACGTGGGCGGTGTACTCGCGCCAGCCGAGCTGGTATAGCTCCCGGACTCGCTGCCGGACGGCCTTGTCCTTCACCACGATCACCCGCCAGCCCTGCCGGTTGCCGCCGCTGGGAGCGAAGCGAGCGTGGTCGAGCATCCGGTAGAGCACCGCATCGTCGACTGGCTCATCGGTGAACGCCCGAGAAGCGGACGTAGTGCGCATTGCTTCGTATAGCTCCACGGACACCATGATTCTCTTCCGGTGGCGGCAGCCCACCGCTAGCGCCGTATCCGGCGCTATAGCCACATCAGTAGAGAACCAGATACTCCGGTGGCGCCGGTTCAACCACTGGTTCAACCACGGAACCACAGTGCGTCGGCGAGCTCTTGTCGGTAGCTCAGCAGTTGAGCAACAGCGGGTTCTGGTTGAGGATTTGCGCGCGCGGCGAGATGAACTCCTGGTACTCCGCTTCAGCGTCGAGTCGGAAGAGACCAACCCGGCAACAGTTCTGGAAGGCGAGCCGAACGCCGAAATGCCGCTGCACCACACCTCGCATGGCATCGCTGCTAACCAGTCGGAAAAGCTGACCCCAGGACCGCTCATCCGGCGGAACCGACCGGCTCTGCACCGACGGGTTGCCGGTTCTGCCCAGCTCATCGGCTAGATCTTCAACTACCGACCAGGCATAGGGCAGCGAGTCACGGATACAGACGACAAAGTCGACATCGTCGACCGGCCCGTGCTGGGCTTGCTCTAGCAAACTGTCGGGAACGGTGAGTGACAAGACAACCTCCCAGATCGAATGACGCATACCAGACTCATCAGCACGCTACGGAGACGATTCCGCCCGGCACACCCCCCAATCGGTAGATCGTCGGATGCGCACTTAAACATGTCACGTCAAGTGACGAAGCCCAGACGGAGGGGGGTCCGATGGCTGGGTAACCACCACACCGTCGACCACGGTGTGCCCGTCGCGGATCACTACCGTGCGCAGCACCGGGACCCGTCGCTGCGCGGCCAACAGAATCCGCCGTCGCGCCAACGCCCGGATCGGCGGCAGCACCAACAACAGCCCCAGCGCATCGCTGACCACGCCCGGAATCAGGATCAACAAACCGGCCAGCCCTATCAGCGCGCCATCGGTGACCTCGGCGTGTGGCATCCGCCCCAAACGGACCGCGCTGGCTAGCGCGAACGCCGCCCGCGTGCCCTCCCGGCGCACGAGCCACATCCCGACCAACCCGCCGGCCACCAGCAACAGCAGAGTAGGCAACAAACCCAGCCAGGAGCCGATCGCAACCAGTGTGGCCAGCTCAATCACGGCGTAGAGCAATAGATACGGCATCACGGTCTCCTCACCGAGTGCCGCTGCGCGGCACTCATCAATAGCTCAACGCCAGTCCCGGGTCGGCCAGCAGGGCAGCCACATCCGCCAGGAATCGGGAACCCTGCTCGCCGTCCACCACTCGGTGGTCGAACGACAGCGCAAGCTGGCAGACGGTACGCACCGCTAGCTGACCGTCCACCACCCAGGGTGCCGGTTTCACCGCGCCGAGCGCCAGGATCGCCGACTCACCGGGGTTGAGGATCGGTGTACCGGTATCCACCCCGAACACCCCGACGTTGGTGATGGTGAACGTGCCGCCGACCAGGTCAGCCGGCGGTGTGATGCCAGCGCGGGCGGTGGCGGTCAGCTCGCCCAGCGCCTCGGCTAACTCACGCAAGGATAGGGTGTCCGCGTCCCGAATCTTCGGCACGATCAGCCCGCGCGGGGTCGCCGCCGCGATACCCAGCTGTACCCGGTCGTAGAAGACGATCTCCGCGTCTTCGCCGGCCGAACCATCCCGCCAGCTAGCGTTGACCTCCGGAGTGCGCCGGATCGCCAGGCAGACCGCCTTCGCGGTGAACACCAGTGGGCTGAGCTTGACCTCTCGGAACTCCCGGGTGGTCCGCAGCCGCTCCCGCAACTCCATCATCGGCGTAACATCGACGGCGAGGAACTCGGTGACGTGCGGCGCGGTGAAGGCGCTGCTCACCATGGCCGCCGCGGTGGCCTTGCGCAAGCTTCGGACCGGAACCCGACGCTGCCCAGTCGTGCCGCCCACCGCCGCCGAACGCGCGGATGCGTGGACATCGTCACGGGTGATCGCGCCGCGCGGCCCGCTGCCGGCCAGTGCGCGCAGGTCAACACCCAACTCCTTGGCCAGCTTGCGCACTGGCGGCTTGGCCAACGGCACGGCGTCACGAACGGGAGACTCAGCCGCCGGCACGGTTGGAGGTGTTGGAGGCGGAGGCGCGGTAAGAGGCCCAGCACGGTGAACACGACGCCGCCGAACCACCGTCCCGGACCCGGACACATATCCCACGAGGGTGGCGATCCGCCCGTCCGGTCCTACCTCACCGATCTTCGTCCCGCCTTCGGCGGTGTCATGCGGCTGGGCGGTTGGCTCAGCCCCTGCCTCGGCGGTCGGTGGCGCGGGATCCGAGCGCTCGGGATCGCCCTCCACGCCGGTGCTGATGACGATGATCGGCGTGCCCACGGCCACTGTCTGGCCTGGCGATGCGAACAACTCGGCAACAGTTCCGGCGTACGGACTGGGCAGCTCAACGGCGGCCTTCGCGGTTTCGATCTCCACAATAATCTGGTTGACGCTGACCGTGTCGCCAACCGACACCTGCCAGGCCAGAATCTCCGCCTCGGTCAACCCCTCGCCCACATCTGGTAGGGCAAATGTCTGACGCATGCCGCTCACCATGCCAGCGAGCGGTCGACCGCTTCCAAGATCCGGTCAAGATCAGGTATGTAGTCCTGTTCACACCCCGAAGGCGGATACGGCGTGTCGAACCCGGTAACCCGCAGCACCGGGGCCTCTAGCGAGTAAAAACAGTGCTGCTGCACCTTCGCGGCCACCTCAGCGGCCACGGACACCTCCGAGGGCGCCTCGGAAACCACCACCAGCCGGCCGGTACGGCGTACCGAGTCGTACACCGGCGCTAAATCCAGCGGCGACAGGGTACGCAGATCGATCACCTCTAGCTCGATGGGAGATTGACCGTGCGAGCTAGAGGCGGCAGCGGCCGCATCTAGACAGGTGCGGATTACCGGGCCGTATCCGGCAAGCGTCGCATGCGATCCACTCCGCAGCACCCGAGCCCGGAATAGGGGCAGCACAACGGTCCGGTCCGACTCATCAAGCTCCGCCTTTTCCCAGTACCGACGCTTCGGCTCGAAGAAAATCACGGGGTCATCGCACTCGATAGCTTGCTGGATCATCCAGTAGGCATCAACCGGATTGCCGCACGCCACCACCTTCAGTCCTGGGACATGCGCGAACAGTGCCTCCGGGGACTCGCTGTGGTGCTCAACCGCACCGATACCGCCACCGAATGGGATGCGCACGACGACCGGCATCAGCACTCGCCCCTGCGAACGGTAGTGCAGCTTGGCCAGCTGAGAGACAATCTGGTCATAGCCAGGAAACACGAAACCGTCGAACTGAATCTCGCATACCGGCCGGTACCCCCGGATGGCCAGCCCGACAGCGGTGCCGATGATACCGGACTCGGCCAGCGGGGTATCCAACACCCGCTGCTCACCGAAGTCCTTGGCCAGCCCGTCGGTGATCCGGAAGACCCCGCCCAGCTTGCCCACGTCCTCGCCCATGACCAGGACTTTTGGGTCGCGCTCCATCGCCGCCCGCAGTCCGTTGTTCAGCGCCTTGGCCATGGTGATCGTCGAAGCGCCCATATCGGTCTCCTTTTCGAACCGCTGCCGCTTGTGGCGGTTAAGGCGGAGGCGCCTACCAACCCGGTGAGGCGATGGCGCCCTAGCCGCCATAGTGGCACGCCCGACTCGTCGTCGGGAGGAGTCCAGCTCCGCCCGACGAGGCCTGCACTGGTGTGTTACGGCGCATGACCAGAACGCCTCGATACCGCCGCCTGGACATGCCTAAGCCGTTCAAGTACTCGTCGTGGACACGGTACACCGTGCCGAGCTGTGCGGATCTCTAGCGACCTTGGTCGCTAGAGATCCGCGCGCCCGCGGCCTGATTCGCCAGCTTCATCGTCGAAGCGCCGCAATAGCGCCAGCTCCTCTCGAGCGGATACGTTCTCGCGGCTCTGCACAATGCCCAGTTCGTTCTCCAGACGGATCAGCTCAAGCGCCGCCGCCTCAGCGGCATCGATTCGCCCGCTCAGCCGCAGTGCCCGGACAATTGCGCCTCGGCAGCGGAAGGTCGCGTGATGGTACTCACCGAGTACCTCGCGCAGATCGGTCAAGAGCTGTTCGAAGGCGGCGAGCGAGCGATCGTGCTCTCCGCCGCGGCCGTCCAGCCACGCTAGCCGGTATCGGCTAGTGAGTGTGTGCGGGTGGGTCGGGCCGAGCAATCGCAAACGTTCGGCAAGCAGTTCTTGGCATTCCTGTCGAGCCGCTTCAATGTGTCCGGCGCTGCCCAACGTCCAGACCAGGTAGTCACGGGTGGTGAGAGTCTCCACATGCTCCGGGCCGATCAACCGGACTCGTTCGGCCAGCACCGCGCGCAGTTCGCTTTCGCAGCTGCCGTAGTCACCGAGTAGACCGGTCACGTAGGCTAGAGCGTGCCGGGTGTCGAGAAGCTGACGGTGGTAAGGACCCATTAAGACCATCTGCTCGCTGAGCAGATGGCGCAGCTCGTCCCGTGCCTCAATGAGACGGCCAGCCTGGATGAGCGTCCGCGACCATCCGCTGCTGGTCTTTAAAGTGGCCGGGTGATAGGGCCCGAGCACACGCTGTTGATCGGCGAGCACGGACCGCAGTTCGGACTCCGCTCTGTTGACGTGTCCAGCCTGCACGTGCGCCCAGGCCAGGCACACCCGTGTGGTGAGTGTGTCGATATGGTCGGCGCCGAGTAGCTCACCGCGTCCCTCTGTGACCGCCTGCAACTCGCGGACAGCTGGTTTCACCCGCCCGAGTTGAAGGTTGAGCGTTGCTAGCTGGAACCTGGTGCGTAGTGTTCTGGGGTGTTTGTCGCCGAGGACCTTGCGCTGGTCGGCGAGCAACTCGATGTACTGGCTTTCCGCCTCGGCGAACCGATTGAGCCAGACCAGCATCATGGTCCGTCGAGATCGCACGATCAACGTCAGCGGATTGTTGCGGCCAACCGCGTCTTCCAAATCGGTCTCGAGACGCTGATACTGCCGTTCCGCTTCCGCGTGCTGGCCTTTCTTATTGAGCGCCCATGCCAAGCGGTATCTGGTGCTGTAGACGTCAAGATGGTCGGATCCGAGCTTCTTCCGCCTCAGCTCAAGCACCGTCGCAAGCTCGTCGGCTCCCTCGACGATTCCGCCGCGCAGGCAGGTAACCCAGGCTAACCGGTGTCGGGTGGCCAGTGTCTCGGGATGGTCCGGACCCAGTAACCATTCCCTCTCCTTAGCGATTTGTTTAAACTGCTCATATGCGGGGAACAAGTCGTTCTGCTCGGCGAGAGTCCAGGCCAGGCAGTCCGCGGTTTTGAGCGTGGATCGGTCTTCCTTCCCGAGCAGCCGTTCCTTATCGACCAGCAGTCCTTGCAACAACTCTTGCGCGTGCACCAACTCGCCGGAAACCGCCATCATCCACGCCTGAGTGTGTCGAGCGTCGAGTTGGGCTGGGTGTTCTGAACCGAGCGCGCGGGTTTTCGACAGCGCGGTTTCAAGCAACACGTGCGCCTTGGAATGGTGGCCAGCTCGCATGAGCGCGACCGCCATCCGGTCAGCCATGGACAACGCGATGGCCAGCATGTCCCGGCCCGCCAGAGCAGGATTGTCGATCATCTTGCTGACATGCGGTTCCAGCCGACGCAGCAACGGCCAGTTGGCCGGGACCCCAGGATCAAGCCCGTCAAGCTCAGCGCGCAACATTTGCATCGCAAGGCCGTCCAACCGGCGCACGCCGACGGCACCGAAAGTCTGGTCTTCCCCCGACTGTTCGGCCACAGCCGGATGAATACGCAGGCATCGCTTGCCGTGCCGACCGTCCGGTAGCTCTTCTACTAGACCAACCGAGGCGAGTTCGGCCAGCACGGCCCGCCACCGTGAACCTCCAGCGTCCTCCGGCGGGGAGATAGCGCCGTCCAGGACGGTGACCGGCAGTGGTTCGTCGGGCGCGAAGCAAGCCAGCAGCCGCAACAAGTAGCGCGCGGCATATGGCGGGTGAGTACTGACCGCACGCAGACAAATCTCGTACGTTCGACCAACCGGATTGCCGGCCGGACGGGCGGTGAGCTCCTCCACAAGTTCGGTGAGTGCACGAATATCCGAATTGGACGAATCGCCGGACGCTGACGCTGAACGGTTCTCCCTGCTGGCGGCGAGATTGGCCACATTGACCAACGCCAGCGGCATGCCGGCTAGCCGAGTCGACAGCTCGCGAGCGGGCTGTTCCATAGCCGGGCGGACTTGACTACCGGCGGCCTGGATACAGTCAAGGACCACCCGAGCGCCATACGCTGGTTCGAGCCGACCTACCCTGATGGTCTCGGCATCAGGCCCCCACCCAGTACGATCACCGTGCCGCGACGTGATCAAGACGGCTCCGGCGGGGCTGCGATGCACCCACCTCGAATCGCCGACTGCTCTTGGGCCCGCATCGTCGAGAACCAACAGCCAGCGCTCCGGACTGGCGTCCAACAGCGCCCAGAACCGCTTGACCCGCTCGGCCGGCCGGACTCCCCAAGCCGCATCGACGTCGGCGGTGGTTGCCCCCAGCCGCACGGCCACCAGCCGCAAACCTTCGACCAACGCGTCAAGGTCGGACGCCGAAACCCATAGCGGCGCGATCCCGTTCGCGTCAGCTCGCCGCGCGACCGCGAGCGCGATCGTGCTCTTGCCGTAGCCGGCATCACCGACGAGCACAGACACCAGCGGCCTGGTGCCGGCGAGCCCATCGGTGAGCCGGTTGATCAGCCGCTGTCGACCGCGAACCGTCGGCATGTCGTGGATCGGGGCGGCGACCTGAGCAGTGGCCGCGAGAACGTCCACCGCCGCTACGCTAGCCAGGCCGGTAACCCGACGGTTGGCGATCGGGGCGGGAGGCACCACGGTCTGGCGAAGCGTGCGGTACAGGAATCGGTACCCATCATCGATCCACCGCTCACCGAAAGCCTCCACCACCGCCCTCGCCTGTTCTTCATCGTCGAACGGCAGACGCTCCAGGACAGTGTGCGGAGGCTCGTGCACCCCTCGCCGAGCCAGCTCCTCGGCCACCTCGGGAAGCGCCCGAGTGCTCGTTCGGCACAGCCGTTGCAGCTTGTCCTTCCACTCGGCCACGGGCGCCCAGGAACTGTCCGGCCCCTGCGGGAGGAACGCCGCGTCGCGGCGGTCGAGAACGGCCGCGACAGCGTAAGAGGCGACCACCCGACTCGGAACCGACTCGACATCCTCGTCGAGACCGGACCAGTCATCCAACAACTTGACCGCCTCGATCACCTCACTGTCAGCTGGAGTGGCAGCACCGGCGAGAATGCGCCGAAGCGCAGCGACCAGCTCGGCCCGAGCGCCATCAATATCCGGGGAGATCTGCCGCTCGAAGGTCTCGATGGCACGCTGAATCTGACGAACTCGAGCCGCGGTCAACCCGTCGTCAGACCCCTGCCGATCGTCATTCACCTTTCCTCCTCGGTGCCTCGTGAATATGACCTTCGGAAACAACGCAATCGACGCTCCACCGCACGTTCCTTCATCCCCAGCGTGCGTTCCACCTGAGTCCAGGACAGCTCTGGGACCGCCAGCTTCAGCCGAACCGCACGCGCCAGGTCCGGATCCATCAAACAGAGCCAACTTCTCAACTCATCAACGTCCTCGACTCGGCAGAGGCTGGGGCCAGCCGGCCGGCCGGTGCCGTCGTCGACCCGTTGCCGCACCCACTCGTCATCGATCGACTCGGCATCGTGGCGCCTTCGGGAAGCTCGCCAGTCACGAACGATGGTCGACAAATTCAGCAAACAGCAGTTGACGAAGTAGGTCTGCAAGCTCGTGTTCCGATCGGGCTGCCAGATATCCTCTTTGATCGACTTGTAGAATCTGCTGAGGCCCTTGACCAGCATCTCGTGCACGAGGTCGCTAAGCTCCCCATCTGGGCCGCTTATCACTCGCCACTCGGCATCGCTCAGCCGCACCGACCGATTCAGTCGCGCCGTACGCGCCACGTAGTCGCCGTTGCGCAACAGCTTGTGCAAGGTCCTATAAGCGACGCTAGTCAACTCATACTCCGCCAGCCGCCACTGCGGTGCGCCGCGGTCGAGCTCGCGCAACTGCGCCACACGCTTGGCGTCCCGATCCAGCCGATGGTCCGGCCCACGCACGGCCGGCCTAATCGCGTGCTCGTCATCGCGCATCGCAGGCATCCCTTCAGACTCGGAGCTGCACGCGCCGTTGCTTAGTTTTCCATGCACGGACCCACATAACAGGTCCTATGTCAGCCGGACCGTGGTTCCCCACTCGACCTCGCGAGATTTTCTGGCGCGGGCGTCACTCCTCGAACGAGGAGTGATAGGCGAGGTATTCGTCGCGCTGGGCATCCAGCAGCGGCGAGCTCTGCGCATAGACCTCGGAGAAGATCCGTTCCGGCTTCGGCTTCGGCATCGCCAGGCAATGGGCTCGCAGGCGAGCGGCGAGCGTGTCCGACTCAGCGGCCACCTCGTCAAAGAACTCTTGGCTCTCCCCATGCGTGCGCACCAGGTTCACCCGCACACGCTCGATCGGATCCTTGAGCTTCCACAGCTCGAGCTCCTCGGCCAATCGGTAACGTGATGGGTCATCGGAGGTGGTGTGCGCGTCCATCCGGTAGGTAAACGCCTCGATCAGCACCGGACCATTGCCGGTGCGGCACTCTTGCAGGGCCCACCGGGTAACCGCCAGCGTGGCGAGTACGTCGTTGCCGTCCACCCGGACCCCTAGGAAACCGTAGCCCCGAGCACGTTGGTAAAGCGGCACCCGGGTCTGGCGCTCCAGCGGTTCAGAGATCGCCCACTGGTTGTTCTGGCAGAAGAACACCACAGGTGCGTCGTATACCGCCGACCAGACAAATCCCTCGTGCACGTCACCCTGGCTAGTGGCGCCGTCACCGAAGAAACAGATGGTCGCTTCACCGGTCTCACCTTCGCCGTCGCCCACCCGGCCATCGAAACGCTGCCCCATCGCGTAGCCGGTGGCGTTCAGGCACTGGTTGCCGATGACGATTGTGTACAGGTGAAACCGAGTAGCATGCGGGTCCCAGCTGCCGTGATCGGTACCCCGGAAGATGCCGAGCAATTCGGTGGGGTCGATGCCTCGGCACCAAGCCACCCCGTGCTCGCGGTAGCTGGGGAACGCCATGTCCTGCGGCATCAGCGCCCGACCAGCGCCGATCTGCGCGGCTTCCTGCCCGAGCAGCGGCACCCAGATGCTGAGCTGGCCCTGGCGTTGCAACGCATTAGCCTCGCGATCCGCGCGGCGCACGAGCACCATGTCCCGGTACAGCGCACGCAGCCGGTCGACGTCCACATCGGCCACCCACGGCTCGAAGCGGGAGTCCGTTACCCGTTCGCCCTCGGGCGAGAGCAACTGGACGAGATCCTCGCCACCCTCAGCGGTAGCCCGCAATCCGGCAATGACCTGCTGCGGCGTGGGTTCCGGTTCAGCGAACCCCAGAAAAGAAGCCATGCCCACTCCTCGCACTGTCACCAATCGGCTGGGTCTTGTGGTCATGGTGGCACCCGCGGCTCGAATCGGCAGCCACCGCGCGGCGTCAACTCGGTGGCGTCGCGGAATGGTTCAGCCGCGCGGGTGCGGCGTCGGGCGAGTGGGAGCCGCCGAAGGGTAGCCGGTCTCGCTGGCTCCGAGGATCTCGGTGAGCTTGAGCTGCACCGTCTTGATCTGGCGGGTGTACTTGCCCTTGGTGCGCCCGTCGACGAACTGGGCTGCCTTCTCGGCAAGCACGCGGACCTGCTCCGGGTTGTTCTGTGCGTACTGGCGGGCCGCTCCGGCGACGATGCCTAGCACAGCCAGCTTACGGATCAGTGCCATGACGAATCCTTCCTCTCAAGGTATGTGGTTTACTCCCCAACGTACCCCCGGCGGTCCCGCGTTCCCGCGCGGGCTTGCCTCTTCCCTCTTCCCGGTAAGCCGCGGGACGTGCTCACCGCGCCGGACCATGAGCGCGCCAAGACGTTCCTGTCCAGGGTATGGTGACTACAGCTAACCGCATTTCTCAGTCAGCGGGATGGTCGATCGCGCCTCGACGGCGTTCGAGGGATCATGAACGGATGACCGTCCCGAAAGAGTACCGGGCGTTGTTCAGCCGATGGTGCGCTGAACGCGTCCCGGCCCACGCTCGGGCACACCTCCAGATCGGCTTCCGCATCCACGGTGACGTGGTGACCATCCTCGAACGCCGCCCACCCGAGTTTCCTGAATTGAGCTCGGTCTGGACCTCCACTTCCGTCGCCCAGCTGCGACACAACGATCCCGAGCCGGGGCTGTGGCGCATCTACCACTGGGTGGAGGACAGCTGGCGGTGCTATGACCATCCGCCCAGTACTATGCCCGAGCCGCTGCTCGCGATGATCGCCGCTGATCCAGACAAGGTCTTCTAGGGTTAGTCAGGGCTACCTAGCGGCCCGTCCGCTTGGTCCAGCTTGGCTAAAGGCCGTTGACCACCGTGCTAGGGGTCTAGCACGGTGGCTGGTGTTCGTCGGCCGGGTTGAAGTAGCCGTCTTGGGCTCCTTGAAGGAATGCGGTCCATTCGCTGTGGTTGAAGATCAGCGGTGGCTGTTCGGGGTGCTTGGAGTGTCGAACACCGACTTGTCCGTCTGGGCTGATAGCGACTTCGACGCAGTTATCGCCACCTCGGGACCAGGGGGACTTTCGCCAGGACCCGAAAGTGGGTGACACACTCATGATGTGACTCCTGATTCTTTGAGTGTGTTGGTGAGCTCAGTGGTGACTGAGCGCAGGAACGTGGCTGTTTCCCGGGGTGACAGCGCGGCGCGACACAGCCGGTCGTAGAGGTTGGTGTAGCGCTTGACCTGGTCGGGTTCGGTGAGCGAGGTCAGCACGACGTCGGTCGTGACGGTGTCCACGGCCACTACCCGGGGGTCATGCGGGTCCGGATAGTCATAGATCGAAAACGGGGAGCGCGGCACCACGTATCCCGCGATACGCGCCGCGACGGGCAACACCCGCAGCTCGACCCGTGGTTCGGTGGCAAGAGCGACGAGGTGTTCGATCTGGCTGGTCAGGACTGGTGGGGGGCATCTAGACGCCGCACGGCAACCTCGTCCAGTATCACTTCGTAGTGGGGACCGTCGGGTCGCCGGAGCATCCGTTGCCGTGTCTGGCGGGCCTCCGCCGCTCGGGCTGAGCGGAATGTCACCGGTCCGATCTCGGTTTCGGCTACCTGCCGGTGGTGGGCGAACTCAGCGGTTTGCAGCAGCCCCGGGATAAATGGCTGGTACTCAACGATCCTGGCTGCCCCGGCCTCAAGGTCGGCGTATAAACTCTGCCGCGCGCCCATCTCGGTGCCATAGCTCAATGCCGTTTAGTTAAGCATTTGGCCTGGTCAGGGCAGATGTAGACGCCTTGACCGGGGGGATGCATGACCAAGCTGATCCCTTTGGGAGCATAAGATCAACGAAACCCTAGATAGCGCCAGCGCGGCGCGAGGCGTGAGGTTGCGGATCATGCCATCTTCGACACCCAAAACCGCTCCTGACCCGCGGAAACGATCCTTATTGCGCGGCGTTGGGGAACGGAGCACGGGGATGAGTAACACATGATGTGGGCATGGGCGAACGGCGCACGCTCGCACACACCGTGTGTACGCCGCGCACACGCTGCAGCACGTGTGCGGCGTACACAACGTGTGCGTGGAGCCACTTGGTTAAACATGTGCCTGGTCAGGGCAGATGTAGATGCTTTGACCAGGAGTGATGCATGACCAAGCTGATCCCTTCGGAGCATGCGATCAACGAAACCCTAGATAGCGCCAGCGCGGCGCGTGACGCGAGGCTGCGGATCATGCCATCTTCGACACCGA
>Ga0213881_10000519_pt1 | contig 24416 bp, 21 predicted proteins | sample BarmaccoBMER_R08_FD_160104 | JGI IMG/M metagenome (GOLD analysis project Ga0213881, IMG submission 160104) | Barbacenia macrantha exposed rock microbial communities from rupestrian grasslands, the National Park of Serra do Cipo, Brazil - ER_R08 ... | reverse complement strand
TCTCAAATCGACTCGCACTCTCCTCTTGTTCCCGGAGCTTCATCCCAGCCTCCTCGTGCCAAGCCTGAACCTCCACAAATGATTGATTCGCAGCTACATTCCTGTGCGACCTTCTGACTCAGTAGTGCTAAGCGCGCCGATGGGCGCGCGTGCCCACGCGTTGTTTGGTGGGCACGCGCCTTCGGCGCTTAGCCCACCCTACGGATGGCAAATGTCCACAATGCCCACGAGCCGCACGGTGCCGGGCCTGCTCGACGAGCAGGCGGCGCGGTTTGGCGCGCGCGAGGCGCTGGTGGGCGGCGGCACGCGTTACACGTATGCGCAGCTGCGCGACGAGGTGCGCGCCTTCGCCAAGGGGCTCCATGCGCTCGGCGTGCGCAAGGGTGACCACGTCGCGATCCTCATGGCCAACCGGCCCGAGTGGATCATCGCCGACCTCGCGATCTGCGCGCTCGGCGCCGTGATGGTCGCGGTCAATACCTGGGTGACCACGCGCGAGCTTTGCTACGCGCTTGCTCATTCCGACGCGAAAATGCTGATCGCGAGCGACCATTTCCTCAAATACGACTACTTCGCCCTGCTCGGCGAACTCGAGCCGCTCGCCGCGACCTTGCCGGGGCTCGAAGGCATCGTGCACGTGGGCAGCCGGGGTTACAAAGAATCACTCGCCTTCGCGGATGTTTACGCGCGCGGGCGCGCTGTTCCCAATGACGTGATCGAACGCGCCGCGCGCGCGATCGACCCGCGCGACGTGTGTTATCTGCTCTACACCTCGGGCTCGACCTCGACGCCGAAAGGCGTGCAGCTGCAGCATTACGCACTGATCGAAAACATGTGGCAAATCGGTGAGCGCATGCACGTCACCGAATGCGACCGGCTGTGGCTCGCGGTGTCTTTATTCTGGGGGCTCGGCTGCGAGAACGCGCTGTTCAATCTGTTGACGCACGGCGGCTGCGTGGTGCTGCAGGAACATTTCGAGCCGGGCGAGGCGTTGCGCCTGATCGAGGTTGAGCGCTGCACGTTGTTCTACGGCACGCCCAACATGGTGCAGGCCATGGCCGAGCATCCCGACCGCCCGGCGCGGGATCTAACGAGCCTGCGCTCGGGCGGCACCGTCGGCACGCCGGAGCAGATCCGTCGCGTGGTCGATCTCGGCGCGCGCGAGATTTGCAACATCTATGGGCTCACGGAAACCTACGGCAATTGCGCGGTCACCGATGCGGCGGAGCCGCTCGATATTCGCGCCACGAGCGTCGGGCGGCCGCTGCCGGGCGTCGATCTGCGCATCGTCGATGAGACCGGGCGGCCGCTCGGCCCCGGCGAAGTCGGCGAAATTCGCGTCAAGGGCTACGTGACCGTCGGCTACTACAAAGACGAGGAGAAGAACCGCGCGGCCTTCGATGCGGACGGCTATTTCGTCACCGGCGACCTCGGCATGCTCGACGCCGAAGGACGCCTATACTTCCGCGGCCGCATCAAGGAGATGATCAAGACCGGCGGCATCAACGTGGCGCCGGTCGAGGTCGAGGAGACCCTGATGGCGCACCCGGGCGTCAAGCTCGCCTGCGTCACCGGCGTTCCGGACGCGCGGCGCGACGAGGTGATCGCCGCGCTCATCGTGTGCGAGGCAGGCCGGACGATCGCCGAGGCCGATCTCCTCGCCCACTGCCGGCGCGCGCTCGCCGCCTATAAGATTCCGCGGCTCGTTAAGTTCGTGACCGAGGCCGACTTGCCGCTCACGGTCACCGGCAAGCTGCAGAAGAACCGCCTGGCGGAGTTTTTCGCGAAGATGTAGCCCGGATGAGCCGCGCGAAGCGCGGCGATATCCGGGGATGCTGCCCCGCATGTCGCTGCGCTCATGCGGGCTACAGTCATCGGAGACATCATGCCCACCATCGCCTGCGTGGCGCAGACCAACGACGTGCTCGGCGAGGTGCCGCGCTGGCATCCGGTCGAGCGCGCGCTCTACTGGATCGACGCGTTCAAGCCGGCGGTGCACCGGCTCGATCCGGCAACGGGAACGCTCGCGAGCTTCACGCCGCCGGAAAAGCTCGGCTCGTTTGCGCCCTGCGCCGGCGGCGGCTTGCTGATTGCCGGGCGCAACGGCTTAGCGCGCTACGATCCGGCGGGCGGCCGGCTCGAGCGCATCGCCGATCCGGAAGCGGGCGGCGCGGTCAACATCCTCAACGATGGGCGCTGCGACGCGCGCGGGCGGTTCTGGGTCGGCTCGATGAGCAAGACCATGGAACGCGCAAGCGGCCGCCTTTATCGGCTCACGCGCGGCCGGCTCGATGCGGTCGATGACAATATCTGGGTTTCGAATGGCGTCTGCTTCAGCCCGGACGATAAGAAAATGTATTTCGCCGACAGCCACGTGCGCACGATCTTCGTCTACGACTTCGATCTCACCGCGGGCACCCTCGGCGCGCGCCGCGTGTTCGCGACGATGGACGGGCCCGGCGTGCCGGACGGCTCCTCGGTCGATGCGGAAGGTTTTATGTGGAACGCCGCGTTCGATGTCGGTTGTCTGATCCGCTACGCGCCGGACGGCCGGATCGACCGCACGGTCGCGCTGCCGGTGAGCCGGCCGACCGCCTGCGCGTTCGGCGGCCCCGACCTTGCGACGCTCTACGTCACGACGGCACGCTTCCGCCTGCCGCCGGAGAAACTTAAGGCCGAGCCTTACGCCGGCAGCCTGCTCGCCCTCGACGTCGGCGTCCGCGGGCTGCCGGAGCCGATGTATGAAGAGTGATGACTGTGAGGGCGTGCAACAAACACAAACGTCATCCTGAGGAGCATAGGCGGCCTTCGGCCGCCGTTCTTAGTAGGGAAGAACGCCGACGCGGAGCGTCGGCTATGCGCATTAGCGAGCGGCCGTCTCGAAGGATGGAAACAAACACCGCGCGTACTGCCATCCTTCGAGACGCTCGCGCGACAAAGTCGCGCGAGCTCCTCAGGATGACGGCGGTATTTGCTGCTACGGTCCGTCGGGGAATTGTGGGATTTTCGTCGACAGGGAGGAGACGGTGTAGCCTTTCACCTGCAGCATCCAGGGCGAGTCGATCGCGATGTTGCCGGGGTTCGGGTCGGCAAAGGGCAGGTAGAGCGTCAGGTTGGAGACGTAGAGGGTCGAGCCGTCGTTGCTGAAGGCGAGGCTTGCCGGAAACAGGAGACCCTTGGCGATCCCGTGCTCGTCGATGCCGCCGAAATCGCCGAGCTTGGCGATCACCTTCCCGGTCGGATCGAGAACGACGATCTCATCCTCCTGGTTGGCGCAGATCCACATGTTGCCTTGCTTATCGATGGCGATGCCGTCGGGCGCGTTGATGCCGCTGACGTAGATCGACGCCGCGCCGGCGGTGGTGTCGCCATTCACCGCGATCTGGATGATCTGATGGAACGCCGTGTTGGCGACGAACAGTTTCGAGTGGTCGTTGCTGAACTCGACGCCGTTGGCGCCGAACGGCGGGGTGAGCGCGCCGCCTCCGTTGCCGAGCAGCGGATCGGTCTTCCAACTGGTCGCCCCACCGCCATGCGGGCCGATCTTCCAGATCGTGCCGTTGAAGGAGTCGGACACATATCCGTTGCCGCTGCTGTCGAACGTGAGCGCATTGAGTCCGGAATTGGCGATCGGTCCGGCCAACAGGGTCGACCCACCTGTGTTGGGGTCTACTGACAAGACCTTGCCAGCACCGAAATCCAATACCCACAGAGCGCCGGTCGCCGGATTGAAGCGCAGCCCGAGCATGTGCGGACTTGAATTGGCGATGGTCACCTTGCTGACCTTGCCGTTGGGGGTGATTTTGAACAGCAGCGCGTTGCCGCTGAGCGGTCCGCTCGCGTTGAAACCAAAGGTCGGCGCGTAGATATTGCCATCGGGCCCGACCGTAATGCCTTCGACGCTGCCGGACGCGAACGGCAGGGTCGCGAGCACGTCGACGTTGCCGCGCTTCCATGCCTGCGCCGGCACGGCTGCAAACGCTCCGACCGAGAGCGCAAGCGCGGCGGCAGCGAACTTCCAGCCTGTCATGTATCGCCTCCCCATGCTGATGTGAGTTATCCCAGAAGACTACTGGGTTGCGGGGTCACGATAACATCACGTCGAGGGGCGCGGAAGGCGAGGGGACCGGTCCGTCAGCTTCCGGTGCTTCGCCGCGGCGGCCGCCAGCGCGCGCCCTGATAGCCGTAAATGGAGTTGAAGCCGCCATACCAGGCGCGCCTGAAGTTGGGCCGCAGCGGCGGACCGAAACAATACCAACCCGGCCGGCAGCCATAATAAAGACCGGGATAAACTTCGAGCAGCGGGCGCCACAGGTGAAAATGGTGACGGTGGTGGTGCCGTACGCCGTTGACCTGTTGGACCGACCCGTCATCCGACGCAGCAGCAAGCGGGGCCACCGGCATTGCCGCGCAGGGCGCGCCGACGCAGCCGGCCATCGCCACGATCACCACGGCAACCGGAATCGATATGCTGCTTTTCATCGGTCAATCCTTTCGCCGGCAACGATGAGAACCTATACGACGAACCGGGAGCATTTCCCAATCGGATCACGCCAGACCGTGCCCATGAAGCGACCTAGTGCCCCGATTCCGAAGTTCGCATCATTTGGCGGCACGTTCGTTTGCGAACTTCGGAATCGAAGGGCACTAGCAACTCTATGATTCTAGTGCCGCTTTGAACCCGAAGTTCGCAATCGGACTCGCGGCAATTGTGATGCGAACTTCGGGTTCGCGGCACTAGAGCGCAACCCCTCACCCGATGGAGTTTGTTGAACGTTTGGCGCTGCCCTCTTCCGCAAGGGGAGAGAGCGCCGCAATGCGCACCGCGTTTGCGGCCCGGGCGCGTGTCGAGCGTCATCCCGTATATTCCAGGATATGCATGCCGGCGCCCCAGCGGTCGATCAGATAAATGCGGCCGTGCTCGTCGGTGCCGACGTCGTTCGATTGGATCGCCTCCTGGCCGTCGGGCGTCTCCGGAACGTAACAGCCGACCTCGACCGGGCGCAGCGGGTCGCGCACGTCGACCGCGCGCAGGCCGGCGTTGAAATAGGTGAGGAACACGAGGTTCGCCCACGGGCCGTCGGTGCGGATGTCCTCGACGATGTTGTGGGCGCCGAAGCGGCCGGGGCGGTTGAAATATTTGTCGCGGTCGGGAAAGAACGTCGCGACCGGCAAGGGTTTCGTCTCCTCGCGGATGTCGATGATCCACATGAACTGGCTGTCCCAGTATTTCTGCTTGCCGCGCGCTTCGTCGGTGACCACCAGATAAGGACGCTCGCCGATCGGCCAGGCGGTGTGGTTCGAACCGGGAAACGGCGGCGACCAGCTCACGTGCCCGACGAGCTGCATGTTTGTCAGATCCGCGCAGTCGATCACCGCGATGCCGCCGCCCCAGAACGCCGCGAACATGCGGTTGCCGCGGATCATGGGCGGGCCATGCAGGGTGCAGGCGGTGTCGGCCGGGCGCGGATCGTTTCCCGAGCCCTTGCCGTTCGCCTTCTGCCACGGCAGACCCCAGATGCTGACCACCTCGGGATTGAGCGGGTCGCGCACGTCCATGGTCCAGATGACGCGCCGGTTCCAGCCTTCGGCGTCGTTGGGAAAGAATGCGAGCCGGCGCGCGTTATCGACGCCGAAGCGATGCGGCCCGCTGCCGGGCATGTCGTAGAAGCCGACCTCGCGCGGCGCGCCCGGCCTGCTGATGTCGAAAATGTAGAAGCCGGCGCGCGCGTTGCGGCCCGCCTCGCCCGGCAGCCGCTCGGAATTCACGTAGAGAATATTTTCGCCGACGATACGCAGCTTGTGCATGTGCACGCCGGGCGGCGCGCGGAACTCGGCGACCTTGCGCGGCTTCCTCGGATCGCTCACGTCGTGAACTGTGAAACCCTCGGGGCCGTTGAAGCTCGCACCGCCGACCGCGCCGACGTAGGCATGGCCGCGCGTGACCTGCACCAGGCTGCCGCCGCCCCAGGCGGCCGATCGATCGTGACCGAGCAGGCGGAAGTTCTTCGCCTCTTCGGGGTAGCGGGTCATGCGGGGCGCTCCTCGTCGTAGGGGCTTCGCACGCAAGCATATCCACTTCTTGTCATTCCGGAAGCCGAGCGAAGCGAGGCTGTCCGGAATCCATGAACATAGACCGTGCCAACCTTGCCGATCCGGTGTTCATGGATTCCGGGCTCGCTCGCTTCGCTCGCGCCCCGGAATGACACCGTTGAGGATTCGTCAACCATCTTTCTCAGCAAAGTCGCAAGCATGTTTGTGAGCGAATTCGCAAGCTGTTTAGCCTACTGTTTGGTGAATCCATTCGCGACAATTCGAGGGGCTTCACATGGGGCCGTCGCAGACGCAAAGGCGGGCAAGCCGCGATCGGGCGCGGCGGGATCCGCTCATCCGTCCCGATTACCTCAAGCTCTACCGCGTCAAGGCGGGGCCGAACGCCAGACCGGGCACGGAGCTGACCCTCGTACCGGTACCGGCGACGCCGCCAAGCCCCAACCGCGCGCGGCGCGCTTTCCTGATCGTGCTCATCATCGCGGTCGGGATCAATTTCGGAGCGCTCCTCGGGCTGATGGGATGGGGCGTGCTGCAGGCCTTCGGGGTGTTGGGCGAGCCGGCGATCGAGACGGTACAACGCGAGCAGGGGGCTTCAATCGCGCAACTCGACGCGACCGTTCAAGCCCTCAACGCGTCGGTGATGGGGTTGAGCGCGCACGTCAACGCGACGGGCGAACGGGAAGACGCCGCCAGCCGGCGCGTCGCCGAGATCGGCGACGCCATCGGCGTGCTGCGCACCGGCATGAACGACTTGCGGGCCGCGCAGGCCGCGGCGGTGGCCGAGGAGCCGTGGCGCACGCCGGTCGAGGAACTGACCCTGAACGTGGCGAAACTGCGCAACGACATGCGCGGGCTGCGTACCTCGATCGACGAGGCAAAGCCGCGCCCGCCGGCCGGCAACATGGGCGCGCGGCTCGAGCGCATCGAGCAGGCGCTGATCGACCACAAAATGATCGGCCCGATGCGTGGTGCAATCGCGCCGGAACCGCCGGCGGCGGCCCTGCCGGCGGCGCCCGACGGCCACATCATCAGCCTGCCGCCCGCGCAGTAATCGGGCCGCAAACGCGGTGCCCGTTATGCCGCCCTCTGCCCTTGCGGGAGAGGGCAACTCCAAACGATCAACAAATTCGAGTGGGTGAGGGGGTAGCTCCCCTTACCCCTCACCCAAATGAGAGTGATGAACTGTCCGGGCAGCCCTCTCCCGCAAGGGGCCCGCAAGGGGAGAGGGCGCAAATCGATCGCCGCCGCTGCTGCTTGATCGCTGCGCGTCAACCTGATTAATCCGCTTTAATTTCATTCTCCCGATTCGAAGCGGCGATATACCTGCATGACGGCACTCGCGCCTGCTCTGTCGCCGCACGGCGTCTTGAGCCTCAAGCCCGCGGACGACGCGCCGGCGGCCGACGGCGCGGCCTACGCGCGGATCGAGCGCGCATTTGCGCGTGGCGCCGGTCACGGATTATTGCATCTCGGCGCCGAAGCGGTCGGCGTGGCGCTGCCGCCGGTGCTGGCATACTGGCGCGAGTTCGCCGCCCGCTACGTCACGGCGCTGTGCTCGCTGCCGGGCATCGCCGAGAGCAGGCACAAGCCGGCCGTGCCGACGCCCGGCGAGGCCGAGTTGAGCGATGCGGCCGCTGCCGTTCCGCCCATGGTCGGCGCGGAATACCTGACGCCCGCCGTCCTGACCGAGCTTTGGCGCGGCATCGACGCGGCCTTCGACGCGGAACTCGACGCGTCCGGCGTGCCGGTGCAGGCGTTCCTCAAAGCGCGGAATCCGGCGTGGAATCTGGTCGGACGCGTTCATTTCAATCTCGCCGAGAACCGCAAGGACGAAGAGGCACCCTTCGCTTTCATCGCCACCTACACGACGCGTTTGTCGGCCCAGGGCAAGGCGCAGCATCTGCCGCTCGGCAAGGCCTTGCAGGAATACGCCGGGGCCAAAAACCGCGAGCGCCTGCTGGCGCTGCTCACCCCGGTGCAGCGGGCGGCGGAGCAATGCGGCTGGCTCAAAACCATGGCGGATGCGGGCGAAATCTTTCATCCGCTGCGCTTCACCGCCCAACAGGCGCTGCAGTTCCTCAAAGACGCCCGGGCGATGGAAAGCGCCGGCGTCGTCGTGCGGATGCCGGCGAATTGGCGGATGAACCGCCCCGCGCGCCCGCAGGTCACGGCGACGGTCGGCGGGAAACCGCCGTCGCAACTCGGCCTCGATGCGCTGCTCGACTTCCGCATGGAGGTGACGCTCGACGGCGAGAAGCTCACGCCCGCCGAGATCAAACGTTTGCTCGCGCACACCGACGGGCTCGCTTTCATCCGCGGCCGATGGGTTGAACTCGACACCGAGCGGCTGCAGCGCACGCTCGATCATTTTGCGGCGATCGAGCGCCGCGCCGCCGGGGAGGGGCTGTCGTTCGGCGAAGCCATGCGCCTGCTGGCCGGTGCAGGGGCTGCCCCGGACGCCGCCGAGGTGGAAGCGCGCGCCGCGTGGAGCCAAACGGTCGCGGGTCCTTGGCTGGCGCAAACATTGGCGGAACTGCGCCGTCCCGACGGAGCGCATGCCGGGCCGAGCCGGCTGCTGCGCGGAACGCTGCGGCCTTATCAGCGGGACGGCTTGCAGTGGCTCAATCTGCTCGCCCGACTAGGACTCGGCGCGTGCCTCGCCGACGATATGGGATTGGGCAAAACCATCCAGGTGCTCTCGCTGCTGCTTGCGCTCAAGGAACAATCCGCCGACGCGACCAAGCCGTCGCTTCTCGTCGCCCCGGCCTCGCTGCTGGCGAACTGGGTCGCGGAGATTGAGCGGTTTGCGCCGAGCCTGAAGACGGTCGTGGTGCATCCGTCGGCCGCGAGCGCGGAAAAGCCGCTGGCGGACGGCGCCGCCGCTCTGGCCGGCGTCGATCTCGTCATCACCAGCTACGGATTTCTCTCGCGCGCGGCCTGGCTTGGCCAAATTCCCTGGCGCCTGGCGGTGATCGACGAGGCGCAGGCGATCAAGAACCCGGGCGCCAAACAGACCCGGACGGTCAAGCAGATCAAGGCCGACGCCCGCATCGCGCTGACCGGGACGCCGATCGAGAACCGGCTCGGCGATCTCTGGTCGATCTTCGACTTCATCAATCCGGGGCTGTTGGGGTCGGCGCGGGAATTCACAAGTTTCACCAAGCAGCTGGCGGAGCGGGAGCACAATCCTTACGCGCCGCTGCGCGAACTCGTCCGTCCCTACATTCTGCGCCGCCTGAAGACCGACAAGAGCATCATCGCGGACCTGCCTGACAAGACCGAGATGAAGGTGTTTTGCTCTCTCAGCCGCAAACAGGCCGCGCTCTATCAGCAGGCGGTCGGCGAGATGGCGCGCCAGCTGGAGGAAGCCGACGGCATGAAACGCCGCGGCGTCGTGCTCGCGATGCTCATGCGGCTCAAACAGATCTGCAACCATCCTTCCCAGTGGCTCGGCGACAACGCCTGGGCCGACGAGGACAGCGGGAAGTTCGCGCGGCTGCGCGAGATCACCGATGAAATCGCGTCGCGCCAGGAAAAGGCGCTCGTCTTCACCCAGTTTCGGGAGATCACCTCGCCGCTCGCCGCGTTTCTTGCCGGCGTGTTCGGACGCGCCGGCCTCGTCCTGCACGGCGAAACCGAGGTGCGCAAACGCAAGGACCTGGTGCGCCGGTTTCAGGAGGACGAGGACGTGCCGTTCTTCGTGCTCTCGCTCAAGGCCGGGGGCGCCGGGCTCAACCTGACCGCGGCCTCGCACGTCATCCATTTCGATCGGTGGTGGAATCCCGCTGTTGAAAACCAGGCGACCGACCGTGCGTTCCGCATCGGGCAGAGTAAGAATGTCCTGGTGCACAAGTTCGTGTGCCGCGGCACGGTCGAGGATAAGATCGACGCGCTGATCGAATCGAAGCGGGCGCTGGCGGGGGATTTCCTCAGTGGCGGAGCCGAGATCGCCCTGACCGAAATGGCGGACGACGAATTGCTTAAACTCGTGACGCTCGACTTAGCTGCCGCGATGAAGGAAGGGTAACGATGGCCTTCTTCCAATGGGCACCCTACGTCTCCGTCGCGGCTCGGCGCCGGCAGGCCGAGGCCAAGATCGCGGGCTTAAGGAAAAAAGGCCGGTCGCTCGCGCCGGTGAAAATCGAGGGCCGCAAGATCGCCACGACATTTTGGGGCCAGTCGTGGTGCACCAATCTCGAGCGCTACAGCGATTACGCCAGCCGCCTGCCGCGCGGCCGAAGCTACCTCCGGAACGGTCTCGTCATCGACCTCAAGATCGCGAAGGGCAAGGTCAAGGCGGTGGTCAGCGGATCCGACCTCTACGACGTCGAAATCACCATTGCTCCGCTCACCGCCAAGCGCTGGAAAAACATTTGCCGCGAGTGCTCGGGAACGATCGATTCGCTCGTCGAGCTGCTGCAGGGGCGCTTTGATAAGGGCGTCATGGACCGGGTCTGCCGGGAGGGCGACGGACTGTTTCCCCAACCGAGCGAAATCGAGCTGTCATGCAGTTGCCCGGACTCGGCCTACATGTGCAAGCACGTCGCCGGCACGCTCTACGGAATCGGCGCCCGGCTCGACAACGAGCCGCGGTTGCTGTTCGAGTTGCGCGGAGTCGACGAAAGCGAATTGGTCGCCGGCGCCGATCAAGTGGGCGGCCGGCTCCAGTCGGCACCTTCCGGCGCCAAGGTGCTGGCCGACGACGACGTTGCCGCCTTGTTCGGGTTGGAGATGACGGAGAGCGTCGGTTCGACCAGTGCGGCCCCGACGAGCGCGCAAAAGCTCAAGAAGACGAAAGGCAAGACGGTACTCGGCCTGTCGCGCAACAACCGCACAGTTGCCAAAGAGACAAGGCCCGCGCGTGAGCGGCGCGCTCGCGGGAAAGCGGCGCGAAAAAAGAAATAGCCTGCGATTTATTCGAAACCGGATCATCGCTTCGGTGGTCGTTCCGGGGCGCCGCGAAGCGGCGAGCCCGGAATCCATGAACACCGTACCGTGCGGAAACCGGTTGGCCAGTGTTCATGGGTTCCGGGCTCGCGCCTTCGGCGCGCCCCGGAATGACGACCGAGACGATTGTCCGCATATCGTATTAGACTCGCAAAATGCGGCCCGCCTTTTGGTGCGCTCTCCCGTGAATCGAATGTCACCAACAAAACATTCCGCTTCGGGGGCGCCGTCGCGGCGGCTTGGCAAGGCGGCGCGAAGGTGAAATCATTTCAGGTCAAAAATATCTACAGATAAAAAATGTAAATCCAAGGAGGAACTGCCATGGCGACCACCGACGCCACCATCAGCCTTACGCCCGAGGCGCATGCGCGCGAACTGCGCCGCGCCGTCATCGCCGCCACCGTCGGCACCACCATCGAGTGGTACGACTTCCTGCTCTACAGCACGATGGCCGGCCTGGTCTTCGCCAAGCTGTTCTTCCCGAACGAAGATCCGCTCACCGGGACATTGAGCGCGTTCGGCATTTATTTCGTCGGCTTCATCGCGCGCCCGATCGGCGCTTTCATCTTCGGCCACTACGGCGACCGGGTGGGCCGCAAGTCGACGCTGATCTTCACCCTCGTGCTGATGGGCGTCTCGACTTTCCTGGTGGCGATCCTGCCAGGGTACGACTCGATCGGCATCTGGGGCGCGGTCATCCTGACCGTGCTGCGCCTGGTGCAGGGCATCGGCGTCGGCGGCGAGTGGGGCGGCTCGGTGCTGCTGACCATGGAATGGGCGCGGTATAACAACGAGCGCGGCTTTCTCACCTCATGGCCGCAGTTCGGCGGTCCTGCCGGCCTGTTCCTCGCCAACCTCGCGGTCCTCGCCTTCAGCCAGATGTCGGGGGACGCCTTCTACGCCTGGGGCTGGCGCGTGCCGTTCGCGCTGAGCCTCGTGCTTGTCGCCATCGGCCTGTGGATCCGCCTGCGCATCCTCGAAACGCCGGTGTTCCGCAAGCTCGTGGTCGAGCAGAAGATCGAGCGCGCGCCCATCGTCGAGGTGCTGCGCAAGCAGCCGGGCGCGATCATCGCCGGCATGTTCGCGCGAACCTCCGAACAGGCGCCGTTCTATATTTTCACCGCCTTCATTTTCTTCTACGGCACCAAAACCCTGCACGTCTCGCGCGACCTTCTGCTCACCGGCGTGCTGTGCGCGGTCGTGGTCTCGGCGATCACCATCCCGCTCAGCGGCCATCTCTCCGACCGCATCGGCCGCAAGCGGATGTACATTCTCGGCGCCGCCGCCATGGGCGTTTTCGGCTTCATCTATTTCGGGCTGATCGACACCGGAAATCCGGTGCTGATCTTCGTCGCCATGGTGCTCTCGCTCATTCCGCACGACATGCAGTACGGGCCGCAGGCGGCGCTGATCGCGGAAAGCTTCACGCCGCGCCTGCGCTACAGCGGCGCGTCGATCTCCTATCAGCTCGCCTCGATCACCGCCGGCGGTCCGGCGCCGCTGATCGCGACGTGGCTGTTCGCGCGTTACGAATCGTCGACGCCGATCGCGATCTACATCCTCATCACCGCGATCGTCTCGATCGTCGCGACCACGTTCCTCAAGGACTACACCGGCCGCGACATCTCCGCCGAATACGACCACGCGCCCGCGGATGCGGAGCCTGCCGTGCGGGCGGCCGCCGGCGGGAGGTGATCGGTTTAGCTCGGGCCGCAGGCGCGGTGCGCGTTGTGGTGCCCTCTCCCCCTTACGGGCCCGCAAAGGGGAGGGCGCAATAATGGCCGGCGCGGTTTGTTGCTTGATTCTGCAGGCCCGCGTCAGCGGTTTGCGGCGATCATGGCGGCCACGTCGGCTTTGATGCGGGCGAGCGCCTCGTCGACGTTTTTCGGGGTGCGATAGACCGCGAAACGGTAGGTGAACACGGACTTGTCCTTGACGAGCGAGATGGCGAACACGGTGATCTGGGTCTTGTCGGTGTTGGCCTCGGTGTGGATTTTCTGGATCAGCCCCGCGTAGCAGGCATCTTTATCCTCGGCGAGGACGCCGAGGAAGCTCGTCTCGTTCAACTTGATCTTGCTCATCGTGCTCTCGACCCGCTTCTTGATGTCGGGCAGCTGGTTCGCGAGAATCTGCTCGCCCTGCTTGCGCAGTGTCGTGCAAGTCTCCGCCACCGTTTCGGAAGGCGGCTTGTCCATCGAGGCGATCGGCGTCTGATATTGCCCGTAATCGTCGAGCAGCTGGCGCTTGCCGGTATGCCACGCCGCGAGCTGACCGCAATCGGCCGACATGGCGAGCAGCTTGTTGCCCGACTTCTCCAACAGGGGGCCGAGCACCGTGATCATGCGCTTGTCGGACTCGTTGCTCTGGGTGAGCTCGCAGAAACCGCGGGGCGGCGGCAGCGTGATAGACGCCCCTCCGATGTTCGCCTGGGCCGCGAACGCGCTCGGAGCAGCCGCGACGAGAAGGGCGGCAAAGGTCAGGCGGGCAAGCATGACAAACCTCGTTGACGGTTCGACGGAAGCCGGCGCTGGCGTGTCACGATTCACGCCTTGGGGCAAGCAGCGAACTTGACCAGCACGCGCAACCCGAGCGGCCAATTCGGCGCGCCCTCTGCCAGGCCGAGCGTCACCGCGCGCACCGCATCGCCCTCGCGTTCGGGGGCGGTCGCGCGCAGCGTGCGGTGCGTGAGTTCTCCGGCCAAAGCTTCGGCGACGGCGGCAATCTCGGTGCCCGGGAAGGCGTCGGCGGTGATCGCCGCGTGCTGGCCAACGCACGCCTTGCCCACGTCCCGCTCGTCGACCTCCGCGCGCACGAATCGCTTGCGGTCGTCGATCACGCTGACGAGGGTCGCCGGGATCGCGGTGCTGATAAACTGACCGGGTGCCGCGGGTACCGCCAGTACGACGCCGTCGCCCGGCGCGCGCACCGTGCAATGATCGAGCGTCGCGACGGCTTCATCACGCTGCGCCTGCGCCATGTCGCGGCGCGCGCGTGCCTCGGCGATGTCCTCGGGCCGCGAGCCCGCCTTGAGCAGAGCGAGACGCGCGCGGGCTTCGTCCAGCAGCGCCGCCGCCATGCGGGCGTCGCGCTTGGCCTGGTCGAGTTGCGCCTTGCTGATCGTCACGCCTTCGAGCAGCGAAGTCGCACGATGCAGGGAGATCCCGGCCTCTTCCGAACGCGCCTCGGCGAGGCCGACGTTCGCAAGGCCGATGCCGATTTCCTCGGGCCGCGGACCGTTGACCGCGCGCTCGAACGCGGCCTGGGCGGAGGCGAGGAACCCCTTGCGCACGTCGAGCTCTTTCTCCAGCGTTGCGCAGGAAATGCGCACCAGCAACTGCCCGGCTGTGACGCGATCGCCCGCGTGCACCAGCACCTCGGCGATGACCCCGCTCACCGCCGCGCCGACCGGCATGGTGCTGCCGGCTTCGAGACGGCCCGGCGCGGTCATCACCGGTTTGTCGATCTGAGCGGAAGCATTGCACGCCGCGCACAACGCCGCGGCGAGCAGCGCGAGGAACAGCCTGTGCGGCATCACCGCACCTCCGCGTGATTTTTCCCGTCGCCCCGGGCGCAATTGCTATCTCACTCCGCGACGATGCGGAAGCCATGCAGGGTCAGCTCGTCGTCGATGTCGGTGAAGACGGCTTCGACGCGATGGCCGATCGCGATCTCGCCGTCGCGTGCGCCGACAAGACGGGAGGTCAGGCGCGGGCCTTCGTCGAGCTCCACCTGCACGACGGTGTAGGGCACTTCATCGGCGAACGCTGGGAACCACGCCTTGTGCACGCGCGTCCACGTGCTGATGCGCCCACGGCCTGATGCCGGCCGCCACTCGATGTCGTCGGCGAAGCAGAACGGACACACGGGCCCGGGCGGCAGATGCGCCTTGCCGCACGTCTGGCAGAACGGCACCAGCAGGCGATGCGCGCGGCAGCCCTGCCAGAACGGCGCGTTGTCGGGCCCGATGGTGGGGCGGGGTTTGGCGTAGGTGGTCACGGCATCTCCTTTGTAGCCCGCATGAACGAAGCGAAATGCGGGATCCCGGATTTCCGCCCGCTTTCGCGGGCGTCATCCGGGCTACGTGCACGTCAGCATCACTGCGTCGCCCCAGGGGGTGCCCCAGTGAAGCACCTGGGCGCCGGGGATCTGCGTGGCGCCGGCGGTGCCACGCAGCTGGCGCACCATTTCGCAGATCGAGTTCCAACCGGCGACGTGCGCCTCCGACAACAGCCCGCCCGAGGTGTTGACCGGGAGCGCGCCGCCCAACTCGATGCGCCCGTCCTGCACGAAAGCCGCGGCTTCGCCCGGGCCGCAGTAGCCGAAACGCTCGAGCGCAAACAGAACGAGCGGCGAGAAGGCGTCGTAGGTGTAGAAGCCGTGCACGTCGGCATGCGTGACGGCGGCTTTAGCAAACACCTCCGTGTCGATCGCGCGCGCCGCCGTCCGCGTTACCGACTGCTGATTGATGCCGAGCCCGCGCAAGGCGAAGATGAATTCCTCGCGGCCGGCGCGGGTGCCCTGCATGCCGGCGATGCGCACCGGCTTCTGTTTGAGGTCGCGGGCGCGCTCGCCGCGCGCAATGAGCACCACCGCGGCGCCGTCGCTGATCAAACAACAATCGTAGAGCCGCAAGGGATCGACCACCATGCGCGACGCCTGGTGCGCTTCGAGGGTGAGCGGCTTGCGCATGATCGCGGCGGGATTCTTGACCGCGTGCTTCCGCATGGCGATAGGCACCGCGGCAAGTTGCGCGCTGGTCGCGCCGTAAACATGCATGTAGCGCTGCATGGCGATGGCGGCGCCGCCGGCCGGCGCGGTGAGCCCGTAGGGCGGCGCCTCGCCGTGGGTGCCGCCTTCCTCGCGGTTGCCCTCGACGTCGCCGGGGCCGCCGAGAAAGCCGCGCTCGCGGGTGAAGCTCACGGCGGTGACGCAGGCGACGACATCGGCGAGCCCGGCGGAGACGGCGAGCGCCGCGTGCTGAAGCGCGTTGGTGATAAAGCGCCCGTGCAGCCACGATTGATTGACGTAGCGGATGTCGAGCCCAAACGCCTCGGCGACGCGGTCGTAGTCGGGACCGAGCGGCCAGCCCAGATGGATCGAAAGGCCGTCGACGTCCGCGCGCTCGAGCCCGGCATCGGCGAGCGCGTTCTTGAAGGCGATCGCGGCAAGCTTGAGCTGGCTCTCGGGCAAGCCGTGCCCGAAGCGGCTCGTGCCAATGCCGACGATGGCGGCGTCCAAAGCGGTCTCACCCATTTGGCCTGAGCACGATTCGGCCCGCCGCCTTGCCCGCTTCGATCAACGCATGCGCCTCCGCGGCGCGTTCGAGCGGGAGCGCGCGCTCGACGATCGGCTTGATCGCGCCGCGCGCCACGATGGCCAAACAATCCTCGAGCTGGCGCCGCGTGGTCGAGGTGGCGCTGAGCATGGAGACGTTCTTCAAGAACAGCTGCGCCGGATTGAACGGCACGAACTGGCCGGTCAATTGCCCAATCATGATCCAGCGCCCGCCAATGCCCATGCTCCGGCGGATCGGCTCGAACAACTGACTGCCGACGTTGTCGATCGCCACGTCGACGCCGTTGCCGCCGGTCGCCTTTTTCACCGCGGCGGAGAAGTCCGCGCCGCGCTCGTGTACGATTACTTCATGCGCGCCGAGCGCGCGGATCTGCGCCGCCTTCGCGGGCGAGGTGGTCTGCGCGATCACGTAAGCGCCGGCGAGCCGCGCGAGCTGCACGGCATGCATGCCGAGGCCACCGCCGGCGCCAGTGACGAGCGCGCTCTCGCCCGGCGAAAGCCGCCCGACCTCGCGGATGGCATTGAGGATGGTGCCGATCGCGCAGGCGACGATCGAGGCGTCCTGCAGGTCAACGCCGTCCGGCACCAGCGCGACGTTGTCATCCTCGATCGCGACATATTCGGCGTAGCCGCCGACCAGACCCCAGTCGCCGGTGAACTTGCGGTCGGGGCAGAGCGGCTCGTGCCCGCTGCGGCAGTAACGGCAGGCGCCGCAGATGTGATAACGCTGCACGGTGGCAACGCGGTCGTCTTGTTTGAAGCCGCGCACGTCACGCCCGACCGCGACCACCGTGCCGGAAATCTCGTGGCCCAGGATCACCGGCATCTGCACGCCGTATTTCAAAGTGCCGTTGCGCGTGACGATGTCATGGAAACACACGCCGCAAGCATCGACCTTGATCACCACGTCCTTCGGCCCCGGCGTCGGATCGGGCACCTGCTCGATCTTGAGCACGTCGGTGCCGCCCGGCGCGCGCACGACCATCGCCTTCATGCCGCGTCCTTTTGTTGGAGCATTATGTTTTCCGAAAACCGGTAACGCGCTCGCTTCGACCTCGACCGGATTGGAGAACAGGCGTGGCCCACGCCGACGACTGCGGCGACCGTTTCGATAACGTGAGCACGCGCGACTGTTTGTTTGCTATCGCCTGCCGAGTGACGCGAGCGCGTTGCGGCAGGTCGGCGACAGGTTGGCGGCATTCTCGCGCAGGCAGCCGATGGCGCCGCCGCGGCCAAAGCCGGCGCCGGCGCAATAGGCGCGGAAGTCGGGGCCACAGGCGGTGCGGATGAGGAAGAACACCTCGCGCGGCGACACCGGCCGGGCGGGACGATCGAACGGCGGCGGCGGCGCGGCCATGCCGGCGCCGGGTTCGGCCGCACCGCCGGGCGCAATGGCCGCCAGCGCCTCCTGACAGCCAGGCGAGAGGTTGGCGGCATTGTCGCGCAGGCACCTGATGCGCGATCCCGGACCCTCGCCGCCGCCCGCGCAATATTCGCGCATGTCGCGCCGGCAGGACTGGAAGATCGCAATGATTTGCTCGCGCGTCGGCCGCGCCTGCGGTGCGGGCGGCGGAACGGTGGCAGCAGGCGGGGGTGCAGGCGGAGGCGTGGCGGCGGGAGCGGCAGGAACTGCAGCCGGAGTGGGTGGCGCGGGTGCGGCAGCGGTCGCCGGCGCGGTGGAAGCGATTGCGACAAGCACCTGCTCGCAGCCGGTGGAGAGGCTCGCCGCGTTCTGGCGCAGGCATTCGAGTTGCCAGCCCGGACCGCGCTCGACACTGGCGCAATGATTATCGATGTCGGGGCCGCAGGCTTCGAGAATGATGCCGAATTGCTCGTCGCTCGGCTGCATGCGCGCCAATGCGGCCGCGGTCCGGCCGCCGGTCGCGGGAGCCGGGGCAGGCGGTGCGGCGGCAGCGGGTGGGGACGCCGGCGCCGGAGTTTCCGCGGCGGGCGCCGGCGGCGCGGGGGTCTCGATCGCGTTGACCGCCTCCTGACACGCGGGCGACGCGCTCGCGAGGTGCTCGCGCAGGCAGGCGAGCGCCTGCGCACTGCCCGGCGGGACGCCGGCGCAATGGGCGATGTAGTCCGAACGGCACGCCGCGCGGATCGCCGCCCGCTGTTCTTCGCTCGGCGCTTGCGCCGTTGCCGCCTGAGCCAGACCGAGGGACGCCGCGATGAGCGCGGCAACGCGCCATGCGCGCGCAACCTGGGGCGTGGTCATCGGATGTTCCGTTCGCGATGTCATCGGGAGAGTGAACCCTAGTCGGCGCGGTTGGCGTCGCGCAAGTATCTCGTCATTGCGAGGAGCGCAGCGACGAAGCAATCCAGGGCGTCACGTTCATTTCCTGGATTGCTTCGTCGGCCTTCGGGCTCCTCGCGATGACGATCAGTCAAATCCCGAGCGCATCGAACGCGTCCGCCACGTCGGCGGTCGAGCGCACGTGCACGGCCTGCAGCCCGCGGGCGCGGGCACCTTCGACGTTCTCGATCCCGTCGTCGAAGAACACGATGCAGCACGCCGATCGCTTTCACCACGTGGTCGAAGGCGGCGGCATCCGGCTTGCGCAGGCGGATGGTCGACGAGACAAAAATTTCCTTGAAGTTCTTCAGAATCTCGGGAAAGCGCGTCGACCAGGCCAGCTCATGGTCGGGATTGGTGTTGGTGAAGGCATAAAGCGGCAATTGCCGTGCGGCGCGCTTGAGGAGATCGGCCATGCCGGGGACTTCGCCGATGAAAATCGCGTTCCAGCCTTCGATGAATTGCTCATAGGAAATATCGACGGCGAAGGCCGCCTTGAGCCCGGCGAAATATTCGCGCGTGTCGATCTCGCCGATTTCATGGCGCCGATGCGAAAGGTCGCGCCGGAACTGCTCCGCGAATACGCGCGGATCGCAGCGGGCGTGGCCGGCCCAGCACGCGAAGGCGCGGGCGAAATCGATGTCGATCACGACGCGGCCGAGATCGAACAGCAGGGCGTCGGCGGCACGAACGGGCATGTCCTGGTTCTCCCGCGCGGATGAATATACCCTGCGGGGCTTCGCGCCCAACCCGCCGTACCAATCCGGAGATCCCCATGTCCACCCGCCTCGGATATCTGCTGCCTACGCGCGAGAAGATCATGGCGGGCGAGCCTCAGACGGGGCCGCTGCTCGATCTCGCCGCGCGGGCGGAGCGGCTCGGCTATGACGCGATCTGGATCGGGGATTCGCTGTTCGCGCGGCCGCGCCACGCGCCACTCCCGTTGATGACCGCGATAGCCGCGCGGCTCAAGCGCGTCGACGTGGGCACTGCGGTGCTGCTGCCGGCGCTGCATAATCCGGTGGTGCTCGCGCATCAGGTCGCGACGCTCGACCAGGTGGCGGAGGGCCGCGTCATTCTCGGCGTTGGCATCGCCGCCGACGTGCCCAACATCCGCGCCGAGTTCGCCGCCGCCGGCGTGCCGTTCGAAAAGCGCGTCGGGCGCATGATGGAAGGGCTGCGCCTCATGCGCGCCCTGTGGACCGGCAAGCGCGTCGATTGGGACGGGCGCTGGAAGGTCGAGGGCGCCGTGCTCGGCCCGACGCCGCACCGGCCCGGCGGGCCGCCGCTGTGGATCGGCGGCTCGCTGCCGGCGAGCATCGAGCGCGCCGGGCGCTATTTCGACGGCTGGATGCCGATCACGCCGGGTGCCGCCGAATGGGGCCGCATGTGGCGCGAGATCAAGGACATCGCGCGCGCAAACGGGCGCAACGCCGACGCGCTCGTCGGCAGCATGTATCTCAACATCGTGCTCGACGACGACGTTAACCGCGCGAACGAGACGCTCGACCGTTTCCTCGAGAGCTACTACGGCCAGCCGGCGGCGGTGCTGCGCAAGCGGCAGATGAGCTACGCCGGGCCTTTAGCGGGCGTCGCCGATTGGCTCAATGAATACGTGCGCGCCGGCTGTTCGGACCTCGTGCTGCGCTTCACCGGCGAGCACGAGCGCAACCTGGAGACGATCGCGGGCATACGGGAGAAGATTGTTTGAAACGTCATTGCGAGGACCCCCGAAGGGGGGACGAAGCAATCCAGAGCCACGCGTGACGCCCTGGATTGCTTCGGCTCTTCGGGCCTCGCAATGATGGAACGAGAGGGAGGAGACCACCATGCAGCTCGGCATTGCGCTGCCGCTGATCGACATCCACGGCGAACCGTCGACGGTGCGCGACTTCGCCCAGGCCGCCGAGGAGCTCGGCTATCATCATCTCGGCGCGCCCGACCACGTGCTCGGCGCCAACGTGGCGAACCGGCCGGACTGGGGCAACCGCAACACGTCGAAGGATTTCTTCCACGAGCCGTTCGTGCTGTTCGGTTTTCTGAGCGCCTGCACGCGCAACATCGGCTTTTCCACCCAGGTGCTGATCCTGGCGCAGCGGCAGACCGCGTTGGTGGCAAAGCAGGTGGCGTCGCTCGACGTGCTCTCGGGCGGCCGCTTCCGCTTCGGCATCGGGGTCGGCTGGAACCCGGTGGAGTTCGTCGGGCTCAACGAGAATTTCCACAACCGCGGCAAGCGTTCCGAAGAGCAGGTTGAGGTGATGAACGCGCTGTGGCGCGACCAGCACGTCATCTTCAAGGGCAAATGGCACACGATCGACGACGCCGGCATCAACCCGCGGCCGAAGAGAGGAAAAATCCCGATCTGGTTCGGCGGCCACGCCGACGTGACCCTGCGGCGTACGGCCAAATGGGGCGACGGCTGGATCATGCTGGCACACGCCCGCGGCAAGGAGGCGGAGAGCGAGTTCGAGAAGCTGCGCCGCTACGTGAAGGAAGAGGGGCGCGACCCACGCGACGTCGGCATCGAGGTGTGGGTCTCGACGGCCGAAGGGGGCCCGGACGACTGGCGCAAGGAGTTCGAATACTGGAAGTCCGTGGGCGTGACCCACGTCACCGTCAACAGCACCTATGCGCGCGGCCCGCACAAGCGCATCGCCGGAAGGACGATGGCGGATCATCTCAAGGCGATGAAGGATTATCACGCGGCGGTGAAGGATTTGGTGTGATTGCAGACATGCGCATTCACAGCGTTGAGGCCGTCGCCATCGACATTCCGCTGAGGAAAAACTTCGGCGGCAGCACCTATTCGGTGCTCAAGCGTTCCACGGTGATCACCCGGCTGCGCACCGACGAGGGGCCGGCGAGCGAGGTCTACAACGGCGACAATCGCGAGCACGGCCGCGAGATCGTCCGCATCATCCGCGAGGAGCTGGCGCCGCTCATCATCGGCATGGACGTGTTCGCGACCGAGGCCATTTGGGCGAAGCTATTTGCGCTCAGCACCGCCAACCGCGACCGCAAGACATTGATGGAAGCGATCGCCTGCGTGGACTGCGCGCTGTGGGACGTGATCGGCAAGGCAGCCGGGCGCAGCGTGCGCGAACTCCTCGGCGGTTTTGCCGTCGCGGTACCGATCATCTCGATCGGCGGCTACTACATGGAAGGCAAGACGCTCGCCGACATCGGCCGCGAGATGGAGGCGTATCGGCGCGCCGGCATGGCGGGCTGCAAGTTCAAGGTGGGTGGGCTCGCACCGGAACAGGACGCCGCGCGGGTCGCGGCCGCGCGCAAGGCCGCCGGCGCGGACTTTCTGCTCGCTGTCGATGCCAACCGCGGCTGGAACGCGGGGGAGGCGATCGCCTTTGCGCGTCTGGTCGAGCCGCTCGATATCCGCTGGTTCGAGGAGCCGTGCCATTGGTACGACGACGCGGCCATGATGGCGCGGGTGCGGTCGCAAACACCCATCCCGATCACCGCCGGGCAATCGGAAATCACCAGTCACGGCGTGCGCCGGCTGATCGATGCGGGGGCGGTCGACATTATCAACTACGATGCCTCGGAAGGCGGCGGCGTCACCGACTGGCGGCGCGCCGCCGCGCTCGCAGCAACGGCCGGCGTCGCCATGGCGCATCACGAGGAATCGCAGATAGCGCAGCAGCTGATTGCCGCGGTCCCGCACGGCACCTGCGTCGAATGCTTCGCCGATCCGCAGCGCGATCCGGTGTGGCAGTCGATGTGGACCAACCGCCCGCCGATCAAGGACGGCATAATGCAGGTCTCGACCGGCCCTGGCTTCGGGCTGGAACTCGACGCGCAGATGATCGAGAAATATCGGGTGGGATAGACTGTAGCCCGCATGAGCGCGCGCAGCGGGCGTTATGCGGCATGTGAGTCCCCGGATTTTCGCGCTTCGCGCGCATCCGGGCTGGGCCACGACAGGAGAGATTCTAATGAACGACACAGCACAACAGCTTGAGCCGGCCAAGGTGGTCGGTCCCGATGAAGGCGAATCCTATTGGCAGCCGGTGCCGGCAAACGGCTTCATCCGCAACATCTTCAGCCGCGCAAGCGTGGGTTCGCGCGCGGACCTGTCGATCGGCACGCAAACCGTGCCGCCCGGCTGTTTCATCCGCGAACACACCCACGCCAGGCAAGAAGAGATCATCTACGTGGTCGAGGGCAGGGGCCTTGCCCGCATCGACGGGGTCGAGCAGCCGCTGGAGAAGGGCTCGGCGGTGTTCGTCGGCATGAACCGCAAGCACCACTTCCTCAACCCGCACGACGAGCCGATGACGTTCCTATGGGTGATGACGCCGGGCGGGCTCGACCGTTACTTCGCCGAGATCGGAAGGCCACGGAAGCCCGGCGAGCCGGCGCCCGAGCCGTTCCCGCGGCCGGCGAATGTCGCCGAGATCGAGGCACGCACCGTCTTCGGCTGGGCGGATCAGAGTTACAATCAGCAAGCTGGCGAATAGCGAATAGCGAATGGCGAATAGTGAATGGTGAGTAGTGAATGGCGAGTAGGGGATCCACCTGAGGGTTCCTATTCGCTATTCGCCATTCGCTACTCACCATTCACCACGCGCTACTCACAATTCGCTGCGACGACAGGGACCAATACCATGGAAATGCGAGCTTTCGGCCGGACCGGGATGCGGGTCTCGATTCTCGGGTTCGGGTGCGGCGCCGTGGGGGGGCTGATGGTGCGCGGCGATCCCGCCGACCAGGAGCGCACGGTCGCGCGCGCGCTCGATGCGGGCGTGAACTATTTCGACACGGCCGTGCAGTATGGGAACGGCGCGTCGGAACAGAACCTCGGCCGCGTGCTCAAGGCGCTCAAACCGGCGAACGCATTCGTCGGCACCAAGGTGCGGCTCAAGCCGGAGGAGTATTCCGGCATCGGCGCGGCGGTGACCGCCTCACTGGAGGCGAGCTTGACGCGGCTCGGGCTCGAACGCGTCGATATTTTCCACCTGCACAACTCGATCGCCGACGGCGCGCCCGGCGCGCTCTCCGAGCGGCAAGTGCTCGACGAGGTCGTTCCGGCGTTCGAGCGGTTGCGAAGCGAGGGCAAGCTGCGCTTCCCCGGGCTCACCGCGATCGGCGACACGGCGGCGCTGCACCGGGTGATCGACACCGGCGCCTTTGCGAGCGCGCAGGTCACCTACAACCTGCTCAATCCGTCGGCCGGCGCGCCGCTGCCGGCGAATTATCCGGCGCAGGATTATCGGCGCCTGTTCGATCACACCACCGCCGCCGGCACCGGCGTCGTTTGCATTCGCGTGCTCGCGGGCGGCGCGCTCTCGGGCTCGCCCGAGCGCCACCCGATCGCAAGCCCGCCGCCGGAGCCGATCGCCTCGGCGAAGACCTACGACACCGACCTCGCGCGGGCACGCCGGCTCATGCCGCTCGTCGAGGAAGGCTTCGCCGGAAGCCTAACGGAAGCGGCGACGCGCTTCTCACTTTCGCATCCCGGGGTCGGCACCATCCTGGTCGGCATCGCGACGCCGCAGCAGTTCGACACCGCGCTCGCCGCGGTCGTGAAAGGCCCGCTGCCACCCGCGGCGTTCGACCGGCTCGCCGAATTGCAGCGCGGATTTGTCGGGGAGGGACGGTGACCTACACCACCCTCGTCATCGTCCGCGAAAGCGGACGATCCAGTAACCACGGCGCCTTCAAATAAAACTGCGGCCTGTGTTTACTGGATGCCCGCTTTCGCGGGCATGAGTGCGTCTGTGATGTCGCTCTGTCGGCGTGGTGAGAGTCCGCGTCGTGTGGGGTCACGACATACGTAGCCGAAGGCAACTGCGTCGCCGCGAGG